>Ga0194051_1000217_pt1 | contig 33588 bp, 32 predicted proteins | sample SepL2320m_MetaG_FD_161275 | JGI IMG/M metagenome (GOLD analysis project Ga0194051, IMG submission 161275) | Anoxic zone freshwater microbial communities from boreal shield lake in IISD Experimental Lakes Area, Ontario, Canada - Sep2016-L239-20m | ecosystem: Environmental > Aquatic > Freshwater >... | reverse complement strand
CAGATGTCGGTCGTGTCGTTCATTCGAACTGCAGGAGTGACGGCAGTCGAATCGAAGATACGATCGTCGATTGTGAGAGTTGCATTTGTGCTTGCGCTCATAAGCATCACATCAATCAAGCCCGTTGTAACTAACTGCCGAATGCAGTCGTGATACTCGGCAAGGCTCCGATACGTTATTTGTGATTGATCGCCCCCCGGCTTGACGCCCGTGGCAGAAAGCCCAAACGCCATATCGGCATCTTTGGCATCCGCCAGAATAAAATCTCGACAATGAGGATCAGCAAGAATTCGTTTGAGTTTTCTGTCGAGCGTTTTTTCCATCAAATGTCCTTCCATTAAAAATATTATTGCCGGCTTCAATGTATCTCGCGGTGACGAAAATGGTACTCTCGGCGCACACTCTCTGGAAACCATGCCTATGTCAAAAAAGACGAAACAGTTTGATTGTGTTGTATGCGGCACCTGCACCGCCGATATGCTCGTGCGGCCGGTGCCCCTGAACATTCCTGTCGGCGCGGGACGGCTTTTTGATGTCGAACCAGTCCTCGCGACCACTGGCGGAATCGTTGCCAATTCGGGCATTGCCATGTCGCGACTCGGACTGCGTGTGGCGGCTTTGTCTCTCGTGGGCCATGATCCATGGGGAACGCTTGTTCGAGAAAATCTTGCTCGTGAAAACGTCGATGCGAATCATGTCGTTTTTCATGATTCCTCCCCGACAAGTACCACAGCAGTACTCATTGATCCCTCCGGTGAACGTAGTTTTGCGCACAACGTCGGGGCCTGCGAAAACATTGATATCGAATTTTTGCGGAATCATCTTTCTCTCTTTGCTTCCAGCGAAGTTCTTCTGCTGGGCTACTACTCGCTTTTGCCGGGTCTTGATTCTCATCTGGCAGAAGCGATTGAAATGATTCGGTCGACCGGTTGTCGAGTGATACTCGAAAGTGGCGGCAGCGGCGGCGACATGAATTTTCTTATGCCGGCACTGCCGTTTATTGATGTCTATGTTCCGAGTCTCGATGAAGCACGACACCAAACACAACTCGATGACCCATTCCAGATTATTGAGCGATTTCGAACGCTCGGCGCTCCCGGTCTTGTGGGCATTAAGCTCGGTTCGAAAGGTTCACTTTTAAGTCCACATCCGGGAGAGTTCCTTGAAATTCCATGCCTTCCGGCTCCAGGCAATGTGGCCGATACGACGGGCGCTGGTGACGCGTTTTTGGCAGGTCTGATAACAGGACTCGTTCGGGAAATCACTCCTGGTAACTGCGGCCTTCTTGGTGCGGCCGCGGCAGCGTGCTGCGTAACCGGCGTTGGGGCAACTGCGGGTCTACGAACGCTTGAGGCCACCGCCTCACTTGCCGGACTCGTGATGCACTAACTTACTGCACTGGGCAAACATTCGAAGCAACTCGCACAATTCTTCTCACACAATGCGCCGTGTTCCAACACGATCAAGAACAAATCCTTCAATTGCCTCGTATTCCGGCAGGCCAAAAGAATCGTAACGCTTTGCGGTATCTCGATTCCTCGCCTCTGCACGCTGCCAGAACTCCCGCGAATCGGTAGGGCCGGGATACAGTGCGCTGTCTTTCTGGCTTTCGTGCTTGAAAATCGCGCGCCGCTTGCGCTCCACTTCGTCGGGAGACAGTGGCACTGCCATGTCGATTTCGTGCGGTTCCCATTCCTGCCACGCTCCGCGGTAAAGCCACAGTTCGCACTGTTTCATCCATTCCCGATCGGCAAGCGTGTCGATGGCTGTCACCACTGCGGAGAGACAGACGCGATGCGTTCCGTGTGGATCAGAAAGATCTCCGGCAGCATAGATCTGATGCGGTTGCACCTCTTCTAATAATCGAGCAGTGATCGCAATGTCATCGGGGCCAATCGGTTTCTTGCGCACTCGGCCAGTTTCATAGAAGGGCAGATCGAGAAAGTGAATCCGTGCTGGATCAACGCCTGAGTAACGCGCTGCTGCGCGAGCCTCAGTTCGTCGAATCAATCCTTTGATCACTTGCAGTTCGGGAAGATCCACTTCCCCGGCATGTTTGTTTCGAAGAAATTCCCGGATTTTTTCAGAAATAGTTTCGCTGGCATGGCTTGCGTCATTTTTATCGAAAGCCCTGCAGCACTCCATAAAAAAGTCGAGGTGACGTTCGGCAGTTTCGTCCCACACAGCAATATTGCCACTGGTCTGATAGGCAACGTGAACCTCGTGGCCTTGGTCGCACAGTCGAATAAAAGTGCCTCCCATGCTGATAACATCATCATCTGGATGCGGACTAAACACGACCACTCGCTTTGGAAATGGGTCGGGCTGCGCTGTTGATGCCGATACGTTTTCACCAAGCTCAACGCCTCGTACCTTTCTTGATCGGCCCGGTTTTCCTCCCGGCCATCCGGTGATTGTGTTTTGCATTCCTCGGAAAACTTCGATGTTGACGTCGTAGGCGCGGCCACGTTTGGAAAGCAGGTCCTGCAGTCCGTGCTCGCTGTAATCTTCATCAGTCAGTTTGAGAATCGGTTTGGAGAGCTTGGTCGCCAACCAGAGAACCGCTTTTCGTGTGGAACGATCGCACCATTCAAGCCCCATGGTTTCAAGTGGACCTACCACCCACGGCGATTCAAATCGCCAGAGACGACTCGCGGCGGCCCGATCGAGAACAAAACGTGCATCGGAATGCTGTTGGAGCGTGCTGGCCGACACACTGATGTTCAGCGGTTCTTCCACCGCTCGATGCACCATCGATGCCTTGTGTTCTCCAAATGCCAGTAATACCACTCGACGAGCTGAGAGAATCGATCCCACACCCATTGTTAAGGCCTGTCGAGGGACGTTCCATTCGCCAAAGAAATCGGCGGCGGCGTCGCTGCGTGTCACGGAATCGAGTGTGATGAGTCGAGTACGACTTTCTAGCGGACTTCCGGGCTCGTTAAATCCTATGTGTCCGGTTCTACCAATTCCAAGAATTTGCAAATCAATACCACCGGCATCTCGGATCATCGCTTCGTACGCAATGCAGTGTTCAGCAACGTCTGCTCGTGAAACGAGTCCATCTGGAATGTGAATCGCATCTGGCGGCACATCGATCTGATCAAACAGATGTTCGCACATGAATCGACGGTAGCTCTGAAGCGCGCCAGGATCCATCGGCCAGTATTCGTCAAGATTAAATGTGACGACAGAAGCAAATGAAACGCCTTCCTGCCGATGCAGTCGTACGAGCTCGTCGTAAACGCCCACCGGAGTACTTCCGGTTGCAAGTCCAAGAACTGTTTTACGGCCGGCCTGGGCACGGCTGGTGACCAGATCGGCAATCTCTCGTGCAACCGCGCGGCTGGCATCTCCCGGCTGGTCGTAGACCGTGACTGGAATTCGTTCTACCGCATGGACATGCGGTAGCGGACCACGATAGATCGGTTCGATCCTCTCAAACGCATGGGCACTAGATAACGGCATCGAAATTCCACTGAACACGATGAGACTCGTCGAACCGCGAGCGTCTGAGGGATCTCCCACAGATGTTCACTCTCAGCTAAACCTCTCCTCGACCATACACCCAGAAATCGACCCGTGTCAGTGGGCGGAGGCGTCTGGCGGCTGAGCAAGCGGTTTGGGCGGCCAAAACGCTACTGCCAAGAGGATTGCACCGATGATCGCACAGCCCAGCGGCACCAGAAAAAGCCCCTGAAAGTCTGTTTTGTTGCCAATTGCGTAACCACTTTGCAGCAACCACGGACAAACTGAGTTGGCCACCAAAGCTCCAATGCCGAGGATCTGCAAATTGAAAAGGCCTTGAGCACTCGAACGTATGTTCGATGGAAAATAAGCATCCACAAAGATATAGACCGTTGCGAAATAAAATGCGTAGCAAACACCGTGAAGCACTTGGATCAAAATGATCAACATGGCATTTTGAGGATAGTAGGAGTAGACGGCAAATCTCGCCGCATGACCCAAAATGCCAATGATCATGGTCGTGCGCCAACCGAGTTTTTTGAGCGTCGCGCCGAGGATAAACATTGTCAGAATCTCAGCCACCTGTCCGATGCTCATCACGGGCATGATCCAATTTCCTGGAATGCCAACGCCTCCAGATTCCTTTGATGCTCCAAGGAATCCACCTGTCCAATTGAAGTAGCAGTTATGAACAAATGAATCGATAAACGTTACAACCCAAAGCACAAAAATAAACGGGTGCTTGAGCAGACGTATCGCTTCGAGCCATGCAAGCCCCTCGCCTTCCTTCGCTTTTCTCGCCGGAGTATGGGGCAGCAAAAAACTATATCCGGCTAAAAGAAGTGAGGCTATTCCTGCGACGATGAACGTCCATCTCGTAGCAGCTTTTGCCACTTCGCCTGTGAGCGGATTGGCCAGAGCCAACCCCATCCATTCGATGAAGCCCTGAGGATTGGAGTTGCGCACGATTTCCCAGTCGACGAAAATAAACGTAAACGGCCATGCCGCAAGGATCCATCCGATCGTGCCTCCCATTCGCACAATTCCAAACTCGCGAGTTGCATCCTTCATGCTTGCAAATGCAATCGAATTGGTGATTGAGATCGTCGGCACATAGAGAAGACAGTGCACAAGCATCAATATGAAAAATGGCCAAAAATCTTTTGTGAATCCGCACCCCATGATCGCCAGTCCACCGACAAAGTGGCTGAATGCGAGAAATCGTTCGGCGGAGAATCGGCGGTCGGCAAACTGATTGCTAAAAAACATCCCCACAATCGATGCGATTGGAAATGCATTGAGAATCGCTGATTGTTGCCATGGAGTGAAGCCAAGGCTTGGAAGATATCCAAAAATCAGTGGAAGCCATGCTCCCCAAATAAAGAATTCGAGCACCATCATCAGCCACAGCCGAAATGTTGGAGCAGCGGGCGAGGGATTGGTCGCGGTTGATAAGGTTTTCATGAGACAGAGGTTACCCACCTGCTCGCCTCGGCGAAACCAGTCTCCTCATTCAAGAGGCTTTCGGTGATTTTTCGCTCTTATCCGTACACTATTTGCCTCCTCTTTAGGCTTTGCTTCGTAGATCGGCGAGTCCACCATCCACGCCAATCACCTGTCCGGTGATCCATCGCTGTTTTGGATTGAGCAGCCACGCAATCGCACTGGCAACGTCCTGCGGCTCACCGAGGCGACCGAGTGGATGCATGGCAATCGAAGCTTTTTCTGCCAGTTCACTCGAAAGAAGGCCGCGGGTCAGCGGAGTTTTTGTCAGTCCAGGAGCCACCGCATTCAAACGAATGCCGTATCGGGCATACGTTGCCGCAGCACTGCGAGTGAGTCCTTCGACTCCTGCTTTTGCCGCAGCGATAGCCTCATGGTTTGTGAGTCCCACTCTGGCTGCCGCACTGGAGACGAGAACTACAGATCCACCTGTTTGCCTCATGATTCGTCCCGCAGATCGAACGCATCCAAATGCACTTGAGAGGTTTGTAAACAGGGTCGAATTCCAATCTGCGGTGCTCGTGAGATGAGCCGGTTTGAGAAGAAGCGAACCAACACAATTGGCAACTCCGTCGAGTCCACCAAGGATTTCATTCGCCTGATCAGCCATTGCATCAACCGCATCCGGGTCAGAAGCGTCGACGCAGCCGTATCGGCACCCCAATTCATCTGCGAGAGACTCGAGCTTTGGAGTATTTCGGCCTGCCACAAAAAGACTGGCTCCTTCGGCATGAAGCATTCTTGCAAGTGAGGATCCCACCCCACCAGAACCACCGAAGATCAAAACTTTTTGAGGAACTACCATAGAAACATGATTTTGTCTGTCACGGCATTTTTTTGAACATGAGCCTGCACAATCTCTCTGTGAGCCAGAAAACTTCAGATCCAGTCGCCAACTTTCTGTTCTAAATGATCCCTCAGGGCCATTTCACGAAGTTTTTCCATGGCTCGGCTCTGGATCTGTCTGATTCTCTCTTTGCAGACACCCATGTCGATTCCCAATTCCCGAAACGTGCGTGCTGGCATGCCGTGAAACCCAAAACGTGCAACGATAATCTCTTTTTCGCGTGGCTCAAGCTCTCCGAGAAACTTGGAAAATGTTGCTTTGAGCATCGCGCACTGAGGAGGCGTGAGGTCTTTGGTGGCAGGCTCTCGAACCGCCACAGATCTCAGTGATTCGTCATCTGAAACAAATCGAGTTCGAAGTTGGCGACCCTTGTGGGAGAGTCGAAAGAAATTTCTTTGGATCGCATATGTTGCGTAGGTGCTGAACCGGTTTCCCAGAGCAAAATTAAACTTTTCAACTGCCCGCATCAGCGAGACATTCCCATCACTCACAAGTTCTTCAAAAGAATTTGTGGGATCAATGAATTTCTTTGCAATCGAAACCACAAGTCTGAGATTGGATGTCACAATTAAATTTTTGGCACGAGCCGCTTCTTGGAGAAGTTTCTCTACTTTCTTCATCTGATCCCGGGTTGCCCGACGTTCATCTAATTGCCCTCTCGAAGTCGCTGCCCTGAACTTGAGCCAGTTGAGTCGTCGAAAGTAAAACTGCTCTTCGTCCTTCGTGAGAAGCCTCGTTCGATAGAGCTTCGAGAGGTACGGAGTAGAAGAATTTTCTTCCCCTTTTCCTGACCGTGCGATGTGATGAGGTCCTTCTCCGTTGACCGGTGGAGTTGACGCCAGTTTCTCAGCGTCGAGCCTCAAAAATTGCCTGCAGGGTATGTAGTCAATTGGCAAGGAAAAAAACGCGGTTCGCTTTGCTTTTAGACGAGCAGCGCGGCGAATGAGTACCTTGCTGGAAACCTTTTCTTTCCCGAGCAAACGGCTGGAAGTGCTTGACTTCTTTGAACTGACGCGACGCTTGAGATTCAGTGCGGCAACCATTGAGACTCCCACGGTGATTCTATTGAGGAGGGATATGCGGTGAAATCTGACTCAACACCGCTCTAACCGCACATGCACGCGCTGCATAACCGGACTCTTACGAAGTTCCGGAGAAAATGACTCAAGAGCATTCTTTTGCTGCCAACGGCTCAAAACAAAGGAGCCATTTTTGATCGAAACCCGCAAAAGTTGGCAGCCGCATCTCCCCAAAAGAGCGAGGGGGGCTCGCCAATCGCCACCGTCATCACGCTTTATCGACCTCGAAACTCGACTGTTTCTCCGCCGCTGCGAGTGCTCATCGAGTGATACACATTGATATCAATGGTCTCATCGACAAATGCAACCGAACCATCGGCGAACAAAAAGTTGACTCCGCTGGTGTGCTGGCTTTTAAAGTCATTAAAATGCCCCTCATGAAGCGAGCCATCGGGCTCTAATTTGCGATAGTTGGGTACGTGATCCGCGTCTCCCACAATGCGTCCCAATGATTCTCTTGCACCCTGAATTGCCCCTACCCAGACGCTGCTTCCGCCGCCACTATGCCGTTCTCCGGCGAGAATCGTCATGCTGGTGCCGTCTTTAATGTCGGCAAAGGTGATACGACTGTTGTGAAAAAACATCCCGTCTCCGGCCGAAGGCGAATCTTTAGTCTCATTCGTCCCAAACATTCCAACGTAGTTGCTGCGAGCTACTTGAAACAGATTCGGCGCGAGATCCACATTCGCTCCTTCCGCTCCCTCACCTTGTCCAATGTTAAAAATCGTTTTAGAGCCTCCGTCAGACGGACAGAGAAAAGATTTTACAACCGTTACCCGAACCGCGGCATGCTGCGACTGATCGATACCGACGTTCCAGTCAATCCTGTCAAATAAAGCATTTTCCTCCATGGATGGCAAAATTCGCGATGCCCATCCCCAACCAGGCTCGCCTTGTGCATCGGCTGCCGGAGCCGTCCAGCCCGATGGAAATGATCCTCGAGCATCGTGATACGCATGAAGCCCAAGGCCCATCTGCTTGAGATTATTCGTACAACTGCTGCGTCGTGCCGATTCACGTGCCGCTTGAACCGCCGGAAGAAGGAGTCCGACTAAGACACCAATGATGGCGATCACAACCAAGAGTTCGACGAGCGTAAATCCGCCGTGATCATTCTGAGCGTTTTTATTACGATCTTGAACTGTTTTCATTGAATTCTTGCTCATAGGTATAGTTGATGGCGAACAATCTCTTCGATGCAACCAGGCCCTTTTTACAGGGTGACTCTCAGAACAGCTATAACTCTCTCCTGCAATTCTGTTGCATTTATAGTCCTACCGGGGGTCGATGTCAAGCATTTGGTCTTTTGAGCCAGAAATTGTGCCAAAATTGCGTTCGTGCAAAATGAGGGGCGAGGCGAGAACAGGCCTCGTCATTTGATTTGAGAATCGTCGAATTTTCACGCGTTTCGCTGCGTTGTTGCGGGTACATTTCACAGTACGAATCATCTCCTACGTCACAGAGGATGTCACCAGACCTATAGAGCGGGCCCCGTTCCCTTTGAAAATCAATGGCTCTGTCTATGCCACGCCTTCAAGGTAGCCGCCGATACCGGCGTTCAATCGTTGTTCGATCAAGACCGTTTCTCGAGAGGCTTCTCATCCTTTATGCCTACATACGTCTATGAAATTATGCTGCCCGATGGAACGCCCGGCGAACGATTCGAAATCATTCAATCGATGAGCGATCCGACGCTCACCACGCATCCAACGACCGGTCAGCCGGTTCGACAGGTGCTCACTGCGCCATCCATTGCCGGAAAGTGGTCCGACCTTGGCGGAAAAAGTATGCTCAGTAACCAAAATCTCGAACGCAAGGGATTTACAAAGTATGTACGCAGCGGTGACGGCACGTATGAAAAACAAGTCGGTCAAGGACCGAACGTCATCTCAGCCGATTAACACAGTACCAGCATGACTATGAATGATCTTGCGCATATTGGCATCGTGACTGTTTCGGATCGGGCCAGTCGAGGGGAGTATCATGACGAAGGTGGTCCAGCCATTCTCGCCTATTTTGAAGAGGTGCTGACGTCGGCTTGGATGCCGCATCAATGCATCGTCCCGGATGAACTCGAGCAGATCGCCGCGACGATTGAACAACTTGCCGTCGATGGCTGTTGTCTGATTGTGACGACCGGCGGCACAGGCCCCGCTCCTCGCGATGTCACGCCGGAAGCGACACAACAAGTCTGCACAAAAATGCTGCCTGGATTCGGCGAACTGATGCGAAAGGTATCGCTCGAATTTGTACCCACGGCGATTCTCTCACGCCAAACTGCGGGCATCTGCGGGCGAGCGCTTGTTGTCAATCTTCCAGGTCGCCCTGCGTCGATCAGGCAGTGTTTGAATGCCATTTTTCCCGCCATCCCATACTGCATCGATCTGATCTACACAGGTTTTGAAAAAGCCCCTTTTCTCGAAACCGATCCGCAGCGAGTGGTCGCATTTCGACCGAAGAAGACTTCTTAAATGAATATCTTAAAATCACTCTTGCTGAAGACATCCAAGCAGTCGTGATTCAAAACTTTTCCAGTCGGGACGACTTCCGAGCAGAATCACTTCTATCCGACTATCACGACGGTAGGTGGTCGATTGCACGCTTGTTTGGTTTGTGGAACGATTGATTGAAAGCCACTGCTGGCCGCAGTGAAAGACTCCCTTGAGTCGAATCGCTCCCGCAGGCTGATCGATCCACAACAATCCACCGAGCAGATCGAGCAATTGATCGCGATCGAATGAATCCTTGGAAGAAAAAACCCAGCCACACGACACGACTCCCAAACCTTCACTTTCGTGTCGCCGTGGCAGGCCAGGCTGCGGTGAACTGGTGATTGACAAACCACGCTCACTCACACCGTCTGCACGATCTGAAGGCCGATGAGGATCGGTGATGGTATGCGCTTGGCAATGCAAGGGCGTTCGAAACACCGTGCCCGTCAGATCGAGCCAGGCAGGATCAATGATGCCATGCTGGGTTCTTACGACAAGCAATTTTGGAGGATCGCACTCACCCACTTTTCTCTCGGCTACTTCGATCATCGCTGGAGATGACACATCGGTAAAATTAATTGCCACAACGTCTGATAACTGAATTTGATCCTCAAATGCTGCACTTGATGTAATCGACTGATCGTCGCAGTCTCGCGGATTGACAAGACAGATCGTGGTTCTCAGATCGATCACATCGGAAAATCTTTCCGATCGCAACAGATCGATCACGCCTGCGGGATGACCGGCTCCCGTCAACTCAACGAACAGCCGATCAGGTTTGGTGTGGTGAATAAAACGGGTCAACATTCCAGGCAGGGCGATCGAAAGCGAGCAGCAAAAACATCCTCCCGAGAGTTCTTCCACCTGTACCAAAGGTTCTGAGGAATCCAGCAGCGCATGGTCGATCGATACGAGTCCATATTCGTTGATGAGAATTGACCACCGCTGGCCTTGGGGCCTTGCCTGCAAGAGCGAACCGATGGCGGTTGTTTTTCCAGTGCCAAGAAATCCGGTGATGAGATTGGTTGGAATAATCTTTCCGGGCGACCACATCGTCAGGCCTCTTGAACATTTCGCACATCAGATGCGCGAACTTTTCTACGATCGCATCTCGGCAAGCCTTCGGGCGGCCTCTGGGGCAAAATACGTCAGGATTCCATCTGCTCCAGCTCGTTTAATCGCCAGCAGACTCTCGAGCATCGCTCTGGGGCCATCAATCCAACCAGCATCGGATGCAGCTCGAATCATTGCGTATTCACCGCTCACTTGATACGCAAACGTCGGCGCGAGAAAAGTCTTGCGCACTTCGGCAATAATATCCAACGACGTGCCTGCCGGTTTCACCATGACAATGTCTGCGCCCTCTTCCAAATCCATTGCCACTTCTCGCAGCGCCTCGCAGACATTCGCAGGATCCATCTGGTAGGTCTTCTTATCGGTGGCCCCCAGAGCCGAGACCGAGCCGATCGCGTCCCGAAACGGTCCATAAAAAGCCGACGCATATTTTGCGGCATACGAAATAATGCCGACGTCCTGCCGGCCCGCGTTATCAAGAGCCCGACGAATCGCAGCGACCCGGCCATCCATCATGTCAGACGGAGCGACCATATGGCATCCGGCGGCAGCGAGTGAAAGCGACTGGCGAACAAGCACTTCAACGGTTTCATCGTTCACAACCTGACCATTTCGTACCAGCCCGTCGTGACCATGACTGGTATACGGGTCAAGCGCCACATCGCAAATCACGCCGATCGAGTCACCGTGCTCCTTCCGAATAGCACGTGTTGCACGGCAGATAAGGTTGTTCTCGTGAAAAGACTCGTCGGCTTCTTCATTTTTTTTAGACGCATCGACTACCGGAAAAAGTGCAACCGCAGGAATCCCAAGGGCTCTCGCCTCTCCAACGGCCCGTACCACACCGTCAATTCCCAGTCGCTCAACACCCGGCATCGATGCGATTGGCTCACTCCCTTCATGCTCATGAATGAACAGCGGCCAGATCAGATCGTCCACCGATAGTTTTGTTTCAGAAACGAGTTTTCTCAGCCATGGAAACTGACGCATGCGGCGCAATCGCGTCATTGGAAAACGCCCAGAGAAAATACGTGGATTGTTCATGACTCAACTTCTAGAAAAGAACGTTTTTACTGATCGTTTCTACTGATGGAGTGAATGTTGTTCACTTCCCAGGGATCAACGGCGATCGACCACCACCGCCGACTGCAATTCCCCGGTCAACGCATTCGTTGTCTCACTCTTTTTTTCTGCCACCGCACAGGCTTCGTCGGTTTCCCACACAACAACCCGCTTGGCCATCACATCGAGGCCTTTAAACACATGCGGGGCCACTTGTTCGAGTAAATACTTCGCCATATTTTCAGCAGTTGGATTGCAGGGCATCACAAAATATTTTGTTGGTTCGACCATTCGAATGGCAGACAGAGCATTTGTGTCGTCTTGGAAAATCAAAAAAGCGTGATCCCAGTTTTCTTCAAGCCATCCTTGAAATCTTTTTTTGATCACTGAGAAATCGATGACTCGACCTACCGAGTCGACACCATTTCCTATGACTTCGATATCAACCCGATAATTGTGACCGTGAAAAAAAGCACACTTGCTCTCGTGACGAAAAAGACGGTGGCCGGCACAGAATTTGACCTGCCGGATGACCGATAACTGTGTTGCCGATTGGGGTTCGTGTTCGAGCATTCGCGTCTTCCTGAAAACAGCCGGTGCCATGAACGAACTGAATTATTTTCTAACGGCCGATCTCGACGCACTCTCACGGGCGCATGGCTCGACTCGGATTGGCTGGATGTCAAATTTAGGATTCTGTCCTAGAAAGCGGCAGGGATTGTTATGAAACACATCAATTGATTCCTGCAATGAATGACCTCGCCGTCGGAACTCGAGCACGCACTCTTGAAGCGTAAAGGGATCGCTCGGCCCCCAATCGGCCGAAGAGTTCACGAGAATGCGATCCCATCCATATTTTTCAAGCATGTCAACTGCTCTCTTCGGGGAGCATTTGGTAATTGGATAGAGCGTAAAACCGACCCAGTATCCGGCATCGAGACACGGACGGATGGTTTGCTCTTCAACGTGATCGATCCAGATCCGATCACGATCAACATTCATTCCTGCAAGCACTTCGAGCACTCGCTTTGTGCCGTGAACTTTATCCGCGAGATGCGGAGTATGAATCAAGACAAGTTGCTGGTGTTTCATTGCAAGATCCACGTGCGCCTCAAGCGCATCGCATTCATTTTTAGTCGACTTATGAAGCCCTGTTTCGCCGACCCCTAGCACCGTTGGCTTCTGGAAGAACTCTGGCATCTGACTGAGAACTTCGCGGGTGAGGGTTGTATTTTCAGCCTCTTTTGGATTGACCGCCACCCACGAAAAATGCCGAATGCCATACTGCGCCGCCCGAGTCGGTTCGAATTCGCTGATCTGGCGAAAGTAGTCGATGAACGTTTCTGGATACTTGCGATCGAAGCCGGCCCAGAATGCGGGTTCGGCGACGGCCACTACGCCGCTCATCGCCATACGTTCGTAGTCTTGTGCGGTTCGAGCAATGGCGTGGTAATGAGGCTGAATGATCTGCATAAAATAAGATTGAAAAGATTGTTAAAGGGTGGCAAAAAGTTTTAGAAGCGCACTTGTTCGCTCAATTCCAGCGGCTGGATCAGCAAGACTCGCGAGTGCTTTTCGAATGAGAGTGAGTTTTGGATCTTCTCCTTTTCGATGGTCTGAGGAGTTTCCGTTGTGTGAATGTTCTCGTATCGATGCGGCATCGTATCGGTCGAGATAGGCAGCAATTTCAAGCAGCATGTATCTCGATTCCAAAAAGTAGGTTTCAGCAACCTGAGACGCTGTGAGCATGAAAAATGTTTCCGAGGGACGAATAACTCTGAACGACTCGCATCAAAGGCAAAGAACATAGGCCGATGTTCGACAATCATAGCTTGACGAAGCAGCCGATCCACTCTTTTGTTACGTTCTCTCGGCTGAGTGTACAACCTCCGCTCATCGCGAACAAAATAATTGGCTCGCCAACAATCAAGAATGCTCGCTTTTTCTGCTTCTTATAGCTGAGTTGGATTGGGGGCATCACCGTAGATCAGCTTTGGATCGAACGTCTTCTCCCGTTCAGTAAACTCCAAAGAAGTCTGGCTTCGCCGCTGCTCACCCACAGGCACTTTTCGGTAGAAGCAGGAGCGATACCCCACATGACAGCTTGCGCCACCTTTTATTTCCACGCGCAGCCACACGCAATCTTGATCGTCATCAATTCGCATTTCAACAACCTTCTGCACCAAACCACTGGTCGCCCCTTTGTGCCAGAGTTGCTGACGACTGCGACTATAGTAATACGCTTCGCCGGTTTCGATCGTTTTGGCAAGCGCTTCGCGGTTCATCACCGCCACCATTAACACTTCACCGGAATGATGATCGGTCGTTACACAGGGAAGAACGCCGCTGGCGTCGAACTTGGGCGCAAGCTCGCACCCCTCTTCCACCTGCTCAATGCTGGTGCGTTGGCCAAAGAGTGAATCTGATGCAGACACGTTCCGGCAACTCCTCTCACAAAAGCGACATGCGAACAGCTCGCATTTTTACAACGCCAGAGTCTACTCTGCAGCAATGTCACTGTGACTGAGAGGATTTTCCTCCTACTCCATAAAGCCGGCCGGGAAGGAATACGGTTTTTTTGAACCGATGCACTTTGTTGATAAAACGGTGCGCTTTGAACTCTCTTTTCTGAATCGGCTTGATCGGTTCGGTGTCGGCATCGTATCTTCTGAACAAACAAGTCTCCGGCAGCCGCTTTCTCTCACTTCAGGAATGACTCTCTTTATGACGCTTTCAAACGGTTTACGCATTGCTTTTCTGGCCTACGCTGCATCTGTTTGGTCGCTCATTTCACAGAGCATTGCGGATGACTGGCCGACGTTCCGCGGAGCAAACCGCACTGCAGTGGCACCCGACAACAATCTTCTCGAGTCGTGGCCCAGCGAGGGACCGAAGCTCCTGTGGGAAACGGCCGGAGCCGGGCGAGGCTATGCCAGTCTCGCGATTGTCAAAGACAAATTGTTTACGTTTGGCGACGGACTTTCGACCGCTCCAGACAAGGATGAGTATCTCACCTGCTTTGATCGTGCAACGGGCGCTGCGGTGTGGAAGACAAAGACTGGTCCGGCATGGAATGAAGGGCAGGAATCGTGGCAGAGTTCGCGCAGCACACCAACTGTTGATGGTGGCGTCGTCTATGTCCTTACTCCATTTGGACAGCTCGTTGCCTGTGCAGTGGTAGATGGCAAGGAGCTTTTTCGCGTCGATCTCAAAAGCGAGTACGGCGGAACCAAGGGAGATGGTTGGGGCTACAGCGAATCGGTGTTGATTGACGGAGAGAAGCTTCTCTGCACGCCGGGCGGCGAGAAAGCGACGATGATCGCATTAGAAAAGAAAACTGGGAAATTGATGTGGTCATGCCCCGTAAAGGAAAACCGCGGGGCCGGTCATGCGTCGATCGTCATTTCTGAAATCAAGGGGAAAAAAGTCTACGTGCAAACCACGGCAAGTGGTGCGATGGGTGTCGATGCTCTCGGTGGTGAACTGTTATGGACCTATCCGATCGACAAAACGACGGCTGTCATTCCAACTCCAATCATCAAAGGTGATCTCGTCTTTTTCTCAGCAGGATACCGTCGTGGCGGTGCTTTACTGCGACAGGTGCCCGGCTCCGAGAAGCAGGTGACCGTTGAAGAGATCTACGGACTCAAGCAAGATCTTGCCAATAAACATGGTGGTATCGTACTTGTCGGCGACCATCTTTACGGAGATTCCGACGATCAGGGAATTCCCTTTTGTGCCGATCTCATGACTGGCACGGTCGCTTGGAAAAAGCGGGGCAGCGGAAAAGGTTCCGCTTCAATTATTGCTGCTGATGGACACATCTACGTCCGCTTTGCCGACGGAACCTTATCGCTTGCCAAAGCTGATCCAGCTGACTTTGTCGAAGCCAGTTCGTTTAAAATTCCAGGCAGTGACCAAAGGCCAAGCTGGTCGCATGCAGTGATTCTTGATGGGAAAATGTTTCTTCGCGAACAGGACAAGGTTTTTTGCTACGACATCAGCGCCCGCTAAGCAACGATGGTGTGGTTTCGTCGTACGAGTTTACTCATGACGAAGGTCTATTCAGTCACTCTCGGTTGAAAGTGTTCACCACCAACCCATCCGATTGCCCAGGCGATTTCCAAAAACAATCAGTCCGATTGCTGCGGCACTCGCGGCACAAAGCAGCACCGCTCCGCTTGAAATATCTAACGCATCGCGAAGTCTTGGATGATGGCCGCTGTCGATCGCTCGCGCCAACGATTCGATCGCTGTATTAAAAAGTTCGGCTGCGATCACCATTCCGATCGCAGCGACAACGGCGCACCACTCAATCGGACTCAGGCGAAACACGAATGCCGCGACAATCACTGCGACTGCGATCGCTAGGTGTACCGCAAAGCTCGACTCGGTTCGAACTGCGCGAGCAATCCCTCGAAATGAGTTCGAAAACTTTCTGATCCAGCTTCGCTGTTTCTCTTGTCTGCGATTTCGAGAAAAAACGGACATTGATTGAAAACCATCCTCCGACAACCGACCGTTAGCCAGCCTTCACGTATGGATCGCCCTTTTTCCAATTGCAGGGGCACAGTTCGTCGCTTTGGAGGGCATCGAGAACACGAAGAACCTCTGCTACGTTCCGGCCAACGCGTCCCTGATTGACGTCGACCCACTGAATCACGCCGTTGGGATCGACGATAAACGTTGCCCTGAGGCAGTAGCCTTCAGTTTTCTCCAGAATTCCGAGTTCGGCGGAAAGTTTTTGCGAAGCAATGAGCGGAAACCGAAGATCCTGAAGATCAACATGAGCCCTTCGCCATGCCATGTGGGAATATTCGTTGTCGGTGCTCCCACCAACGACGAGAGTATCGCGATCGGTGAACGACTTGAGTTGTTTGTTGAACTCCGCAATTTCGGTCGGACAAACAAACGTAAAGTCCTTCGGATAAAAAAAGTAGACGACCCACTTGCCTGCATAGTCTGCACTGGAGAGAACCTTTACGTCGTCCTTCCCAATGCCAACGCATGCTTGTACTGAAAAATGTGGAAATATGTCGCCAACAGTGAGCATGATGCCATCTCCAAAAGACAACCACACGATCCGTTCCCTGCGCTTCTGCGTGAGCACCGCAAGAGTCTACGGTGAGCACGTCGACCGTCAAGCAATAAAGCCACTTTTCTCCAACGTAATCTTCCCTTTTTGTAGGCTTTTCTTATGACCTCCTCCAGTCGTTCTCAGCAAATTCCGACTATTCATCGTGATCCTACAACCAATCGCAGAGTGTTTATCGCACCGCAGCGAGCCGATCGTCCCATGACTCTTGACGTGGACGGCACTCGGCAGCGACTCGACGAGTACCGGCATCAGGCACATTGTCCTTTCTGTGCAGGCAACGAAAATCTTGTCCCTCCCGAGATCTTGCGATGGCCCGTTGCTACGAGTGAGCCATGGCAGGCTCGAATTGTTGCCAATCGTTTTCCAGCCGTGATCGACCAGCTGAAGCATTCGAAGACAAGAGATGCTGTCGGAGGCACACCGGCCCACGGCATTCACGACGTTGTCATCGAGTCTGCAACGCACGAGCATTCTATTCTTGCAATCACTCCGCAAGCATGGAGAGCCATCTGGGAACTTTGCCGATGTCGATTGGAATCACTGGAAGCAAGAAAAGATATTGCTTGGGGAATACTCTTCAAAAATTCAGGTCTCCGTGCAGGAGCGTCTCTGGAGCACCTTCACAGCCAACTCATAGCGATCGATTTTATACCACCGCTGATTCGCTCGGAAATGAACCGTGCAAGCAAACATCCGGGTCTGTTTGCTCGGGTCATCGAAGAGGCTGCGAACGAGGGACGCGTTCTGTGTGAATTGGGAAATTTGGTGGCGCTGGTTCCGAATTGTCCACGACAGCCTTTTGAAACATGGATCGTACCGAGTTTCGACGAGAGTTGTTTCCATGCTGCAAGCCGGACCAGCATTGATGCAATTGCTGATCTCACTCGACTGCTCATTCAAGCGTTTGAACGAATCGAACCGTCGATGAACTACAACTGGTGGTTGCACTCAGCACCTTTTCGACACATTCGGAATGATTCTTTTCGCTGGCATCTCGAGATCGTGCCCAGAACTGAGCACTTTGCAGGCTTTGAACTCGGGAGCGGTTGTCATATTCATTCCTTGCCCGCCAGAGAGGCTGCGCGTCTCCTGAAAGAGGCTTGGTAAGCGGACGCTGTTTCCTGTGCGACGGCAGGGTCTTCGGAACCCTCAAAAGCGGTCTGCGCTGCAGGTGCAACGATGGGTTTAGAACGCCGAATGTCACCGAGACGGTTTGGCGCAGGGGCGATCACACGCGAGAATCGTATCGTTGCGATTTTCTTTCTTGTCTGCGAAGAAAAAGGCTCGGTACTTTCTTCGCCATACAAATCTTTGACGACATGCCGCCTCCTATCCGTTTTGTGTTTGTCCTTCACGATCATCAACCGGTCGGAAATTTTGACGGCGTTTTTGAAGCGGCCTATCGCGACAGCTACCTGCCCATGCTTGAAGCCTTAGAGCGCCATCCGACCATTCGAATCGGCCTGCATACGAGTGGATCGCTGGCAGAGTGGTTTGATGCAAATCACCCGTCTTATCTCGATCGCCTCGCGCGCCTTGCCGCTGTTGGTCAGATCGAAATTATTGGAGGCGCGTTCTACGAGCCGGTGCTTGCAATGCTTCCCTCTCGAGATCGCATCGGGCAGATTCGCCGCTATACCCATTGGCTTGAAAATCGGCTCTCGACAAAGGTCTCTGGAATGTGGGTTGCCGAGCGTGTTTGGGATCCCGGAATGACTCGGGATTTGGCTGCGGCTGGTATGCAGTGGACGATCCTCGACGATTTTCACTTTAAGGCCACCGGGATTGAGGAGTCGCAACTCGACGGATACTGGCTCACTGAGGGAGATGGTTCTTTGATTGCGGTCTTCCCGGTGAGTGAACACCTTCGCTATGTCATTCCATTCGGTGCGCCGCAAGCCACGATCGATCATCTTGGAATGATCGCCTCCCGACGCAGCGGTGCTTGTGCAGTTTTTGGAGACGATGGCGAAAAGTTCGGAGTCTGGCCCGAAACTCACCGCGCGGTCTTTGAGGAAGGCTGGTTGGAAACGTTCTTTGGATTGCTGGAAGCAAATCGTGACTGGATTCAGATGAGTCTGCCTTCTGAAGTGGTGCGCGATCAGCCGCCACTCGGCACGCTCTGGCTTCCTGAGTGCAGTTATCGAGAAATGACACAGTGGGTGCTGCCTCCTGCAGAATCAGCCGCGTGCGCTTTGGCCCGTAAGATCGCTGATTCCGATCCGCGACTGGCTGGCACATCGAAATTTGTACGCGGTGGCAGTTGGCGGAACTTTCGATTGCGATATCCGGAAGCAAACGAAATGTATGCTCGCATGATGGTGGTGAGCGATCGACTTGAACTTCTCCGTCGCAGTGAAGAAGAGGTTGAACCAGAGGCCTTTGAAGAGGCGGTTGCGTCTCTCTATCGTGCACAGTGCAACTGTGCTTACTGGCACGGTGCCTTTGGCGGAATCTATCTCCCTCATTTGCGAAACGCCATCTACCGGGAACTCATTCGTGCCGACGCAGCCGCCGACGCGGCGACTGGCCGGACAGGGACGTGGATCGATGCCACGACCTCTGATTTCGACTTTGACGGTCGTCCGGAAGTGCGTCTTTTTAATGAATCTCTCGATGTGTGGATTGCACCGGCTCGTGGCGGTCTTCTCTACGAACTCGATATGCGAAGCACTTCCCATAATCTCTTGGCCACACTCGATCGCCGACCAGAGGCTTATCATGCGCAGGTTCTGGCTGGCCCGGGCGGGGCTGGGGGCAGCGTGGTAGATGAGTCGCAACCGGCTCGGTTCAAGCAGGAGGGATTGGAACACCGCATCCGCTACGATGCGTCGCGTCGCAAGAGCCTCGTCGACCACTTCTGGGATCTCGATACTCACGCATCTACCGTCGCAGATGGTTTGGCGACAGAGCGAGGAGATTTTGCGCACGGTGCGTACGAGGCAAAAGTGCGTCGCAATCCTGAACGAATTCAGGTGGTGCTCTCGCGCGAAGGAAATGTCTGGGGCATTCCACTACGGCTCTCGAAGGCGATCACCTTGGAAGCTGGCTCAAGTATTTTGGAAATCGCCTACCGTCTTGAAGGATTGCCGCATGATTTTCGCCAGCATCTAGCAATTGAGTTTTCATTTGCTGGTATGCCTTCGCGAGCCGAAGGGCGGTTTTTCTATCAGGCAGGCGATACCGAACGTCGCAATCTCGGTGAACTCGGCAGCTCTCTCGATCTCTGTGATGTCGTGCAGATCGGGTTGATTGATGGTTGGCTGGGAATCGATGCGAGCCTCGCTTTTTCTCGCCCTACTGGTCTCTGGGCATTTCCCATTGAATCGGTGAGCCAGTCCGAAGGGGGCTTTGAATTAGTTCATCAGTCCGTGTCGGTGATGCCTCATTGGGTGGTTGAACCCGAATCGGATGGCTCGTGGAATGTCAATATGCGACTGTCGCTGGTTGACATGTCGGCCACGCATCGTGTGCGGTCCGCAACCGCACAATCAATCGCTTCGCAAAAGTGATGCCTTCAAGATTTTTGTTGGCCTTGAGGAAATTACTCTTCTCACAAATCGCCTGTGCGTTCATTTCATGCACGATGGATTGCATCGTGCGATTTCTTGCCAATCGAGTACTGGATGTTCTCGTAGTTTTCCATATTCCAACACCGCGATAGGAATCGAACCTAAACGCTGCGCAAGATCAGTGGCGTTGGTGCTTGTAGACTGATCGGGTGATTCATCAACACGTGAAAGAATGACGGCGGCTACATCGAGCCCCACCGATCGGGCTGCGATGATCATTCCCAACGTGCGACCGACACAGCCAAGCCTGTCCCTATCGACCAATACAATTGCGTACCCGAAATCGCGGGCAAGGTCTGACACAAGCGTGTTTTTTGCCAGCGGTGAAAAGAGTCCTCCCGCGCCTTCGACAATCACAACATCACTCGATGTTCGCCAGACATTGATGCCACTGCGAAGCAATGTCTCGTCAATCTGTTTCCCTTCAGCCTCTGCAGCTCTTTGCGGAGAAAGAGGCGCACCAAAAGACTGTGGACAGACTCGTTCAAGCACTTCTTTCCTTTTTGATGCGGAAAGAAGTGCACTGGCATCGCTGACTTGATCGCTGGAAATAATTCCGGTCGCCACCGGCTTATAGACACCCACTCGCAACCCGCCGGCGACGAGTGAACGCACAATCGCTACCGCGACGGTGGTCTTCCCAACATCGGTATCGGTCCCTGCAATCAAAAGTCCTGGACCAGCAGAGGCGTACGATTCTTTGTGATTCATTGACCCACCGTTGATTGATTCGTGACAAAAACCGGCAAGCTCTGGTGATTACTCAATCGAATTTGCTCACACGTTTCAGTCGTTCTACACTTTAAAGAAAATGCTTTTGAGACTCGTTCTCATTTTCTCCTGTGCTGATTTTTGTCGCTGCTTTGGTTCCCTCTGAAAATTGCTCCCTATGCACGAACTCTCGCTCCTCAAAAAGGGCTCCGCTGGACGCGTGGTGCGGATCCATGGCACCGACTCGATCTCGATGCGATTATTGGAGATGGGTCTCACTCCGGGTGTGTCTGTCAAAATGATTGGGGCTGCGCTTCTGGGCGATCCTCTGGAAATTGAACTGCGGGGATACCATCTCTCCGTTCGAAAATCCGAAGCTTCACGAGTCGAGGTGGCTGGTTCCTGAATCGTTCTGGCCTCTCTACTCAATTTTTGGAGCTTCTTTCGTTATGTCGACGCGTCCGTTTACTACGGTGCTTCTGGGAAATCCAAACACCGGGAAGAGCACGCTCTTTTCGGCACTCGTCGGCATGCCAACGCGTGTTGGAAATTATCCTGGCGTGACGGTTGAAGAAAAAATTGGGCGATATACACACCGCGAAATCCCAATCGATTTGATTGACTTGCCAGGCACATACAGTCTTTCACCCAAAAGCCCCGATGAAACAGTTACTGTCAACGTACTTTTTGGACGAGTGCCGAGAATCCCCTCGCCCGACTGCGTCGTGATCGTGGCAGATGCCACGAATCTAGAACGCAACCTCTATCTTGCAAGCTACGTTCTCGAACTTGGATTGCCAACCGTGATCGCGCTGACGCTTTGTGACGCGGCTGAGAAAAAAGGGATTTCAATCGATGCTGATGAACTTTCTCGGCGTTTGGGTTGTGCGGTCGTGCCAGTGGTTGCAACAACCCGACAGGGTATTGCAACCCTGCGTGACATGATTACCGATGCGCCACGTTTCCCGCGTCGGAATAAAATCAATATTGAACAACATCTGGCAGCAGTCGATTCAATTCACGAACCAGCGGTTCGCGAAGCAATTGCTCGATACGCATGGATTGAAAATATTCTTGATGGGGTCGTTTCTGAACATCCATCGACAACACGTTCCTTTGACGAACAGATCGACGCGGCCCTCACGCATCGACTGTGGGGCACTTTGTTTTTTATCCTAACAATGCTTTTCGTTTTCACATCCATTTTTTGGGTGGCAACGCCGCTCATGGAGTTGATGGCCTTTGGAGTCGACACGATCGGCGTGTGGCTAGGGTCCATTCTGCCGCATGGAGCTGTTCGCTCGCTTGTGATCGATGGCGTGATCGCCGGCGTGGGAAGTGTCGTCGTCTTTCTTCCACAAATCGCGATGCTCTTCTTTTTTATCGCGATGCTCGAAGGGTGCGGGTATCTTTCGCGAGCGGCTTTTTTAATGGATCGGCTGCTTGTTGGCGTGGGTTTAAGTGGAAAATCGTTCATCCCTCTCCTGTCGAGTTTTGCCTGCGCGATTCCCGGTATTATGGCTGCACGAACGATTGAAAATCGACGAGACCGTCTGCTCACGATTCTTGTCGCACCCTTAATGAGCTGTTCGGCAAGGCTGCCTGTGTATCTCTTGCTCACCGGGGCATTTGTACCCAACGTACCGGTGGGCGTGCTGTGGCTGCGACTGCCGGCGATTGTGCTTCTCTCGATGTACGCTGTTGGGGTGATCGTGGCAGCAACCGTGGCCTTCGTGCTTTCTCGCACTGTCTTTGTCGGGATTCCACAGCCGTTTGTGATGGAGTTACCTCGATGGCGATGGCCGCAAGCTGCCGTTGTGCTGCAACGTTCTTACGAAGCATCGGTATCTTTTTTACAAAATGCCGGCACCTTGATTGTCGCAGTCAGCATCGTTGTCTGGGCATTGTCGAACTATCCTTTTGATGAACAAGCCATTGAAGCTGAGATATCGCACCATCGCATCGCTTTGAAAACGCAACTTGAATCGCTTCGCGCCGCTGGTCAGGAAACATCACAGACGGCGATGGAACTTACAGAGCTCCTCGCAGCAATGGAGACCCCCGAAGGCATTCGTGCTGCACAAAAAGGAGCCCTGCAGCGACAAAGCTTTCTTGGGCGCACCGGTCGGCTGATCGAGCCGCTCGTTCAGCCGCTGGGATGGGACTGGAGAATTGGCTGTGCAGCGATTGCCAGCTTTCCAGCCCGCGAGGTTGTCCTTGGAACGCTTGGAGTGATTTACAATGTAGGCGATGTCGATTTGAGCAAGAAACCAGGGGAAAACGCCTTGGTGCGTCGACTGCGGGCGGCGACATGGGATGGCACCAATCGAAAAGTATTCACGCTGCCGGTAGCACTTTCGATCATGGTTTTTTTTGCTCTGTGCGCACAGTGCGCAAGCACCCTTGTCATCATCGGCCGCGAAACAGGAAGCTGGATCTGGCCTGTTATAACCTTCACTTACATGACGACATTGGCCTGGCTGGGAGCATTCGCAACCTATCAGATTGGGACTTGGTTCATGGGGGCTTAACGAGATGTTTCCGACGCTTCAAGATTGTATTGCCATGATGATCACCATGGCTGCGTGCGTGTGGCTGATCCGTTCGCTCACAAACCGTTTTTTTGCCCCACCGTGCCAGCCGCCTCGCGATTCCAGCGGACCGACTGGCAGCGATGGTTTTGTATCGGTAGACAAAATTTTCTTCACGGCTCGTTCCGATCAACACGAAACAAAAAAGCCGGGCTGACCTTGCGGTCAACCCGGCCTTCAATGTTTTCAAAACTCTACTCGCGACAAAACGCTTGACGTTTTGATCAATACATATCGTAGTCGCCGCCGTGACCAGCGCCACCACCCTTGGGCTTGTGATCCTTCGGCTTCTCAGCAATCAGCGCATCGCTTGTAAGCAGCAGCGTCGAGACGCTTGTTGCATTTTGGAGTGCTGTACGAGTGACCTTCGTTGGATCAATGACGCCCGACTTCACAAGGTCTTCGTACTTATTGGTTGCAGCGTTGTAGCCGTAGTTGCCAATACCTTCAAGAACCTTTTCACAGACAATCGAACCGTCCTGACCGGCATTTGAGGCAATCATGGTAAGCGGTGCCCGAGCTGCCCGAACGACAATGTTGAAGCCTACAGCCTCATCTTCCGAGAGCCCCTTTGATTTTACCTGAGAAGCAGCCCGCAGCAGTGCTACGCCACCACCAGGAAGAATGCCCTCTTCGACAGCTGCTCTTGTTGCATGCAAAGCATCTTCGACGCGAGCCTTCTTTTCTTTCATTTCACTTTCCGTCGCGGCACCCACATTGATCTTTGCCACGCCACCAGCAAGCTTTGCCAGACGTTCCTCAAGTTTCTCTCGATCGTAATCACTTGTGGAATTTTCGATCTCGCGGCGAATCTGATCGATCCGAGCTTTAATCTCGGCGCTCTTTCCAGCTCCCTCGATAATCGTGGTGTTGTCTTTGTCGACGATCACCTTTTTGCCACGGCCAAGCTCAGCAAGACCCAGATTCTCAAGCTTCATGCCGAGGTTCTCGAACACCGGTGTTGCTCCGGTAAGAATCGCGATGTCCTCAAGCATTGCCTTGCGTCGGTCGCCATAGCCTGGGGCCTTTACGGCACAGACCTGAAACGTTCCACGAAGACGATTGATCACAAGCGTGGCAAGTGCCTCGCCGTCGACCTCTTCACAGACGATCAAAAGCGGCTTTCCGGCGTTCACAACAGCCTCGAGCAATGGCACAATGTCTTTGACGCTTGAAATCTTTTTCTCAAATACAAGGATGTAGCAGTCTTCAAGAACGCACTGCATCTGTTGAGGGTTTGTGACGAAATAGGGAGAAAGGTATCCACGATCGAACTGCATTCCCTCAACCCACTCAACTTCAGTTTTGAGACTCTTGCCTTCGTCGACTGTGATCACGCCGTCCTTGCCAACCTTACCCATGGCCTCGGCGAGAAGTTCGCCAATCTCCATGTCGTTGTTGGCCGCTATAGAGGCGACCTGTGCCATTTCCTTTTTGCTCTTAATGGGAATTGACATTTCCTTGAGCTTGATGGTGATCTGCTCCACCGCCTTCTCAATGCCAGCTTTCATCTGAACAGGGTTCACACCCGAAACAACGGCTCGCAGGCCCTCGTTAAAGACAGCTTCGGCAAGCACAGTCGCCGTGGTTGTGCCGTCACCGGCAACATCACTGGTCTTACTGGCAACCTCACGAACCATTCTCGCGCCCATGTTTTCATAGACGTCCTCGAGGTCGATCTCTTTTGCAACCGTTACGCCGTCCTTGGTCACTGTTGGTGAACCAAAGCTCTTTTGAAGAATGACATTTCGACCCTTCGGTCCAAGTGTCACTTTCACGGCACGGGCTAGTTTCGCGATCCCTCGACGCATTGCCTCGCGTGCTTCCTGATCAAATGCCATCATCTTGGACATAAACAGAACTCCTCAAGAGTGAAAACTGCTGTGATTCAATCGAACTCTAATTTTCGTATGACTTTGGATTCGGCCCATTCAATCGAAATGCCTGACCACGATCAGCCGAGTACCGCAAGAATGTCATCCTCTCGCATCAAAAGCAGTTCGGTGTCTCCGACTTTGAACTGTTCGCCGGCGTAACTTAGAAAGACCACTCGGTCTCCCGGCTTCACCTGCAGGGCATGACGTATACCCATGTCACTGATTCGACCATCGCCAATGCTCACGACTGTGCCCCGAGCAGGTTTATCTTTGGCCGAATCGGGCAACAGAATTCCGCCAGCGGTCTTCTGTTCGCTTTCTTCTCGCTCTATGACGACGCGGTCGCCAAGCGGAACCAGACTCGAGGACTTCTTCTTTGTTTTGTTTGCGGTTACCGACATGGTCACTCCTCTAATAGCTTTTATGAACGATTGCTTCTCTAGAACTTTTTGGGGTTGACAACACCACAGGTGAACCTGATCGATGCCACCACTGGGTCGACGGCCGCCAAGCCGCCTGCCAAACCGACGCTGTATGGTGACGGCCTTTGGAAGGGAAGCAACTGGCATGCCCAAGTCTCGGTCAACACCCGCTTCCGGCGTTCAAATCTTCGGATTGAAGCCCTCTGGAAGACCAGTGGCTCTTTTTCAGGATGCGGTGTGTATTGCTTGCGATTCAGAGTACTTATGGAAGTCAAGAAGATTCGAAAAAGTCTTTTTTACGGTTTTTAAAAGAACTCTCCGTATAAAAATGTTGGTGGCTCTTGACCCATTTTCCCGCCGTGTCACCCTGCCAAACATGAGAACTGCTGCCAATGTGGCAAACGCCCAAAACACTCACAACCGATTTATTTCTTCGCCATTCGCGCTCGCGACGTTACAGGTGACTTGCCTACTCACAACGATTCTTCAAAAATCTGGCGATGTTCCTGATGATCGTTTATTCCTATTTTTTGAACAGTTCGAGCACTGATAAAAATACGGGAAGAAGGCAAGACCTCCTTCATGTCTGTCGCCCACTGATTTTTTTGAATGATTCCCCCTGAGGCTGAAACGATCGGCTCGGTTCTAAAAATGCATGCGAAAGCGGCATGAAAACCAGTTTTCATGCCGCTTCTCCGCATGTTCTTGGCAAATGGCATTCCATTCGACTACTCTATTTGGCACATGAGTCAGTTGAGAAAGTTCTGATTTTTTGATCTTCATGGACATTATGTTCTGCAATGCAACGTAATGTTCGAGTCGACTTCATTTCAAAAAATCTGTTTCTCAATTCATTTGAATCATCTAGAAATAATTTGTCTTTAAGAAATTAGAGTTCGGGAGAAATCGAGTTCCATGTCAACTCAGCGACGTATATCTACTACCAAGATCGGTGATGTCACGGTCGTAAAATTTGTGGACAAAAAAATTCTTGATGAAGCCAACATTCAGGAACTTGGTGTTGAACTTTTTGCACTCATCGAACAGGAGAATAGGAAGAACGTTCTCCTCGATTTTTCAAACGTCGAGTTTCTCTCGAGCGCCGCGCTTGGAAAACTCATTACGCTCGATCGCAAGGCGAAGGCGGCCAAGGGGAAACTGAAGATGTGCAGCATTCGTGCTGAGATCTATGAGGTTTTCCAGATTACAAAGCTCAACAAAGTTTTTGATATCAAAAAAGACGAGGAAGAGGCTGTCGCCGCTTTCTAATTTCCTTTGCTTGAGGAATGCCCCATAAAAGGGGTTCTCTTTTTCTTGCAGAGCGTAAAAATTTCAATCATCCTGTTTCTTGTAAGTTCTGTTTTGGCGGTTAGGGTATCACTCCTTTCAATCGGCTTGAGACATGGAAAATCTTGCAGCGTGGGCTTGGACGCTCGACGTTGATTTACCGAGTGAGCGTGGAGCGAGCCACAAGGTGCTTGAACCGCTTTTGGATCAACTTGGTGTTCATGGCTGGGCACCCGGCGACATCTTTGGAGTGCATTTGGCCGCCGAGGAGGCGATCGTCAATGCGATCCTGCACGGCAACAGGCTCGACCCGACGAAACAGGTGCATGTGTCGGTCAAAGTTTCAACCGAGGTGATCCGCATTGAGATCATCGACGAAGGCTCTGGATTTGATCCCTCCGTCGTTCCTGACTGTACCGAAGATGATCGGCTGGAAGTTCCCAGTGGCCGCGGCTTAATGCTTATTCGAAGCTTTATGACTCGCGTCGAACACAATGAAACTGGCAATCGAGTGCTTCTGGAAAAGCAGCGTGGTGTTCAAAACCTCGATCACGATGCGACAGAGTGAGCATCCGTGGATTGATTTTATTTCGCCTTCCTAAAGCTGAAAGGTGCGTACTTTTTCGGTCGCCTGTAAATCGTCTCGCATCCGATCGAGCGATGCGATACCTTCTTTGCTGCCAACAGAAGGTGACGTTCTGACGCTTGATGAGAGATTTGTTTGAAGGTGATCCACAATCAAACTGCGAACGAATGGCCAAAGACTTTTTCTCCGATAGCTCAATGGTAGAGCGAGCGGCTGTTAACCGCTAGGTTCTAGGTTCGAGTCCTAGTCGGGGAGCTTTTTGGACGGTTGCACATCGAACCGTTCTGGATGAACAATAGCGGAGCCATTCTCGCTCGCGGGGATGGCTCCGTTTGTCGTTTCCAAAAGAGAAAAGGTGCAGCCTGAACGCAGCGCACATTCGAAAACGACTGCGATCCATTGCTTCTCGAGACGTTGCAAAGACGACTGCCGGTTTTTTTAAGACCGGTCCGGGTCAGTATGGTGAAGGTGATCTGTTTACTGGGATAACAGTTCCCGTTCTTCGCACAATAGCCCTTGAGTTTCGGAACCTTTCTCTTACCGAGATCGAATCTCTTCTTGCATTCACCAATCCATGAAGAACGCTTGGTGTCGTTGCTGATTCTTGTTGTGGCCGCAGCAGAATCTGGAAAACGTGAAACAACAAAGATTTTTGACTTCTACATGAACAACGTGCGGTTCATGAATAGCTGGGGTCTCACGGATGTTTCAGCCCCATCCATCGTGGGTGCGTATCTCATCCACAAGAGCCGCAAGCCTCTCGTCCGACTTGCGCAGTCTGGCACTTTGTGGGAACGACGAATCGCCGTTGTCGCAACTCTCTCGAACCAGAGGACGGGCAGTCTGTCAACGATTCGACGAAAGGGATGGTTTGTAAAGAATGTCTTACACAACCCTCCTTCAATGACGCCATATACTAGTCCACATCGATTTTGCATATCGTGTGAGTTGCCTGCTGCGTAGGTTCACTCGATTTCATTCATTCGTCATTGTTCCCTATTGATGACCACCACAACACCGGTCACTTCCATGCTGGACGATTTCAGTTGTGGCATGCACCACACAAACGATAACACGAGCTCAACATGAAAAACTCAACGCCTGAACCACCGGCTCTGACTGCTCCCTTGTCGCAACCGGAGGAGTTTGCAAACTTGCTCACCCATGCGATTGGACTGGTTTTGTCGATCGTGGGAACCGCCGTCTTGGTCAATCAAGCACTTCGCTACGGCGATACCCTCCAGGTGATCGGGGTAAGTATTTACGGTGCTACGCTGGTCGCGCTGTATGCGGCATCGACGTTGTCGCACGCCTTTGAGCGGCCTCGACTGCGACACTTATTTCGAACCGTCGACCAGGTTTGCATCTTTCTGCTGATCGCTGGGACATTCACGCCGATCTCGCTGACGTATCTTCGCGAGGGTCAGTGGTGGATTCTCTGTGCTGCGATGTGGATCCTCGCCTTGATAGGCATCTTTTTTAAATTATTTTACACACGACTGCACAGCGTTACTGTGGGGGCCTACATTCTTTTGGGATGGCTTCCGATCACCGCCATGAAGCCCATTCTCGAAGCGGCGCCTGTTGCGATGCTCTGCTGGATGCTTGCTGGTGGGATGCTCTACACGATCGGCACAATCTTTTTGATGCGCGATAACAGGGTGCCCTTTTTCCACGCCACGTGGCATCTCTTTGTCATCGGCGGCAGCGCCTGCCATTACTGCGCAGTCATGATCACGATGCCGAATTCCTTGTAAATGACCCGGTCTCCTGCCGATCGCATTCAATGTTCATTCCAATATCTTACAGGCCCGCCTTTGCAGGTTCACAGAGGATCATTGGGGCGATAATTTTTGATGCGTATTGCTTGCCCATATGCAGCATGTTCTTCGCGACGAAAGTATTTGCTGGGAATTCGATTGTCAGCGGCTCGCCGGTGTTTGGATTTGGATCGTAAAACGGAGCGCCGGTACTGGCGATCGTTATTCGAATACGATGACCCTTGTTGAAATTTTGGCTGAGCCAGCCTACGTCGAATGCCACTTTGTAGACTTCGTGTGGCTTCATAAACACTTCTCGCTCGAATCCCTCCCGATAGCGTGCGCGCCGAATGGAATCCATGATCAGAATCGATCGACCATCTGGGTACACGTCACTCACTCGCACGATAAAATCTGTGTCTTTGGCATTTGACGAAACAAACAGTTCGGCCTGAAGTTTTCCAGTCCACTCAATGGGCTCGTTGAGTATCTCTGTCGTAAATGTGCGCACGTTTTCCTGTTTTTCAAAGTCTCGGGCATCTTTTGCACCTGGAAAACCCGTTCCTTCAATTGAAGCAGGATTGAGTGGATCGGCCGACCACGTGAGAAGTCCTGGAGAGAATGGGGCTTCTTTTTGCAGTGTTTGATTGGGATGGAAAAAGTATGACGTTGCGTGAGCTGGGATCGGCCAATCGAGAGCAGTTCGCCATTCGTTTCCCGGCGCACTGGCTTCATTCACAGCTCCCATCACGTAGTAGCGAACCGTCGGTTCCTCGGTGACTTTGTTGTCGATTCCTTTCAGATAATGATCGAACCATCGCACCATGTGCGATTCCATCGCGAATTGTGCATTGTCTGGGTAGATCATTTCGTTTGCTTTATTCGTTTCTTTGAAGCGACCGTGCAGCCACGGGCCGATCAAGAGTTGCTGCGATGTGCGCGATCGTGGTCCTCCGAGAGTGTGACGACCGATATAGCTATCAACAGATCCAACGCACATAAAGTCATACCAACTGCCGACTGTAAAACATGGCACATTCATCTTGTCGAAGAACCGGGTGCAATCTTCATCGGCCCAGTAACTGTCATAGGTGCAGTGCTGAAACCATTCGGCCATGAGTTCTTGATTGTGCACGGGTTCTCTCGCTACTTTATCCAGAGTTTTGAACCGTTCAGAACGTGTCGTTCCGCCGATTCGGTAGCCTTCGTGATACAGACTTAGTCCGGTATCGATCATGTACTGGCAAACCAGATGCGGGGGTTCCGTAACGGCCAGAAAATTTTGCGCGAATCCCGCTTGCGAGCTTCCAAAGGTTCCAACTTTTCCGGTCGACCACGACTGCGTTCCAAGCCACTCAACGAGGTCATAGCCGTCTTTGAGCTCACCCCATCCAAGTGCCCGATACCCTCGCCACACTCCCTGCGATTGTTGCGAGCCACGAAAATTGGCAAGCACCGTGACGTAGCCACTCTGCGCGAGCGCGGCAAATGATTTCTGAGTATCTGAATCATTTCCGTTTGCATAGCGTTGCTCCAGCAGCACCGGCCACGGACCATCTCCCGGAGGAATGTACAAAAATGCAGACAGTCTCACTGCGTCACGCATTGGGATCATGACATGCTTTTCTGTGACACCACCGAGATCGACTCGATCAGCCGCGTCGAGTGATAAACCCAAGAAAATCAAATAACAAAAACACGCAATCAAATGTTTTTTCGATTTCATTATTCTTGCCTTTGACGGGTTGCAAACGAGAGATGCGCGACACCACCTTTCGCACACTGTTGCGAAATTCTGAACCTGATGCATGATACACGCGACAAGAAAAACGCGGGTGCCTGCTCAGCAGTGCCATGAGGCGAGTGGCAAGCCAACCACTCTATAAAAAACTATTCTTGTATCCTGCGAAAATGATCGCCGATCGATTCTCTTTTTTAGAAAGGAGAAATTCACGCGATCATGCCACAGCCTGATTTTTATGCTGAGTGGCCCGAGTGTATTGATTCACTTTTTTTGCCCGGTGCCTTGGCAAGAACTGCAGGGTGGGAACCCTTTTCCTTTGCAATGATTGCATTTAAATTTTCCGCTTTTATCTTTCCCCGAGCCCTTGCAGAAAAAACAAACTGTGTTTTGAGTGCCAGAACCTTGGCAACTACTACATTCGCGAGCAACTTCAGGTCCAGCCGGTGCCGCCAACACGCCCGACACAACAACACCCGCAGTTGCCAATGCAACGACGACCGTAACAACGAGTGACACACAATTTCGACGAGTCAAAGAGATGAGCATCGCAGTAAAACCTTTCGAAAAAGATCTCCGAACTGGAATTCTATTCTGAAGGGAACAGCCCCCACTCTGGAACAAGCTACGGGCGGGTAGTCTCGTCGTCAATTATTCGTTTTCGAGATCTTTGAAGAGATGCCTATCCACCTGCTCGGTCACCAAACACCGGATGAGCTCAGAAACGTCTTCGCCACAATCGATCTTGTTTTGAAGCTCTTCGAGTTTTTGCACAGGAATAAGCGAACTGAAAGCTTCCTGCTGATCTTTCATCAGACACGCAGGCCATAGACCGGCCTCTTGAGCAAGTTGCTTGATTTTTTCAGAACTCAAGGAATTTTTCCTACCTTTATTTAGGGAGCCTCTGCGAGTCTCATGGCACAGAACCATTAAAACGGATCATCCTCATTGATTTTTCATCATTCGCTCATCTTTTTTTCATGATGGCCTAACAAAACTCTCGTACGTTTCCGATTCTGAAATTCGCTCTCTTTGCGTTGTCTTTTTGAGATTCAGGGACGAACGATTTGTTTTGTTTTCATTGCGACTGTCGTACTCACTTGAGGACTCTCCGTGACTCGTCACTCTAATCAGTCTAGATCCCGTTTATTTTCTGAGTTTAAAACTTTATGCCCAAACACAGATTTTTCTCAACCGTACGACGATGAGACCCTTGGTGATCTTTCGTGCAATACACATGGCATACCTTCTTCGCAAAACAGTTTTCTTGCATCGGTTCCAGAAATTTTACAACGCGTGCTGAATGCCACACACACTGAATACGTAACTGAAAGTGGTATCCTAACGCTCATCTATGATTTTAAAAAACCTCAAGAACTTGATGATTTTTCTTTTGCCGGGCGAAGGCCGATTGTCTGTCGAGGCGTGATGAGACTCGATCCGAACGATACTCTTGAACATATTGTGAGATTTCAGAACGCTTCCATCAGTGGTTTTTACAGCGTGCATCACAACGAGAACTTCCTTGCAACGACGCATGGACCCTCTCTTGCAATGGAGTTGGGACTTGCCCGCTTCTGCATTCGACATCATGGCCGAGATCTCGTCACAGGGCCAGCCTCCCCGAAGAATGGTCTGCTCTCTGCAGCACTCACCATAGCGCCACATCGTACGTCTGCCGTGCTTCTCGGCACAGAAATTTCTATTGCTCTGGAAACACATCGTGTTGGACACGTGCAGTTACTGGGAGGCCGCTCGGGCCGCTCGATTTCGGCACTTGTGATCTCCGGTACGCTTGATCACCAGTGGCTGAAGGGTCTGCTCGCAGATTGAATGTCCACCGCGTAGCTCATTTACAACGTCGTGACTTCTCTTTCTCGCTTCCGTTGTCATGAGGAGTCGTTGCACTCTTCGTGGTCATTTTGGTGGTACACCTTCAACCTGTTTGAGATCGTCGAGAAAGATCTTCTGCTGCAAAACTACGTTCCCCTTCTGATCGCGTACTTGCAGCCGCACAACTGCTGAGGGTTTTGACCAGTCAATGGTGATCAGACCAAAATTCGTTTCAGCGTAATTCAGGCCAACGCGAAATGGATTTATTTCATTGATGAATCGAACGCCGGTACCGGTAAAATTTCCGCTGGGTTCATTCAGGCTGCTGGAAGTCACTTCATAGATCGGATATCCGATCCGGTTTTCGGTAGCATCGCTTGGCAGTCGCATAATTTCGGCAGTGTGGCGATCACCACTGATAAAAACGACACCGCTGGATCGTTTCTGTTCAAGAAGCAAAAGAAGTCGTTTTCGTTCGTTTGGAAAATTATTCCAACATTCCCATCCCACCTGAATCGGGAGCATCTGAAAACTTGATCCTATGATGCGCAGTTGTGCCGGAGCAGCCAACTGCTCGGCCAGCCA
>Ga0194051_1000216_pt1 | contig 33685 bp, 25 predicted proteins | sample SepL2320m_MetaG_FD_161275 | JGI IMG/M metagenome (GOLD analysis project Ga0194051, IMG submission 161275) | Anoxic zone freshwater microbial communities from boreal shield lake in IISD Experimental Lakes Area, Ontario, Canada - Sep2016-L239-20m | ecosystem: Environmental > Aquatic > Freshwater >... | reverse complement strand
CGTACCGCATCCCCGTCAAACCAGATCTGGTAGGGGAATGGAAACGGACACAAAGCGGCCACTTCTAGGGGTAATTCGCTAGAACGCCATCTCGTACGGTAAGTACCGTCGGGGGTCGCCCCGACTGTTCTTGGAGAACCGTCTTGTCTGGTGAGTTTGACAAGAATTATGCTGAACCGGTGAATCTGATTTTGGCCTGCCCTCATAAGGGGCTACAAGTTATTCGGGGCGGTCCTTGCCATCCAACAGACGAGGCCCCTCAGGGAAGGCGGCTGGTCAGACTCCCGATCCGATTGATTCTTCGGCCCGCATCGCTCGGAGTGGCTCGATGATTTCATCGAGCCGATCACTGAATAAGTCACCTATTAATAGATCAGTGATGTGGCCTCTTAAGCTCGGATGACGCTTGACAAACTTGCCGAAGTTAAAGCCATTGTAAAACTCGCAGACCAGCCGCTTCATCCGTTCCATGCCCTGAATATAGTCTGGCCCCCACGCCCCGAGTCGCGCCGCCGATGTATCCCCCACGGCCAATCCTGCCGCGATCGCATCGGCCGCCAATTCTCCGGACTTGAGCGCTAGTAAAATTCCTGATGAATAGAGCGGGTCAAGAAATCCAAACGCGTCACCAACTAGCACCCATCCATCCCCGGCCACCTGCTGCGAACGGTATGAATATTCCTTGGCGACTCGAACAGGCCCCACCTGCTCGGCCGATTCGATCCTCGACCCCAGACCCAGACATTTTGTCATTTCTTCTGCGTAAATCAGCTCGGGGTTTTTAGTGTCGCGATCTTTAAACAGATAGTCATAGGCTGCCACAACACCCACGCTGACCGTGCCGTCGTGGAGCGGTATGTACCAAAACCAGCCCTGCTTATCGGCAAGCTGCATGACAAGCGTGGCTCCCTGATCGCGACCGGTGCCGCGACTGGCTCCTTTCCAGTATGTCCAAAGAGCAGCTTTTTTTAGTTCTGGATCCCACTCTCGCAGTCCCAGCCGGCTCATGATCATCGCCCCCTGACCACTGGCGTCCACGACCACATCAGCCACAAGAGTCTGCTCGCGACCCGTCTCATCTTGAACGCGCACGCCCGTAGCCCGCTGGCCTGTCGCCGCTTGCTCAAATAGCACCTCTACCACTCGCATGCCTTCATGGACATCAACTCCCTGCTGGGCCGCATTCCTCAGCATCATCTCGTCAAACTCACTCCGCACAACTTGCCACGTTCGCGAACTTTCCTGCGGCTTGTGGTCGGCAAAATAAAATGGCTCCGAGACCGTGCCTTTTTCGTTCACAAACTGCACGCTGTGCTTTTCGACAAATTGGCTGGCTCGCATCTGGGGAAGCAGGCCGAGTCGCTCAAGCACCCAGAACGTCTCCGGGATCAGCGATTCACCGATATGAAATCGCGGAAATCGCTCCCGTTCGAGCAGGGTCACGCGGTGTCCTTTTTGAGCCAGAAGCGTTGCCGTTGTCGCTCCCGCTGGCCCACCCCCAATCACAACAACGTCAGTGCGGTCTGGCAAGCGACGCGAATCGATTGGTCTCTGGGGAATAACGACATCAACCATAAGGTTTACCTCTCTCGAGCAACTTTTAACCTGACCTCAAGTATGCCATGCAATTCAACTGATCGACACTTTACCCCAATTATTCCGCCGACTCTCCCGCCTCCATTTGTAGCTTTCAACCGACGATCTGCCCACAAGCTACCATCAGGACGATCGTCTACCGCCGGCAAATCCCTCCTTTGTTCGCCTGAAAACAATTGCGGGGACGGAAAACGGGGGTTACAGAAAACGGGCTTGTCGTAGGCTTCATCCTAAGTGTCCAGTGCGATGGCATGACGCTCTGGGAATCACCTGAAAAGTCTCAAATCGCCTTCGGAATCGGATATTCCCAGCCACAGCTAAGCTGTGACAGCCCCACAGCTTTCCCTTTGCTGAACTGTCTTAAATGGCTGGACAAGGTTCTCGCAAACGGCTATCCTACTGCGGGCCCGAGGTGTGCCGGAATCATTCCCTGAACTGACGACCTGTTTTGATGATCTGGGCCTCGTTTCGAAATGCTCTGTTAGATGAACTCTTTGTTTAGGATGCGGACCGTCGAAAAGTTCACATTTGGGGGCAATATTCGTGGCTTGAGGTCTTGATTTCAGGCAGACAGGGCTGGTCACATTTCACTCGTCCAAAAGGCACGCACGATGACACGCTCTTTCAGGCATAAGCGATCCTCTTGTCTTTCCCATGAATCCTTAGAGGTTCGGGCTTATCTCTCGGCCGACCTAGGCTCGGCATCCCGCGCTCTATCGCGGCAGGTTGAATGGCACGGCCACACCGTTGATGCTCGGGCTGACACATGGGTCGTGCGAACAGCGTCCGCTGCCGCAACAGGGGCAGTTGTCTCATCTGCCTCGCTAGCTTCGCTCAATCTAGCCTCCAATTGGCAGTCGACTTCCCTCGGTGATGGCTTTTATTCGTTGAAAACGCCCGGTGCCAGCACGCAAGATGTGCTTGGCTGGGCTGCCCGCACGCGGGGCGTTGCCTATGTGGAGCCCGATTTCATGATCGCTCCTACAGCGATCCCCAACGATCCGTCGTTTGGCACGCTCTGGGGCCTCAATAACATTGGACAATCAGGCGGCCTCGCCAACGCCGACATCAACGCCCCTGAAGCTTGGAACACAACAACCGGATCTCGTGGCGTAGTGATCGCCGTCATTGACACAGGGCTCGACTACAACCATCCCGACTTGGCCGCCAACGCTTGGAGCAATCCCGGCGAAGTGGCTGGAGACGGTATCGACAACGATCGCAACGGAAAGATAGACGATGTGCATGGGTACGACTTCGTCAATAACGACGCCGACCCAATGGATGACAACGGCCACGGCACGCATACCGCCGGCACCATCGGGGCTGTGGGCAATAACGGCGTGGGTGTGGTGGGCGTCAATTGGCAGGTCTCAATCATGGGCCTCAAATTTTTGGCTGGCGATGGCAGCGGGTCGACGAGCGGAGCGGTGGCGGCCATCAACTATGCGACGCAGATGCGCCGTGACTTTGGCATCAACATCGTTGCTACCAACAACAGTTGGGGTGGCGGTGGGGCTTCAAACGCTCTGCGGGATGCGATCACTGCTGGCGGTCAGGCTGGCATTCTGTTTGTGGCTGCCGCCGGAAATGAAGCGGCCAATAACGAGACAACTCCTTCCTACCCTGCCAATTACACGAGCGATGCGATCATCTCGGTGGCGGCTACCGATCGCTCAAATAACTTGGCTAGCTTTTCAAACTACGGGGTCACGACCGTTGATCTTGGGGCTCCGGGTGTAAGCATTCTTTCGACAACTCCCGGCAATACATACGCCTCCTACAGCGGCACATCAATGGCCACGCCGCATGTCACCGGCACAGTCGCGATCTTGGCTGCGGCCTATCCGCAAGCCACCTCTGCTCAGATCCGCACGGCTATCCTCGCAAGCACAACACCGATTGCCAGTCTTACCGGCAAGGTCGCCACCGGCGGTCTCCTCAACGCTGCAAGCGCTCTGCAATACCTCGCCGGTGTTACTACGCCTACGCCTACGCCCACGCCCACGCCGACACCTACTCCCACACCCACCGACCCGCTGGAGCCCAACGACTCAATCTCCACGGCAACGAGCGTTTTCATTGTCGACGGCCGGGCGACCGTAACAGGATTTATCGGCGACGGGGCCAATGCGACTGGCGATATCGATCTCTTTGGGATTGATTTGGCGGCTGGATCGATTCTCACCGTTGATGTTGATGCACGCTCGCTCTCGCCAGCTTCACCGCTCGATTCGTATTTGCGACTCTTTAGCGACTCAGGCAGCCAACTGGCCTTCAACGACGATTTCAATGGCTCGCTCGACAGCTATTTATCGTTTACAGTTCCAACGGCCGGCACCTACTACATCGGTGTCTCATCCTTCAACAACAGCTCCTACAACCCGCTGGCCAGCGGCAGTCTGCAAGCGGGAGACACGACGGGTGCCTACAGTACGATATTTTCAGTTGCTATGCCGGCACTCGTAGCTGACATCGTCGATGTCACTCCCGACCCTCGTTCGACAGCCGTCGATTCGATCTCAATTGCCTTTAACCGCGCGGTCACTGGCCTTGATCTGGCCGATCTGCGACTGGTTCGCGACGGCTTGAATGTCTCCCTAGCCGGTGCTGTTGTCGCGTCCACCAATGGCGTCAATTGGGTGCTCAGCGGCCTCGCGGGGAGTACCTCTTCAACGGGTGTCTACACGCTCTCCTTAAACGCCTCGGCCAGTGGCATTGTTGACGCTGGCAACCTGCCGCTGTCGGTTTCCGCATCCGATTCATGGACAGTCACTTCGGCTGTGCTGATCGATGCTGGCGACACGCTGGCAACAGCCGCAGCCATCCCTGTAACGGTGGGGTCGGTCCGGCTCTCTGGCACGATCGGTGATGGGCGTAACAGGGCCAAGGATGTCGATCTTTACCGCGTCACACTGCTGGCTGGCCAGCGATTTGTGGTCGACATCGACGCTCGGTCGCTGTCAGGCTCCTCTACCCTCGATAGCTATCTGCGACTCTTTGACGCCTCCGGAAAACAACTGGCCTCAAACGACGACTTCGGCGGCTCTTACGACAGCTACCTTGTCTACACCGCTCGAACGGCTGGCACCTACTACGTCGGCGTCTCAGGCTATGGTAATTTTAATTATACGTCGACCCGCGAGGCCTCTGGTAGAAATGGCTCGACTGGGGTCTACCAGATCGCTCTGGGATTCTCCGCGATGCCGGCCAGCACGGCCAGCAATTCGATCCGCGTGATGGGCACACGTGATAGCAATAGATTAGAGTTTGCTCGCCAAGCTGCGTTTGCCACATTCACAGCCAACTGTTCGGCAGCCATTCCCTCAACACCTTATCGCAATCTGGCCCGCCGCTAGGCTGCCGTGCGGGCCTCACCGCAGCGGTGAACTGGCCTTCTGATCAATTGCCAGAGTTAAAGCGGTGAACCATAGTATGGCGGTAGGTTTGTCCAGGGTCCAAACGACTACTCGGCCATTCGGCGTGATGGATGCTGTCTGGATACTTTTGCGTCTCCAAGCAGATGCCGTTTTGCTTGGCATACACTGCCCCGCCTTTCCCCTTCAGCGTGCCATCTAAATAGTTACCCGTGTAAACCTGAATCCCCGGCTGATCGGTGAGGATCTCGAGCGAGCGACCACTCTTTGGCTCTCGCAAGACTGCGGCGGTGTGAAGTTTTCCGACTTGCTCTGGGACTTTTGGCTGCCAATCGCGGAGCACAAAACAATGGTCCACTCCCCCGGCATTTTTTCCGTCCGCACTCGGCGGCAATGCGACGATCGCCTTGCCCAGCGGGACTGCTGACTTTGCTTGCCCTCGGAAATCAAACGGCGTGCCTTCTACTGTCGCAAGTTGGCCAGTCGGGATGCTACCGGCATCGACCGGCAAATAGCGATCCGCCGGGACGCTCAACTCGTGATCCTGAATTGAACCCGAGGCATGCCCCGCCAGATTCCAATAGGAGTGGTGCACCATGTTAACGATTGTCGGAGCTTGGGTTGTGGCTGTCATCTCCACCCACAATTCACCTGCTGGCGTGAGCGTGTATGTGACTTTTGCCGATAGCTGGCCCGGATAGCCCTCGTCGCCGGCCGCCGAAACCATCTCTAAGTCCAAGCACGGCCCTTTCTCGGAGAGTCGCGGCGTCGCCTTCCAGAGTTTTTTATCAAACCCCATAAGACCGCCGTGCAGATGATGAGCGCCATTATTGGTGGCGAGTTGATATTTTTTTCCGTCCAATTCAAAGGCCCCTGCAGCGATTCTATTGGAGACGCGGCCACAGATGGCGCCAAAGTAGGGGTGCTCGGCCAGATACCCAGCGAGCGAATCAAAGCCAAGGACAAGGTCAACTGTTTTGTCGGCGGCTTGGCCACCCGGCAACGGCACTAAAAAACTCGTCAGAATCGCCCCGTAGTCGGTGATTGTCGCCTGCCAGCCGCCGGGCACAGCCAGCGTGTAAAGACTCGCCTCACGGCCATCGGGAAGTTTGCCAAAGGGCTTTACTGTCGGCACTTTTAATTCTCCTTGAACGGGCGTGGCTGGTGCCGCCATGGCGTTACCGTGGAACACAAAAAACGAGAGCAACAAGAGCGGCATGCTCACCATACGATACGGATGCATAAAGGGATCCCCTTTGATGGACTCTGCTTGAAAACCAAAACGCCTGTCGAAGCGAAGTTTCTTTAATTGACCTGCTGAGGTTTGGGTTGCGGGCGGGGGCGGGGGGCCGACGTACCCGCCTCGGCCTCGGCCTGCCGCAGACCAATCCAGCCATCGACGCTCCACGGGCCGCCGCCAAATGCTACCAGTGATAAGAGACCGCCGGCAATCGCCATGTTCTTCATAAACTGGATCGTTTGCAACTGCCTCTGGATCGGGTCTTGAAATGTCCAGAAATCATGAAAGTAATAGGTCGCAGCTACGAGGAACACGAGCAAAAACATCGCCCCGATCCGCGTCCATGCGCCGCTAATCACCGACAATCCTCCGAGCAACAACAGGCCGATTGCACCAAACAGGGCAAACTTAGGATTGGGAACGCCTTCCGACTGCATGTATTCCGCCGTGGCCTTAAACTGCGGGATCTTGTTACCAATGGCACTGGCCAAAAAAATGGCGGCCATTAACAGTCTCGCCATCAGCGACACAAGCCCTTGAGCCGCCGTTGCCACTTGCAACATGGTTAATTCCTTCTTGAAACCTAAAACGATCGGAACCTAAAACTTTTTTAAAGAGCGCAGCTCTTGAATCCTCACCGACCTTTATCCCTTTAGGCAAGAGCAGATCGCGATGACTCCCCGGCTTGACGGTTAAACGCTACCAAACGCAGACAGCTAGGCCTCAAAACGCTGATGAAAATCCGGGAATCAGAGCGGTTGATCTCGCGTGATGCAGTGCAGGCCGCCGCGGCCCCGGACTAATTCGCGACAGTCCACAGGCTCAATTTTTCGGCCCGGAAAGCAGTCCTCCAGCCTCTGCAGCGCTGACTCATCGGTGGCCGTCTGAAACACCGGCACAAAAACAACGCCATTGGCGATGTAAAAATTCATATAGCTAGCGGGCAACTGCACTCCCTCAAAGCAAAATCGCGGCGGGATGTCGATCGGGATCACATCCAGCCGACGGCCTCGTGCGTCCACCAGCGTGCGCAGCAGTGCCAGATTTTCTTGGAGCGGCTTGTGGTTCGTGTCGAGCGGGTCTGGCTGCCGAGCCGCCACAACTCTGCCCGGCGAGACAAATCTCGCCAACTGATCGATGTGTCCGTCGGTATCGTCCCCGGCTAATTCGCCCCCTACCCAGAGCAGTCGTTCAATGCCCAGCCTCTGGCAGATCACCTTCTCGATCGCACCGCGAGAGAGGCCAGGGTTTCTCGCCTCATCGGCCACGCAGCGATGATTGACGAGCAGCGTGCCCTCACCATCGGTTTCGATGGCGCCTCCTTCCAAGACAATGCCAGGCTGAAAAACCTGCATGCCAAGCGATTCAGCCATCCGCCGCGATACCTTGGCATCCAAATCCCAGGGTGGGTATTTACCGCCCCACGCATTCCATCCCCATGCCACAGCCACAGCGTGGCGTAGCTGCGGCTCCAGAGGCTTATCCTTGGGCAGCAGAAAGACCGGCCCCGTGTCGCGCAGCCACGAGTCGTTGGTGGGGATGTCGATCCATTCAATCGTCTCGTGACTCGTAACATCCTCGAGGCTCGCTCGCGATTCGGCCAGTGCGGCCCCAGTTGCAATGATTCGCACCGGTTCGTAGGTTGCCACCAGCCTGGCAAACTTGGCAACCATCCGTGGGATCAACGCAAACTCGCCCAGCCATGTCGCCCGTCGGTGGGGCCATGCCAGCCATGTCGCTGCATGTGGCTCCCATTCCGCTGGCAGCCGAAATGAAAAGTCTGCTGCTTGTGTGATGGCTAATCTCCCCATCGCTTCAGGAGATTTCCGTAACTCTCGATGCGACGATCGCGGAAGAATGGCCAGCGAGTGCGCGACCACTCAATGCGGCCAAGGTCGCATTCCACGACGAGCGTCTGGGGCTGATCGTGGCTAGCTCTAGCCAGCAGCTCGCCGCTCGGGGCATAGACAACGCTCGATCCCCAAAAATTGAGTGCACCCTCGCGGCCCGTGCGATTGACTGCGACGACAAACAAGCCGTTGGCTACCGCATGGCTTCTAAGCATCGTATCCCAGGCCTCGAACTGCTGACGATGTAGCGATTCTTCGCCGTCAAGCGAGCCAATAGCTGTCGGATAAAAGAGCACCTCGGCCCCGGCCATGGCCGTCAGTCTGGCCGCCTCTGGATACCACTGATCCCAACAGACCAGGGGCCCTACGCGGAGCCGACTGGTTGGCACCGACACAAAGCCCGTGTCTCCCGGTGCAAAATAAAACTTTTCGTAGTAGTGCGGGTCGTCGGGGATGTGCATCTTGCGGTAGGTGCCGACGATCGATCCGTCGGACTCAAATACGAGGGCTGTGTTGTGGAAAAGCCCCGGCGTACGTCTCTCAAAAAAACTTGCCACGATCACAACTTCATGCTGCTCTGCGGCAGCGGCTACAAGATCGGTGAGAGGCCCGGGCACCTGCTGGGCTTGGGAAAATTTTGCGTGATCCTCGCTCTGGCAGGGATACTCGCCGGCAAATAACTCCTGCACACACACAACCTCCGCGCCGCCCTCCGCGGCACAGGCAATGCCTGCAAGTGCTTGGGCGATATTTTGTTCGCGCGACGGCGTGCAGGCCGACTGCACCAGCCCAACTCTTACTGTTCTTGTTGCAGGAAGTGCTGGCCGATCAGGTGAGCCGAGCCGGGGGGGTAACCTGCCGGCAGGCTGACTCATCCCATAACCGTTTGTAATGTTCTTGCATCGCGACTCGCCTGCGGCTCAAGCTGGGCCGCTGGTGCCGGAAACTGTTCTGCCAAATCGCTCACATCTTGCTTGGTTACGGCCACCAAGGCCGTGTCGGCCGGCGACTTGAGCACTCTTAAAATCCACTGGGCAATCCGTTGCATTTCATCAGTGCCCATGCCACGAGTTGTCAGAGCGGGCGTGCCAAGACGGATGCCAGAAGGATCCATCGGCTTACGCTCGTCGTAGGGAATCATATTTTTATTGCAGGTGATGCCGCACCGATCGAGCACCTCTTCGGCCAACTTGCCGCCAATCCCCAGAGGCGTCACGTCGACAAGCATCAGGTGGTTGTCCGTTCCACCGCTGACGAGTTTGACGCCACCGGAGGCAAGTGCTGCCGCAAGAGCGCGGGCGTTGTCAACAACTTTCTCCGCATAGATTTTAAAGTCGGGTCTGAGCGCTTCGGCGAAGGCAACAGCCTTACCAGCGATAGAGTGCATGAGAGGACCGCCTTGCGTACCTGGGAAAACCGAGCGGTCAAGCGCCTTAGCATTCTCGGCACGGCAGATCGCAATGCCTCCGCGCGGTCCCCGCAGGGTTTTATGCGTTGTGCTAGTGACAAAATCTGCCACGGGCACTGGGTTGTCGTGAATGCCTGCGGCCACAAGGCCCGCGTAATGGGCCATGTCAACCATCAGTTTGGCAGAGACCTCTCGGGCAATTTCCGCAAACCGCGCATGCTGAATCTCGCGTGGATAGGCACTCGCGCCAGCCACGATCAATTTTGGCCTGTGCTCGCGAGCCAGCGCTGCCACCTGATCGAAGTCGATCAGGTTGTTGTCGCGACGCACACCGTAGTGAATAAAGCGGTAAAGAATCCCCGAGCTATTGAGCTTCATGCCGTGCGTGAGATGGCCACCATGAGCCAGATCAAACGCCAGCACGGTGTCGCCGGGTTGAATCGCCATCAGATAGACGGCCGAGTTGGCTTGACTGCCGGAGTGTGGCTGCACGTTGACATGTTCGGCACCGAAAAGTTTTTTGGCACGATCGCGAGCCAAGTTCTCAACCGCATCAACAAATTCGCAGCCGCCGTAGTAGCGATGGCCAGGGTAGCCCTCGGCGTATTTATTGGTCAGCACACTGCCTACCGCCTGCATCACGGCGGGGCTCGTAAAATTTTCGCTGGCAATCATTTCCAGGCCATCGCGCTGACGAATCTGCTCAGCGGCAATGGCGTCCCACACGGCTGGGTCTTCCTGCTGTACAAAATTGTGGGTCGAGTTCACGGCGATTCTCCTCATACTTCGGTTGGCGATCCCTATCATTGTTTACCGCCCGAGCAACACCGTCAACGCACGCTCACTCCAATACGAGCGGTTCCGGCATGAATGTCACTAGCGGAATCAAAAAAGAGAGCACTCCTAGGGTGATTCTCAGGCGGCCCAGCGACTGGCCATCCTCGCGGATGGGTGGGTGGCTGATACCCATCAGCACAACAACGACGACCATCACAATCCAGTGAAACCGCCCCAGCACAACGATGCCGAAGAGAGCCATTGCCAGAATGCTGCGAGCCAGCCAGCGGGCGCGGTCGCCAAGCAGGGCGTAGCTGATGTGACCGCCATCAAGCTGGCTGATCGGAATCATGTTCAAGCCCGTGACAAGTAACCCAACCCAGCCGGCCATAAAGAGCGGGTTGGGATCGATCGTGAAGCCGCTGGCCAGGTCGGGGCGTACGATTGAGAGCATCCATCGGGCCAGGAGCGGCAGGGCAAAAGGATTCCGTTCGGCGGGCGTGCCCGTTAACATGCCAATGGCTAGCAAAGGCACCGCCACCACAAGTCCCGCCAGTGGGCCAGCCAAAGCGATGTCAAAAATTTGGCGCCGATTGGCCCGTGATCCATCCATGCCGATCACCGCGCCCAGCGTGCCTGTGAGAAGCACAGGCACTGGAATAAAAAATGGCAGCGTGGCGGGAATGCGGTAGAGCCTCGCGGCAATAAAGTGGCCGAACTCATGCGCTGCCAGCACAGCCATCACAGCTATCGCATAGGCCAGTCCGCGAGGCCAGTGCTCAGAGAATTGTTGGGCCAGTTGATCGTCGAACCTAAACAGCAGCGGTTGCCAGCCAGCGACACCCGCCGCAAATGTCGTGGCTGCCGTCAGACAAAAAAGGATTGCTGGCAGACGCATCCCTGGCGTGGGGATCGGTTCATCCAGAGGGGGCAAAAAAACACCTGATTCAAAACGGTGAAAAGTTGGCTGCATACGCGTTGAGACTACCGTTTCTGAGAGGCTTCAGATTTTTGCCGTCTTGACGGCTATGGAGCGGCTTCGGAATTGATACTCTATAGACTACTCACAGCCCAAGGGCCTGCTCGACACTTTTGAAGGACACTCTGCCATGCGTTGTCATGATCTCAACCCATTTTTGAACACTCCGCGGCACGGCCGCCGCTTCCAAAACAGTCAAACTCTTTGCGGAATGCCTGCCGTGGCCTGCTCTCTTTGGGTTCTCATAGCAGTTTTGATGTCGGCTGTTTTGCCCGCCAGAGCGATGGCCGCCGAACGACAGGTGCTGGCAGTTGCCGTCTGCGACAGCTACGGCGATCTCAAGAAGCAAATCGGCTGGGTAGGCGCTCAAATCGACAACCCCGGACTGGCTGGCATGGCCGAGTCGGTACTACTCTTGGCGACACAAGGAAAGGGTCTGGCGGGGCTGGATGTCAAACGTCCAATGGGAATTGTCATCTCGAGCGATGGCACAGACATTGCTGGCCATGGCTTTGTGCCGGTCAAGGATCTCGGTAAGTTACTCGATTCGTTGCAAAGCGTGATTGGGCCCAGCGAACGCGTTGACGGGGGCCGTCGCATCACGCTGCCCAGTGGAATCGCAATGACGATGACTGAAAAAGATGGCTGGGCGATTCTCACTCCCGATGGGATCGACGCCAGCATCGCTGTCGATCCGACGCCGTTCTTCGCCCCCTTGATTGAAGATTTTTCGCTCGGTATCAAGGTTTTTCCCAGCCTGCTTCCCGCCGCTTTGCGAGAGCAATTAGCAGCGTTTCTCCAGCAAGGGGCCGATGCCCGAGGAACGCCGCTGGATGGCGTCGCCCTCAAGATCGCCATTGAAGGACTTGCAGAAACCGAATCTCTGACACTGGGCCTCGGCATCGACATCGCAAAAAAACGTGTTCTGCTGGAGAACCGCACCGTGGCTGTGGCGGGGTCAAAATCGGCCCTCGCCCTGCTCGGGGCTGCGGGAGGCTCGCTCACCGTTGCCCCGCCAGACACTGCCGATGGCAAGCCAGCGGCAGTCCGCCTCTTTGTAGCGCAGTCACTTCCGCCAGACACGCAAAAGCAGGCTCTTGAACTCCTGCAGCAGTCGCTGCCAGATGACAGCGACAACGCGGCCACAAAAATTCTCTTTGGAGTTGCACGCGATTTGCTCTTTGCAATGCTCGGTTCCGGTGGCATCGACGCGGCAGGCACGCTCGACACAAGTGCGACAACCGAAAAGCAGCCTCTTCCCACCATCACAGCGGGTGCCCGCGTGAAGGATGGGGCGGCATTTGAAAAGCAGGTAAAAAAATTGCTGGGTGACAAGCAGAGCGTGCCAGATTATGTACGCGTTCAATTTGATAGCGGCAAGGTAGGGGCGGCTACGTTGCATACCGTGCGGCTTTATCTAAGCGGTGTGCCGGGAGCCGAGAATCTGGGCGAGTCGCTCGATCTTACGCTGGCCATTGCCCCCGAATACGTTTTCCTTTTGGCTGGCGGCGATCCTCAAAAACGCCTGAGCACCGTCCTAGAGAGCAATGGCCAAAAGAATCCCGCTGGAAAACCCCTGGCCACTTTACAGCTGTCGATGGACGATTTGCTGCTCTACGCTGCCGCGCAAGGCGGCGGGCCGCAAGCCACGCTGGCAGCCGAGCGGATGCGGGCGGGCGGGCCTGTGCCGGATGCCGAAGCGGCCACAGACACAGAAGCAGCGCTACTGCAACTGCTGGTTCGTCCGATTGAGCGTGGCCTTGCCATGCGTCTCTCAGCTGGAGCCGGTGTCGTTCGGGCAGCAGCAACGCTGGCGGGCCCAGCACAAGCCAAGCCGGTTCCGGTCTTGGGAGGGGGCGTGCCGCTGCCCCGTGGATTTCCGCTCCCGCTACCCGCACGGTGATAATCCCGGTCTGACTATCCTCTCCTCCTTTGGAATAAAACTCGTGACTTCCGCCGGCCTTGAAAAACAAACTGACACACTGACAGACGGTATTTCCCGGGGCATTCGCCGGCAGATTGCCGGGGTGGGAGTCGCCCAACTCGCTCAGACCTACGGCACACCGCTCTATGTCTACGACGCTTTGATGATCCGTCGCCGCTGCCGCGATCTAGCCGCTTGGGATACGATTCGATTTGCTCAGAAGGCCTGCTCTAATCTGGCGGTGCTCAATCTGATTCGCAGCGAGGGGGTGATGGTCGATGCTGTCAGCACGGGTGAAATCCACCGCGCGGAAAAGGCAGGCTATCCAACGCACGCCGTTCTAATGCAATCGTCTGATGGGCTGCCGCCTGTGCACCCGATTGTCTACACGGCTGATATTTTTGATCGCGACAGCCTTGATGTTGTGGCGAAGCTTGGCCTCCCGGTCAACTGTGGCTCGGCCGATATGCTCGAACAACTCGCCGCCCGCGTGCCTGGCGCTCATGTGACCTTGCGAGTGAATCCCGGCTTTGGCCATGGCCACAGCCAAAAAACAAATACTGGCGGCGAGGGCTCCAAGCACGGCATCTGGCACGAGGAGATTCCGGATGTGCTGCGGCGGGCTGAGTGGGCCGGCCTCTGCGTGAGTGGGCTTCACATGCACATCGGCAGCGGTGCGGATCTAGTGCACCTGGCGAAAGTCGCCGAAGCCTTAGAACGCGTGGCCCATGAGATCGGCCGATCTCTGACAACCATCAGCGCCGGAGGCGGGCTGCCGGTGCCCTACAAGCCCAACGAGGTGCACGCGGACCTCGGCAGTTATTTCTCGCTCTGGGACGCAACGCGCAAGCGATTGGAGGAGCGGTTTGGCCATCGCATTCGCTTGGAGATCGAACCGGGCCGTTATCTCACCGCCGAAGCGGGATCGGTGATCACCGAGGTGCGGGCGATCAAGCGTCAAGGAACAAAAAAATACCTGCTCGTCGATGCTGGATTCAACACACTGGCTCGGCCCGTGCTCTACGGCTCTTGGCATCCGATGAGTCTATGTCCAGAGAAAGAGTCGCAAAACCAAACTGCTCGCGGCCCGGCGGAAGAGGAGATAGTCGAGGACGTTGTTGTAGGTGGGCCGCTCTGTGAATCGGGCGACATCTTCACGCAGCAGGAGGGTGGCTTCGTAGAAACACGGGCTCTACCGGCAACGTCCGTGGGGGACTACCTAGTCATTGAAACCTGCGGAGCGTATGGTTTTGTGATGGCTAGCAACTACAACTCAAAACCTCTGCCGGCAGAAGTTTTGATCGATGATGGCCAAGCCCGCCTCGTCCGCACCCGCCAGACTCCAGACGATCTTGTTCGGGGCGAAACGGTCTAAGGGTTCCGCAAGATTGGTTGCGGATGGGCTGAGTTTATACCTCTGAATCTCGGGAGAAAACGCACTCCGCTAGTGCCCCTGGGCAGTCCCCTTTTTCACTTGGGTCCTGCTGGCTACGATTGAACTGGATACTGTAGAGCGGTTGAAGAAATCTCCTCCCACCTGCCGATTGAGAACCGTATGGCAAAGCAAGGTCCCCGCAAAAAACTGCCGAAGGAACTGGCCGTTATCAATGCTGATAATTGCACCGGTTGTGAGGCTTGCCTTGAGGTCTGTCCGGTTGACTGCATTAATAAGGTGCAGCAGTACGACCAGTTTCAAAACCTGCAAAGCTGGTGCGAGATTGATGTCGAGCGCTGCGTTGGGTGCGAGGTCTGCGTGCACATACCCGGTAAAAAGACAAATCCCTATGAGTTGAAGGTGTGCCCGTGGGATGCCATTGAGATGGTGCCCACAGAGGACGTCGCTCTTGTTGTGGCTCAGATTGGCGGCCCGCCCGAATATGTCGAAAAAAACTGGGATCGTCTCGTCGGCACGGCGCAGCATCTCGTGGAACTTAAAATCGCCTCGGGTTAACCGGCTTACCGCCTCGGGTGAACCGGCTGGCTCAACCGGCGTCGCGTTCTCATGCGGTATTCGAGTCTCTTAAAAGCCCGTAGCAATTGCACGGGCTCGGGGCTTTTCAGGCAAAGTCCTGCTCCGGATGAGTAGCCTCATCTGATCATTTGACGCCATCCCCACAATGGACTACAACAGAACAAATGTTCACTTACTTTTATGAGGGCCCATCGCGTGTCTGAAAAGGTGGCCCAACCGCTCGCCGCAAGCGATGCCCTCTCCGATAGCTTTCGCGATCATGTGCGACTAGCCTGCGTGCCGGGTGTGGGCTCACGCTTACGGCAGTTGCTCTTGGAGCGATTTGGCACGCCTGCCGGCGTATTTGCAGCCAGAGCCGACGAAATCGCCAGCGTGAGCAGGGTCGGCCGAAAGCTGGCCAATGTAATTTCCACGCTGTCCGATGATCCGACTGCCGATCAAGTGATTGAGATGTGTCGCAAAAGATCGGTTCGAATCGTTCTGGCAGGGAGTGCCGATTATCCGAATCTTTTATCGCAGATCAGCGATCCTCCCGGCCTGCTCTTTGTGCGCGGAGACCTGCTGCCCTGCGATGCACTCGCCGTGGCCATCGTCGGCGCAAGGCACGCAACTTCTTATGGCCTCAAGATTGCCGAGCAACTCGGTTCAAGCCTCGCCCGCGCTGGCTACACGGTGATCAGCGGCCTTGCCCGCGGCATCGACGCAGCCGCCCATCGCGGCGCACTGGCCGCCGGAGGCCGCACAATCGCCGTCCTAGGCAGCGGTGTGCTCAACATTTATCCACCCGAGCACGCCGAACTGGCCCACGAGATCATCTGCCGTGGGGCAGTCATCAGCGAGGCCCCACCGCTGGGCCAACCCCTGCCGGGGGCCTTTCCACAACGCAATCGAATCGTCTCGGGAATGTCACTAGGCACGGTCGTTGTCCAGGCATCGGAGCGATCTGGTGCGTTGATCACCGCGAGGCTGGCCACTGAGCAGGGACGAGAGGTGTTTGCCGTGCCGGGGGCGATTGATTGCCGGATGTCGCGAGGCTGCCACCAACTGCTGCGTGACGGGGCCACACTCGTGGGCAGCGTTGACGATATTCTAGAAGAATTTGGGCCCCTCTTTGAAACCATAACAACTCCCGACGGACGCAGCGTAAAGAGCCCAGCGGAATTACAGCTCAGCGACATGGAGCGTTTGGTGCTCGATACCATCGGCTCCGAACCAACTGTCATCGACGCTGTCATCGAAGGCAGCGGCTTGGCTGCATCGCAGGTGCTCTCGACAATTGGCGTGCTGGAAATGCGTCGGCTCATTCGTCGCCTTGCCGGCAGTTGCGTTGTCCGCGTTTAGACATGACTGCGCAAAGATCTGCTGCCCTAAGAACCCCGCCCTGCATTTGATACGGACTTCTCTCCGGGCGTAAAGACGCGTAAGATCATAAGGACCGTTTTTTGTCTTCCTTTTCGCACAAGCATCGAATGATCTTCCATGGATACCGCTCTTTTCAATCGCTCTGAATCAATTCGTGCTCGGCTCCTCCAACTCCGAGACTCTCTTTGACTACGCTGGTCGCAAGAAAAAAGCGATTCAGATCGAAGACGCCATGGGGCAGACCGACTTCTGGTCGAATAGTGAAAAGGCTCAAACCACCGTCGCATCGCTCAAAGCTCTCAACTCGATCCTCAAGCCGATCGAAGAGGCCATCGCCGTCAGTGACGATTTAGAGGCTCTTGAAGAACTCGCCCGCGAAGACTGCTCGCTCGAAGGGGACCTGGCTGGCGAGGCCGACCGTTTTGGAACACTGATTGACGCACTGGAACTCACCTCGCTTCTTTCCGGCCCCTACGATTCCTTCGACGCGCTGGTTTCCATCAACGCCCGGGACGGCGGCACCGACGCCAACGACTGGGCCGAAATGCTTTTGCGGATGTATTCAGCCTGGGCCTCCAAACGCGACTATACGATTGAATTGCTCGACCGTCAGGACGACGGAGTGGCCGGCATCCAGAGTGCCACGATTGCCGTTCGTGGCCCGTGGGCTTACGGCTACCTGCGTGGGGAAATGGGAATCCACCGACTGGTGCGAATCAGCCCCTTCAATGCCGAAGGAAAGCGACAGACAAGCTTTGCGGCAGTCGATGTTGCACCAGAAATCGCCGATGACAATACAGAAATTGAACTTCGTGACGAAGACATTCGGGAAGATGTTTTTCGTGCCAGCGGTGCCGGTGGGCAGCACGTTAATAAAACCTCTAGCGCCATTCGACTCACTCATTTTCCAACCGGCATCGTGGTGCAGTGTCAAAGCGAGCGCAGCCAACACAAAAACCGTGCCACGGCCATCAAGATGTTGCGGGCACGCATTGCGCGGATGGATGAGGAAAAACGTGAGGCAGAGCAACTAGCACGCTACAAGCAGCAACCAAAGACTGGTTTCGGCTCACAGATTCGTAATTATTTTCTCCATCCTGATCAGCGAGTGAAAGATCAACGCACTGGCCACTATGTGGGTAATTTTCAAAGCGTGCTCGACGGTAATCTGGACGGCTTCTTCGATGCCTACTTAAAGTGGAAGGCATCGGGAGCCGTGCCTCAAGCAATGGCCGACGACGCTTCGTGAGCGCCGCTATGATCACGGCCTTCCCCGAGCCTATCGGCACGTCTGGGCCGATGCACTGGAGTGTGGGGCGTTGGAAATCAGTGACGACTAGACCGATCTGTGGTTGAACGATACAGTTTTAGAAGTTCAATTGAGTCCCCGTTAGGAAAAAGAATGCCGGAAAAAGAGCAGGCTCTCGAGGTGGAAGGCGTTGTCACGCAGGCCCTTGCCAACACGCGATTCCGCGTGCAAATCACCGGTGGACACATCGTCAACGCGCACGTGGCCGGGAAGATGCGGAAAAACTTTATCCGCATCGTGCCCGGCGACAAGGTGAAGGTCGAACTCTCACCCTACGATCTCACGAAGGGGCGGATCACATTCCGCGAGCGTTGAGCCGTACGCTTGTAGCGGCAGCAGTCGAGGCAGTTATGCAGATCGACTCGGCCTGGCACTCTACCCCGCACCAGCCGCCGGCGGGTTCTCTTTGGGATCACTCACTTCTGGCGGTGGCACTGCCGCTGGCTTCTCAAAGAACTGCTTCAAATCGCCGAATGTCCGTAGCGGTTCTTTACCCTCTTTCATCGCCTTTGTAATCGGTGCGGCCGGTTTATTTGAAGTGACGGCCGTGTAGGTTCTTGGCTGCTGCTCTCGAGCAGGACGACTGTCACGGCCGCGAGACGGTTGCGAAGGACGAGGCTGACGACCTCGCCCTTGGCCATCGGTCGATGATTGGCCACCTGACTGACCTGCAACAGGTTGTCCGGCCTGCGAGTCTGTTCCACGGGTCTGCTGGCGAGCGCCGTCGCGACGTGAGCGAGAATTGCCACCCCCTTCTCGCTGCCTTCCATCGCCCCGTGAGGTCTCCTGCTGTCGCTGTTGCTGTTGTTGCTCGAGTTGCTGGGCTGGCGAGATCATCGTAAGAGCCACGCGACGGCGGGCCTTGTCGAGTTCAAGCACCCAAACCTTGACGATCTGACCGACGCTGACAACATCGTGCGGATCGCGAACATAACGGTTGGAGAGTTGGCTGATGTGAACCAGCCCGCTGTCGTGCATACCGATGTCCACAAAGGCGCCGAAATCTACGACATTCAAAACCGAGCCGAGTAGTTCCATCCCGAGTTCTAAATCCTCGAGCTTCAGTACGCCCTTCTTAAAAAATGGCTTCGGCAGATCGTCGCGCGGATCGCGGCCCGGCCGAGCAAGTTGTTCGATGATATCGGCGAGCAACAGCCGACCCACACCAAGTTCTCCGGAGAGCGTTTGTAAATCGAGCTTGGAAGCGCGTTCGGCAAGAACTTCTGCCTGCTGCCGACTGGCAAGATCTTCCGGAGTGCCGCCGAGCCTGACGAGCACTTTTTCAGCGATGCTGTAGCTTTCTGGATGAATCCATGTCGAGTCGAGCGGGTTGACACCACCGGTGATCTTCAGAAAACCCACCGCCTGAACGAAGGCAGATTCGCCAAAACCAGGCACCTCTAAAAACTGCTGTCGGGAGGTGAAAGCGCCGTGTTTACTCCGCCATTCCTGAAAACCTCTGGCCATCGTCTGATTCAAGCCCGAGACATACCGCAGCAAAGCAGGACTGGCCGTATTGACATCGACGCCAACATAATTCACGCAACTCTCAATGACCGCATCAAGGGATGCGTGCAGGTGCCTCGCTTTGACATCGTGCTGGTACAGGCCAACGCCAATGTTTGCCGGCTCAATCTTAACCAATTCGGAGAGCGGATCTTGCAGCCTACGGCCAATCGATATGGCACCGCGGACGGCGGCCTCGTGATCCGGCAATTCTTCACGAGCATAAGCACTCGTTGAATAGACGCTGGCTCCGGCCTCGTTGACGATCACGTAGCCAACGTCCAGCGGCTGTAACTCGCCAGCAACTAACTCCGCGACGAGCGACTCTGTGTCGCGGCCAGCAGTGCCATTACCAACGGCAATGACTGTGCAGCTGTGCGTTGTGACGAGTTCAATTATTTTCTTGGCTGCCTCGTCCCGCTTTTCCTTATGGCCGATAATGTGCAGCACCGCATGTTCCAGCGGATTACCGCACTCATCGATCACAACGGCCTTGCAGCCGCTTTTGAAGCCAGGATCTAGCGCCAGCACGCGGCGGCTAGCAAAAGGCGGTTGCAGCAGTAAGTTGCGGAGGTTTCTGGCAAAGACTTCCACTGCGTGGGATTCGCAGTAGTGCGTGATCTCACGACGAATTTCCCGATCAAGGCTCGGCAGCACCAGCCTTGCCAAGGCATCGCGAACGCACCCTTTGAGAAAATCAACGTGCGGGTGGTCGACAGCCACGAGCATTTCCTCGGCGGCAGCCTGCAACTCCTCCGTTGGCCCATCGATCCGCACCTTGAGGAGTTTAGCCCGTTCGCCTCGGTTGATCGCCAGAGCCCGATGCGGCGGCACTCGCTGCACGTGTTCTGTGTAGTCAAAGTAATCACGAAAGTGTTTTTCATCTTTCGACAGAGCCTTACCCTCACTCTCCATCCGCTGGCTCTTGAGATTTGCTTTTTTGTAGAGAATGCTGCGGAGGCGTTGCCGTACGTCGGCGCGTTCGCTGAAGTCATCGGCAATGATATGGCCCACCCCGAGGAGCGCATCGGCGCCAGTCGCCACCTGCCCGTCGGCATCAATAAAATCAGCCGTCCGTTTATCGAGATCAATCGTGATCGGATCGGCCGCGATAATCTCCCTTGCCAGAGGTTCCAAGCGGCGCTGCCGGGCGATCTCTGCCAACGAAAGCTTGCGGGGCTTAAAGGGGAGATAGAGGTCTTCAAGTTGCTTGGAGTTTTCGGCTGCCTTGACGGCGGCCTCGAGTTCGGGAGTCGATTTCCCTTGACCCTCGATCGTCCGCATGATCGTTTGCTTGCGTTCGGAGAGTTGACGAGCCTTCGTGATGCACTCGGCAATCCGACGGATGTCGAGTTCGTCCAAACCGCCCGTTGGATCGCGGCGATAGCGCGTGATGAACGGCACAGTGTTGCCCTCGTCGAGCAACTGCACTGCCGCTTCCACACCGGCTGCTGGCAGCCCGAGTTGGTGGGCGATCTGCCCTAAATCAATGAGCGTAATAGGTCCCATCCAACTTGCGTTGTCGATGCCAAGACTGCATCGGTCAACCGCGATACTCCACCTTCTCCTCGGCGGGCCGCACATGCATGCAGAACTCCCGCGAGACTCTCAAACCGTACGACTGTAAGGTGCCTGCCAAGCCGTGTCAACTTTCCTATTTTGGCAGATCCACAAAAAATCTCCACTGTGCCTTTTCCAGCCATCGGCTGCAGTCACCCTAAAGGCCCTCGGTCTCGACAGTTCTCCCCGGGCCTCCCTTGGGCTTGACGGCTCTGCCAAAAGTGACCTATTCCCCGAACTTCCCGGCAGGCAAGCGGCCCGAGGATTTTTCCCTAAACCCTGAAATGACTGTAGCGACTGAGGTGATTGTGACGATCTGGAAACAACGTCTTTGCCGCGTTGAGAAGAGAAGACGCAACCCAGTTCACCCAATCGCCACGGAGCAGCCCCCAACATGATTCGCCCGAACACCACGATCCTGCCCGTGAACACCACTGGGAAAACGGCCCACTCAACTGACGACCGACCCGATGCCGCCGTTCTTCTACCCTCCGTTGGCTTACTGGCCCTCGATCGTCAGTACGCGGTTTTACGGGAAGAGATCCGTATCGCTATCGAACGCGTCTGCGATTCAGGCCGGTTTATTTTGGGCCCGGATGTCAACGAACTGGAAAGTGAACTCGCCCGCGTGCTGGGTGTGCCCCACGCACTCTCCTGCGCCTCTGGGAGCGACGCACTGCTCTTGGCCCTGATGGCTCTGGACATCCACCCGGGCGACGAAGTCATCCTCCCTAGTTACACATTCTTTGCCACAGCCAGCGCTGTCACACGACTTGGAGCTGTGCCGATTTTTGCTGACATCGACCCTCTTACCTTCCTGATTGATCCCGCTGATGTTGAACGCAAGCTCAGCAAACGCTCCAAGGCAATCATTCCGGTCCATCTTTTTGGCCGCACGGCCAACATGGACGCCTTGCTTTTGATCGCAAAGGCGGCTGGTGTGCCGATTGTTGAAGATGCCGCTCAGTCTATTCTTTCGACGTGGAACGGCAAGTGCTCTGGATCACTGGGTGATGTTGGCTGCTTCAGCTTCTATCCCACCAAGAATCTTGGCGGCATCGGTGACGGCGGATTTCTCACGACGACGCGAGACGATATTGCCAAGTCACTCAAACTCCTTCGCGTGCACGGCATGGAGCCCCGCTACTACCATCAGGTTGTTGGCATCAACAGTCGGCTCGACTCGATTCAGGCTGCTGTGCTACGCGTAAAATTACCACATCTCGATTCTTGGACGACTGCCCGTCAATCAAACGCTGCTCGTTACATGGAGCTTTTCTCGCAGTACGACCTCGAACAGCATGTAACGGTTCCTGGCGACGAATCGCACGGACGCCATGTCTGGAACCAATTTGTGATTCGGGTAGCCGATGGCCAGCGTGATGCTCTGCGAGCCCATCTCACGACATGCAACGTTGGCACCGAAATCTACTATCCAGTGCCGCTGCACTTACAAAAGTGTTTTGAGTCGCTGGGCTGGCAAAAAGGCGATCTGCCCGAAACAGAGCGGGCCGCTGAAGAGACACTGGCGCTGCCAATTTTCCCGGAACTGACGCCTGCCGAACAGCGGACGGTGGTTGGCCGAATCGCCGAGTTTTTTCGTGTTCCGCAGGCGCGGCAGGCAACCGACGCCTCGACCCATTCCCAAGCCGCTGCCGAAACCCTCGACGGGCCGCATTTCCTCCGTCGCATAAAGGCCGTCGGTTGCGCCGACGATGTCCGCTGCTAGGCCCTGACCTATTGAGGCCTAGCGGATTACGGTTTGAGCTTGATATCGCGTGAGCGGTAGCTTTGCCTGCCGACAATGAAGACGCCCAAACTGATCAAGAGCGCCGTCAAAGCATAGGCAAATACATATTTTCCCATCGGTGTGCGAGCCTTTCTCGGGGAAGGTAGACTTCGGGCGTGTCGCTTGACTCTTCTGTCCCATGGAAGTCTACCGCAGATGGCTGCTCCGTCGAAACCTGGTTCAAAGCCAACCACTGCCAAGGCCGCTCAGGCCGGCAGCCGTGCAAAAAAGATCAAAACAAAAACCCCGGCTAACATTCGGCTACCTCCAATCGATGTAAAAACGCATCGTCAGATCGTGGCGTTTGCGGATCAAGTAGCGACGGCCGCCGAGAAGCGTCGCGACCCGCATCTCGACATCCCCACTCGCAGCCTCTCCAACGTCCGCTTTAACAAGTCGCGGAAGATCATCGAGATGGGGCCGCAGACCAATCGGCGGCAACTCTTTAACCTCTCTCAGGCCAAGAGCTACATGCAAACTTTGCTCGTTGCTACCGGTTGTAAGGCCCTCATTGATCAGCAAAAGACGACCAGCATCCGCGGTCTTTACTACCTTCTCAAGCACACCATTGAGGGCACCCGCGAGGAAACATTTGCCACTCAGGAAGAGTGTGATCCGATCATTGAAGATTTAGAGGTCACGCTTGAAAGTTTGCGGGAAGAACTCCATGTCTACGCCAGCAATCGGGGCGGCATGGTGGGGCCGATCGTGCTGATCGACTCTGGCGATGAAATTGACTGTGCGCGGATGGGATCCGGCGGGTACAGCATTCCATCGATCGTCGAGGCCGACATCATCAAGATCAAGTCATGTGAAGCCAAGTTTATTCTGCATGTTGAAAAAGACACTGTCTGGCGACGGTTTAACGAAGACAAATTTTGGCGAACGCATTCCTGCTTGCTGACGCATGGCGGAGGACAACCACCGAGAGGCGTGCGTCGCATGCTCCACAGGCTTCACAACGAACTCAAACTCCCCGTCTACTGCCTGCTCGATAACGATCCATGGGGCTACTACATTTATTCGGTGCTCAAGCAGGGATCGATCAACTTAGCGTATGAATCCAAACGTATGGCCATCCCTGAGGCACGGTTCTTAGGCCTACGCTCCCGCGATTATGATCGCTGTAAACTCAATCCCAGCGTGCAGATTGTCTTGAATGACACAGACATCAAACGCGCCAAGCAGATTGCCGCCTACCCTTGGTTTGCCGGGAAAAAAGCCTGGCAGAAGGAAATTGAAATGATGCTCACCAACGGCTTCAAACTCGAAGTTGAGTCGTTGATTTCTAAAGACATTAGCTATGTAACAGAGACCTACACGCCGGAGCGGATCGCAGAAAAGCAGTGGCTCGACTGAGGTGTCTTGACGGCAAGCAGCATCGAGCCTTTGATTCCTTAGGCTTCTTCGCCAAGGAGTTGCGGTGGGTCTTCAAAATCTTCTAGTTCAGGCGGGAGTTGTAACTGACGCATCGTTTCATCGGTTCTCCGCATTCCCTCTGCCACCTCGTCGACTCGCTGGGCAATGTCACTGACATCCCCCTTTGCCACCGCGCCTTCAGCCAAAGCAGCGATTTTGGTCTCCAACCGCTCAATCTCTGCCGCCACGACATCTAGCTTTCGCTTGGCTTCGTCGATGTTTCCCAACCGTTCGCGACTGGTCTGTAAATGATCCTCAAGCGCCGCCCGGAGCTGAATGTTCTCTGCACCCTCTTGAGTCGCCGGTAGACCTGCCAGCCGCTTTTCTAATTCTATAATGCGTTTGCGGATCGACGCGTCATCTGTGTTGTCGATAAATTCCGAGAGCTTTGTCGCCCTCCAGATCATGCGCAGATAGCCCCAGAGCAGCCGTTCGAGTGTCTCCATGGAACCACTGTCTGGCCTCTGCTCACTTGGTCCACGCATGCTACCGGCAATGTGCACGAGTTTGGCACAGTGGTCGCGGAGCCGATCAAACCGAGTGAGTAACTCTGCTGGCAAGGCTTTGCGAATCCGTTCGTACGACTCCCGCGAACTACTCGAACCTGCCGCCCGCTCTGCTTTGGCATCGTGGGCATTCACCGCGCTACGAAAACGCTCGTTGGTCATCATGCTGGCGAGGTAATAGAGTTCGCTCGCCGCAACCAACGGCAACACCACTTCAGGAAATCCGCTGATCACCCCAGCGGCCACTCCAGCGCCGACAAACAGCAGGTTCCATCGGGTGGTAAACGCCACGCGGAAATAACCACCAAATCGCTGCCACACAGTAAAAACACTCCCCGAAAACAATGCCTTTGCTCGAGCCGTCTTGCGACCTAGGGCCGCTTGGCCGCAGACTCAATTTGTTCAATTTTGCTGGTTAAGTCCCGCACTTTTTCGTGAAACCACGGTTCCGATTGCGTCTGGCGAGCCGGAGCCGTTGCTGGCGGCATGCGAATCTCCTCGACAATCCTACCCGGCGTCGTCGCCATCACGAAGACCCTGTCTCCGAGGTAGACGGCCTCCTCAGCCGAATGTGTCACAAACAGCACCGTTGCCTCGACCTCGCGCCACAGTCGCACTAAAAGATCCTGCATGTCCAGTCGCGTGGCCGGGTCAAGGGCTCCAAAGGGCTCGTCCATCAGAATGATGCGAGGTCGCAGCGCAAGCGTCCGCGCGATGGCGACCCGTTGCCGCATGCCACCGGACAGTTCGTGTGGATACTTGCCCGCGTCCCGCTTGGGATCAAGGCCCACGCGTGCGATCCACTCGAGTCCATCGGCTTCTCGTTCTTGCCGGGATACACCTCGGCACTCCAGGCCAAAGACGACGTTGTCGAGTACCGTCCTATTGTCAAAGCTCGTGTAGTCCTGAAACACCATGCCCCGATCGGCTCCCGGCCCCAGCACAGGCTGTCCCAACACCGTCACGCTGCCTGTTGTGGGTGGATGCTGAGGCTGAAGCCCTGCTGCGAGCCGCAAAACAGTGCTCTTGCCGCAGCCCGACGGCCCGAGAAACGATGATATTTCTCCGTGGTTTGGCACATCTGGAATTGTAAAACTGACTTCTGAGACTGCTGTGTACTCTCGCGTTGTGCCCTCGCCATAGATTTTCGTTACGGAACGAAATTCCACTGCCGCTGGCCGCTCGCTTGTCGGATCGGTCATCGGATCGCCTCCGGCCGCGGCGTTGAAAATCTGTGCCCAAGACCACGGACAAGACGCGGAACCCACCCACGACCGCCGTAGCGGTGTGGAAAGAGATCGCATTGCAGCCACCACAAGCCGCGATCGATCGCGTAGGCCACCAGCGGAATAATCACCAGCACGAGTAAGATCGGCTCTCGTTCACCGCGTCGCTGTGACATGTTGATCAAGTCGCCCAGCCCGCCAGAGTCACTGCCAAACTTCACCAACTCAGCCAGCATCACATACCCAAACGCCAAGCCGAAGAGGAGCCGCAGCGAATTGAATACGGCCGGAGCAGCCAGTGGCACAAGCACTTTCAGAATGACTTGCAGTCGCGAGGCTCCCAGCGTGAGTGCCGTATCGACATAACGCTGCGGCACTTCCAGAACGGCAGATGTAGTATCTCCCACAACAAAAGCCACGCTGGCAATGAAGAGAAACATCACTTTTTGAAACTCACCTATTCCAAACAAAAAAAAGGTGAGCGGGATGAGTGCCGCCACAGGGATATTGCGGCCAAAGATAGTGACCGGTGCTAGAAACGCCCGCACCGCAGGAAAACAGGCCGCCAGCACGCCCAGCGGCACGCCCACAAGCGCGCTCAGGCCAAACCCAAAGCAGACGCGAGAGAGTGTCACCAGCGTGTTAGCGACGAGCTTGCGTTCGCCAAACACTCGCGGCACGGCCAGCACGGTCTCCAATGGGCTCGGTAGCATTGCCGGGCTGATGATGCGAGTTTCCCCCTCGCCGGCCGTGGCACAAAACCAGACGGCCAGCACAGAAGCGATAGCCGTTGTGCCCCATAGGACAGCCCCGGCGGCTGTTGTTTCGCCCCTCAGGGGAGCGGAGGGCTGCGCCGATTGCGGATTCACTGGCTGGGCCGCACCGGCCCCCGGTGCAAAGTTCATTCCTTCTCCGCTGAATAAACCTTGATCTCAACGCGACGATTTAAGCTCTGATTCTCGGGGTGATCGGGATCAGCAGGCCGTTCCCATCCCACGCCGTCGACAGCAAATCTGCCCGAGTCGAGTTCAAACTTCTTGGTCAACGCTTCCTTGACAGCCTTGGCTCGCTCAAACGAAAGCGATTTCACCATCTCCGCTGGCACTTGCCCTTTCATTGAGCTATCGGCATGGCCCTCGATGACAACTCTCGCAGCGCCAAATTGCTTTGTCAGCGCGGCCACATCATCTAAGACAAGATCGACACCCGAATCATAAGGCTCCTCAACGTCCTTGCCCTCGATGTGCCGAATGATTGTTTTACGAATGTCTGAGCTATTGGGGAAGAAATGAATGACGACCGTGTTGGTCAGAATCTCATCGTTCTCTGCCCGTATCTGCGAGAGCGATTTGGCCGGCAAGATTTTTGTGTATTCATCTTTCGTGTCGGCATACTTTGGCTCCTTTCCCAGTTTTTGAATCACCGAAAAGTCCATCACTTGATCGAAGGAAACAGGCGGACTCGTGATGGCACCGATGCGACGGTAAAGGTAATAAGCCTGCTTCCAAATCCGTTCAAAATTGGCTGGGTTATTCCGATTCACAAAGAACTGGAAGTTTTCGGCCCAGTTGGCGCTGTGGGCGTCACTCAGCATGGCCAGCGTGTCGGTGGCCGGGATGTTGTAGCCTGCGGCCATCAGTTCCGCGACCTTCACCCGAGCGGGCTCACTCTTGAGCGATTCCATTGCGTCGAAGATGCCCCGCACGATCGCTTCAATCTTATCGGGATGGTCTTTGGCAAAATCGGCTCTCGCAAACCAGACATCCGCGATCAATCGGTTGGCCGTCTGCGTCGTGACAAGCATGCGGTTGCCCTTGGCTTTTTCAAGGTTATAGATGTCTGGGGCCCAGGAGACGCAACCAGCCAGATTCTTATTGGCATTGAATGCCGCCGCCGCCTGAAAGGCGTCTTCTGTGTAGACCATCTCCACATCGCTCGGCTGGAGACCGCCAGCCACAAGCATGTTGAGTGCAAAAAATTGGCTCGGGGAATTTTGCGCCAGCACAAGTTTCTTGCCGGCTAAATCCCGTACTGTTTTCACGCCTTCGCGCACGACAATGCCATCGCCTCCATTGGAAAAGTCAACCTGCTGATAGACGCGGGGCATGACGCGAGAATCTTTCGGGGCTCCTGTACGATCGACAAGTCCCTCCAGAAAAAGCGGGATCATGTCGAGCGTGGCCCAGCCGATATGCACCTCGCCGGCAGCATACGCATCTCGCATCGTGACAGGGTTATCAATCAGCACGAGCTCCAGCTTGAATGGTTTTCCGCCGGGCGCCTGCCAGATTTTTCCCGCCTTAAAACCGTTGTTGGCATAGATGATGGGACTCCAGCCGGCCCAAACATTAAGGGCAAATCGCACCGTCTCGTCCTGCAGCGGCTTATAGGCACTGATCCCTTTTACCGGCGGCAATTTTTCGGCTGCGGTAAACGTATATTCTTTGACCGTCGTCGGCTGACTGCTATCGGCAGCTTCAAACATAACTCCCTCTGCACCTCCGCCGGAGTCATCGCCCGCACCACCCGCGGGGCCAACTGGAGCCGCCGGTCTGGCAGCGACACCGCCCGGCTTCCCAACTCCAAATGGCTCCAGCAAACCGGCCCGCCACGCGGACAGACCCACCAAACCGAGGATTACGACCCACAGAACTAACCAAAAAGGAGCCTTGGGTTGCCCTGCCATAAAATTCACTGCCCCTTTTTAAGGATGTTTTCCGAAACGATGTCTGCCATTGAAAGAAACGCTGCTATTTTTTCCCAAACACTTTGAATCTACATAACAAGAGCTTTGCCGACCGTTCATCATTTTCGCTCAGCCGCGAAACTGAGTCTGCGGCCTCGACTTGCCCGCCATATAAAAAGTGTTCATTAGGTCGTAGGCCGTCACCTCGCAGAGCAACTGAGTAACCAACTCGTGACCCTCGCTCGAAAGCATCGGCTCCACTTGCTTCATCAAGGCAACGACCCGTTTTTCCTGCTCCTCAAGCTCGCTGGCATCGACGTGGCCGTCGGCCACAACTCCCAAAAATGAGTCGATCTTGCGGGCGTATTCAACTAGCAACGGTGAGTCGCTAGCTGAATCAAACCAGGGTGTTTTGTGGGCCGACGATTTAGTGGGGGCGTTTGACATTACGAAAATCTCCTACAGGGTGAAGGGAAAGATGAGGGGGTCTGCTAAACGTTTGCGGATGAATCACGGGTCCTTACAAGAGTCTGCTTGTGTGTGTGTGTGTGAGTTTTTCTAAGTGAGACTTGATTCCTACGAGCCGATCATCTGGCGAATCGCGACGAGCCGCTCCTGCAGTTTTGATCGCCCGCCCGGCTGACTGACGAGCTGCTGCCAGCGATCGGGCAAAAATCGCTTTTCTGTGCACTCCAGTACCGCAGCGATCTCCTGCAATTCTTTTTCGAGGCCTTGGGCCGATGGCATAAAGTCGTCGAGTGCCGAAGCCAAGTCGGTTGCCAAAATAGCCTCGGGAGCGGTCCACGCTGCCGTCTCACCGGCCGCTTCGGCGGCTCGCTCAAGGCCCTTTCGTTTTGCAGCCAACACAACGCTTTCGATGTCGGCACCAGAAAGGCCCAATTCCAAATCGATCGGTCCGGGCAGTCCTGGCGCCAGCTTGATGTGCGACTTACGGGCCATCGCCGCAAACATCGATTCCATTTCTGACTGATCGTGAGGATAAAAAAGTGGGATGTGAACCTCCGCCCGGCCTTGACGCTTCAGATCGATTGGCAGCAAGTCGGGCCGACTCGTCAGCAGCATCCAGACGATCTTGCCTCGGTAGCGAGTGTCGCCCATCTGCCTCGCAATCATCGAAAAAACTCGGGCCGAGGTGCCCGAATCGCCATCCGACTGACGGTTGCCAATCGCCGCATCGGCTTCGTCGATGATCACGACAACAGGCCCGAGGCTCCGCAATACATCCAGAGCACGCTCCAGATTGCTTTCAGTTTCGCCGACATACTTGCTGCGAAAATTTTTCAGCACCGCACAGGGAATGCCCACCGTTCCGGCATAGCATTCCGCGATGAAGCTCTTGCCGGTGCCAACCGGGCCGCAGATCAAATAGCCCATCGGAGCGCTTTCCAACTGGCCTCTTCGGATCGCTCGGGCATCCGATTCAAGCCTTTTTTTTGCCTCTACGTGGCCGGAGATTGTGTCGAGGGTGAGTCGCGGCTGAATGAATTCAACCAATCCCTGACACGAGCGTTCAATCAACTCTTTTTTCTTGGCTGCAAATTCGGGCCCATCGGGTGGGGTGCCGTCGCGGGCCGCCATCGTGATCACCGCTCGCAGGCTCTCGAGCGTCAATCCTCCGGCGATCGCTGCGGTGCGTTTGACGGCATCCATCTGATCGGCCGGCATGCCCACAGCAGCAGCGGTGGCCATCCCAAAACGCTCTCGCTCACGGGCGTCGGGTAGCGGCAGATCGATCGCCGTCACCGCTGGGCTTGTCGCTAGGCGCGGATGGATCTCGGCCATTGCGTCGGTGATCAGCACGATCGCCACATTGACGCGTCGCAGTAAGGGATTGGTGGCCCACGACAATATTCGCACCAGCCGCCCTGCCCCGGCACGGGCCGACGATGCCGCGTCAACCGCCGGACAGAGATACTGAGCGTAGTCGAGGACCACCGCGATGCGTTTGCGTTGCTCGGGGGGATCGATGAGATTGCGTTCGAGCAATGAGTCGATCGCATTGATGGCGGCATCTGGGTCACGCGGCCAAGCTGCAGCCCCGCCCAGTCGTTCGGTGAGCCACTGGACCATTGTGCGGAGCCGATTTGGATCTGATCCAGCCAACGGCCTCAAGCCCTTGCCAACATCGTAGGCCAAGACAATATCCCAGCGACCAAAAAGCTCGCGTCCCAAAAAGTCGGGAACGGTGCCCCGGTTACCGCTAGGCGCCTCCACACTCACCGCGGGAGGTCCTGTCGCCACGAGATCACGCACATTGCCGTGAAGTAAAAAAAGACAGCTCGTGCCTGAAAGATAAGCGTCGCCCAGTCGCTCTGCCCAAGCCGGACACCACGCCGGCAGCGACGCCGACCGATTGGCCGGTGCGGCGATGTTCCCCACAAGTGGCTCGGATGCCATGCTGACGGCTCCAACAAGAGCCTGCGTTTCCAAGGCGACTCCCTCGAACGGCACGGTCACCGTCAGGCTTTCAGCCGGCCGTAAGGGCGACTGAAGACCGGGCTTGAGCTGATCGGATTGCGGGGTCACAGATGTCACTGATGCCTCAAGAAAATGGGTCTGTTGTGGCAGATTCTAGCCGGATATCTGTTTGACCCGTTCGCTGCCAAGCTCTTTTTCGTCGGCCGTCACGCCTACTGTTTCTGGCGTAACCATTCCCATCTGCACCTCAAACTCTCTCAGCGCCTGATCAGCCATATTTTTTTCTACGGCCTGTTCCTGCTGAATGGTTGCGATGCCGTCCCCAGACAGATCGGTCGCCACTCGCACCTTCGCGCGATTGAGCCCGATCTTATCTTGAATCACATCCTCGATCTGGCCGAAGTCGGTAGTGATGTCAAAGTTGAAGCTAGTGGCGAGTTTTGCGAGCTCTGCTTCGGCGCGGGAGAGTTTGAGCTCGGCATCGTACTTCATGATCTTCTGCTTGAGTTCACCAATTTTTTTGGTGGCATGCTTGATCTTTGTGACATTATTGCCGTAGGCCGATTCGTGTAACTTGAGTTGTGTTTCATTTTCAACCAGATCTTTTTTGGCCCGCTGCAGTTCCAGAGCAAACCGAGCCGCCGTCTCGCGTTCGCCAGCCTGTAGGTAGGCCTTGACGCGCGCTTCCAGCGACGCCACGTGATCGCGGTCTCCATTGGCCTGGCGGGTGACCCGTTCAACGAGGGCCCGATACTGCTCCAAACCTTCGCGACCTTCCTTCATCTGATCCACGGCCTTGTCGTATTCGTACTGCAGTTGGGCGATCGGATCAGCCGTCCAAAAAAAGTTGGCGATCTTGTTCATCTGCGCGGCAAGTGACTTCCAGAGCTTTCCCAAAATCATGAGCAAATCCTCCCAAAAAACAAGGCGATAGAGTCCCGAATGAAAGAACGGCAGACACCGTCTTACCCCCCCGATCGATTGCAGTCAAACTGCCTATAAAGTCACCGCCTGCATGAACGGAAAGCTTCAATTCTAAGACACGACCCCTTCGACTGTCCCGCTTCCAAAGGCGGGAGTCGATGCTATTCTTGCGACGCTTCCCTTCCCACATCGCAATCGGCTATCGATTGACCTTCACATCTGGTCTTGTCTGCTGGAAAGCGGCGATTGCCGGCTCAGAAATCTCCGTAAAACTTATGACCAGCGTGCGGAGGGTGGGCATCTTTGCAATGCTGTCCAAGGCAGCATCGGTGATTTTGGTACCGCTGACGTTCAGCACACTGAGTTTGGCAAGGCCGCCAAGATCAGCCACACCAGCATCGCTGACAACTGTGTTTTGTAAATTGAGCTTGGCAAGCGATGATAATGTGCCAACCGCCTTCATGCCCTTGTCGCTTACGCGAGTGTCCCACAGATCAAGTTCTGCTAATTTTTGCAGTCCAGCCAGATGGGCTAGGCCCGCATCTCCGATGCCCGTCTCGGCCAAATCAAGCAAAAGAAGATTTGGGAGCAATCCAACAGGCTCTAGGCCCGCATCTCCCACAAGCGTGCCCCGGAGTTCAAGCCGCTTAAGCTTTTTAAGATTGCCCAGAGCCACAAGGCCTTTGTCACCAATGAATGTGCGCATCACATTGATTTCATCGATCTCTGTTTTGGCTGCAAATAGGGTCAGACCGGCATCGGAAATATTCGCATCCTCGACAGCAAAGCCCCGCAGTTTTGCTAGCATCGCCACACTGGCAAGACCTTGATCAGTGACGCTCGGACAGCGCAACTTGACTCGCTCAAGACTTTTAATCCGGGCCACGTGCTCTAATCCAGCATCTCCGATCAAAGCGCAGCCCCGTAGATCCAGCACGCGAAGTTTTGCCAGCGGTTCCAGGTGAGCCAAGCCCGCATCGGTAAAATTGTTGTAGAGAAGCACGAGTTGCTCCAGTCCCTTTATCTGAGCCACGCAGACAAGCGACGCGTCAGAAAGATTGGAAGATCGCCGTAGGTTAAGCACCTTGAGGCTCGGCAGTTTGGCCAACACTAGAGCCCCGGTGTCGGTCACATCGGTATTTTCCAGCACAAGTGTTTCAAGGCCAACGAGTTTGGCCAACGACTCCATGCCACCGTCGGTAATCTCTGCTCCCCAGATTTCCAGCGACTTGAGGTTGGTCAGTCCAGCAATCACCTCGAGGTCGGCATTCGTTGTCGGGCATTCGCCCAAATCAACCTTGGTGACATGTCCCCGCGAGTCATAGTCGACACTGCCGCCCCGATCTTGGATCACCGCAACGACGCCTGCCTCGGTCGGCAAGGGCGATGCGGCTTTTGCGGCCGACAGAAAATCACAGCCGGTGAACCCGGTAAACGTGACAGCGGCAACCAATACAATCGCGCAGACTAATCCCTGACAAAGACGCCTTGGCATTACAACTCGCTCCGGTTTTCAGACTTTCCAACCATCCCGGTAAGGCGGTCGAATCACGGCTTCAACTTCAGGCGCGTTGGTTGCAACAAGCTTGATTGGATCCCACTCGATCTTCTTGCCGATCACATCTGGGACTTCCGCGGCCCAGACGGCAAGATTGCCCAGCAAAATCGTCTCGGTGAGCGGCCCTGCGTAGTCGGGGAAGTTTGACATTGCCGCTGCCCCGCCACGAATAGCGTTGACATACTCGGCGAAGTGACCGGGCGACTTCTGAAATGCGGCTGCCGTCGGGGCGGAACCACTTTTGAGCTTGAAGCCGTTCTCGCAGTAGTCGCCGGGAG
>Ga0194051_1000215_pt1 | contig 33709 bp, 36 predicted proteins | sample SepL2320m_MetaG_FD_161275 | JGI IMG/M metagenome (GOLD analysis project Ga0194051, IMG submission 161275) | Anoxic zone freshwater microbial communities from boreal shield lake in IISD Experimental Lakes Area, Ontario, Canada - Sep2016-L239-20m | ecosystem: Environmental > Aquatic > Freshwater >... | reverse complement strand
CTGACGGCCGGCGCCGCGCTTTCGGTGTCGCCCGAGCATGGCGAACGCGCGGTCTATGTCGCCGACGGCAGCGTCACGATCGGCGACCGTGCGCTCGTGGTTGGCGATCTGGCGGTGCTGGCTGGCGGCGTGGCGGCCGGGCTGGTGGCGGGTGTCGACGGCGCCAAGCTGATGCTGCTGGGCGGCGCTGCGATGGATGGTCCGCGTCACATCTGGTGGAACTTCGTGTCGTCATCGAAGGAGCGGATCGAAAAGGCCAAGGCCGACTGGAAGGAGGGCCGGTTCGCCAAGGTGCCGGGCGATCCGGAGTTCATTCCGCTTCCCGACAAGTGAGCGTCAGGTCGGGCAGATGTAGCCGACGCCGCTTGGGTTCTTGAAGCAGCCCACCGATTCCGGCAGCAGCAGCTTGGGCAGATAGAGCACGACATCCGGGAACAGCACCGTGAAGGCGATCGTCACGATGAAGACGATGTAGATCGGCAGCGATGCGCGCATCGCGCTGGCGAAACTGACGCCGACGAATTTCGATGCGACCAGCAGCGACAGTCCGTAGGGCGGCGTGATCAGGCCGAACACCAGCGTCGTGATGATGACCACGCCCATGTGCACGGGGTTGATGTTCCCAAGTTCGGTCAGCTTGTTGATAATCGGCATGAAGATGATGATGGCGGGCACGGCGTCGACGAAGTCGCCGATGATCACGAACAGCAGCACCAGTAGAAGCAGGATCATGCCCGGACTGGTGCCCGCATAGTCTGCGATCCAGGCCGCCACGATGTCGGGGCCGCGCAGGAAGCCCAGCATCCAGCCGAAGGCGGAGGCGCCGGCCACCGCTGCGAGCGGGATGGCGTAGAGCATCCCGGTGTACATGAAGTCGCGCCACAGATGAGGCAGGTGGCCGCGGTTGAGCAGCGGGATCAGCACCACCAGGATGTAGACCGATGCGATCATGCCGGCTTCGGTCGGCGTGAACCAGCCGGTCAGGATGCCGCCCATGATGATCAGCGGGATCATCAGCGGCAGAGCCGACGCCTGCAAGGCATCGACGAACTCGCTCATGGAGGCGCGCATCTTGCGGACGCCGACGGGGCCGAAGAAATGTGAGTAGATCATCAGGCCGATGCCGATGAGCACGCCGGGCACGATGCCGCCCAGGAACAGCCCACCGATCGAGACGTTGCCGGTGGCGCCGTAGACCACCGCCATGATGCTGGGCGGGATCAGATTGGCCATGGTCGAGGCGCAGGCGATCAAGGCCGCGGTGAAGGCGCGATCGTAGCCTTCCTTGTCCATCTCGGGCGCCACAGTCCGGCTCAGCACCGCCACGTCGGCAGTCGAGGAGCCGGAGATGCCGGCGAAGAACATGCTGAACAGGGTGACGACCTGCGCCAGTCCTCCGCGCATGTGGCCAACCATCGTCTGGGCCAGCCGCACCATGCGCTGGGTGACATTGGCCGAGGTCATCAGTTCGCCGACCAGCAGGAAGAATGGCACCGCCAGAAGCGTCTCGGAATCGATGCCGTGGAACATCTGCCCCACCATCGACTGAAGGCTGATCTGGGTGAAGGACGTGGCCACCAGAACACCCGCCATGAGCGCGAAGGCGACCGGGACACCCATGTAGCCCAGCCCGAGGAACAGGAAGGCCATCAGGAAGAGGACGGCACCGCTGCTCATTCGGCCACCCGGCCAAAATCGTCGGTGTCCTCGGGCCCTTCGAAACCCTTCTGCCAGCCGTTGACGAGCTGTTCGACGGCGAACAGCGCGATCAGCAGGCCGGAGAGCGGCACGCTCGCGGTGTAATAGGTGAGCGGGATCAGCGAGGGCATGCGGAAGCTGCCCAGGTCGAGCATGGCGTTCTTGTAGCCGAACCAGACCATGGCGAGTGCGACGCCGAGCACGACCAGCCGGTTGAAGCTCTCCATGAAGGTGCGCTTGGGGCCCTTCAGCCGTTTGGTGATCTCGACCAGGTAGAGATGATCGTTGCGCCGGACCGCAGCCGCCATGCCGATGAACACGCCCCAGGCGAAGAAGCCCGTGGTCACCTGCTGCAGCCACAGCCATGGCGCGCCGATCTCGCGCGTGACGACGTCGAGGAACACCGAGCCGGTGAACCCGACGATCGACACACAGCACAGGATCATCAGTCCCGCCTCCAGCGGATCCAGCGCCTTCCATTTGAGATGGCGGTGGTGCTGGAGGACGAGTGAACGGCTACTCACGAGAACGCTTCAACTTCAGGTCCAAAGATAGTCCGCTCACCTACTTCACGTTCCGGACGAGTTCGAGGATCACGACGGCTTGAGGCCCGAGTTCCTTGGCGAGGCTATCCTGGATCGGCTTGGCGGCCTTGGCGAAGCCGGACTTGTCGACATTGTCCACGACCTTCACGCCGATCTTCTTCAGTTTCTCCGCCGAGTCCTTCTCGAGCTGCAGGGCCTTGGCCGGCTCGGTCTTGGCAACCTCATCGGCCGCTGCCTGGACCCACTTCTTCTGCTCGTCGGTCAGACTGTTCCAGGTCTTGTCGCTCACCCAGATGCAGTTGTTGTTGGCTTCGTGTTCGGTGATCGAAAGGATCGGCGCCACTTCGTAGTGCTTGTTGGCCAGATACACGTTCACGCCGTTTTCCGCGACGTTGACCACGCCGGTCTGAAGCGAAGTGTAGACCTCGCCGAAAGGCATGTGCACGGTCTGGGCGCCATAGGCCGGGAAATGCGTGTCCTCGGTCTTGGTCGCCTGAACGCGAACCTTCTGGCCCTTCATGTCGTCGACCGACTTGATTTCCTTCTTCGAATACATGTTGCGCATGCCCATGGTCATCAGGCCAAGCACCTGCGCGCCTTGCACCGATCCCTTAATCATGTCGCGGAACGCTTTCGAGACTGCCGGGTCGGCCAGCGTCTTGGCGAGATGATCCTGATCGCGGAAGATGAAGTGGAGCGACAACACGCCAGCCTGCGGCGCGAGCGTCGAGGCGTTGGCCGTGGACGTGATGACGAAGTCGATATCACCCGCGCGCATTTTCTGCAGCATCTGCGGTTCCTGGCCGAGCTGGGCGCCGGGGAACTGGTTGATGCTGAACTTGCCACCGCTGAGCTCCTTCAGCTTGGCATCGAAGATGTTGGCGGCGATGCCGTAGGCGGTGGTGTTGGGCTGGTCGTAGGCGAAGCTGAACACCCGGTTCTGGGCGGAGGCCTGACCGGCCGCCAGCAGGAGGGCGGTACTCACGGATGCCGACAGCGCGGCACGACGCAATAGCGACTTGGACATCGTTTCTCCCTCCGAATTCACCCGACCTTTGCGGTCGTGGCCTGTTTCGAGAGGCAGAGTGGCATTTGGCGAGTTGTCAGACAACTCCAATCAAGGTGCGGTGGCGCTACTTCTTCTCGACGTTCCAGAACACCGGGACGGGGGAAGGAATGTTTCCTGTCACGTTCTTGCGCCGCGCCATGGGCTGGAGGAACTGGCCGAGCGGTATGGTGACCCCCTCGCTGATGATGCGCCGCTGAACCTGCTCGGCGATGGCGAGCTGCTTCTTCGGGTCGCTCTCGCGGATGAACGCCGCGCGCAGCCTCTCGATCTCCTCGTCGAGCGGCCAGCCGAACTGGGCGCGGTCGCCGCTCGCCTCGGCATAGTGGTTGTTGACCGGATCGATCAGCAGGACGGCCGATGCTGCCGTCATGGCGATGTTCCAGCCACCCTGGGCAACAGGGTCCTTCTTGGTGCGCCGGCTGACCAGCGTCTGCCAGTCCATCGACTGCATGTCGACCTTGAAGCCGCCGCGTTCCAGCAGGGTCTTGGCGACTGGGGCGAGGTTGGTGAGCACGGCGAGGTCGGTCGACTGCAGGACGACGATCGGCGTGCCGTCGTGGCTTAGTTCTTTCAGAAGCTTCTTCGACTCCTCAAAGCGCGATTCGAACATCCCCTCCATGCCGGCCGACGTCTCGAGCGGCGCGCCGCAGCCGAACATCGCCTTGCACACCTTGTAGTAGCGCGGGTCGCCGATGACGGCGCGCAGGAAGTCTTCCTGGTTGAGTGTCAGTGCCGCCGCCCGGCGGTAGCGCACGTCGTCGAACGGTGGTTGCTTCCAGTTGAAGCGCAGGACGTAGGTCGAGCCGAGCTGGTCGGGAATGACGATCTCGACGTTCTTGTCCTTCTCCAGAATCGGCAACAGGTCGTGGGCGGGCTGCTCGATCATGTCGATCTCGCCCGATAGCAAAGCATTGATCGCCGTCAGCGAGTCGGGAATCGACACCCACTCGATGCGGTCGACCTTGGCGACCTTGCCGCCGGCCAGGCCCGAAGGCGGCTCGGACCGCGGCTTGTAGTCCGGGTTGCGGATATAGACGACCTTCTCGCCGGGTTTCCATTCGTCCTTCTTGAAGATGAAGGGGCCGGAGCCGGTGGTGTCGGCAATCTGCTGGCTGACCGGTGTCTCCGCCACGCGCTTGGGCATGACCAACAGCGGCACCGAAGCCGACTTGGCCAGCGACTTCAGCATCAGCCCGTAGGGTTCCTTGAGCGCGATCTGGAAGGTGCGATCGTCGATCGTCTTCATTTCCTTGGTCGATTTGGCGAGCAAGCCGCCCAGCGTGTCCTTCTCGGTCCAGCGCTTGATCGAGGGCAGCACGTCGGCCGAGGTGACGGGCGTGCCGTCGTGCCACTTCAGGCCGTCGCGCAGCTTGAAGGTCCACATGAGCTGGTCGTCGCTCACGGTCCAGCTCTCGACCATCTGCGGCCGTGGCTCGAGCTTGGCATCGAGTGCGAACAGCGAGTCGTAGATCAGGTAGCCGTGATTGCGCACGATGTAGGCAGTGGTCCATACCGGATCAAGGATTTTCAGATCCGAGTGCATGACCACGCGCACTGTCTTGTTCGATTGCGCAACGGCGGGGCCGGCGACAAGCAGGGCCCAGAACGCGACCATGAGGGCGAGGAGTGAACGATGCAGCATGGCACTCTCCTTCAGGAGTCGGTCGGTCAGGAGACGGTCGGTGGCGTCCAGGTCGTCTCGTCGTCGAGCGGATAAACCGGCCGCGGCAGCTTGGTCCAGGTGAAGTTCTCCAGCACCGGTGACGTCAAGCCAGGGCAGTCGACCTCGTAGATCTGGTCGGATTTGAAGAACTCGTCGAAGCCGCCACGGAAATGGCCGCGACTCTTGACGACGACGACCCGTGCCTGGGCGATGTCGAGGTCGAACATCTCGAACTGGCGCGGATCCATGCACTGGCAGCGATGGCTGATGACGACGATCTGGATGCCGCCGAGGTCGAGCAGTGCCGAGGGGCCCATGTCGGCCGAGACATTCTTCAGCACGCCGCGGCGGCCGACATATTCTCCATTCGAGAGTTTCACGACCTTGGCCGGGCAGTCGAACGGCAGGGAGAATTCCTGGTGCTCCTCGGTATTGAAGGAGGCGGTGAAGATGGCGCCTTCGCCCAGGCCGTGCGCCTTTGCCGCCAGCGCGGCATCGTTGAACACGCCGAAGAGGACATTCTGCGCGCCGGCGCTCTTCAGCGCCCGCAGCAGGTAGGTCGTGTTGCCACGGCCACCTCCGCCGGGATTGTCGGCGACGTCGGCCAGGATGATCGGCTTGCGGCGCCGGTCGCGGCCGACCGAGGCGGCAAGCTGGACCGCGTCGCCCAGCGACATCATCGCGCGCTTGAAGCGCTCCTTCATGCCCCAGGCCCGCTTGGCGATGTCGAGCGAGAGGCTCGCGGCGGCTTGGCGATTACCGTTGCGCGCCGTGACGACCGCGGTGAGGCCGTTCTTCGGACTGTCGCTGTAGGCGAAGCCCGCCATCACCGAGACGTTCAGGATGTCGCCGCCCACTTTGGTCTGCCCGTACTTGACCAGGTCGGCGTAGGGGCCCTTGGCGGTGAGCAGCGAGATCTGCGGCGCCACGATCGGCACCTTGACCATGGTGATGGCAGTCCTGGCGCCGGCGAGGCACTCGCGCATGTGCTGGGCGGCCTCGACGCCGCGCTCGTGGATGTCGTTGTGCGGGTTCTCGAGGTAACCGACGAACACCGAGATATTGTCGATCATCTTGCGCGAGACGTTGGCATGCAGGTCGAACACGACGACCACCGGGACCTCGGCGCCGATGACGCGGCGCACGATCTCGAACAGGTCGCCGTCGGGATCGTCGGTGCCCTCGGCCAATGCTGCGCCATGGCTGGAGATGAACACCGCATCGAGCGGCCCGGCGGCTTTGAGGCCGGCCTCGATCTCGCGCAGGAAATCGCGGAAGAAGCCTTCCTCGACCGGCCCGCCCGGCTGGGCGAGCGACACGCGCAGCGGCACCGGTGTCCATTGGCCGGTGCGGTCCATCTCGGTGAAGAAGCCCGGCAGGTCCGGCATGGTGATCGACGCGCCGGAGCGGGCTTCGCTCACGATGCGGTTGCCGCGGATATCGACGTCCTGCTCGAAATCGGCGGCCGTTGTGACGGGCGAGAAGCGGTTGCACTCGATGGCGAAGCCGAGGATGGCGATGCGCGGGTTCTCGCTGGACACGGTCTCCTCCTTAGGCGGCGAATGCGGGCTCGTAGGCGAAGAGCCCGGCCTGGCCGCCGGTGTGGATGAACACAATGTTCTCATCCTTGCCGAACGTCTGCTTGCGCACGAGGTCGATCAGCCCCGACATCGCCTTGCCGGAATAGACCGGATCGAGCAGCACGGCCTCGGTCTCGGCGAGCAGGCTTACCGCCTCCTTCATGCCGGGCGTCGGGATGCCATAGGCTTCGCCGAAATAACTGTCGTTGGCCTCGATGCTGTCGCGGGCGATCGCGCCCTTCAGGCCGAGGAGGTCGGCCGTGGCGTCGACCAGCTTGCCGACATTGGCTTCCTGGTTGGCGCGCGGCCGTCCGACGGTGATGCCGAGCACGCGCACGCCGCTTTGTGTGGCGGCGAAGCCCGCGACCAACCCGGCCTGGGTGCCGCTGCTGCCCGTCGCATGCACGACGCGATCGACGTGAATGCCGAGGTCGGCCGCCTGCTGCAGGATTTCGAGCGCGCAGCCGACATAGCCCAGAGCGCCAATCGCGTTCGAGCCGCCGCCGGGGATGATGTAGGGGCGTCCGCCGCTTTTTCTGACCTCTTCGGCCGCCAGTTCGGCGGCCGCCGTCATCGAGCTGTCGCGCGGCACGTACTTGAGGCTGGCACCCAGCAGGCGGTCGAGCAGGATGTTGCCGTTGTGGCGATAGGCATCGGTCGGCTGCGACACGCGCTCTTCCAGCACGAGGATGGACTTCAGGCCGAGCTTCGATGCAGCGGCGGCGGTCTGGCGTGCGTGGTTGGACTGCAGTGCCCCGAGGGTGATCAATGTGTCGGCACCCTCCTTCAACGCATCGGCCACGAGATACTCGAGCTTGCGGGTCTTGTTGCCACCGGTGGCGAGCCCCGTGCAGTCGTCGCGCTTGATCCAGAGTTTCGGTCCGCCGAGCCGGGTGCCGAGACGGGTCATCGGTTCGAGTGGCGTCGGCAGGTGACCCAGACGTACGCGCGGAAAGCGACCCAACTGCAACAACGTCCTGTCTCCCTCTAGCGGTGGCGGGCGAGAAAAGCCTCGACCAGCGCATTGAACGTAGCGGCCTGCTCGAAGTATGGCGAGTGGCCGGCATCAGCCACCAGGGTGGCTTCGCCGCAGGTCAGCGTTGCCGCGATGGCGCTTGCCAGAAAGGGCGGAAAGACCACGTCCTCGCCGCCGGCGATCAGAAGCGTGGGCACATCGAAGGTTTTGAGATCGGCCGTGCGGCGGTTTGCTGTGCGGCGGAGGCCAGCGCGCAGCTTCTCCTTGTCGAGCACGCCCGCCATCTCGTCGATGCTGCGATAAAGAAGGTGCAGCGCGGGCGAACACTCCGCCGCCGAGGCGCCCAGCGCGGGATGAATTCCCTTGTCGGAGCCGTCCTTGAGCTTGGCCTCGGCGTCCTTCAGCCAGGTATCGTACTGTTTGCCGCCCGAGGGATCGCAGCCGCGGCGGTCGAGTGTGCCGGAGGTCGAGCTCAGCACCAGCGCTTTTACGCGCGCCGGATGGGCGAGCGCGTATTCGAGCATCGTCCAGCCGCCCATCGACTGGCCAACGAGGCGCACGTCGGGGAATTTCAGGTGGTCGATCAGCGCGGCGAGGTCGCCGGCATAGTCGGCCGGATCGGGCCCGCCGGCGATGGCTGCGGAGGGCGCGAAGCCGCGATGGGCGAAAGCCACGCACGTATAATGCGGCGCGAAGTGCGCGACCTGCTGCCACCAGCTGAGATGATTGCCACCGAGGCCATGCGCGAAGAGCAGCGCCGGCCCGCTGCCCGTCACTTCGTAATAGAGATCGCCGAATGGACGTTCGAGCCGGCCGACGGTGCGCCGGGGCGCGCTGTAGGAAGTCATGCGTGGTCCTCTCAGAAGAGGACTAGCCTAGAGCCCAGGATGCCGAGCGGCCAGCGACCGGCGGCATAGAGACGAAACTTGCTTTCGAAGGGCGAGGCGGGCTGCCCGGCGAGGCGGGCAACCGCCAGTTGGTAGACGGCTTGTGAGGCAGCACCTGCCGCGACATGAATCGAGGCGGCAGCCGCCTTGCCCATGCGGGCTGCCGCGGTTGCGGCCTTGCCATGAACGAGGTCGCCCGCTTCAGTCGTGAGTTCGGTGAGCGCGGACCACAGCGCGCGTTCCGGATAGCGGGCTTCGGCCTGGGCGAGCAATGTTCGCCGCAAGGCTTCTTCGCGATCCCACCATGCCGGAGTCCAGTCGGGCGCCTTCAGCAGCCGCTCGGCGTCGGGCCAGTCGCGGGCGAGGCCGATCTCGAGGGAGTCGAATGCCAGCGCCGCGGCATAGGCTACCGCATCGCTGCGGTCGCCCTCGGTGAGAGGCTCGCCCAATGCGGCAAACCACGACGCGGCACGAACCTCGATGCGCAGCGCTTCGAGCTGCGCGCCGGGCAGGGTGGCGACGCGGCTCACGCCGCCTGCCGGATCTCCGGCAGGGTTAGGCCGTACTTGCTTGCCACCTCGGTGGCGCGCGTCACGAAATCCTGGCGCATCTCGTCGTTGGTGCGCTGCTTGATCTTCCACTTGCGGAAGATCTCGTTGTTGCGCGACTTCGAGCCGCCGAAGAACGACGGTAGGTAGGGCCAGTATTCGTTCACGGCCGCCTGCAGCCGCGCCTTGCCGTCGGGCGTCTTCACCAGCTCGGCGGAGAAGTCCTCGCCGAACTGTGCGTGAAAGCGCTCCTCCGGCATGGTCGCGCGCGCCAGATTGCGCAGCGGATGGAAGGTGCAATGCAGCAGGTCCTCGACCTGCAGGATCTCGGCGAGGTCGGCCAGCAGCTTGATGGCGACGAACTCCTCCCAGGTCTTCAGCGGGAACTCGAAGATCGACAGCGGCTTCTTGCCCGTGCCCGGCACCATGCGCTCCTCGGCAATGCCGATCTGCGTGCCGAGTTGCTTGAATCGGACGTGATGGCCGTACTCTTCCATGGCCACGCGGCAGGTCAGCCACTTGGCGTAGGGCGTCGGCGCATAGGCGATGGCCGGCTCGTCGAACACCTGTGCGCCGTAGAGTTCGTTGATGGCGTGGCTGATGACGAGCTTGGAGACGGCCTCGCGGTATTCCTCGGGCGCATCCTTCAGCTCTTCGACGGTCTTCACGACAATGTCGGTCATGGCGGATCTCCTCAGACAAGAGGTTCGGTGTTGAAGGCTTCGAGATCGGTGGTCATGTCGGTAAATTGGCCGCCGAGCTTGGCGGTGAGGTCCTGCGCCAGGGTCGCGGGCGTATCGACGACGAGCTTGGCCACGGGACGCGGCTGGCTGAACAGGAAGACCTCACGGCCGCGCACGCCGAACAGCTGGCCGGTGATCGATTTCGCCGCGGGCGAGGCGAGGGAAGTCACGAGGGCGGCCACGTGATGCGCGCCGATCTTGAGCGCGCGCTCTTTATAGGTCTTCTGAGCGTCGTTGGCGGGCTGGATGATGTCGGTGACGCGTGTCTTCGCAAACGGTGCCACGGCGTTCACCGTGATGTTGGCGCGCAGCAGGTCCATGGCGCTCACCCGGGTGAGGCCGAACAGCCCGGCCTTGGCGCTGGCATAGGCCGCCTGACCGAGGTTGCCGTAGAGGCCGGCCGACGAGACGATGTTGATGATGCGGCCCCAGTCGTAGCCGTCCTTGCCGCCGCGCCCGGATTTGCCCTGCTCGCGCATGACGCCTGAGGCCGCATTGATCAGGTAGAAGGCGGACGAAAGGTTGGTGCGGATTACCGCATCCCAATCGCGCGGATCCATGCGAAAGACGAAGGCATCGCGCAGGATCGCGGCGTTGTTCACGACGATGTCGATGCCACCGAAATTCTTGATCGCCAGATCGACGAGCTGTTTGGCGACTCCGGGCGAGGCGATGCTCTCGGAGAAGGCGAGAGCGTTCTTGCCCAAGTCACGGGCGGCGTCGCGCGCAACCGCGGGATCGCCTTCCTCACCCGCGATAGAGGCGCCGTTGTCGGCCACGACCACTTTGGCGCCTTCGGCCACGAGGGCTTCCGCGATGGCGCGACCGATGCCTCGGCCGGCACCGGTGACGATCGCCGAGCGTCCTTCCAACAAAGCAGTCATCTTTCCGCTCCCGTTTTCTTGTTGGCGCTGGCCATCTCGGCCGCGGTGTAGAAGGCGTCGGCGTGGATATCGATCCGCCGCATGCCACGCTGTTCGAGCAGTCGCGTGGCGGCTTCGACCATGATCGGCGGTCCGGCGAGATAGGCCTTGCAGCCGTCGACCTCGTCGAAGTCGGCAGCGACCGCGTCGTGGACCAGGCCACAGCGCCTGACGAGGCCGTCGCCTTCGCTCAGCACCGGAATGAAGTGAAGGTTCTTGTGGCTGCCGGCCAGTTTGGCGAAATCGTCATGCAGATAGAGGTCGCGCTCGGTGCGGACACCGAAGTAGCAGTAAATGTGCTGCGGCAGGTTCTTCTGCAGGGCGCGCTCGACGATCGCCTTGATCGGCGCCATGCCCGAGCCGCCGGCGACGGCGATGATCGGCCCGCGATGGGTCTCGCGCAGATAAGACGTGCCGAACGGCCCCTCGACCCGCACGCTGTCGCCGAGGCTGAGCTTCTCGGCGACGTGCAGGCTGGTGGCGCCGCCCACGGTGCGACGGATGTGGAATTCGAGGATCGGATCGCCCGGGACATTGGCCATCGAATAGTCGCGCGGCGGGCAGCCGTCGAAGGTGACGGAGGCGAACTGGCCGGCGGAGAAGTCGAAGGGACCGCCCGAGGCGATCTCCAGCCGCACGCGTTTGATGTCGTGCGTGGCGTCGTCGAGGCCGACCACCTTGCAGGCCAGCAGTCGGCGCGGATGGACGATCAGGTCGTCCTCCTCGAGCCAGGCGACCTCGGATTCCTCCCAAGGCACGGCGCGACAGGCGAGGATCAGGCCGCGCGCCTTCTCCTCGTCGGACAGGGCGAACTCGGAGTAGCCCTCCATCGTCACCTCGCCCTTGACGAGGTGGGACTTGCAGGCGCCGCAATTGCCGGACTGGCAGCCGAACGGGTAGGAGACGCCGGCATCCAGCGCCGCCTCCAGGATGGTGGCGCCGGTCGGCACGTCGATGGTGCGGTCAGCCTGGGCGATGCGGACTTTGAAGCTCATCGGATACTACGCGCGAGAATTTGTTTGCTCCCCAAACAATCGCCGTTTACCACTGGTTTCATGGGCCGTCCACCTGCCAAGACCTCCACCGCCAATCTCGATCGCGGGCTGCTGCCGTCGCTGCTGGGCTATGCGCTCCGTCGCACACAGTCCGCAGTATTCACCGATTTCGCCGCAACGTTCTCCACAGCTGGCGCGGCGCTGACACCGGGCGAATTCGGCCTGTTGGTTCTCGTCGAACGCAATGCCGGCCTCAGCCAGATGACGCTGGCGCGGGCGCTCGGCATCGACCGCTCGACGCTGGTGCCCATCCTCGACCGCTTGCAGGCGCGCAGCCTGTTGGAGCGGCGGCGCTCGCCCACCGACGGGCGCACCCATGCGCTCGAACTGACGCCCGCCGGTGCCAAGGCGCTGACACGGTTCACCAGTCTGGTGCGGGCGCACGAAAAGCGCATCGCGTCCCGCCTTTCGACCGCCGAAACGCAAACGCTCATCAGCCTCCTGGAAAAGGTGCGGGCCGGCACGCGTTCGATATAGTCCGCCCGCCATGACCAGCAGCCAATGAACTCAGCCCATCCCGATTTCGGCAATGTCGACGGCCAATCGATGACCGACGCCCAACTGCTCGCAGTCTTGCGGGCCAATCCGCCGGATCCGGTGAAGGTCCTCAACGGCGAGATGCTCGACATCGATTCGGCGCGCGGCACCTGCCGTTTCCGCTTCGAGATCGTGCCGGCCTTCTGCCATTCGAACGGTCGCGTCTGTCAGGGTGGATTCCTGACCGGCATGGTCGACACCGCGATGGCCAACGCTGCCATCGCCAAGGGCAAGATCGCGGTCGCGGTGCCGACGCTCGAACTCAAGATCAGCTTCTTCGAGGCGATGGGACCGGGGATCGTCTACGCCGAGGGCCGGGTGATGCGCTGGGGCGGTACGGTGGGCTTCCTCGACGGCGACCTCAAGGACGAGAAGGACCGCCTGATCGTCCATGCCACCTCGACGATCAAGATCGTGCGAGCCAAATCCCCGTCATCTTGAGCGAAGCGCCGTAGGCGCGTAGTCGAAAGATCTTCTCTCTACACGATCGATCTTGCCGTTGAAGTAAGGCCCCTCGGCTACGCTCAAGGGCGGAGGTTACTCCGCCCGAGGCGACACTGTGACGTTCCTCAGCCAGTGCTCGGCGATCTGCCGGCGGGTGGCGAACCAGGCGCCGTCCTTCTGCTTCATGTGGCCCACGATGCGGTCGAGCGCGGCGATGCGGCCGGGCCGGCCGATCATGCGCAGGTGCAGTCCGATCGACATCATCTTCGGCGAGCGCTCACCCTCAGCCCACAGCGTGTCGAAAGCGTCGGTCGTGTAGTCGGCAAAGTCGCGGGCCGTGACGAAGCGGTGGAAGCCCTGGTGATAGTGCATGTCGTTGGTGTCGAAGCTGTAGGGGATCACGAGATGCTTCTTGCCTAACACCTCCGTCTCGAACGGCAGGTCGTCGGAGTAATCGTCGCTGTCGTAGAGGAAGCCGCCTTCCTCGACCAGCAGGCGCCGCGTGTTGGGCGAGGGCGTGGAGCGCGTATGCCAGCCGACGGGACGCGTCCCTGCAATCTGGGTCAGCACCGTCACTGTCTTCGCGATCGCTGCGCGCTCGGCCGTCTCCTCCATATGAGCATGCTTCTCCCAGCGCCAGCCATGGCAGGCGATCTCGTGGCCGCGCTTCACGGCATCCTCGATCAGCCAGGGCGACAGCTGCGCCGCCATCCCGCAGGTGCTGACGGTGGTGGCCACGCCCAACCGCTCGAGTGTGTCGGCGATCCGCCACCACGCGGCCTTGGTGCCGTATTCGAAGTGCGATTCCATGCAGCGGTCGGGAACGCCTAAAACTTCGTCGGTGACTTCGTAGACCTTCTCGTTATGCGGATCGCCCGAGGAGAGCGACATCTCGGCGCCTTCCTCGAAGTTGATCACGAAGGAGACGGCGACCCGCGCGCCGCCGGGCCACTTGGGATCGGGCGGCGTGCGGCCATAGCCTTTTAGGTCACGCATCGCGATGCCCGATCACGTTGGCGAGCGCGGTGCTCAATCCCGTGGAGTCCTTTGCCGCCGGCCGGCGATAGGTGCCGGCGGTGGCCTTGCGCGGATTGAGGCGGACCAGTCCCTCGGCCATCGTCACGGCTGCCTGGATGCCATCCACCAGCGGCACCGGAACGCGCTCTCGTAGCTTCGCGGCGAGGCCAGCGAGCGGTGCGCCGGCCAGGATCACCACGTCGGCGCCATTGTGGGTGACGACGCGGTTGGCGAGATCGACCAGCAGCTGTTCCTTCTCCTCGGCCACGTCGTTGATGTTGGTGAACGCGCTGTCGAGCATCTGGATGGAGGCGCATCGGCCCGACATGCCATGCCATTCGACGATCTCGGCGAACCACGGTTCGAGGGCCTTGGCGAAGCTCACGATGGCGAATTTGCGACCGAGGGTGCAGGCGACCAGCATCGCGGCCTCTGCCATGCCGACCACAGGGAAATCGAACAGCTCGCGCGCACCGCCCAGGCCGGGATCGCCGAAGGCGGCAACGATGGCGGCATCGAAAGTGCCGCGTCGCTCCGCCAGCATCTCCAGCATCACTGCGCTGCCGATGGCCGCCTCGGCCCGCGTGGCGATGTAGGGCACGCCGCGCGGCGCGGTCATGGGAAGGAGTTCCGTTCCCGGACTGGCCACGAGCTTGCCGGCGGCAACCAGCCGGTCGGTGACTCCGGTGGAGGTGTTGGGGTTGGCGACCAGGATCTTCATCATGCCACCTTAAGATAGATTTGCAGGTTCAGCCGAATCCGTGCTAGTTTTCTGGTACAGTCGGGGCCCTTGTAGGCACTGCTGGCAACGCTCGGACGGTCTCCCGTTCCGGGCGTTTTTTGTGGTCCACGGCCGTCCGATCCGGCGTCGATTGCGGGCACACTGATCAAGCGAAGCAGCCGGCGTTGGTGGCACAGCTCGTCAGGGGGCGATCAGGCAGCCGGATCAAGGGCTTGACCCAAGTCTGTGGCACAAGGTGCGGTACACAGCGTGGCACAACGAGGTGTGCCGGGGAATGGTCCACTTTCGAGGGGCCGAGCGCCACGGGTCGTGGCTCAAAAGTCGGCGAGCTTGCGCAGGCCGACCAGGCGGTCGCCGATGATCAGGACGAGGATAGCCAGCAGCACCAGGCCGGCGGAGATGGCGGCGATCGTGGGGTCGGGCGTCTCCTCGACATACTGCAGCATCTGGATCGGCAAGGTCTTGGTCCAGGCATCGGTGAAGAAGATCGAGATCGGGTAATTGTCCATCGACGCCAGGAACGCGAACATGCCGGAGGTGAGGAACGCCGGAGCAAGCGCCGGCACCAGCACGCGCATCAGGGCCATCGGATAATTGCAGCCGAGCGTGCGGGCGGCATCGATCAGCGAGAAATCGAACAGCGAGAGCGCGCCCACCACCGTGCGCACGACGTAGGGCAGGGTGATCACGACGTGGGCCACGAACAAGCTCGCATAGACATCGCGCAAGCCCAGCGCCTTAAAACCCTGCAGCATGGCGATGCCGATCACGAGGCCCGGCAGCATCAGTGGCGAGATCAGGAAGGTGGCGATCGCCTCGCGGCCAGGGAAGCGACCGCGGACCAGGGCGATGGCGCAGAGCGTGCCGAGCACCATGGCGATGGCGGTGGAGATGGCGGCAACCTGCACCGAAACCATGAGGGCCGGCAGCAGTCCGCGCGTATTGGCCAGCCGTTGATACCAGCGCAGCGACCAGTCGGGCGGCGGCAGGGTGAAGACGGTCGACGAGCCGAACGACACGGCGATCGTGACGATGAGCGGCGTCATCAGGAAGACCACGGTGAAGGCCGCGATGAACCAGACGAAGGTACGGGTGAGCCGCTCGGTCGCGGTCATGTACTGCCGCCCAGCCGGCGGGCGAGCCAGGTCGAGCCGACGACGATGGCGACTGCGAGGGTGAGCAGGATCACTGCCGTGGTCGAGCCGAGCTGCTCGTTGCGCATCAGCAGGAACGAGCGGCCGGTGAGGGTGGCCAGCGTCTGGAACCGGTCGCCGATCAGCAGCGAGGGGATCACGAACATCGACACGCTCATCGAGAACACGAACGCGACGCCCGAGACGATGCCCGGCAGGGTGAGCGGCAGGGTCACGTGTGTAAAGCTGTAGAGCGGCGTGGCGCCCAGGGTGGCGCCGGCTTCGCTGAGGCGGGGGTCGATCAGCTTCACGACGGAGTAAATCGGTAGGATCATGAAGGGCAGGAAGATGTTGGCGGCGCCCAGGACCAGTCCGGTTTCGGTGAACAGCAACCGCTGCGGTTCGTCCCAGATGCCGAGCCCGACCAGGAGTTGGGAGACGACGCCGTCGCGGCGCAGCACGATCTGCCAGGCGAAGGCCTTTACCACCGCGCCGATCGAGAGCGGCAGGATGATCGAGACCAGCATCACGATCTGGACCACCGTGCCGGCGCGGGCGAGGGCGAAGGCCGCCGGATAGCCGATGACGAAGCAGAAGAGTGTGACCCAGGCCGCGACCCTGAGCGTGTTGCCGATGACGCGCCAATTGAACGGATCGCTCATGAAGGAAATGTAGGGCTGGATCGTCAGACCTGACGGTCCGGTAAAACTCTTCATCAACAGCCAGAGCAGCGGGTAGGCGTAGACGACCAACAGATAGAGCACGGCCGGAACCGCCAGCAGAATGACGGGATCGCGCCACGGCGAGGGGGCGGACGAGGGATTGGCTTGCGTGCTCATGACGCCGGATAGATGAGCGTGTCGGACACGGCCCAGCCGAGTTTCATTTCCGTTCCCGGCGCCGGCACGCCGTCCGCCAGGTCGGCCGTCTCGACCATGAGCTGATCGCTGCCCTCGGTCTCGAAGTGGAGCTGGACCTTCGAGCCCTGGAACACGGCGTCGCGCAGGCGGGCGATGAGCGCGTAGTCTCCAGGCGCATTCACCCTGATGCGTTCGGGCCGCACCGCGAGCAGGACCGAGGCGCCCGTCACGAAATTGCCGGCGGCGCGGAGCGGTCCGAACGCTGTTTCGACCGTCACCACGCCCTGATCGTTGCTCACGACGGTACCCGCGAGACGCGACGAGAGGCCGACGAATCCCAGGGCGAAAGCGGTTGCCGGCCGCCGGTAGATTTCCTCCGGCGTCGCCAGATGCTCGATCGCGCCTTGGTACATGACAGCGATGCGGTCGGACATGGTCAGCGCCTCGTCCTGGTCGTGCGTCACGAATACCGCGGTGGTGCCGAGCTCGCGCAGCAGGCGCCGCAGCTCGATCTGCATGGTCTCGCGCAGCTTGCGATCCAGGGCGGAGAAGGGCTCGTCGAGCAGCAGCAGCTTGGGCCCGACCGCGAGCGCGCGGGCGACAGCCACGCGCTGCTGCTGGCCGCCCGACAGCGCGCGCACCGAGCGGTCGGCGAAATCGATGAGGTGCACCAGATCGAGGAAGCGTTTTACGGTCGGGGCGATGTCTCCGGCAGCACACTTGCGGGCTTTTAGGCCGAAGGCCACGTTCTCGGCGACGGTGAGATGGGGGAACAACGCGTAGTTCTGGAAGACCACGCCGACGTCGCGCCGATGCGGCGGCTTGGCCGTGATGTCCTCGCCGTCGAGCCGGACCGTGCCACGATCGGCCGAGAGAAGCCCCGCCACGATCCGTAGCAGCGTGGTCTTGCCACAGCCGGAAGGCCCGAGCAGCGACACGAACTCGCCGGCGCGGACCTGGAGATCGACGCCACCCAGGACGGTGGCGGCGCCGAACGATTTCTCCGCCGCCGAGACGTCGAGAAAGGACTCCGTCATGGCGCGCTCTACAGCGCCATGTCCCGATCCCAGCGCTTGACCCACGCCTCGCGGTTGGCGGCGACGAAGGCCCAGTCGACGGTGTGGATCGTGGCGTTTGTCGGCATGCCGGCCGGAATGGCCGCGTCCTTGTTGGTCGGCAGCGAGTTGGTCTTGGCGGCCAGCGTTCCCTGCACGTCGACGCTCAGCATCACGTCGATGAAGCCGGCGCCGAGCTCGGGCTGCGGCGCGCCCTTCACAAGCGCGACGCCCGAGGGCATCGAGAAGATGCCTTCCTTCGGGACGGCGATGTCGACCGGGGCGCCGCTGCTCTTGCGGTCGAGCGCCACCTGCGAGATCGCGCTCGAGATCATGAAGCCTTCGCCCTGTTCCAGCAGATTGTAGGCCTGCGGCATCTGCGTGTAAGCGGTCAGCAGGTTTGGCTTGATCGTCACCAGCTTCTTGAAGGCGGCGTCGATGTCCTTCTGGGCCTCGGCCATCGGCTTGCCGGTGGCGAGGTGTGCGGCCATGAACAGGTTGGCGAGCCCCTCGGTGTTCTGCAGTGAGGGCAGGATGATGCGGCCCTTGTACTTGGGATCGTAGATGTCCGCCCACGAGGTCGGCGGCACGGGCATCACCTTGGGATTGTAGGCGATGGCGAGCCAGGGCTGCAGGTAATTGCACCACATGCCGTCCATGTGGATCGTGCCGGGCTTCAGCAGCGCGAGGTTCGGGATTTTCTCCGGCGTGAGCTTCTCCAGCAGCCCTTCGCTGACGGCGGGGATCATCACCGGATCGTCCATCATGACGACGGACAAATACTGCTTGTCCTTGTTCTTCTGCATCTTCTCGAGATTGACCAGCGAGCGGGAACCCTCGAACACGACCTTGCAGCCCAGTTTCTTTTCGGCCGCTGGCGCCACGATCTGCTCGACGAAGCTCTTGTGGCTGGCGGCGCCGCCGACCACGACTTCCTTGGTCTGGGCGCGCAGGATGCGCGGCGCGGCCAGGGCCGCCGTGGCCGCACCGGCCGCGGCCAGGATGGCGCGGCGATTGAAAGAGACGGTCGTGATCTTTGTCATATGGGGCTCCCTTGTCGAACCCCGGGAAGCAAGGACCGTGCCTAAGGCGTGGCTTTCAGGCGCGCCACTTCCTCTTCCAGTTCCTTGATCCGCTGTGTGAGCTGGTTCACTGCCGGTGCGATCTCGGCCTCGCTGTAGCGCGCCACGATGTGCTGACGGCAGTTGATGTCCCAGGCCTCGATCCTGAAGGCGATCGCCCGTTGCGGTTTCGCCTTGTAGGCGGGATCGACCAGCCGCTCCATGAGTTCGGCGTCATCCTCGACCACACGGGCGCGCCCCCAGAGTTTTAGCCGCTGTTGGGTGGCGAAATGCAGGATGAAGATATGGGCCCGGTCGTTCTCCTTGAGATGGCCCAAAGTGATGTACTGCCGATTGCCGGCGAAATCGGCGAAGGCGAGCATGTGAGTGCCGATCGGCTTCAGGAAGCCCGCCGGCCCGCCGCGATGCTGGATATAAGGACGGCCATCGGCGCTGGCCGTCGCAAAGAAGAAGGTATCGATGGCGACCAGGAACTGCCGGAGGTCGTCGGTGATCTCCGTTTGCCAGTCGCGATCCTCGAAAGAGGCGCGCGAGCCGAGACGTGCCTGCTCCGCCTTGACCGCCGGCGAGAACATCACATCTTCGGGCTTCTCCATCGCTACTCCAGTTTCTTGCCGAGCTGGCCCGCAACTTCCTGGATGAACTGCCAGGCGACGCGGCCCGAGCGCGAGCCGCGCGTGACCGACCACTCGATCGCCTGCTTGCGCAGTTCGTCGGCGGGGACACCAAGCTTGTAGTAGGCGGCGTAGCCCTCGATCATGGCGAAGAACGTGTCCTGGTCGGCGTTGTGGAAACCGAGCCAGAGCCCGAAACGATCGGACAGCGAGACCTTCTCCTCGACCGCTTCCGACGGGTTGATCGCGGTCGAGCGCTCGTTCTCGATCATGTCGCGCGGCATCAGGTGGCGGCGGTTGGAAGTGGCGTAGAACACCACGTTCTCCGGTCGGCCCTCGACGCCGCCCTCGAGCACCGCCTTCAGGGATTTGTAGGCCGCATCCTGGCCGTCGAAGGAAAGGTCGTCGCAGAACACCAGGAAGCGGCGCGCCGACCCGCGGATCTTCGAGAGCAGCGCCGGCAGCGACGGGATGTCCTCGCGGTGGATCTCGACCAGGGCCAGCGGTCCCGGCGGGCCACCCAGTTCGCGATTCACATGGGCGTGGACGGCCTTCACGATCGAGCTCTTTCCCGCGCCGCGCGAGCCCCACAGCAGGGCATTGTTCGCCGGCAGGCCCTTGGCGAAGCGCCGGGTATTCTCGAGAAGGGTCTCTTTTTGGCGGTCGACACCCATAAGAAGGTCGAGTTCGACCCGGTTTACCCTGGGCACGGCCTCGAGCTGGTGGCCGGTCGCGTGCCAGACGTAGGCTTCGGCCGCTTCGATGTCGGCACCCGGTGCGAGCGGCGGGGCGAAGCGGTCGAGCGCTTCGGCGATGCGTGAAAGTAGTGCTTTAAGGTCTTGATCCATCGTTGCCGGCCGCCTGAAAGGGGGCGACCATATCGTCCCCCGCTTGCATTGCAAAGCGGGCGCGGGCCGCTATAGTCCGCGCGCTTTTTCGACGGCCGGAAGATCAGGAGCAGAAGATGTTCATTTCCCCAGCGTGGGCTCAGGCGGCAGGCGGCGGCAGCGGGGATTTCCTCGTCCAGCTGTTCCCGCTGATCCTCATCTTCGTCGTGTTCTATTTCCTGCTGATCCGCCCCCAGCAGTCAAAGATGAAAGCCCAGCGCGAGATGCTGTCCGGCGTCAAGCGTGGTGATCGCGTGGTCACAGGCGGCGGCATCATCGGCCTGGTCACCAAGGTGATCTCCGATAACGAGCTGCAGGTGGAACTTGCCGACGGCGTGCGAGTTCGCATTGTCAAGCAGACCATCACCGACATCCTGACCCGTGGCGAATCGGTCCGCGGCACCAAGGATGGCGAAGAAGACGACAAGCCGATGCTGCCGCCGCCGGCGCCGGCGGGCGAGAGAAAGAGCCTGCTCGGCAGCCTGTTCGGCGGCAAGAAGTAGTCGGACTGGCTGGGAGAAGTAGGTCGGAATGCTGAATCTTCCGCGCTGGCAAGCCATCGTCATCATCGCAATAACGGTGCTGTCGGGACTGTTTGCCCTGCCCAACCTGCTGCCCAACAGCGTCCTCGATGTGCTGCCGCACTGGTATTCGCAGAGCCGGATCGGCCTCGGTCTCGATCTGCGCGGCGGTGCCCACTTCCTGCTGGAAGCCGATCTGCGCAGCGTCCTCAACGAACGCCTCGCCAACCTTTCCGACTCGGTGCGCGCTGAACTGCGTAAGCAGCAGGTTCCCTTCAAGGAAGTCACCGTCGACCCGGGCCGCGCCTTGGTTGTCACCCTGCGCGACGAGGCCCAACGGGCCAAGGCGGTCGAGGCCATTCGCGCCGTCGACCCGGCCCTCGCGGTCTCCGGCGCCGGAGACACCATCCGGATCGCCTATTCGGATCAGGAACTGTTCCGCCGCAAGAAGGAAGTCATCGACCAGTCGATCGAGATCCTGCGCCGCCGCGTCGACGAGACCGGCACCCTGGAGCCCACCATCACGCGGCAGGGCGATGAACGTATCCTGCTGCAGGTGCCCGGCATCAAGGACACCACCGACCTCAAGCGCAAGATCAATCAGACCGCCAAGCTCACCTTCCATCTCGTGAACGAGGACGTAGCGGCGGCCGGCGCGAACATCCCGGCGACCTTGCCGCCCACCACCTTCCTGGTGCCGACGCGCGAGGGCCTGCAGGAGCTGAGGCGGAGCAATCCCAAGGCGTGGGAGGACATCCAGTCGGCCAATCCGCGGCTGTCGCCGGAGCAGGTCTGCCGGCGCTACCAGCCGCAATGCCTGCCGGTTCTGAAGCGCGTGGTCGTCGGCGGCGAGGATCTCGATGACTCCAAGGCCACCTTCGAGCAGCAGCAGGGCGGCCGGCCGATCATCAGCTTCACCTTCAATTCCGCCGGTGGCCGAGCCTTCTGCGCGGCCACCCGCGCCAACATCGGCAAGCGGCTGGCGATCCAGCTCGACGGCGAGATCATTAGCGCCCCGGTCGTGCAGAGCGCGATCTGCGGCGGCAGCGGCATCATCACCGGCAGCTTCACCCCGCAGCAGACCCAGGAGCAGGCGCTGCTGCTGCGTTCCGGCGCGCTGCCGGCCACGCTCACCATCATCCAGGAAAGCACGGTCGGCGCCGACCTTGGCGCCGATGCCATCCGCGCCGGCACCGTCGCGGCGATCGTCGGCACCGTGCTGGTGGCGCTGGTGATGTTCGTGGCCTACGGACCCGTGTTCGGCGGCTTTGCCAACCTCGCCATGCTGGTGAACCTGCTGATGGTGTTTGCCGGCATGTCGATCCTCGGCGCCTCGCTCACCCTGCCCGGCATGGCGGGCCTCGTTCTGACGGTCGGCATGGCCGTCGACTCCAATGTGCTGATCTACGAGCGCGTGCGCGAGGAGAAGGCGCTCGGCCGATCGGCCTTCAGCTCGATCGCCACCGGCTATGAGCGGGCCATGTCAGCCATCATCGACGCCAACCTCACGACGTTGATTGCCGCAGTGTTGCTGTTCGGCTTCGGCTCCGGGCCGATCCGCGGCTTCGCCACGACGCTGTCGCTCGGCCTGCTGACCTCGATGTTCAGCTCGACGATCTTCACGCGCATGCTGCTGTCGATCTGGGTGCGCTGGCGCCGTCCTACTGAACTCCTGATCTGAGGGCGCCGCCATGTGGAAGCCCGTTCACCTGTTCGCCTTCAAGAAGAAATTCGACTTCCTAGGCCAGCGCAAGACAGCCCTCATTCTGTCGACGCTGATCAATGTCGTGTCGATCCTGGGCGTCATCTTCGTCGGGCTGAATTTCGGCATCGACTTCAAGGGCGGCATCGCTATCCAGGCGCGCGCCAAGCAAGGTGTGGCCCAACTCGATGCGCTGCGCAGCATCGTGGGCGGCCTCGGCGTCGGCGAGGTCTCGTTGCAGGAATTCGGCGAGGCCAGCACCGTACTGATCCGCATCCAGCGCCAGGACGGCGGCCCACAGTGCGTGGCCGGCGCCCAGCGCGTGCTGCAGAAGCGTGCCGGCGCGGGTTGGCAGGCCAAGCCGGGTGCGGCCGGCACGGGAGATGTCGAACTCACAGCCCCGGCGGCGCTCGACGGCGCGGGATGGCGCGACGCGGTGAGCCGGGTCGGTCTCACCATCATCGAGCGTCAGCTGCCGCGCGGCACGACGAACACCGCCAAGATCGACATGACGCCCGAGCAGCAGGCGGAATGGTGCCAGCAGGTGGTGATCAAGCAGGTCGAGGACGCCATCGGCGCCAACTACGAGATCCGCGGCACTGAATCAGTCGGCCCCAAGGTCGGCGACGAGCTGATGGTGAGCGGCATCTGGGCGGTGCTGGCGACCATGGGTGCGATCGTCGTCTATGTTTGGTTCCGCTACGAATGGCAGTTCGGTGTCGGCGCCCTGATCGCCATGCTGCACGACGTGATCTCGACCATCGGCGTCTTTGTCCTGCTGCAGCTCGACTTCAGCCTGACCGCGCTCGCCGCCGTGCTGACCATTGCCGGCTACTCGATCAACGACACCGTCGTGATCTTCGACCGCGTTCGCGAGAACATGCGGCGCTACAAGAAGCTGGGCTTGGTCGAGCTGCTCAACATCAGCATCAATGAGACCCTGTCGCGCACCCTGATGACGTCGGGAACGGTGTTCGTGGCGGTGGGAGCGCTGGTCCTGTTCGGCGGTCCCGTCCTCTACAGCTTCTCCGTCGCCATGTTGTGGGGCGTCATCGTCGGCACCTACTCGTCGGTCTGGATCGCCTGTGCGGCCCTCGTCTATCTCGGCTTGCGCGCCGACCACCTGCGGCCAAACGACGAGGAGAAGGCCGAGAAGGCCAAGACGTGATCCCGCCGCGCCCCGCTTCAGACGGCAGGGCGCCGGATGACAAGACGCTGCCGGCGCCCGATCCCGCGCAAGTCCAGGTCATTCGCACCTACGGCCCCGGCCGTTTTGTCATCAGCGATCGCGAATGGCGCTCGCCGGTCCTGGTGACACCACGCTCGACCACGGCCTGGAACGTGACGCGTGCCGAGGATCTCAGTCTGGAGAGCCTTGCGGCGCTCAAGGCGGCCCCGGCGCCTGCCGAGATACTGGTGCTGGGCTGCGGCGCGCGCGCGATCTTCGTGCCTCCCGGTTTGCGCGCCGCGCTCAAGGCCGCCGGTTTCGCCCTCGAGGTCGTCGATACCGGCTCGGCCTGCCGCATCTACAATGTCCTGTTGGCCGAGAGCCGGCGGGTGGCGGCGGCGCTGATTCCGCTGTAGGCATTCCGAATGCCGCTCGATCTCTACTTCGGCTTTGTGGCTGCTTGCGCCGTTCTGATCCTGATTCCGGGTCCCAACGTGGCGCTGATCGTTGCCAACAGCGTGGCACACGGCACGCGTTTCGGACTCCTCACGGTGGCGGGCACGAGCAGCGCTGTGGTGGTGCAGCTCGCGCTCACCGTGCTGGGGGCGACGGCGGTGCTGAATTTCCTGGCCGCGAGCTTCGACTGGCTGCGCTGGCTGGGCGTGGCCTATCTCGTCTGGCTCGGCATCGCCGCGTGGCGGTCACCGATCGTCGACCTGACGCGAACCGCGCCACAATCACGCTCGGCGCGGGCGATATATGTGCGCGGCTTCCTGGTCGGCCTGACCAACCCCAAGACGCTGCTGTTCTACGGCGCTTTCCTGCCGCAGTTCATCACGCCGGGCCCGACTGCCGCCGACCAGCTCCTTCTGCTGGCCGTGACGTTCCTGGTCGTCGCCGTCGTGCTCGACGGGCTGTGGGCGCTCATGGCCGGCCGCCTGCGCGCGCTGCTAGCGGTGCACGCGCGGCTGCGCAATCGGCTGACTGGCGGCCTGTTGATCGGTGCCGGCGTCGGGCTGGCGCTGGCGCGCAGGCCTTGAGGGCGAAGGAAGTGACGTCCGACCTGTTCCACCGCGCCGCCGCTCATGCTTCGACTTTCCGCCGCGAGGTCGCCGACCGGCCGCAGCGGCCCGAGCAGACCTATGCCGAGGCGCACCAGGCATGGCAGGCGCCGACGCCGGAGCAGGGCACAGATGCCCTACACGTCATCGATGAACTCGCCGGCCTTGCCGGCCCGGGCTTGCATGCCACCACGGGGCCGCGCTTCTACGGCTGGGTGATCGGCGCCTCGCATCCGGTCGGAGTCGCGGCCGACTGGCTCACCTCGGCGTGGGGGCAGAATGCCGGCAACCATACCGCCTCGCCGGCCGCGGCCGCTGCCGAGGCGATCGCCGAGAAATGGCTTCTCGACATTCTTCGCCTGCCGCCTGAGTCGTCGGTCGGCTTCGTCACCGGTGCGACCGTGGCGAACTTCGTCTGTCTTGCCGCGGCGCGCGGCGCGGTCCTGCGCCAGGCGGACTGGGACGTGGAACGTGACGGGCTGTTCGGCGCGCCCGCCGTCAACGTGCTGATCGGCGAAGAAGCGCACGCGACTGTCTTCTCGGCGTTGCAGTTCCTGGGCTTCGGTCACGACCGTGCGGTGCACGTGGCCGCCGATTCGCAGGGCGCCATGCGACCCGAAGCGCTCGAGAAGGCGCTCGCTGCCTGCTCCGGCCCGACCATTGTCGTTACCCAGGCCGGCCAGATCAACACGGGTACCTTCGATCCGCATGCCGCGCTGGTGCCCATGGCGAAGGCGCACGGCGCCTGGGTCCATGTCGACGGCGCCTTCGGACTTTGGGCACGCGTCAGTCCGGCACAGGCGCCGCTGGCCACCGGCGTTGAGCTTGCCGATTCGTGGGCGACCGACGGGCACAAATGGCTGCAGACGCCGTACGACTGCGGCTACGCCATCGTGCGCGACGCCGAAGCGCACCGGCGTGCCATGGTGATCGCGGCGAGCTATCTGCCGTCGGTCGGCGCGGGTGAGCGCGATCCCTCGCATTTCGTGCCCGAACTGTCGCGCCGTGCCCGTGGCTTTGCGACCTGGGCGATGCTGCGCCATCTGGGACGCCAGGGCATTGCTGCGATGGTCGACCGACACTGCCGACTGGCGCGGCTCATTGCCGATCGGGTGCGCGCTGAGCCCGGTATTGCCGTTGTGAACGACGTGGTCCTCAATCAGGTCATCCTGCGCTTCGGCGATGATGATGCGCGAACGCTCGCCATCATCGCGCGGTTGCAGGCCGACGGTGTCGCTTATGCCGGGGGTGCCAGGTGGCGCGGCCTCTGGGTCATGCGGCTTTCGGTCATCGGCTGGCCGACGACCGACGACGACGCCGTGCGGACGGCTGATGCCATCGTCACGGCGTTCCGGGCCAATACCTAGACATGAAAACGGGGCCCCGCAGGGCCCCGTTTCCTCAAATCGCGAAGCTGTCGGATCAGACGGGCATATTCTGTTGCGCGACCATGCAGTAGAGCATGCCGATCGAGAACATGGTGTTGAAGCGGCTGGCGTAAAGCGCGGGCTTAGCTGCCGCGGCCTTCTGCTCGGCGGTCGCCTCGACGAGACCCAGGATCTTCTGCTGCGCCGGCCAGATGATGAACCAGACGTTGAAGGCCATGACCAGTGCCATCCACATGCCGACGCCGATCATGATGAAGCCCTTTTTCAGCATCAAGGCGCTGAGCAGGTAGTCGCCCGGCTGCATCCAGGCGAGCAGCAATCCCGTGATCACCGTCGCCAGCGCGCCGTAGCGAAAGTAGAAGAGGACGTTGGGCGCGATGAACTTGGTGATGGCGGTGCGGCTCTCGACCGGCTGGATCGTCGGCATGGTCGGGACCTGCACGAAGTTCAGGTACCAGAGCAGGCCGATCCACAGAACGCCGCTGATCACATGCAGCCAGCGCATGGCAAAGGCTGCCCAAGCATGATCGATCTTCGTCATCTGGCCGGTCACCAGACCTATGACGACGACGATGGCGATCAGCAGAACGACGCCGGCACCAACTGTGCGCCCTGGCGATGTGAAGATGGCACCCATTAGGTTTTCCCCTTATCTTTTTGATGGGACTAGCGAATCCCTATGAGGCTCATTGTAAACTTGTCGCCGTCTGCGTTCAACGGTCGCATATGAATGTTTATCCCCCATGACCGGGTCCTACCGCGCACCGGAGATTTCCCACCGTTTCGTCCTCGATATGGTGCGCGCGGCCGACCGCGACCGCTTCCTGGCCGCGCTGTTCGCACCGGAGCCGGCGCGCCGTGGTCTGTTGGCTTTATTAGCCTTTGATCATGAGCTTGCCCGCACGCGGACCGTCACTCGCGAGCCGATGTTGGCCCGCATCCGGCTTGAGTGGTGGCGCGAGGCGGTTGCCGAGGCGGCGGGGGCTGCCAAGCCGCGGGCGCAGCCCATCGTTGAATCGCTGAGCGAAATAGCCAGGCGACATTGCCTGACGGCCGAGGGACTCACGGCTCTGATCGATGCCCGCGAAGAAGAGATCGAGGGGCCGCTCGATGTCCTGCGTGCCGGCCAAGCGCTGGCGGATCTGCAGTTGGACGTGCTGGCCGTGCGAGATGCCGCCACGCGGGACGCCGCGCGCGCCATTGGTGCCGCGTGGCTGATGGGCGAGGGGCCGGAGCGCGATGCGCTGCTCGCCGAGGCGCGGGCGCAGCGAAGTGGGATCGATGCGGCGGCGCTGCCGATCTTGCTGCCGGCGCTTGCACTCGGGAAACCGATGGGCCCCTGGCGCACGCCGCTCGCCTATTGGTGGGCCGCACGACGCGGTCGGTACTAGGTGTCCGGACGCATCGACAAGTCATGGGTCGTGGTCGACAGCATCGAGAACGGCCAGCATGACCGCTGTGTCGACCTGTTTCGGCGCCCCGACGGCAGCTTTGGCTTCGAGGAGTTCCGCAGGGACGTCGAGGACGCTGGTGCCTGGACGCCGGTTGCCTACTATTCGCGAGTTGCCTATGCCTCGAACGAGGCGGCACTCGACGCTGCGGTCGCGCGCGTGGTGTGGCTTGGCGAGGCGGTAAGGGTTCGCCGGAAGTAGGGAGGAAGCGTGGCACGCATCAAGGCCAACGGCATCGAGATCGAATACGAGACGTTCGGCAGGAAAGGCGATCCGGCGCTGCTCCTCATCATGGGGTTGGGCGCGCAGCTCACGCTTTGGCCCGAGTCCCTGTGCGAGGGGCTTGCGTCGCGCGGCTTCCACGTCGTGCGTTACGACAATCGCGACGTCGGCCTGTCGACCGACTTCGACAAATGGGGCGTGCCCAATATCATGGACGCCTTCATGAAGCTGATGAAGGGCGAGAAGGTCGCCGCGCCCTATCTGCTCGACGATCTCGCCAACGACGCCATCGGCCTGCTCGATGCGCTCGATATCGATCGTGCGCACATGGTCGGCGCCTCGATGGGCGGCATGATCGCCCAGATCCTGGCCGCGAAGTTCCCGCAGCGCACGCGCTCGCTGGTCTCGATCATGTCGACGAGCGGTCGTCGCGGCCTGCCGATGGGCAAGCCCGAGGCCGTGGCCATGCTTTCCGCGCAGCCCGAAGGACCTGCACGCGAACAGCTCATTGCGCACGCCATCAAGCTACGCACGGTGATCGGCAGCCCGGGTTTTCCCGCGGATCCCGCTGAACTGCGTGCCCTGGTCGAGCGCAACATCGACCGCCGCTACTATCCCGCCGGTGCTGCGCGGCAATATCTCGCCGTCATGGCGTCGGGTGATCGAGTCGACCTGCTCAAGACCGTGAAGGTGCCGACGCTGGTGCTGCACGGCGACGACGATCCGTTGCTGCCGGTTGAGGGCGGCCGTGACGTCGCGAGCCTCGTGCCGGGCGCCAGGCTCGAGACCTTTCCCGGCTGGGGCCATGACGTTCCCCAGCAGATGGTCCCGGAACTGATCGAGAGCATCTCCAGCTTCTGCAGAGCCGCGTGAGGTCACAGTCATGAAATTCGGCATCTTCTACGAACACCAGCTGCCGCGGCCGTGGGGCCCGAGGAGCGAATACCAGCTCCTGCAGGATTCGCTGACGCAGATCGAATTGGCCGACAAACTCGGCTACGACTACGCTTGGGAGGTCGAGCATCACTTCCTCGAGGAGTATTCGCACTCCTCCGCGCCGGAAGTGTTCCTGGGTGCCGCCAGCCAGCGCACCAAGCGCATCCGGCTCGGCCACGGCGTGGTCCAGCTCACCACCAACAACCCGCATCGCGTCGCCGAAAAGGTGGCAACGCTCGACCTGCTCTCGGGCGGCCGTGTCGAGCTCGGCATGGGCGAGGCGGCGGGGCCGGCCGAGCTGCATCCATTCGGCATTAAAGTGCGCGACAAGCGCGAGCGTTGGGAGGAGGCGGTGAAAGCCATCATCCCGATGTTCACGAGGGAAAGCTGGGAGTTCCACGGCGAGTACTACGATTTCCCGGCGCGCAATGTGATCCCCAAGCCGTTCCAGAAGCCGCATCCGCCGCTCTGGGTTGCCTGCTCCAATATCCAGACCATCGGCAAGGCGGGCGAGTGGGGCATGGGCGCGCTCGGCTTCACCTTTGTTACGCCCGAGGCGGCGCGTGCCTGGGTGCACAAGTACTACAACAACCTTTTAAACAACTCGAAGAAGCTCGCCGACTATCCGAGCAATCCCAACGTGGCGATGGTGTCGGGCTTCATGTGCGCGCCCACCGACGAAGAGGCCGAGGCCAAGGCCGCCGGCTGGACTTTCTTCATCTTTGCCCTCAGCTACTACGGCCGGAAGGGCGTCGACGCGCCGGGCACATCGAACCTGTGGGACGAATACCAGGCGTGGCGCGGCGGGCCGGAGGAGAAGAAGGCGCTCGAATCGGGCCTGATCGGCTCACCCGAGACCATCCGCAAGAAGCTGCGCCAATTCCAGGCGAGCCGCGTCGACCAGGTGATCCTGCTCAATCAGGCCGGCAAGACCAGCCACGAGGACATCTGCTCCTCGCTCGACCTATTCGCCCGCGAGGTCATGCCCGAGTTCCATGCCGCCGAGGCCGAGCATGCCGCCTGGAAGCAGAAGGTGCTCGACCGCGAGATCGTGCTGGAGGATCTCGACGTCGCAAAATACGACATCTTCAGCCACCAGAACGAACACATCGTCCGCCTCACGCCCGAGCAGCTGAAGCAGAAGATGGCCGAGAAGGAAGCCGCGGCCAAACGCGCCTGACGTGAACCACGTTCCCGTCCTGATCGCGGGCGGCGGGCCGGTCGGCATGACCTTGGCCCGCACGCTGGCGCTTTACGGCGTGCGCTGTCTGCTGGTCGAGCGCAATCCCACGACCACGCGGCACCCGAAGATGGACATCACCAACGGCCGCTCGATGGAGCTGTTCCGTCGGTTGGGGGTGGCGGACAGACTGCGCGCCGTGGCCGTGCCGGAAGAAAACAACTTCGATATCTCCTGGATCACATCGCTTGCCAGGGAAGCAGGAGGACGAGAGCTTCACCGCTTCCGCTATCCCAGCGTCGCCGAGAAGCGCCTAGAAATCCTTGCCCGCAACGACGGCACCCAGCCGCGCGAGCCCGCCATGCGGGTGAGCCAGGTGATGATCGAGCCCGTCTTGCGCGATGCCATCCTGGGCCATCCGCTGGTCGATGCGCGTTGGGGTGTGGCCTTCGAGGACTTTAAGCAGGACGAGACGGGCGTCACCGTGACGCTCCGCACCGTGGAAACCGGCGCAACGGAACAGGTGCGCTGCGATTTTCTCGCCGGCTGCGACGGCGGTACCAGCGCGGTGCGCGACAGGCTCGGCATCGCGCTGGAAGGTCGTGCCGCCGTGGCGCACCGCTACATGATCCATTTCCGCTCCGACGCGCGCGACCTGCTGCAGGCCTTCGGCGTCGCCTGGCACTACCAGACAGACAAGGGCACGCTGATCGCCCAGGACGACAAGGACACCTGGACCCTGCAGACGCGCCCACCGCTCGGCGCCGATCCTGCCGCCATCGATCCCAACGCAATGCTCGACGCCTGGGCCGGCCGTGCCTTCCCGCGCGAGATCCTCGTCGCCAATCCCTGGTTCACGCATCTGCTGCTGGCCGAGCGCTACCGGGGCGGCCGCGTGTTCCTGGCCGGCGACGCCGCGCATCAATACATCCCGACCGGCGGCTACGGCATGAACACCGGCATCGGCGATGCGGTCGACCTCGGCTTCAAGCTCGCCGCCACGGTGAAAGGCTTCGCCACGGCGGGCCTGCTCGACTCCTACGAGCGCGAGCGGCGGCCGGTCGGCTATCGCAACCGCATCGCTTCGGAGCGCCACACCGGCGTGCGCCTGAAAATCGCCGAACTCTACCAGAACGAACGCGATCCTGAGGCGTTGGGCCGTGCCATCGCGGCGCTGGGCAACGACGAGAACGAAAGCTGGGGCATCGAGTTCGGCTACCGCTACGACGGCGTCGAGGGCGATCCGGTGACCTACGAACCGACGACCGCGCCCGGCGCGCGCCTGCCCAGCGTATTCCTGGCCGACGGCAGCGCGCTCTACGACCATCTCGGGCCGTGGTTCACCCTGCTGCGCTTCGGTGACGCCGATCCGTCGCCGCTGATCGATGCGGCACCGGCGCCGCTGGAGATCGTCAATGTCGCCGAGGCCCGACTCGCCCCGATCTACCGGGCGAAGCTGGTGCTGGTGCGCCCCGACACGCACGTCGCATGGCGCGGCAATGGCTGCGACGATGGTGCGGCCGTCTGGGCCAATGTGCTCGACGGGAGGCTGGCGTGAAGGTCGCGGTCATAGGCGGCGGCATCGGCGGCCTTTCCGCGGCGCTGGCGCTGCTGAAGGCCGGCTGCGACGTGCAAGTCTACGAGCAGGCGCAGAAATTCGGCGAGATCGGCGCCGGCATACAGATCAGCCCTAACGCGTCGCGTCTGCTGCATCGTCTCGGCCTGAAACCGGCGATGGACACATGGGGCGTGCGGCCGCTGGCGGTGCACCAGAAGCGCTGGGACGACGGTCGCACCTTGCAGCGCGCGCCGCTGGGCCCCGAGGTCGAGGCACAGTTCGGCGCGCCCTACTATCATTTCCATCGCGGCGATCTCGCCGCCCTGCTGGCCGAGGCGCTGCCGAAGGAGCGTGCTCATGCCGGCCACCGCCTGGTCGGCCTGGAAGAGAAGGGCAAGCGCGTGGTCGCCCGCTTCGACAACGGCGTTTCGGTCGAAGCCGATCTGCTGATCGGCGCCGACGGCATCCACAGCAAAGTGCGCGCGCTCACCTTCGGCCCCGAGAAGCCGCGTTTCACCGGCTGCGTCGCGTGGCGCGGCCTGGTGCCGGCCGAGCGCATCGCCCACCTCGACATCGAAGTGGCCTCGCACAACTGGATGGGGCCGGGCGCCCACTGCGTGCATTACTGGGTCTCGGCCCGGCGGCTGATGAACGTGGTCTGCGTCGTCGAGCACGGCACCTGGACGAACGAGTCATGGACCGACAAGGGCAATGTCGCCGACGTGCTGGCACGCTACGAAGGCTGGCATCCGACCGTGCGCAGCCTGATAGAAGCCTTTCCGGAGACCTTCATCTGGGCGCTGCACGATCGCGCGCCATTGCCTGCCTGGACTAGCGGCCGCGTGGCACTCCTGGGCGATGCCTGCCATCCCATGCTGCCGATGATGGCGCAGGGCGCAGCGCAGGCGATCGAGGATGGCGCCGCCCTTGCGTCGCTGCTCGAGGCGATGCCCGACGACGTGCCGTCGGTGCTGCGCCGCTACGAGGAGATCCGCAAGCCGCGTGCGACGCGCCTGCAGGAGGCGAGTGCTGCCAACCGCACGCGCTTCCACCTGCCCGACGGGCCGGAGCAGCAGAAGCGCGATGAGGCAATGGCCAATTCGGGCGACCGCTCGATGGCCAATATCGGCTGGCTGTACATGCACGATGCGGCGCAAGTAAGTTGATGACATGACCACGACATCCAGGACCATCGTCGACACGGTGCGCATGCTCGCCAGATATCGGATGTGGGCAGATCGGCTCACCTTCGACGCGGTCCAGGCCCTGCCGCCCGGCGAGGCGACCAAGGCGCGGCCGACGCTGTTCAAGACCATGATCGGCACCCTCAACCACAACTACCTCATCGACCTGATCTGGCAGGCGCATCTCGAGGGTCGCGATCACGGTTTTGGGACCCGCAATGTCGTTCTGCACCCGGAGCTGTCCGATCTTTGGGCCGCGCAACAGGTCGTGAACCAGTGGTACATCGACTGGAGCGATCGGCAATCGCAGGACACGCTCGACGAAGTCGTGAACTTCACCTTCATCGGCGGCGAGAAGGCCGCCATGAGCCGCACCGATATCCTGCTGCATGTCGTCAACCACGCGACCTACCATCGCGGCTGGGTGGCCGAGATGTTCTTCCAGGTGCCCGCGAAGAACCCGACCACGGATCTGCCGGTGTTCCTGAAAGGAGGGCAGCCATGATCGAAGTGAATGGCCTGGCGCATGTCATCCTGACCGTCAGCGACTGGGAGAAGTCACGGGCCTTCTACGCCGAGTTGCTGCCCTTCCTCGGCCTGAAGAAGGTCTACGACGGCAACAACTTCCTCTATCACGTCGGCGGCCGCACGGCGCTCGGCATCCAGCGCTGCGCCGCGGAGCATGAGGGCGCGCGCTTCGCGCAGAACCGGGTCGGCCTCCATCACCTCTGCCTCAGGGCGCGCACGCGCGAGGATGTCGATAAGGTGGCCGACAAGCTGCGCAGCATGGGCGCCGCCATCCACCGCGGGCCGCTCGAGGGTGACTGGGCACCGGGTTACTACTTCCTCGTCTTCGAGGATCCCGACGGCATCCGGCTCGAAGTCAATTTCATCCCCGGCAAGGGCCTGCTCGCCTCGGACCCGCCGCTCAACCCCAGCTTCGATCCCGACTGGAACCAGAATTATCCGTAGGGGCTGGATCAAACCAAACGCACCCCCTCATCCTGAGGAGCAGCCGTAGGCTGCGTCTCGAAGGATGGGCAACGGTGCGTTTGGTCGCCACCCTTCGAGACGCGCCGCTTCGCGTCGCTCCTCAGGGTGAGGTGTTGTTGACCGAGCGTCAGCCCTTGTTCGGATTGATCAGGAACTTCTCGCCGGTCGCGCGCTTGGCGTAGGCGGCGATGTTCTTCGGATCGAGCGCCTCGGGCAGCGACACCACCTTGGTGTAGTGGCTGGCAAACGTCGTCTTGAGCGAATTGACGACGCGCTCGCGCAGGCGC
>Ga0194051_1000213_pt1 | contig 33743 bp, 28 predicted proteins | sample SepL2320m_MetaG_FD_161275 | JGI IMG/M metagenome (GOLD analysis project Ga0194051, IMG submission 161275) | Anoxic zone freshwater microbial communities from boreal shield lake in IISD Experimental Lakes Area, Ontario, Canada - Sep2016-L239-20m | ecosystem: Environmental > Aquatic > Freshwater >... | reverse complement strand
CCAGCCGAGCTTTGAACGGGCCTTCTCGCTGCTTCCCAAGAGCAGTTCCACCTCGGCGGGTCGGTAGTAGCGTGGATCAATCTCGACGTAATCTTGGTAGTCGAGGCCCAGCCGAGAAAATGTTTTTTCGCAAAACTCACGCACCGAATAAAGCTCGTCGGTGCTCACAACAAAGTCGTCCGGTTCGTCCTGCTGAAGCATCAGCCACATCGCCTCGACATAGTCGCCGGCAAATCCCCAGTCGCGCTTGGCATCGAGGTTGCCCAGGAAGAGCTTGTCTTGCAAACCGAGCTTGATGCGAGTGGCGGCGCGCGTGATCTTTCGCGTTACAAACGTCTCGCCCCGTCGCGGGCTTTCGTGATTGAAGAGAATGCCGCAGCAGGCAAAAAGGCCGTAGCTTTCCCGGTAGTTTGTTGTGATCCAGTGCGCATAGAGCTTCGCCACACCGTACGGCGAACGCGGATAAAAAGGGGTCGTCTCTTTCTGCGGCGTTTCCACCACCTTGCCAAACATTTCTGAACTCGACGCCTGATAAAAACGGATCTGCTGACCCGAACTATCCTGAACATCGCGAATCGCTTCGAGCAGACGAAGCACGCCAACCGCGGTCACGTCGGCGGTATAGGTTGGTTGATCAAAACTCACCCGCACATGGCTTTGCGCCGCAAGATTATAAACCTCGTGCGGAGCGACTTCCCGAATGGTGCGAGCGAGGCCGTTGCCATCTGACAAGTCGCCGTAATGAAGCTTGAGCGAACCGCGCTGGTGTTCAAGTGGATTGTAAAGATGCTCGATGCGCTGCGTTCCAAAGGAGCTTGAGCGACGTACAATTCCGTGCACCTCATACCCCTTGGAGAGCAGAAGCTCCGCGAGATACGAACCATCCTGCCCCGTCACGCCCGTCACTAATGCTCGTCGCATCATCGCACAGTCCCTTTCTCTAAAAACTCGCTCACTCGTATGACTGTTGACCAATCATCGTTGTCATCGTTGTCACCGAAAACAGCCCACAGAGAAAAACTTATTTACCTTGCCTTGTTTCTTGCGCTGTTGTTCGATGATCATCGGGGACTAGAAAATAGCGACTCATTGATAGCCAGAGAAGATCACTTTAGGTCTTCTTTTTAACGATATTATGGCTTTCACAATCAAAGTTCGTTGGGTCAACTCTCTGAAACTTCTGCTTTTTTGATGTTTTCAGAAGGCTCGTGATGAAAGTTTCCGGCGAGTGCTTCTTTGTAAACACGAAGATAGTTTTTACAGGTATTGCTCCATGAGAAATTCGCTGCGTGGTTGCAGAGTTTCTGCGCATAACCTCTCTCTGACCGAAAAACATGCATTCCATTTTGAAAAACGCTTGCCATCGAATCCGGGTTGAACGAATCCCAGTAAAAACTAACGTCACCGCCGATTTCCGGAAGACTCGTTTGTTTTGATAAAAAGACCGGTTTGCCACACTGCATCGCCTCGAGTACCGGAAACCCAAACCCTTCCGCAATCGATGGACATAAAAATGCGTCGCAATGTTCATAGAGCCACTGCCGAATCGAATCGGAAACTTCACCCGGACAAATAATTCGATCGACGAGCCCTCGCTGCTTCACCTCTCGCCGTACAAATTCGCCGTAGGTGGTGTCTTTTTTTCCAGCAATCACAATGCGGAGATTCGGCATTCGCAACACAAATTCAATCAATACATGAAAATTTTTATGCGGTAGCATGTTGCCGATCGAAAACAGAAATGGCCCCGGATCCAGAAATCCGGGTCTTTCCTGAGAAGCCTGACACGGCTTCGAAAGCCCCAGGTGCACCACCCGAAGAGAACGGTTTCCCAGATCAAACCGCGACATAACCTCATCTGCGACATGCTGTGAATCGGTTGTCACAACCGAAGCACGATCAATTTTTGCTTGCAAAGAAGATCGTTGCCTCAGAACTTTTGCAGGCCCACCAACGTCCAAGAGAATTAAATCGTGGATTGTGAGAACCACTGGCACTCGTGGATCCAAGGGCATGTATTTCGACATTTGATTGGTGACATGCCATAAATCGTATTTCGGTTTCCCAAAAAACGGTCGAACCATTGGTCGTATATATTTTGAAATCTCTTCCTTTCGCCAAACCTTGACTTCGATTGTCTCAAACGATTGCCCCTCAAAGTGTTGCTGAATTCCAGGGCGGGCAAGCAGAACAGGATGAATCGTTTGGGGATGTTGGTTCAGTAACTCGCGTGCCAAAGAGAGACTGAACAGACCGAGACCAGAATGAATGTTTCTCAGTTTTTCAACATCAATCACAACACGAGGAAGCCGGCTGGGTTGCATTGTGGACATCAGAAAACTCTGGCGGAACACAGATTGTTGAGAGATGGTTGGAGAACGAATCGGCTTTTCTTTTCACATTGCTCACCGGCTGACGACATTCACCATGCGTTGAAGCAAAGGTCGTATCAAACCGAGTGAATGAACAAACTCCTGAACGCTCCTTACGATGCCGCCAGAATCTGCTCGTAAATGCGTACATAACTCTGAGCCGTTTGAACCCATGAAAACGTAGCCGCATGAGCCATCGTCTTGGCCGCAAATCCTGGATCCGCGTGAAATGCACTCATACCGGCCCAGTAGGCTGCCGCCATGTTCGCGGGATTGAACGTATCGAAATAAAAGCCGCACGTGCCAGCAATCTCAGGCAGACTTGTGCGACGCGACATGAAGACGGGCTTACCGCATTGCATCGCTTCAAGCACCGGAAATCCAAAGCCTTCCGTGAGTGATGGAAATAAAAATGCCTCGCAGTGTTCGTAGAGCCATTGCCGATCGGCATCAGAGACTTCGCCAGGAAAAATCACGCGATCCGCCAGTCCCTTGCGGATTACTTCGCGTTCTAAAAATTCTCCATACGGCGTCGCTTTTTTACCGGCGACGACAAGCCGCTGACCGGGTAGATTTTCCAGCAAATCAAAAAGCACGTGAAAATTTTTATGGGCCAAAGCATTTCCAACGCTGAGCAAAAACGATCCCGACGGAGCAAATTCCGGCCGAATGTTCGATGCGGCACATGGCTTGGAGAGTCCCAGCGGCACCACGTGTACAGGTCTGCCACCCAGAACAACGTGATCCTTTACATCTTGGGCGACATACTCTGAATCGGTGACGATGGCCGCCGCTCGGTTTACTCTTTGCTGAATATCGGCCAGTTTACGATTCATGTTTTTTAACTGATCGTCGTGAGGTGCCGTATGCAGAAAGTTTAAGTCGTGAATCGTGAGCACAATCGGAACGCGGGCGTCTAGCGGCAAGTATCGTGACGTCTGATGGGTTACGTGCCAGAGGCTCACCTTTGACTTTGGCAGCAAGGGTTGCACCAGTGGCCGCACCATTCGCAGCACAGCCTCTTTTTTCCATGGAGCCACATCGATTCGCTCAAATGTCTGGCCAGCGAAATATCGGGCCGCAGTCTTCGGCGCAAATAATAGAGGCTGCACTCGTCCCTGAGCTGATTTGAGAATCTCAAGGCCCAGTTCAAGCGAAAAACGTCCTAGGCCACAGTTGATATGGCGAAGTCTTTCGAGATCAATTACCACTCGCGGCAAGTGATCGGTATCGTGTGCCTGAGTGCAATGATGCGACTGGGATTTGGTTAATGGGGGCATGAAAAACGCGTGCTCAAATGAAACCTCGTTGCAACTGAACATTTTTGATGAAAGCCAAAGGCGTCCGCTATTATTGTGCCTCTTGCCGCCAGAGAGAAGCCGGGTTTCTGCGCGGCACACAGGTCGTCACTCACACCAACACCCAAGAGCATCAGTTTTTGTTGTCCGGATACACACTATAGATTCAATCTCTCTCCGATTGTCAGACCTCCTAAGGCGTTTGTCATTCAAGCATGCTGCGACGACTCGGGGGAGTTCTAAGGCATTGGCTCTCTGGAGTTCTGAGACGGATACACGTGAGCCTGTACTGAATTTGCAAGCAATAAACGATTCACCAACGGAAAACCATTTTGGAATCTTCTCCACGTATTCTTGTCTTAGGGTACCGCCATTTGGGCGATTCTCTCTTTTTGACGCCGATGCTACGGGCAATGAAGCGGTTCGCTCCAAACGGACATACAACCGTGCTCGCTCATGGCATTGGCGCAGCAGTCCTTGAAGGAAATCCGCACGTCGATGAAGTGTTCAAAGTTTCTTGCCGCGGTATGGCGGCTAAATTTTCTCATCTCACTACTCTCAGGCGAACGCGTTATGACATTGGCATTCTGGCCCAACACAGCTTAGCGAATGCGGTTTTTCTCTGGTCCGTTGGTTGCAAACAAAGAGTCGGAATTGATTCCAAAGGATGCGGACTCTTTTTGACTCATCGCGTTCCCACGATGGGACTCGTGCATGAAGTCACACGGTATCTCAAACTTGCTGAGGCTCTTGGTGCAAACGGAGATTCAAGCGGCCTTGAGTTTTTCACGACTGAAGCAGACCGCCAAAGCGTCGCCCAATTTCTTTTCGAGCGAGGCTATGATCTTCAGCAACGAGATGGGAGACCACTGATCGCACTCTTTCCAGGCTCAAGTCAGCAGTGGCGATTCAAACGATGGCCGGCCGACCGGTTTGCACAGACCGGATCAAGACTGGTTATGCAGCACAATGCATGCCTGCTTCTGTTGGGCGGCCCTGACGATCGCGATGCGATCGACGAAATTTCTCAAACACTGACTGTGCCTTTTTGTGTTGTCGATTCTTCTCACTCAATCGGTCGACTTGCAGCCCTGCTTGCCGCATGCGATCTTCTCATTACGAATGACTCTGGCCCCATGCATCTCGCGACCGCTGTCGGAACTCCTGTTGTTGATCTGGCAGGGCCTAGTGATCCTCGTCGTACCGGGCCCTACGGTGCCGGACATGTCGTGATTCAACGGGTCGCGCCCGGCAGTCCCAAACAATGGATCAACGCACCTGATCCGCAACTACCAATGAAGGCGATCGGGGTGGAAGACGTCGTTGCTGCCGCAGTGGAACAAATTGTGAAGACACGTTTGGTTTGATCCCTTTCATGCAATCTTTTTCTCGCATGGCAGGTTGCGTGGTTGATCAGTCTTCGTGGAATTGAAGGAACTCTCTGCTACCACATAGATTGCGATAGATTGCGGCTCGATTCAGAACGCTCCTGTTCAACCAGATGACTCATGAAAATGGCTCTCTTTTTTCACACCCACTTTCACAATCGTGCTTGGGCATCGCGTTGCTCTCGATCGAGCATCGGGCCCATCGTGTCAATGTTCAACTCAATGACTTTTTGACTCAATCACGTGTTACCGAATATCGTATTGGTCACATGTACAGTGAGAATCATCAGGAACGGTTGCCGATGAAAATTAGTGGTTTTACGTTTATCAGAAATGGAAATGTTCTGGGCTATCCGTTTCTCGAGTCCATACGATCGCTGCTGCCGCTGTGTGATGAGATTATCGTCAACGTACCGCACTCCACCGACGGCACGCTCGAATCCGTGCGAGCGATCGGCGATTCTAAAATTCGTATCATCGAATCTGATTGGGACAATGATTTGCGCCACTCCGGCCGAATTCTTTCACAACACACAAACATCGCTTTGCAGCAATGCACAGGTGATTGGTGCGTTTATATTCAAGGAGACGAAGTTCTTCACGAGGCAACCATCCCGGCAATGCGAGCGACGATGGAACGAGACTTGCACAATTACGCAGTTCAAGGGTTGCTCGTGGATTACACACATTTTTATGGCAGTTTCTGGACGGAAGTGTATTCATTCGGGTGGTATTACAAGGAAGTGCGAGTGGTGCGGCGCAGTCCAAATATCTGTTCCGTCGGCGATGCCCAAGGTTTTCGTACGACTGAAAATAAAAAACTGCGTGTCACAAATTCTGGAGGACGTTATTTTCATTACGGTTACGCTTTGGAACCGAGTCAGATGCGAATCAAGCTGAATAATTTAGGCACGCTGTACGACGATGGAAAGATTTTGCCTGTCGTCGAGCAGTCGGAGGGCGTTCGGTCACCTGTCGGACAGCAGCCAGATCGCTTTTACGAAAACGATCAGAAAGTGAAACTGTTCAAAGCCACGCATCCGGCAGTAATGAAACAAATTGTGGAGCAGGCCGATTGGACGTACACCTCTCGCAATCCGCTCATCCGATTTCGACGCAATTATTTTTGGGAGGACATCGCGCTCATTATCAAGCGTTGCACCGGTATTACGCTCGGAGTGCATCGCAATTATCGATCTTTGGATTGACTACCTTCGAGCAATCACGTTCGGATACGTTTTTAAAAACTCTATTGGCTGTGAGTCTCTCTTCAAAAAAACCGGGCTCGATAAAAACCTGTCAGAAGCCGTCTGATTGTCCTGTTCCAGAATTTCTGTGCGAATTATCATTTTTCTCGCGACATCCGACGTGCGATTTGCTTCGCCAACTGAAAATTCTCCTTCTTGCAAGAAACGCTCTTTATATTTCAATTTCTTGTAGCATCATTTCGTCGTAAATGGGCCCGCCGCAATTTTCAACAGTACTCTCACGAAATAAAGAGTTGCGAACTGCCCCGTATCGGAAGTGTTCAATTTGCCAACTGGCTCAATCCGCTGGTTGTGCCGCGCACTGATCTACGCGAAGAAGTAGCATTTTTTGAAAAGGTGCTGCCGAAAGGGAGCATGTTTATCGACATTGGCGCAAACGTCGGACATGTGAGTTTGGCTGCTGCATTGGTGACTGGCAAAACCGGTTTGACACTCTCTTTTGATCCAAATCCGCATGTGTATCGCATCCTGCAAATAAATGCGGGACTCAACAAAGATTTGACGAATATTCATCCGCTGAACTATGCAATCGCTACAGACAATGCAGATTTTTTCTATCGTTCCTCAGAGGCCTCGTTTGCCAATGGTGGAATTTCACAGAAAGACCTAGGCGTTCATGGAAAGTATGCGCTTCCTGAAAAAGTTCGAGGAATCGTACTGTCACAATTCTTATCCGATCGCTATCCCGAATGGTTGCCAAAACTCGCGCTGATCAAAATAGACACTGAGGGCTATGACCGTGACGTGATTCGATCGATTCGCGACGTTCTCAAGAAGCAACCGACCCTCGTAATCTCTGAGTGCTTCTGCACATCAAACGAAGAGCAACGCGCGGAACATTTTCAATTACTTGCTGACCTGGATTATACGCTCTACCATTTTGAGGGATTTTGCGCTCATGTCGTACTCGATCGCATTGCGAAGCCCAGCGACATGAACCGCTGGAAGCATTTTGATTTTCTGGCCGTGCCTGCAGGCATGACTCCGCCATTTGATGTCGCTCGCTCATAAGCAGCTTGCTCCTTCACATCCGAGAACTTGTGAATCTCGCACTGCGGCCACACGGGGAAACTTGGGTCGCTCGATCTGGAAAATGGATCGAGTGGAACTGACCCGAAAGAGTCTTCAGATCGCAAGTCGCATGCCGGGGTATCCAACTCAGGAATCTTCGTCAGCTTTTTCAAACAGTTTTGGGCCTATTTTATAGGGGACAACTGCCATAGCGTTGCTCGACATGTTTTTTAATACTCCATGAGAATCCGGTGTCTGAAATCCTTTCTTCAATTGTCCCGACGGCAGAGATGTCTGCCGTGATGAGTTTTATGTCACAAAACGATGATCCGTTGAACGCGTCTCTTCGTCTTGACGATCGTGGAGATGCTGCCCATAGAACTGTCGAACTCGCCACAACGCGTAAATCTCGGATCGTGGTGGTTGGCGATCTTATGCTTGATCGTTACTACGACGGATCCGTCGACCGCGTCAGTCCAGAAGCACCGGTGCCTGTGCTGCATGTTCGCCGATCATTTGAACATCCAGGCGGGGCCGCGAACGTTGCAGCCAATATTGCGGCCATGGAGAGCGACATCGCTGTCATTGGTCTGACTGGCATCGATGATTCTGCATCGCGGCTGCGCAGTTTACTTGTCAGCGCAGGGGTCGAGTGCGATTCCATCGTGAGTACAACGACAATACCCACGACTACAAAAACACGGCTCCTGACAAGCCATCACCAGATTGCCAGGTTTGATCTTGAAGAACAAGCAAACGATCCATCTGCACGATCCTCATTGATTCAATGTTTCGAGTCGAGTCTTGCTCATGCCGATACCGTTGTGCTCTCAGATTATGCGAAAGGGGTTTGTCATCCCGATGTGTGCGAAACAGTAATTGCGGGAGCGCGTCGCATGGGTCGGCCTGTAATCGTCGATCCCAAGTCGGTCGACTTTTCAAAATATCGCGGTGCCACCGTGATCACTCCCAATCGATCTGAGGCTGCTGCTTCAACCGGAATATCGATTCATTCACCTGCCGATGCGGTCCTCGCAGCCCGCACAATCCAACAGCTCCATCAGATCGAGTCGGTTGTCATCACGCTCGGTGAACAGGGAATGGTTCTTTTTACAAACGATGAAGCGACTCTGATTCCGACACAGGCCAAGCATGTCTTTGATGTTACTGGTGCTGGCGATACGGTCGTGGCTGCTCTTGCAGTCTGCCTAGCGCGCGGTATGAACCTGTCGCAGGCCTGCCACTTGGCAAATATCGCCGCCGGTCTGCAAGTGGCAAAAATTGGCACCTGTCCAATCACATGGAACGAGATCGCTCTTGCAACAGGCACACAGTCAATCCCAAACGGGAAGGTGTTGCCGCTCGACGCAATCACTGTCGTTTGCAACGATGCAAAACGCAGCGGGAAAATCGTCGGTTTTACAAACGGTTGTTTTGATATTTTACATCACGGCCACGCCGCACTACTCGAAGCGGCAGCCAAGGAATGCGATATTTTAATCGTTGGTCTCAATTCAGACGCATCGGTACGACGACTCAAGGGCAACCCAAGACCCTACGTGGCTGCACAGCATCGGGCTGCTTTGCTCGCGGCGCTTGAAAGCGTCTCTTATGTGGTTGAATTCGATGAAGACACACCTCTGGCGACAATCGAGGCGATCGCCCCCGATGTGTTGATTAAAGGGGCCGATTACAGCAGCAGGGATGTCGTCGGCGCCCATGTGGTCACTGCGCGCGGCGGCAGAGTCGTCACGCCGCTCTTTGTGCCAGACGTTTCAACGACGAATCTCGTGGAACGTATTCTCTCCACTACGACTGGCTCCTCACTGGAACGTGCTGCATGATTCTGCTGACTGGCGCCGCTGGATTCATCGGTTCAAACATTCTTGCTGCCCTCAATGCACGCGGCCGCGACGATGTGATTGTGGTCGAGGATCTGACTGACGGAACGAAATGCGCAAATCTTTCCGGAAAGCATTTTGCTGATTATCTCGATGTGTCGGAACTCTCTGAGGCGATTGTTCACGACCGTCTCCCTCGTCTATCCGGGATTTGTCATCAGGGGGCGTGCGTCGACACAACCGTGCGAGATGGCCGAGCCGTGATGAAGGCGAATTACACCTTTTCAAAGTCGATTCTCGCACTGGCCGAACGGCATCGCTGCCCATTGGTCTATGCCAGCAGCGCAAGTGTCTACGGAGATGGACGAAATGGATTTGTTGAAGAATTTCGCTGCGAGCGACCCCAAGCCCCATATGCTTTTTCAAAGTGGGCTTTCGATCAGTATCTCAGAAAGCGGTTTCTGAATTCGAACACCACTGCGCCCGTCACAGGCCTGCGATACTTTAACGTCTACGGCCCCGGTGAAGATCATAAGGCCCGCATGGCAAGCGTTGCGTGGCACTGTTTCGAAGCGATCAAACAGGGTGTCGCTCCGAAACTCTTTGAGGGAAGCGACGGGTTTCTTCGCGACTTTATTTTTGTAGGAGACGTTGCCGCGATCAATCTACATTTTCTCGAACACCACCTCGATCACCCGTCGCAATTGTCAATCGTCAACGTCGGTACCGGCGTACCGAGAAGCTTTGCCGATGTTGGCCGGTGCACGAGCGCAGTCTCTGGAGGCCCCACGCCGGTAACGATTCCATTTCCACCTGATCTTCGCGGTCAATATCAGGCTTACACGTGTGCCGATACAACCCGTCTCCGCGCTGCTGGATATTCCGCAGCGTTCACCTCGCTCGAAGCCGGCATCGCTGCCTACTACGCGGCAACTCAAGAACGCGAGCGAAAGGCATGAGCGATCAATGCACACATATCGTTCCTGCGTATCCCTTATTGTCAGGAGTAGTTTTCGCGGCCACTTTCACGCAGGCATGCGAAGCACGACGGGAACTCATGCAGCGAGTGTCAACCATTGGTGCAGCGCCTGTCGCACAAATGATGGAAGAGATTTTTCGCTCCGCTGACACATCTCGCAGGATAGGCATAACATCGCTTGGACTTTTGGATCGCGACGGGGGCAGCGTGTTACCGATGTGTGGCGCGATCGATGATGCTGCTGTCGCCACTGAATTTGTGACCGTTTCGCTTCTGACGTAAAAGCGATTTCTTGTCATCGATTGCATGCATCTCCACAAATCCGGGAAGGCGTGGCAATGACTCACCGACAACATCAAGCCGCTTTTCTGGATCGTGACGGCACTGTGATTGAGGATACTGGCTATCTCGCTACCTTGGACGATATTCGGTTTTTGCCAGGAGCAATTCCCGCTATCAAGCGGCTCAACGATGCTGGATTTCTTGTTGTTATCGCGACCAATCAATCGGGTGTCGCGAGGGGGTACTTTTCCGAATCGTTTGTACTGGATGTGCATGAGGCAATGAACAGGCAGCTTCGTTCTCATGGAGCGCACTTCGATGGGCTCTACTATTGTCCGCATCACGTCGATGGATCCGTAGCAGAATATTCACGTCCATGCGAGTGCCGAAAACCGAAGACGGGAATGTTTCAACTCGCGACGCGGCTCTTGGGACCCTTTTCTCAGCCAAGCTATATGTTTGGCGACCGTGAAAGCGATATGGAGTTTGCTCGTTCAGCAGATTTGCGACCCTGTTTTATTGGATCGCATAGACCAGAGATCGGCGACGTCTTTTGTCACGCGGCGTCTCTCGCCGATGCAGTCGATTTTGTACTCACCACACGATAGCATCCTGCTTGGTTCATAATTCCGGTGATCTGTCTGTTACGCCCCCGAGCCGGCGAGACGAGCTTTGACGTTTTGAGACGTTTTACAAAGTAAAATGTGTTCTGTAATAAATGTGCAACGGGCTTTGATTCTGCCAATGTTTTTTAATGCGTATCGTGCTGAACTGACACAATCGTGTGTGATCGATCAACCATTGTTTTGGAGACAGTCTCGTGAATTTTCACGCTTTTCGCGACTTGTTAGCGACGCATCCTGGTGAAAAGCTCCACCTGATGCTTCCTGACAAAAGTTTTGTACCGGCTCACTTTCACATCACCGAAGTCGGCCGAGTTCAGAAAGATTTTGTCGACTGCGGTGGCACACACAGGTCATCCACCACCTGCCTTCTGCAAGTGTGGGTGACGCATGATCACGAACAGGACAAAAACCATCGCCTCGACTCTGCCAAGCTTTCACAGATTCTCAAAGCGGCAGCACCGCTGCTTGGCGATGCCGACATGCCGGTTGAGTTTGAATTTGAAGATGTCACCATCTCGCAGTTTCCGCTCGGTGGCGCAGAGGTCACCCCGTCTGGCATCCTTTTCTATTTGGGGACCAAGCACACTGCCTGCCTTGCTCCAGAAAAATGCGGCGTGGGAAGCGAGTCAAGCAGTTGCTGCTAAGGATTATGACTGCCTCGACGGGCCTCTGAGAATTTCTGGATTTATCAATTCCGGCTTTCTTCGGAGGTCTCACGAGGAGCGAGCGGCATTCCCGTCTGTCCAGCGATGAATACGAGCATTTCCTGAAACGTGGGGTCGCTATCACTGAACATCAGACGGAACATAATTGAAATATGATTTCGATCTTCGATTTGTTTCTGTTCAGCATCCACTTTTTTTTCCTGAAGCAGTCGACATAAATCCTGCGACATGGTGTCGCAGCCTGGAAAATCATTTTCTGCATAGAGAATCCGAAAGGGGGGCTCTCTTCCACTGATGTGTTTGATTGGCGACGCGGATTCAGCGGCTTCCGAACCTTTGCCAATAATTCGTTCCGCCCAGCCTTCGCGAAACGTGTAGATGCCACTGATTGGAATCGCCCCTTTGATGTCTTTCAGCGAAAGTCCTTCTGCCCGAAGATAGGTTTCATTCGTTGCCAAAAGCGCCGCTAAATGACCGCCTGCCGATTGGCCCGTGACAAAGATTTGATCCGGACGCCCTCCGTAAGTCCCAATATTTGTATGCGTCCATGCGAATGCTCGTGCAACATCTTGAATGTGGGCAGGGTGCTGAATCTTTGGCGATAGCCGGTAGCTGATCACCACCGTTCCGATACCATTTCTGGCAAATAAGTGACCAACAAGACCGTAGAGTTTTCGATCTCCTGACATCCACGCGCCGCCGTGAATAAACATCAACACAGGAAAATCTTTTTTCCCCTTTGGTATAAAAAGATCGAGTTTGTGTTTATAGGCATCCGCTTTATTGTCGTCATTCTCCTTATTTTGTTCGCAGTAGTTTAGGTCCACGATACTTTGAACCTCGTAGTCGCCTCCAAAAAGAAGCTCCTCCGGTGGAGCGGCATGAAGCTGTGTCCACAGGAAAAGACTGACGGTTGCCATGATCCACGAGCACGTCAAACGCATCATCGGATCAACTCCTGTTGGACGACAGGGACGCTCGGAGCACTATTTGACTCACAGACACGTTGTCCGCTCCCGTTGCAAACGCAATTGAAATCGCTCGATCAAATATCCTCGAGGCGACCGCGGCTGTCACCGAGTTTTTCAACTTTTGTTCCGAGTCGATCGAGCATTGCTAAATAGAGATTTGTGAGCGGCGTTCCCTGTGGGTATTTGATGTGACGGCCCGGTTGCAGTGTTCCAGCGCCGCGACCTGCCAAAAGAATTGGGAGATCGTCGTGGTTGTGCCGATTGCCGTCGCCGATTCCGCTGCCATAAACGATCATACAGCGGTCGAGCAGCGTGCCGTCTGCTTCGCTGACGCTTTTCAGCTTTTTCAAAAAGTATGCCAGTTGCGTCACGTGAAAACGGTTGATTTGCCTCACTTTGTCTTGCTTGGCGGCATCGTTTCCGTGATGCGAAAGATCGTGATGCCCTTCTGGAACATCCATAAATGCATAGCTTCGATTACTTCCTTCATTCGCAAAGATAAACGTCGATACGCGCGTTGTATCGGTCTGAAAAGCGAGGACGAGAAGATCCGCCAAGAGCCGAAGATGATCCTCGTAGCTATCAGGAATACCATCGGGTTTTTTCATGCCAAGCGATTTCGAATCGAGATCCTTTGAAGCCCGTTCGATGCGTTGCTCAATTTCTCGAACGGCACTCAAATACTCGTCAAGTTTACGGCGATCGGTAGTGCCGAGTTGTCCTTCGAGCGAACGAGCGTCTTCCTGCACAAAGTCGAGAATACTCTTGTTGTATTCCGTTCGCTTTTTTCTCGACTGCTCAGACTCGCCTTCGCGACCGTTACTGAAAAGCCGTTCGAAGATCAGCTTTGGATTGGTTTCCTTGGGAACGGATTGCGTTTCGGTACGCCACGCGATATTCGCCGAATACGCGCAGCTATATCCTGAGTCGCAGTTTCCAGACTGGCCTCCGGAATCGGCTCCTATTTCAAGAGAGGCAAATCTCGTGCGACGACCGACATGGGCCGCGGCGAGTTGATCGACTGAAATTCCAGCGCGAATGTCTGCACCGAATGTTTTCTTTGCCTGCATGCCAGTGAGAAACGAGGCAAGAGCGCGCGCATGATCCCCGGCGCCATCGCCGTTGGCATCGGCTTTTTTCTGAGCGAGCCCCGACAAAATACTGTAGTCACCCTTGAGTTCCGCCATTGGCTCAAGAATCCAGGGCGTCTCGTAGGCGCTTCCCTCAATCGTCGGAGTCCAATCGGGCATGTGCTTGCCGTTTGGTGAATAGAGAAACGCAGTCCGCAGAGGAGCCGACGACTTTCCGGAAGCAGCCAGAGCACTCGATGAGGAGGTCGACGGCACCATCGCCTCAAGCAGCGGCAAAGAGAGCGCTGTGCCCACGCCTCGCAAAACTGCACGTCGTGAAAGGGGATGCATCATTGGACCATTTCTCCAGCAGTTACAAAAACTGAATTCCTCATTGAAGATGTATCGACGCTCAAGGGGATTCGCGTTGACGGAATGCAGGGCTCAACACAATTTCAGTCACAATCACAGAAAAACGATTGCCGTTCTCCGCACATTCCCGAGAGATTCTCTGTACGGCACATGCATCATAGTGTTCCAAGCCTCTTCCAATCGCGTACGTCAGCATTTTTTCAGCGAAACAGCGTCGAAATTCCTCTTCTCGACCCTTGAGAATGGTCTTGAGTTCTGCCGGTCCTTTGAAAGACCGACCATCTGGCAACTCTCCTGAAGGGTCGACCGGGTGTAAGCCATCATCCGTTCTCCACGCACCGACAGCGTTGTAGTTTTCCAGACCAAAGCCAAGCGGATCCATCAACTGATGGCAAGCTGCACAAGACGGATCAGATCGATGCTGCTCCATTTGTTGCCGAAGCGTGCCGGTGAGAGGCTTCTCTTTATTTTCGACTGCAAGTTCAGGAACGTTGGGTGGTGGCGGAGGAGGAGGAGAAGCAAAAAGATTTTCCAGAATCCACTTTCCACGTTTGACAGGACTTGTGCGGGTTGGATTCGAAGTCACCGACAGAATGCTCGCCTGTCCTAAGAGGCCACCACGCTGGGCGGGATCTACCGACACTCGCCTGAATTCTTCACCGCTGACTCCTTGAAGTCCATAGTGCTTGGCAAGCCGTTCGTTCACAAATGTGTAATCGGCGTCAAGAAACTCAAGCACGCTACGATCTTCGCGCACGAGATAACTGAAAAATTCTTCTGTCTCTCGACGCATCGCGCTTTTGAGTGCGTCGTCATAGTCGGGGAAACGTTCTTTATCTGGAAAAAATGTGTCAAGATTTCGAAGCTGGAGCCACTGTCCTGCAAAATTTTCAACCAGTGCCTTGGATTTCGGATCCTTTAACATTCGCAACGCCTGCTCGATGAGTTGCTTATCCGTATGGAGTTCACCTTTGACACCAGCACGAAAGAGTTCGTCATCCGGCAGACTACTCCAGAGAAAATAGGACAACCGAGATGCCATTTCAACGTCGCTCAAAGTGCGAGTCTTTCCAGAGGGAGCGTCTTTCTCGATGCGAAAGAGAAATGATGGCGAAACAAGAATCGCGCTGGTCGTTATTTGCATCGAACGCTCGACGGTCTCTCCTTTTTCGCGTGCGAAGTCAAAGAGCGCGACAAGGCCATCCATTTCTGCATCGGTTGCGCGGCGACGAAATGCTCGCGAGGCGAGTGGTCGCACGAGATCGCGCACCTGCTGCCGTTGAGTATCCCGATCGATCTTCGCCTCAATCGGTTTTGAAAAAAAACGTTTGTGCGCTTCAGGAAGTTCCTCCGGCATCACACCGACTGGCCCAATCACCGTAAACTTTTCCACGTGCAGATTCCGATCTCCTCGCTGTTTCGGATCTGGCGCATCGGGTTTGTAGTAGTCGTTGAGAAAAGCGACGGCAAATTGGTGCTTTCCTTTTTCAAGCCTTAGTGTGATCTCGTAATCTTGCGGGGCGGATTGCTTTGCTGAAACATCCACTTTCTTCTTTTCTTTTCCATCGATGCGAAACTCCATTTGAACAGGCTCGTCCCCCGCTTGATCGCCAAAGGCTCTGGCACGCACGACATACTGCCCGTCGGCTGACAGATCGAATTCCTGACCAATTTCTCCTCTGGAAGCGAGCGTTCCTCCTTTGCCTGTTTTGATCGGTGCAGTATCGATATCAGCAGTCACAATCACTGCTCGCATCACATTTTCGGCCGCCTCGAGATAGCGTTCGAGCAGCACTGGCGGCAACGTGAGCACGTCGCCAATGTTGTCAAATCCATAGCCCACATCATCTGATGGAAAAATGTCAGCAGGCTTGATGTCGATCCCAAAGAGATCGCGAATGGTGTTGTTGTACTCGGCGCGATTGAGCCGACGCAGTGTGACGCGCCCAGGTCGCTCACCTTTGGAACAGTCTGGCATAAGTGCAAATGATTCGATCCACACCATAATGTTTTTCCGTTGGGATTCGTCGGGCTGCGGGGAATCCTTCGGGGGCATCACTTTGCCCTGCAACTGACGAAGAATTTTTTGCCAATGAACACGATCCGTATTCTTGGCAGTGACCTCGGCGTACGAGGCCATTGAAACACCCCCTTCTGCCTGATCCCCTTCATGACAATCAAAACAATATTTTTTTAAGAATGGCTGGACATCGCCATCAAATGTTTCTGCTTTCGCAAAACCCCCAAGCACGTTCACAGAGGCGCCTACGAAACCCCATGCCACAAGTACTTTGAAATACCTGGTCAAATCACGTCGACATTTTTTGAGGACTTTCAACACGTCACAAGGCCTTCTTGCGAATCGAATATCGGACACTGTCCCAACCGGTTGAACAACCTTCTTCCTGCTATGAATACGTAACTCACGCATGGCAGCCGAGCTTTCACCGCAAACACGAAAAATCGGGAGCGTGCGACTCTGGACGTTGTGCGATTGAAGTGAACTTCATGGCGACTCTCCAACCAAGACCACGATCAGTTCCTTTGGACCGTGAGCGCCAAGTACCAAAATGCGTTCGATGTCACCGGTACGACTCGGGCCGGTAATAAAAGAAAGCATGCTCGGCATGCGGCCTGCGTGACGAACCTTTGCATCGTGGAGTGCGTCTTCGAGCGTCGCTACAATCTGATCAATGTGTGCAATCACAATGTGAACCGGGGGTAAAATCGAAAGCGATCGGCCACCGCAGGTGGCGCTCGACACTAGAATCGATCCGGTCTGCGCGACCAATGATTCGCAGGCAGTGATTCCTGCATCGCATTGCTCGAGCGCACGCTTGTCGAATGACGCTGGTTCGCCAACACATACGGTTGCGCAGTGAAGCGCCGAAGCGACCGGATCAACAAGTTCATGGCGGTGATAGGCGACTCGTTGCCAGTCTCGCTCTCTTGCTATTGAAAATATGAGTTCGGCGGCAGCTTGTAGATGACAGGCGCGATGAAACTCTGCTTTGAGTCGCTTAAGATTGTCGCAGAGAATGTGCATTCGCTCTTCGGGTGTCTGGCCCCCTTCTGGCAACCACGGACGAGCAACGTCTAACGGCGCAATCGAAAGAGGTTTAAAAGTCCCCACAGCACCCGCCGGGCGAGCGTTTGAAATGCCTGCTGCTTCCTGAAGATCATGGCTCTTGAGATGTGGCGGTGGCGCAGGCACTTGCAGCGCCTCGCGCACTCGCGCCAGCACAACGTCCTTGGCAGAAGACGCTTTCACGCTCATGATCGTTCCTTCCACAATTGTCGAAAACTTTTTGGGGGAGCCGGCGGCAAGTCACGGGTCTCAAGCCACTGCCGCAAAAGAGGAGGCCTGATTTTTTTCAAAAACCCTAGGCTCCATCGAAAAAGTTTTCCGCCAGCGGCAAAGAGCCACGGACGGGCAGCAACAAATGCAAACAACTGATGTCCAATATGTTCGAGTCTCTTCGGAGAGGCACGAACTGCATTTCGGCGGTTGTGCAACAGATGATGATGAATATCAATCCGCACCGGACAGGCATCCGTACACGCGCCGCAGAGAGAACTCGCACTCGACAGGTGATTCCAATCCGAGAGTCCTCGCAAATGTGGCGTGATCACCGAACCAATCGGGCCTTGATACGTTGTGCCATAGGTGAAGCCACCGACATTCTTAAAGATCGGGCAGACATTTAAGCACGCACCGCAGCGAATGCAGTGCAGCGAATCTCGCTGCTCGGGATCGGCGAGGATTGCCGTGCGAGCATTGTCGAGCAGAACCAAATGCATTTCGCGTGGTCCGTCTGGCTCGTCATTTTTTTGCGGCCCACTGTAGAGCGTGTTGTAACAGGTCATTGGCTGGCCGGTTCCGGCCGTGGCAAGCATCGGCAGCAGCACGGCGAGGTCGGCCAGACTGGCAACCACCTTTTCGATTCCTGAAAGCGCGATGTGTACACGAGGCAAGGCCGCCGTCAGTCGGGCATTTCCTTCGTTTTCAGTAATCGATATTTGACCTGTTTCGGCCACCAGAAAATTGGCACCGGTGATTCCCACGTCGGCATCGACATACAGCTGTCGCATGTATCTGCGGGCGATCATGGTGAGTTCTTCGGGGCTCTGTGTCGGTTCGGTGCCGAGATGTTTTTGAAAAAGATCGCTGATTTCTCCCCGCCGTACATGCATGCAGGGAAAAACGAAGTGGTAAGGTGGTTCGCCTCGAAGTTGCTGAATAAATTCCCCGAGATCGCTTTCCACTACGACATAACCTTCCTTTTCGAGAGCGTCGTTGAGATGGATTTCTTCGGTCGTCATGCACTTGCTCTTAATAATTGCCTTCGCATTGGAAGCCCGCACGAGATCCACAATGATCGTTCGTGCCTCCTGGGCATCGCGAGCGAAATGGACAATGCCACCACCCGCTTCGAAGTTTGTGACAAACAGCGGAAGAAGTTCGTCAAGTCGATTGACGGCCGACCACTTGGCAAGCGCTGCAGCATCTCTGGCATGTTCCCAATCGCGATACTTGGCTTTCTGAGAATCGCGAGTGACGTAATAGCCACCGAGCGCCTTGCGAACAAACGAGCGATGATCGATGTCGCGAACATGTTCGGCTGCATCGTGAAGGAACTGATTTTTTGCCTCAGCCGGAAGGGCTGCCTTCGTGGTGGCATCATGGACACTCACGCATCACCTCCGGCAAGGACTTCTGCCAGATGAATGGTTCGAGGTTTCATCTTCTTTTTTGAGAACCATCCGTCGAGTTGCAACTGACAGGTTGGGTCGCTCGAAACGATGTACTCACATTCTGTACGAGCAAGTGACCCTCCCTTTACTTCGGCCATGGCCGTCGAGATCATTGGAAACTTCACACTAAACAGACCGCCAAATCCGCAGCAACTTTCGGCTTCGTCGCATTCGATAAGTTCGAGATCTTTCACCGCTCGCAGCAGTTGTCTCGGTGCTTGTTGAATCCGCAGTTCGCGGAGGCCGTGGCAGCCGTCGTGATAGGTCACCGAATGCGGAAAACGGGCACCAACATCGGTCACACCAAGTTTCTCAACGAGAAACTCGCTGAACTCAAATGTTTTGCTGGCCAGATCCAAGGCTCGCGTTTCATGTGGCGTGCCTGCAAGCAGTTGCGGGTAAAAGACTCGCATCATTGCAACGCAGGAACCGCTGGGCCCTACCACTGCTTGGGCACCTTCAAAAACATCGAGGGCTCGAATCGCCACGCTTCTCGCTTCGTCCCAGTATCCCGAGTTAAAACTTGGTTGGCCGCAACAGGTCTGCGCGGGTCGAAATTCAACCGTATGACCAAGTCGCTCGAGAACACGCGTAACTGCAAGACCGACTCCAGGAGTCATCTGGTCGACAAAGCAGGGAATAAAAAGATCAATGTGCACGGGATGAACTGTATGGTGAGGGATTTGGAATGAAAGAGGAACCAGACGCAAGGCGTGTTCAGAAACTGTTCTTCCATACACTATAGAATACTCACTGGTCATCGGTATGACCGGCCGTCATCATCGAATACTTTAGACCAATTCACACACACAGGAGGGGGGGATCCGTGATCATCGATCAACTTTCGCGAGCCGCACAATACCGCTGTCTTTCGCCGCACATTTCAAAGGCGATCGATTTTATCACGCGTGCGGATGTTGAAACCTTGGCATGCGGGGAGTATGAACTCGATGGCCGCAGCGTCTATGGGATCGTTCAGGAGTACGACACCATCTTGTCGGGTGAAAACCAGCTTTCCAGAGGAACGTGGGAGGCTCATCGAAAATATATCGATCTGCAACTCGTCGTCAGTGGCCGTGAGGGGATTGGTTGGGCAGATATCTCCACACTTGCGGCAGGTGATTACAACAGTCAGCAGGATTTCATGCCACTGGTCGGTGATGGCCACGTTCTGACGCTTGTCGCCGGATCGTTCATGCTGCTCTATCCATGGGACGGTCACATGCCGCGATTGGCTGTTGGCGAACCGGAGCATGTCCGAAAAGTGGTCGTTAAAATTACGTATGAAGATTCGTCCCGGGGGTAGAGTAGTTTGAATCGTTGACAATGCAATTCTCTTTTCACGTTTGATACAACCATTGAAAAGGCGTTTTATGAAAACAAACGATGATCATTGCACTGCTTCGAATCTCCTCATAGATCCAAACTTATCTCGTCGACGGGTCATCGGAAGCATGGCGATGGGCACTCTGGGGGCTGCTGTCTCGGTGGTCTCGCATCGCACCGGCGCCCAAGCGCAAACGCAGCCGCAGATTATTGGAGCGAACGACCGAATTCGCGTTGCGGTTATGGGAGTCAACGGGCGTGGCTCATGGCTCGCCAAAACATTCGCAGCCGATTCGCGGGCTGAGGTGGTTGCGCTGTGCGATGTTGATTCGCGAGTTGGCGGAGTGCTTGCTGATTCATTTTCAAAAGACGGCCGCAACGTTCCCCGTCTCGAGTCCGATTTTCGCAGACTGCTCGACGATACAACGATCGATGTGCTGGTGGTCGCTACTCCCAATCACTGGCATGCTCCGGCAACTATTCTTGCGTGCAATGCCGGCAAACACGTCTACGTGGAAAAACCGTGTAGTCATACGCCTGAAGAAGGTGAACTGGCCGTAAACGCAGCGCGAAAACACAAACGTATTGTCACGATGGGATCGCAGCGACGGAGTTATCCGGGTTTGCGAGAAGCGATCGAGCGACTTCATGCGGGCGTGATTGGCCCGGTCCGCTATGCACGCACCTGGTATACCGCACAGCGTGGATCAATCGGTGTTGCGCCGTCGACCGATGCACCTGCTTGGCTCGATTGGGATCTCTGGCAGGGACCAGCCCCACATCGACCCTTTCGAGCAAACATCGTTCACTACAACTGGCACTGGAACTGGCACTGGGGTGACGGAGAACTTGGCAACAACGGTGTGCATTGCCTGGACGTCGCGAGGTGGGGCATGGATGTCTCCTTTCCGACGCGAGTCACAAGCAGTGGTGGACGATATCGATTCCACGACGATCAAGAAACTCCAGACACGATGATGGTTTCGTATGAATTTCCAGAGAACAAAATGATTTCGTGGGAGGGTCTGAGTTGTTCTCCGCGCGGTCCGGATGGCTCCGGCTTTGGCATCTGCTTTCTAGGAGATAACGGATCGCTCACGATCGGTGGCGGTGGTGATTACAAGATTTTTGATGCGAGCAACAAAGAACTTGAGTCGCCGCAACACAAGGGGGGAGACCTCCACATTGCGAATTTTCTCGACTGTGTCGCATCGGGTGCGCTTCCACACGCCGACATTGAAGAGGCTCATAAAAGCACTCTTTTGTGCCAACTTGGAAATATTTCCTACCGCGCTGGTCGCTCGCTTTCGACCCGAGCCACCGATGGGCATATCGAGAACGATCCTGAGGCCGCCGCCCTGTGGCGACGGGAGTATCGAGACCAATGGCAACCAAAGGTAACCTGATTTATGAATTCGAGAATTGTGCGATTGTCCATGAACGCGTTGTCGTGGGCGGCGATCGTGTGTGGGGGAATCTCCACGTTGGCGGCTGAAAACGAAAAACCAGCAGTCGCACCGTTTCGGCTTGGCATCATCGGCTTAGATACATCACACGCCATTGCCTTCGCGCAGGAATTCAATAAGGACAATCCCGCCGAGGGGCTTTCCGGGTTCAAGGTGGTGGCGGCGTATCCCAAGGGGAGTTCCGACATTCTCTCAAGCACGCAACGCGTTGCTGGCTACATCGAAGAGATTAAAAAGGTTGGGGTGGAAATTGTCGATTCGATTCCGCAGCTGCTCGATCGCGTCGACGGCGTGCTGCTGGAAACCAATGACGGCCGCCCACACCTTGAGCAGGTGCGTCCGGTGCTCGCGGCAAAGAAACCCGTTTTCATCGACAAGCCGGTGGCCGGAACACTCGTTGATGCGATCACAATTTATCGGGAAGCAGAAGCAGCTGGGGTTCCGATTTTTTCAAGTTCTGGTCTTCGATTTGGAAAACGCGATCAGGAAATACGCTCCGGCGCACTGGGCAAGGTGATGGGTGCAGATACTTTTTCACCATGCTCCTTGGAAGCAACGCATCCGGATCTTTTTTGGTATGGCATTCACGGAGTTGAACGGCTCTACACGCTGATGGGACCGGGATGCGAGGAAGTAACTCGCACAAGCTCTCAAGACTTTGAGCAGGTGGTTGGTCGTTGGAGCGACGGTCGAATTGGTTCCTTTCGTGGCATTCGCAAAGGTGGATCGGGCTATGGCGGAACGGTGTTTGGCGAATCCGCAGTTGAAGTGCTTGGTACTTTTGAAGGCTATCGACCGCTGATCGTTTCAATCGCTGAGTTTTTTCGTACTGGAAAACCCCCAGTCGCAGCCGCAGAAACAATCGAACTTTATGCCTTTATGGAAGCTGCTGATGAGAGCAAACGCAACCACGGCGCCGCGGTGCGGATTTCCGATGTGCTGAAAGCGGCCGAAGCCAAGGTTCGACGGCAGTGAATAGATGTTCTCTGTACGGAGTACAAGAAGCGTCGATTTTTCATTCCCCACCTGATCAGGGAAGTTTCAAAAAGTGTTTCTGCAGAGCCTTTTTGCAGTTTGAACCATCGGAAGTTTGTATAGATTGCCACGGTACAGCTCGGCAGAGATTAAAAAAGACCCACAAAACGCAGTGGAATCGATAATCCGAACCGCCTTCCGCATTCACTTCAAATGCTTGGTACTCTGGTCGGATGAAAAACTCTTTTGCCGAACTGGGCCTAGGCCCGGAACTTCTCCTCGAACTCACATCACTGGGCTACGAAGAACCGACTCCGATTCAATCGCAAGCGATTGTTCCGCTCTTTGAAGGACGCGATCTGCTCGGCCAGGCTGCAACGGGCACAGGAAAAACCGCGGCATTCGCATTGCCACTGATTCAAAAACTCGGAAAGACCAAAACGGTTCCATTCAAACCTGCAGTTTTGGTACTCGTGCCAACGCGCGAACTTGCCATTCAGGTTTCAGAAGCGTTTCATCGCTATGGCAGAGGGCTTGGGATTTCAGTCGTGCCGATCTACGGGGGTCAGGAGTTTCATCGGCAGAACACTGCGCTCAAGCGAGGCGTGCACATCGTGATCGGAACTCCCGGCCGCGTGCTCGATCATGTGCGTCGCGGAACACTCGACTTGAGCGCGATCTCGGTCGTCGTACTCGACGAAGCTGATGAAATGCTCGATATGGGATTTGCGGACGACCTTGAGCTCATTCTTGATGGTGCACCCGATGATCGGCAAACGGCACTTTTCTCAGCAACCTTACCGCCGAGAATCGCATCCATTGCAGAACGTCATCTCAAAAATCCAGCACGGATTCTCATTCCGCGCGACAAAGATACCAAAGGAACATTGCCGAAGGTTCGACAAACTGCATTCATCATGCCGCGATCGCACAAGATCATTGCTCTCGGTAGAGTGCTTGATCTTGAATCCCCAACGCTTGCGCTTATTTTCTGCCGCACGCGAGTTGACGTCGACATGCTGGCGGAACGACTTATGGGCCGCGGGTATCGAGTTGAAGCATTGCACGGTGGCATGACGCAGGCCCAGCGGGATCGAGTCATGAAAAAAGCACGTGGCGCAACCGTCGATCTTCTGATTGCCACCGATGTGGCCGCTCGAGGCATCGATATCGAACACGTGTCGCATGTTGTGAACTTCGACGTGCCAGTTTCACCGGAAGCCTATCTGCATCGAATCGGACGCACGGGACGCGCTGGACGCGAAGGCGTCGCTATTACGCTCTCAGAGCCGCGCGAACAAAGATTGCTGCGAAATATCGAATCGCTGATGAAGCAGAAGATGGAAATCTCGAAAGTGCCTACGCCGCAGGATGTCAAAGCGAAGCAGATGAAGATGACCAGTGCAGAGGTTCAAAAAGCGATCGTCGCGGGAGACCTGGAGGATTTTCGTGCCGTCGCAAAAAGTCTTTCTGCCGAAAATGATCCGCTTGATGTCGCTGCTGCTGCCATTCGTCTCCTTCACGAAGCCGCAGTCGGCATGGACCATGGAGAGGATGACATCCATATCCCAGAAATCGAACAGTTTTCCGGGTCTTCAGGCCATCGCGGAGATCGAGGACGCAGACCTGGTGGTTTTAAATCGGGTGGACCAAAATCAGGCCGTCGCCGAGATATTGTCAAACCTCATGCTGCACGCGGACATCAGGAAAAGCGTCCTGTCGGCAAGGGTCCGAAAAAAAAACACTGATATTGTTACACGCTCGCCTACGGGTCATCTTTGATTCTTCCATGGTTGTCACGGCCTCGAGGAGACCAGTGCCATTCAATTGCGGATCGCCGATCTTCACTGGTCAGTTCAAATCGTGAGCCGGACTTGATCCATTTCTCATACACAGAACAATACCGGAAGAGGGGAACGCACATTCCCAGAGGAACCGTTCCACTGGAGACCGATGTGAAAGAGATTGTTCCGTTGCATCGATTGCTGACATTGTGTTCTTGAAGTTTTCGTTTCACAGTTGTCCTGAGGAGCTTTTCATGGCCACGACCGCTTCTATTAAACTGCTTCCCGAAGTTGCTGCGTTTCTTTCCACTTCGCCGCTCAAGGGTGTTGTGGGTGGAAAAGATGTCGCGAGTTCCACTGGTGAAACGATGAAGTCCATTGATCCCGGAAGCGGGGAAGTCCTTGCCGAGTTTCATCTTTTGTCGCCCGAAGATGTCGATCGGGCGGTGTCCGCAGCCGCTCATACGTTTCACAAATCATCTTGGGCAAAACTTCCGCCCAACGAACGCGGCGCGATGTTGCATCGACTGGCCGACGCTGTAGAAAAACACAAGTCAATCATTGCTCAAATCGAATCGCTCGATGCGGGAAAAATTCTCTCGCAGGCACATGGCGATGTTCAGAACTTTGTCGATACTCTGCGATACTTTACGAATATGTCTCTGCATGTGCAGCATCGCACCGTCTTGGCAGTATCCGGACACGATGCATGGACTGTGCGGCATCCATGGGGACCGTGCGGATTTATCTTTCCTTGGAATTTTCCGTTTCTCTTGATGGGCTGGGGAATCTCACCAGCACTTGCTGCCGGAAATACTACGGTCATCAAACCTGCCGAAGACACGCCCTTGTCGGCTATCTACTTAGCCCGACTTGCTCGCGAGATTGGATTTCCGGATGGCGTTATCAATGTTGTTCCTGGAACCGGCCACTCTGCAGGTGCGGCGCTTTCGGGGCATTCGGGCCTGCGCCGAATGTCGTTCACGGGATCGCCGGAAGTTGGACGACTGGTTGGTCAGGCATGCGGTGCAAACCTCACGCCTGTGAAACTCGAACTCGGCGGAAAGGGTGCGGCCGTTGTGTTTGACGACGTCGATATAGCGCAGACCGCGCAGAAACTCGTCGGTGCGATCACCTTTCATACTGGGCAGGTCTGCTGCGATGCCACTCGCTGGCTGATTCATACATCGATCTACCAAGATTTTATTGATGAATGCAAGGCGCGCATGAAAGAAGTGCAGGTGGGGTATCAACTCGATGAGACATCACACATGGGACCTGTTGTGAGCGCAAAACAGCAAAAAAGAGTGCTTTCCTATCTCAAGAAGGGCCAAGAGCAGGGGGCCGAGATGCTGATCGCTGGCGGCGAAGCTGAGGTTCATGGACGTTCTGGTTTTTATCTGAAGCCAGCACTCTTGGCTGGATCGCTCGACAACGTGGCCGCTCGGGAAGAAATTTTTGGTCCCGTTGCCTACGTCACAACATTTTCAAGCGAAGCAGAAGCAATCGCCATGGCCAATGACACCGACTACGGACTGGCGAACAGTGTTTGGTCGAACGATCTTTCCAGAGCCTCACGCGTTGCGGAATCCATGGTTGCCGGTAACAGTTGGATCAACGCCCATAATGTTTTCGCTCACGGGGTTCCGTATGCGGGCGTGCACAAAAGTGGGATGGGCGGAGGCGTGCTGTCGATTGAAACGCTCTTTGATTACTGGCGAAACCAGTCGGTCGTACGTCCTTTGTAAGCCTCTCGACACCGTGTGACATGACCACTTACTCAAACGGACTGCGGACCCGTGACAGTTCAAGTGGTAGTGAGTTCTCCAGTCCGAAGAACTCACTACCACTTTGATCAACGGTCACGGTGCGACTGTGCCATACGTATTTGTGGGCGCGGCACACGCCGAAGACTCTTGCAAGCTCTAGCGTCCCATTTTTTCGCGTAGCCAATCGTTTTTGCGTCGCTCAAGCTCAATGAGCTTTGCAACCGGTCCCTTGCGGGCTGCTCCGGCTTCGCTACGGGAAACACGCGACTGCTGCGCTGCTGAAGCAATACTGCCAATCGACATACTCAGAACAATGGCAAATACAAACAGAAATTTCTGCATCAACGTTCTCCTTTCCAAAAGGGTTTCGAACAGTTCCAGTGCGAAAACTCATACACACGAATAAGCAAATCGGCACCGCACTGTTTGCCCCATCAATAGAAAGTCTCCTCCTTGCGCAAGCCACAGAGATGGCACGACTCTTGCAATCCTCGTTTGACGATTCTTCATGCCCGGAGGAATTTCCCCGATGCTGGCCTTCAAGAATCCGCCTGGCCGAGCGATTCCCAGCGGGAAAATGCATCCGCCAATCGCAGTTGAGCGTTTTGAAGACGCGACTTCTCGCGAGCCAACACATCGCCGGTCTGTCGATAAAAATCTGGTTGCGCCATGGTGGCGTGGATCTGTGCGATTTCCACTTCGAGCCTCTCAATGACCGCGGGCAGTGCAGCAAGTTCCTGCTGCTCCTTAAAAGAAAGTTTGGGCCTTCTTACCGTTGAATTCGATGCCGGTTGCTTTGTTTTTTCCTGTTCACAGAGTGCTGCTGTGAATTGTTTTGATCGCTGTCGAATCCAATCATCGTAGCCGCCTACGTATTCCTTCACCGTTGAATCGCCATCCGGATCAAAGACGATTGTGCTTGTAACAACGTTGTTGAGAAACGCTCGGTCGTGACTCACCAGCAACACTGTGCCGGAATAATCAACGAGTCGCTCTTCGAGTAATTCGAGCGTTTCGGAGTCGAGGTCATTCGTCGGCTCATCAAGTACGATCACATTGGCTGGCTTCGCAAAGAGGCGGGCGAGTAAGACACGATTGCGTTCACCGCCCGAGAGAAATCGAACGAGAGTCCGTGCTCGTTCTGGGCTGAAGAGGAAGTCCTGCATATAACCGATAATGTGCCGAGTCTGATCCCCAAAAGAGATTGTCTGGTAACCATCGCCGACATTCTCTAAAGCGCTTTTGTCGTCATCAAGTTGTTCTCGCAATTGATCGAAGTACGCAATTTGAAGGTTGGTTCCCAATCGCACTTTTCCTTCGGTCGGTGCAAGTTTTCCGAGAAGAATTCTCAGAAGCGTTGTCTTCCCCGCGCCATTGGGACCAATGATGCCTATTTTGTCGCCACGCATCACTGTGGTTGAAAAATCTCGCAGGATCGTGCGAGATTCATACTGAAAAGAGACTTTTTCTACGGCCGCGACGAGCGCGCCGCTGCGCTGCGCTTCCTGAATTTGCAGTTGTACTTTTCCATCTGCATTTCGTCGGTCACCCCGCACCGTTCGCATCTGTTCCAAGGCTCGCACTCGCCCTTCATTTCTCGTACGACGAGCTTTGATGCCGGTGCGAATCCAAATTTCTTCCTGTGCTAACTTTTTGTCAAAGAGGGCGTTTTGTTTTTCCTCGGCAGCAAGTGCTCCTTCTTTGCGCAGAAGAAATGTGTCGTAATCGCACGACCAATCGAAGATTCTACCGCGGTCGATTTCTAAAATACGACTGGCGAGCGCCCGCAGAAACATACGATCGTGCGTGACGAACATGAGCGTTCCGTCCCAACGGCCCAAAAACTCTTCGAGCCATGTCACTGCATCAATGTCTAAATGATTCGTCGGTTCGTCGAGCAAGAGAAGATCTGGAGACCCAACAAGCGCGCGTGCCAATAATGCTCGACGCTTCATGCCGCTGGAGAGCGTTTCAAAAGCCAGTTCACCGTCAAGATTCATACGCGACAAAATTTGATCGACCGCATTCTCCCGTTTCCACTGGGACTCCTGAGCCTCGTGCGAATCGTCTGGGAAACCAAGGGCCACAATATCACGAACGATACCTGTGAGATCCTGTGGAACATCCTGCTGAAGGAGCGCCACCGTTGCTCGTGGTGCAATCGTTACTTCGCCTTGATCCGGCCGCACAGCACCCGAGAGAATGCGCATCAGCGACGTTTTTCCAGCACCATTTCGACCGAGAAGGCCTATTCGCTGTCCAGATTCAATATGACAGCTCACTCCATCCAAGAGCGCCGGACCGCGAAACCTTAAATGCACGTCTCGAAAAGTAACTAGTGGCATGAAAAATCGTTCACTTACTCAACAGGAATCGTCGGAACAAGAAACAACTCAAAAGCGATAACAAAAAAACTCGGCAACGAAAGCATCAACCTTGAAAGCGGCACACTCATCCAGATCGCACCCAATCACTTGCGCCGCTTTCCAAGTGCTTTGGCCAGAGCAATCGCCATGTCGGCGGGGCTTTCGGCAATCTCAATGCCAGCACTGCGTAGCGCATCGAGCTTAGCCTCTGCCGTGCCTTTGCCACCCGAGATGATCGCGCCTGCATGGCCCATGCGTTTTCCAGGTGGTGCCGTCCGGCCTGCGATAAACGCCGCGACCGGCTTCGTGACATGATCCTTCACAAATGCGGCTGCTTCTTCTTCAGCGCTTCCGCCGATTTCGCCCATCATCAAAATGGCATGCGTCTCAGGATCTTCTTCAAACATTTGGAGAAGATCGACGAAGCTCGTACCCACCAGCGGATCACCACCGAGTCCTACACACGTGCTTTGCCCATGTCCAAGCTGTGTTAATTGCCACACGGCTTCATAGGTCAGTGTGCCCGAGCGACTCATAACACCAACGTGTCCGGGTGCGTGAATATAGCCTGGCATGATTCCAATTTTGCATTCAGCAGGCGTAATAATTCCGGGACAGTTTGGCCCGATTAAACGACTCTTTGAGGCATGCACGACTGGCATCACGCGCGCCATGTCGAGCACAGGGATTCCCTCGGTTATCGCAACCACAAGTTCAATTCCAGCATTCACTGCTTCAAGAATCGCATCGGCGGCATAAGCAGGTGGCACGAAGATCATGGTGGCATTAGCACCGGTGGCCGTCACTGCTTCTAAAACCGTATCGAACACCGGCAACTCAGCAACGCTCTCCCCGCCTTTGCCAGGCGTGACGCCACCAACCATGCGAGTGCCGTATTCAAGACAACCTCGGGTGTGGAATTCGCCGACTTTGCCAGTGATTCCCTGACAGATAACGCGTGTATCACGATTGACCAAAATGCTCATACTTACTCAAAAATAAAGGAAAACGGTTTGGAAAACACTCAGACTACAGCCTTTGCGGCCGCGACAACTTTCTTGGCGGCATCGGTCAACCCATCCGCAGTGATAATGCTCGTGCCACTGTTGGCAAGAATTTTTTTGCCTTCTTCAACCTCTGTGCCTTCGAGTCTTACGACAAGCGGCACGGTAAAACCAATCGATCGAGACGCTTCGACGACCGCCGTGGCAATGGTCGTGCATCGCATGATGCCACCAAAAATATTAACGAGGATCGCCTTCACGTGTTTGTCGGAAAGAATGATTTTAAAGGCTTCTGTAACCTGTTCGACATTGGCACCACCGCCGACGTCCAGAAAGTTGGCAGGTTCGCCGCCGTGATACTTCACAAGATCCATCGTGCTCATGGCCAATCCGGCACCGTTGACCAAACAGCCGATGTTTCCCGAGAGCTTCACGTAGGAGAGTCCGGCTGCGGAAGCAAGCGTTTCTGCTGGTTCTTCTTCAGCCTCATCTCGGAGAGACGCGATGTTCTTATGCCGAAACAAAGCGCTGTCATCAAACGTCATCTTGGCATCGAGCGCAATAAATTCCCCTTCTTTGGTCAGCACGAGTGGATTGATTTCAAGCAAAGAAGCGTCGAGTGAAACAAAGGCGTGGCAGAGCTTCCGAAAAAATGCATCCGCGTTTCGCCACGTGGATGCAGGCAAGAGTAGTTTCGAGGCAAGCACGCGAGTCTGAAACGAAGCCAAACCTCGATCGGGATCAAACGGCTCGCTCACGATCAGTTCTGGTGTCTTTTCAGCAACCTGTTCGATGTCTACGCCGCCTGCGGTGCTGGCAATAAGAACGGGTGATCCGACGCGTCGATCAACAAGAACGGCACAATAAAGCTCTCGATCAATTGCGCAGCCACTTTCAACAAAGACCTTTCGCACCACTTGCCCCTCGGGGCCGGTTTGAATTGTGACAAGCGTATTGCCCAACAACCCCGTTGCTATTCGAGCGGCATCGTCTGCGTTCTTGGCCAACTCAACGCCGTGTTGGCTCGATCCCTTGATCGTCCCTTTGCCTCGTCCGCCGGCATGGATTTGAGCCTTTATCGCACACACCGACGTGCCAAGTTCTTTGTAGGCTGCCACAGCTTCCTGTGGCGTTTGCACAACCCTGCCGGCAAGCACCGGTACACCAGCGGCCCGCAGGAGATCTTTTGCCTGATATTCGTGAATTTTCATGGGAAGTCTTTTTCTGGCTGAAACTCGGGGCTTTGTCTCTCTCCGGGCCGACACTATAGGCACGAATCGAAGCCACTTCCAAGCTGACAGAGCAAGCTGGCGGGCTGGAGGGTAAAGTCGTCGATTGAGTTCCCCGACCGCATCCACAGGCTCTTGCTGTATTGTGGCATTCAAAGCAAACAAGAGCCTGCGCAAAAAGAACTTTTATACGCCCGAAGTGCTCTGGAAAAATCCTTGCTCGTAAAGATCCAAAGCTCTTCGCGCATTTTTTTGTGAAAACGTCGAAATGGCTGGATGGTCGCTGCGAGCAATTCAATTTAAAAAAATCATACTCGCATCGTAGGTGCTCCATCACTCGTATTTTAGAAAAATATCGCGTGAACAGTTTTTTTGAAGTTGAAAACGCTCTTCGAACACTCCGCGGAAGACCTAGACAAATGCTCAGATTTTTATAGAGTCACAACTTCAATATTTCCCGTGGGAGTCGTGGATGATTTCGTTTCGTTTTAAACATGTCTGCCTCGAGTCACTGGGAGTCCATTTTCCAACGACCGCATTAAGTTCAACCGAGATCGAGAGTCGATTGACTCCTGTCTATGAACGGCTGCGTGTCCCCTTTGGAACGCTTGAGCGAGTAAGCGCTGTCAAAACCCGTTTTATGTGGGATACCTCGGTCACGCCGAGTTCGGTTGCAACGATCGCCTCGCGGGAGGCGCTTGAAAAATCTGGCCTCACGGCCGATCAGCTTGGGGCGGTGATCAATTGTTCGGTGTCACGAGATTTTTTTGAACCGGCAACAGCCTGCCTCGTTCACAACAATCTGGGCGTTCCCGAGAGTTCGCTGGCGCTGGATATCACGAATGCCTGCATTGGTTTTAGCGATGGCCTGATCATGATGAGCCACTTGATCGAGGCCGGCACCATCAAAGCCGGATTAATCTGCTCGGGTGAAAACATTTCGAAAGTCGTTCACACCACACTTGCCGAACTGCTTCGCAATCCAGAGATTTCCCGCGAGCAACTTCTCCAAATGCTTCCCACGTTAACGCTCGGATGCGGAGCGGCGGCCGCAGTGCTTTGCCATGAAAGCATTTCAACATCGAAACATCGAATTCTTGGCGGCGTTGCACGGTCTGCAACGCAGCATCACATGCTCTGTATTGGCAACGGAGACTTCAGCGTCGGGCAGGGGGAAGAGATCGCACCGATCATGACTTCTGATTCATCGGCGCTGATGGCGGCGGCTGCCAAACTTGGCGGCCGAACCTTTCTCGACGCCTCTGAAACGCTTGGCTGGACGAAAGAGAGCGTCGACCATGTGTTTTGTCACCAGGTTGGCCGACAGGTGAACGAAGGCTTTTATCGGGAAATGGGGCTCGACTTCGCAAAAGAATTTACGATCTATCAAAAGTACGGCAACATGGTTTCAGCCGCTGTTCCAGCGGCGCTTGCCATTGGCTGTGAAGAGAAGAAGATTCAGCACGGTCAGAAGGTGCTTCTCACCGCGTTCGGGAGTGGCCTGAACTCCCGGTTCATCGGGCTTGAGTGGTAACTGCTTTTTCAGGTGTTCAACCGTGCTTTCGGGATTCTCACTTGAGAAGGTCTTCCCGTTCCAGCGGAACTTCGTAACCATCGGTGGTTACCAGATGCACTACGTGGACGAAGGTCCAACCCACGGCACTCCTCCGGTAATCGTCTGCCTCCATGGAAATCCCACTTGGAGTTTCTATTTCCGAGAGCTGATCCGCGACTTGCGCCGCGACTTTCGTGTGATTGCCCCAGACTACATAGGCTGCGGTCTCTCCGATCATCCGTCCAATCGCCACTATCGAGCCACTGAGAGAATCGATCAGGTCGAGGATCTTTTGCGTCAGCTTGGAGTCAATCGGTATTCACTCGTGATGCACGATTGGGGTGGCCCCATCGGAACCGGCTTAGCGGTGCGTAGCATCAAATCGATAGAGCGAATGGTCTACTTCAATACCACGCTCACCGAAATAGAGAGCCTGCCCAAGATCATTCGTCGGGCCGCACGTCCGATCATCGGGAAATTTCTGACGAAAACGACAATGCGTTTTCTGAAACTCACAACCGATTTCGGCGTTGTGCGATCGCTGCCTCGTGCGATCAAAGAGGGCTACTACGCGCCCTATCAAACCATCGCACGTCGTACTGCGATCTGGGATTTTGTTCAGGACATCCCGTTTGACAAAAAGCATCCAAGCTATGCCAGCATGCTCGAAATTGAGGCGCAGTTTCCAGATCTTCGGGCGGTGCCAGTGCAAATCATCTGGGGCTTGCGCGATCCGTGTTTTCACCTTGAAATGCTGAGTAAAATTGCCTCCCATTTTCCGCACGCACGAATTCTGGAGATTCCACGAGCCTCGCATCTGGTGCTCGAAGATGCGCCCGAACTGGCGATTGCTACCGTGCGTGAATTTTTCTCTTCGACGAGCAAGCCGCTGGCTTCCGCGCCGCATCGTTTTTCAGTTGCATCGGCAGATGCAGGGCACGAACAACCCGCGTCGCGCGGACTGTATGGTTTATTTCGCGAGGCGAGTGTCGCCGTGCCTCGCGCGCCGGCTGTTACGCTTGCGACGTTTAAAAAGCCCGGTGATCGGCCACACTATAAGTCGACCACGTTCGAATCGCTTTCCACGCTGATCACTCGCTATGAGCGCGGATTGACCGCTTACGGACTTTCCCCGTACGACCGCGTGATCTTATTGGTGCAACCCGGCGTGGAATTTCTTGCGCTGAGCTACGCCGTGATGGGCCGTGGAGCAGTACCGGTTTTCATCGATCCAGGCATTGGCGTTGCCAATATTCTCAAGTGCATGAAAGATGCCGAGCCGAGTGGATTTCTGGGAGTGCCCCGCGCGCACCTGCTGCGATTCAAGGCGCGAGCGATGTTTGCGGCGATGAAATTTCGAATTGTGGCAAC
>Ga0194051_1000212_pt1 | contig 33899 bp, 26 predicted proteins | sample SepL2320m_MetaG_FD_161275 | JGI IMG/M metagenome (GOLD analysis project Ga0194051, IMG submission 161275) | Anoxic zone freshwater microbial communities from boreal shield lake in IISD Experimental Lakes Area, Ontario, Canada - Sep2016-L239-20m | ecosystem: Environmental > Aquatic > Freshwater >... | reverse complement strand
CCGAGCAGTCGCACCAAATCGCGGGCCTGTTCGGGCGAATCGTTGACGCTGCCCAAGAGCACATATTCAAATGTCAAACGCCGGCCAGAGACTTCCCAGTAGCGATCGGCGCTAGCCATGATCTCGGCGAGTCCGCTCGACTTATTGATCGGCACAAGTTGCGTCCGCAACGCGTCATCGGCGGCGTGCAGAGAAACAGCCAGATGGTAACCCGGATTTTCTTCACTCAAGCGATCGATGCCCTTGGGTAAACCAACAGTCGAGACGGTGATGCGTCGCTGCGAGATGCCCAGCCCGTCTGGATGCTGTGCCGTCGCTAGGGCCGGTAAGAGGCGGTCGAGGTTGGCCAGTGGTTCTCCCATGCCCATCACAACGATATGGCTGATCCGCTCAGTGATCGGGAGCAGATGGGCCAGTCTGAGCAACTGCTCCAGAATCTCTCCGGTCGTCAAATTGCGGACGACGCCGTCAATGCCGCTGGCACAAAACACACAGCCCATCGCGCAGCCAACCTGTGAACTAATGCAGACGGTGCGACGCTCTTGCTCGCGAAGCAGCACGCACTCGATCCGCTGCCCATCGTGAAGCTCGAGCAGCAATTTTTCCGTTCCGTCCTCGGCGACGGCGTGCGTGACGATCGAAGTAGTCCAGATTCGATACCTATTCTGGAGCTTTGTCCGCAGGGAGAGCGGCAGATCGGTCATGTCGTCAAACGACGCGGCGCGGCGACCAAATAGCCACCGCTGGATCGCTTGAGCCCGCCAGGCCGGTTGTTGCTGGCTTTTGAGCCAAGCCAAAAGAGTCTCATTGGATTCGAGAATAGCCAACTGTTCAGCCCCGAGAGCCGATTGTGCGTCGACCAAGGACGCCTTGGAGTTGGCATCGACGTCGATGATAGGGAGGAGCGGCATGGTGTGGTATCGACGGTAGAGCGGGGAAAGATTGAATCGAATAATTGCCACTGGTACTCAAAGAATCAGCATAGTAAGCTTTGCAAGAGTGACGCGTTGGCCGAGCAATCTGATCTATCATACCTCATCCCTTTCCCCCTTCCGCTCAAGCCCCATTCAAAATTGAAGCCCCAACCCACCATGAGTAGTGAAATGAGCGGTGAAAAAAATAGTGAGAAACGCACACAGTGGGTCTACGACGAAAAGACTTTCCCCGTTTGGAATCAGTCGTTTGAAATGGCTGATCGAACCGAGATGATTCGCCAAGATTTGTGGGCGGGCCGCAGCATCGCCATTTTGTTGGTTGTGCTGGTGGCCGTCGGACTTTCCCTGTCTGTTTTGACTGTTGCCTTCTTGGCTACTTGGCGATAGACAGCTTCTCTGGCTATTGGGATTCTCTTTGGGCGAGCGCACATTCTTTAGGTCGATGCATGGGTAAGGTACGGGCCGATTGATTGAGGCCCGCGGACCATCCCTCTGAAGCTCTGTAAGGCGCACCCCTCTCTTGACCCATGTGCTACGGTTTGTTAGTTTCTCGCGAGGTTCTTATTTTGTCACTGATGTGCAAAATAAGCTTTTGGTTTCGGTCCTTACGGCGCACCGATGTCATCATCACACCTTGCAGAGCGTGTCGCCTCCTGCGATCTAGCCACGACCACGATTCAGGCACCGGCAAAGCTCAATCTTTCGCTGGCGGTGCTGGGCAAGCGTGACGACGGTTTGCACGAAATCGAATCGCTGATGGTGCCGGTGACGCTCCACGACACGCTCCACGTGCGAGCGACCGAAGGACCGGCCATCACGCTGCAAGTCGGCTTTGCCGGCCGACTTGCCGAAGGGGCCGCTCAGGCACTCAATCGAGATGTGCCCGTCGATGCCACAAACCTTGTCGTTCGCGCTGCGCAGGCACTCGCCCGCGAGGCCGGCGTACAGAAAGGGCTGGCTATCGAATTGATCAAGGAGATTCCCTCGGGCGCTGGGCTGGGGGGTGGTTCCAGCGATGCTGCGGCAGTCTTGATGGCGGCATCACAGGTCTGGGGGCTCAACTGGCCACGCGAACGATTGGCAGCCATTGGCGCCGAGATCGGCAGCGATATCCCGTGGTTTTTTGCCGGCGGGCCGGCTATCGCAAGGGGCCGTGGCGAACGCGTCGAACCAGTATCAGGCATTCCGCCGTTATCGGTGGCCATTGTCTGTCCGGCGGTGGGGCTCTCAACGGCCTCAGTCTATGCGCGATGTGTGCCAGACGGTTCACGGCGAGGCTTAGCTCCACAATTAGCAGCCGCACTCAATCAGGGACTATCTGCCGCTGCTTTATCCCTCCTCTATAATGCCCTTGAGCAACCCGCTCGGGAAATCTGCCCTGAAGTTACCCAACTGCTGGCAGACCTCTCGGCAGCCGGAGCGGTGCGACCGATGATGACAGGCAGCGGCAGTGCCTGCTTTGCACTTGTGCCATCTCGCAGCGACGCGGAGCAGATCGCAGCCCGCTTAGAGGCTCTAGAAGTGCGTCACACAAAACTATGGCCGGGAGTTTTTGTCGTTGGGTTTGGGGGAAACTGACACCATGAATATCACCGATGTTCGAATTAAGTTGGTCGAAAATGCCGCCGAGCGTTTGCTGGCTTTTTGCGCTATTACGATCGACGGCTGTTTTGTCGTGCGTGATTTAAAGATTATCGGTGGGCCGACGGGTCTGTTTGTGGCCATGCCCAGCCGCAAGCTGACTTCGCACTGCCATAGCTGCTGGTTCAAAAATCCACTGCGGGCAGTGTATTGCAGCCAGTGCGGCAAGAAGCTTCTGGACAGTGAACTACCTCGTGCCGACGACGGTCGCCTCCGGCTTTATGCCGACATTGCCCATCCCATCAACGCTCAAAGCCGTGACTGTATTCAAAGGCGGGTCGTGCAGGAATATGAGTCGGAGGTTCTGCGATCACATCAGCCCGGCTACGCATCGCGTTACGACTGCATTGGCGACGAAGAACACCGCACAGTCCAATAGTAGCGGCGTGGATTTTTTCTCACGCCCGCACAAGCGTGTGGAAATCTTTGCTGAGCCTCATAGTAATCGGTCCGGGCGTTCCAGACCCGATGCAGCGGCCGTCAATCGTGACGACTGGAATCACTTCGGCGGCGGTCCCTGTCAAAAAGCATTCGTTGGCCGTGTAGAGATCATGCCGCACAAGCGTCGCTTCGACAGCGATCATGCCGGCCTGAACAGCCAGTTCTAAAACGGCGTTGCGAGTGATGCCTTCCAGAATACCGGCATCTCGCGGGGGCGTGAGCAGCACGCCACCCCGTACGATAAAAATATTATCACCGGTGCATTCTGCCACTTCCCCTTTGTGATTGAGCATCAGCGCCTCGACGCAACCAGCCTCTAATCCCTCGAGCTTGGCCATGATGTTGTTGAGGTAATTCAGCGACTTAATTCGTGGAGAAAGCGCCGCCGACTGCGTGCGCTGCGTCGCGGCAGTGACAATCCGCAGTCCCTTCTCATAGTACTCACGCGGGTAAAGACTGATCGTGTCGGCAATGACAATCACCTGGGGATTTTTTGTGCGGGTTGGGTCAAGGCCGAGGCTGCCTGCGCCACGCGTCACTACCAATCGCACATAACCATCGGCGAGCTGGTTGGCGGCAAGCGTCTGGTTCACAGCATCGGCCACCGCCGCTTTCGAGAGAGGGATCTCCAAGCAGATCGCTCTGGCACTCTCCCAAAGCCGATCGATATGGGCTTCGAGTCTAAAAACGCGGCCCGCATAGCTGCGCAGACCTTCAAACACGCCATCCCCGTAGAGCAGTCCATGGTCAAACACGCTGACACGGGCCTCGTCTTCGGGCACAAGTCGGTCGTTCATAAAAACGATACGGGACATCAGACGATTCCTTGCACGCGGTACTTGGTCTGGCGGAAGTGCCAGGGGATGATTTTTGTTTTAAATTGTTTCAACATGTCCGGCCGCCAGACGCACGATCCTATCGGCCCGCCGGGCAATCGCCGAATCGTGGGTGACCAGCACTATAGAAAGGCCGTCTTCCCGGTTCAACTCGCAAATCGTATCGAGAATCTCAGCCCCACTGGCCTCGTCGAGATTGCCTGTTGGCTCGTCGGCCAAGAGCACGCGTGGCTGCGAAACAAGCGCCCGGGCAATTGCCACCCGCTGCATTTCGCCCCCCGAGAGTTGGCGCGGCTTGTGGTGGAGCCTTGCGCCGAGTCCAAATCGCTCCAGGAGCGCGCGGGCGCGACCGCGGGCCTCTGTTTTTCGACGCATCCATTCAAGCACCCCGTATCTCACCATCAAGGGCGCCAGCACATTTTCGAGCGCATTGAATTCCGGCAGCAGATGGTACGACTGAAAGACCATGCCGATGTCGGTGTTGCGCAGACGGTCGCGGTGGTGGGCCGGCAGGTTGTCGATGCGAGTGCCACTCAGATAAACCTCACCTGAATCGGGCTCGTCAAGCAGTCCCATCAAGTGCAAAAGCGTGCTTTTCCCAGAACCGCTCTGGCCGACGATGGCCACAAAACCGCTCTGATCGAGATCGAAGTCGACGCCCCGTAGGACTTCAAGCAACCCACCGCCCGAACGGTAATTCTTCCGTAATTTTCGCACCGACAATAGCGGAACGAGTGCGGTGCTGCCACGCTCATCGCGCTCACGACCTAAACTCACCGGTTTTGTGTCGTCTCTCATGGCTGCTCTAGTCATGCCGCAGAGCCTCCACCGGATGGAGTCGCGCCGCCCTGAGGGCTGGCAAAACACTCGCACCCACAGCAATGCCCACCGCTCCGGCAATGATCCAACTAATCGTATAAACATTGACGATTGTGGGGATCTTAAAGAAGTAGTAAATTGATGGATCAAAGACGCGTTGGCCCGTACACCATTCCACGCAAGCGCGAATTGTGTTGATGTTCCACGTGATCGCCAGACCCAAGGCCAGTCCAGCGCCTGCTCCGAGCATCCCCAGAAAGAGGCCGTAGCCCAGAAAAATCCCTGCCACTCCGCTGGAACTTGCGCCTAGTGATTTGAGAATGCCGATATCACGTGTCTTCTCCACGACGATCATAAAAAAGATGGCGAGAATCCCAAATCCCGCGACGGCAATAATCAAAAAGAGGAGAATATTAAGGACAGCCATCTCCATTTCGACGGCCATCAGCAGCGGGCCCTGCTTATCTCGCCACGAGGAAATCAGATACATGTCGGCAGGAAAAGCCTTTCGCAACTGATCCCGCATCAAGGCTAGATCTGTGCCGGGTGACAGTTTGATTTGAATCGAATTAACGCTGGGAATGCCTGTCTGCGGGTCGATCATGCCGCGCATTCGCTGCAATTCCTGAATCGGCACAAAGACAAAGTTGGAGTCGTATTCGCTCATCTTGCTCTCATAGAAATCGACGACTGTGAATGTGTCGCTGACTGCCTTGGGAGGTGTTCCGGCCGTTGGAAATGTGACTTTGACATCGTCACCCGGCAGGATGAGAAATCGATCGACACCCGTGTTGTCGCGAAAGCTGGCCAAGCCTATCCCCGGCACGATGCCTGTGAACTGCTCTTGTGCGGGATCCATGACGCGCCCTTCCTCGGGTCGCACAGCACGAAATGGGTCTTGTTTGCTGGTCGCTGGATCGAGCGGCGCATCGGCCGCTGGATCCGCTGGCGCATCGGCCGCAGCCAGCACGGCCTCGACTTGAGCGTTGACTGAGCGGACTGGTTGGGATTGAGTTTTTTGGGGTGTCTCTTTGTTGACAGCCGACGGAGCCTGCTGCGACTCCAGTCGCTGTCGCCACAGTCGCTCCCGTTCGACGCGCATCCGCCGGTAAGGCCAGCCCGCTCCTTCCAGTGCCGGTCGCGTCGGTCCCGGGGAGTCTGCCTGACTGTCGACCGTGTCGTATCCACCGTCACGGAGATTGAACGACAGTTGTTTTCGATTATCTGGGTGCTGGAGGTAGCCACCAAAGTCGCTGACGTGTGCGTGAGTCGATTCGTCGATGCCGATAAACATCACCTGCCGCGTCACCCACTGGCCCCGCACTTGAAAGTTGAGCATCGCGGGCACGGCCACCGTCGGCGTCATGCCTGCAATCGCCGCTCCCCCGGCGCGTTTGATCTCCTCCATGTGCCATTTTGGATCTTGAAAGCCGCTGAGCGAGTGGCTCTCAAACACGATGTCGGAGAGAATTCCGTGGATGCGGGTTTGCATCTCGTGAGAGAAGCCGGCCATCACGGCATTCACGACGATCATCGTTGCCACGCCGAGCGTCACGCTGACAACGCTCGCCAACGCGATCCAACGCGTGCGGAGATAACGCCAGCAAAGCAAGAGTTTATACATTGGATGCTCTAGACTTCCGCAAGCCGCCGGTGGATTGGAAATAGAATCACATCCCGAATCGAGGCAGCTGCCGTCAAAAACATGACGAGGCGATCAATGCCTATGCCCAGTCCACCAGCCGGCGGCATACCGTGCCGCAGGGCGCGGATAAAATCGTGATCCATACGGGCCATCGAATCATCAGCCGTCATTCCGGCCAACTGCGTGCGGAAGAGCTGTTCTTGCAAATCTGGATCATTCAACTCCGTGTAGGCGTTGGCTAGCTCCATGCCAGCGACATAGAGTTCAAAGCGTTCGGCAATCTGTGGGTTATCCGGTTTGCGTTTTGTCAGCGGACAGATCGCCGCCGGATAGTCGATTACAAAAACAGGTCCGGCCAGCGTCTCCTCGACGCGGGCTTCAAAGAGATCACTCTTGATGACATCGGGGTGGCGGTCGGCTGTCTCGATCCCAACGGCTCGAGCGGCAGCGGCCACACTCGCCGGATCGGTCGGATCGCACCCGGTCACAGTGGCCAGCAAATCGTCGTACTTCGCCCGGCGAAATGGAGGCGTGAGGTCGATCGTGTGCCCCAGCCATTCAAAGTGAGTGGGCGTGCCTGCGGCCTGAGCACTCTCCACGAGAATTGCTTCGGCCAGATCGATCATTGTCAGATAGTCGCCGTAGGCCTCGTACGCCTCGAGCATGGTGAACTCTGGATTGTGTCGCGGGCTGACTCCTTCATTGCGATAGACTCGTCCCAATTCAAAAACGCGATCCATGCCGCCGACGAGCAGGCGTTTTAAGTGGAGTTCTAGCGCAATGCGGAGCACCAGCGGCATGTCGAGGGAGTTGTGATGCGTCTTAAACGGCCTTGCAGCAGCACCGCCGGCTGTTTCCTGAAGGGTTGGCCCTTCCACCTCGAGGTAGTTTCGGGCCGCCAGCACACGCCGCACCGCCTCGACAATTCTACTGCGGGCGATAAATCGATCGCGCACGCCCTCGCCGTGGATCAAATCGAGATACCGCATCCGCTGACGGAGTTCGGGATCGACGAGGCCGTGAAACTTATCGGGAGGCGTTTCCAGTGACTTCGTGAGAAAGTGCAGGCCCGATGCGAAGACTGTCATCTCGCCCGTCTTGGAATAGCCGAGCCGACCATCGACGCCAATCAGATCACCCAAGTCGAGGCAGTCGACAATCTTCCACAGATCGGGGCCAACCTGTTTTTTTCCAAGCATGATCTGGATGCGGCCACTGCGATCGGCCAGATCAATGAAGACGAGACTGCCGGCACTGCGCAGCAACATGATCCGACCAGCCACCCGCACGATCGGCCCAATCGGGCTCAGGGCTGGATCAGGATTCTTGTCGAGGGCATCCCCCTGCAGGCGAACCGTTGCCATGGCCGACACGCCATCCAGACGCTGACCCCAGGGATCGATGCCCAGAGCCTTGAGCCGATCGAGTTTGTCTCGGCGAGCCTGCTGGAGCGACCCGGCCGCGGACGGAACCGCACTTTTTTCAGGCGGGGCAGCGGCAGTTGAATCGGCATTAGGATTCGGAGATGGAGGCTGTGGCATGCGAAAAGGGAACCAGTAGAGGTGTGGATCGCAAGAGGACGGCATAAAAACGATAGAAAAAGAGCGCCCTACGATTGTCGTTTGTGGCCGCCATTTGGAGAAGCCCATTCAGAATGAAGCCCGGCCTTTTCAGCCGCGGAAGAATTTAGGTAGAACGCCAGCGGTGTCCGTGTACTCTTAGCCTCACGGTTTTAGTACTCGTCTAGCAGGAGTTTTGGCTTGTCTGTTCCCGTTTCCAATCGTCCCTCACTCTTTAGCATTGAGCTGCGGACCGCTCAGTGGGCAAAACTCGTGGAATGGTATCGCAGCGTGCTGGGCCTGCGGGTGCTCGTGCGAGTGGTAGACGACGGCTACGCCCTTTTTGAAGCGGGCGACACGCGACTGACGATCATCAGCCGCGAGCTACCGGGAGAGCCCAGCGTACGCTGGAGTCTCAGCTTCGAAGTCGTCAATCTCGACTTTATTCACTCTAGGCTCATCGAAGCAGGCGCGGTTTTGGTTGATCCCAAGGTGCACGTCGAGGGCTTCCGCGAATTGATTGTGGAAGATCCAGACGGCAATCGCATCCGCATCTTCTCCTGGCCCGAAGACCATGCGTGAGTCTGTGAGACTATCTGTGCGCGGACCCTATCTCTGTCGCGGCCGTGCGGGCAGAGTCTTTTGTAATTCGCGGTCGAGTTCTGCCAGACGCTTGGCCGCACTGGGCAGCACATACGACTGACACCAATCGACATACTGCTGGGACTGCCGCGGAGATTCGCTCGATCTGTTTCGCTTTTTCAAGCAGGCCGGGCACTTCACTTCGGCATATTTTTGAAACAGCTCAAAGTCGGCTGGTGTCGATTGTGACCGGGTAGAAATCAACCCGTCCGCCTGCACACTGACAAAAGGATTGGAGCGGGAGAAAAGGTACGGAGAACCGTCTGCATTTCGACCTGGGCAATCTGGATTGTTGCATTGAAAAGCTGGCCAAGCGATTTTTCCTGCCGCTGCATCAAATACGACAAGGCTCTGGGGGTTCATTGGTCGGGTGATCCGCTGGCCATCTTCGGTCAAAAAGAGCGTGTCGACTTTCAGCCTATCCTGAAAAATCTGGTCGCTATGCCGCGGCTGCTTTTCACCACCGCAGCCCACAGCGAGCACAACACCGACCCACACAACACCGACACAAAAATTCCGTGCAAGCCTGGCAACACAGAAGCTAGCCATGACTGTCGATAGAAAAGCACGAGAGATCACAGAAGATGACACTTTCTAAGCTACAACCGGCGACGATCACGCAAGCATCGCGAGCCGCCTACGGACAGACCAAGTCTGTGAGTTCGAGGTTTTTCATATTCATACCACAATCAGACATCCACTGGATTTCCAAGTAATTGCAGCTCCAGCAATTATCATCGAAGCGAATTTCAACTGAGTGCAGGCCCTTGGTCAGGTTGAAGGGGGTGCTTGTAAAGGTGCCACAGCAGCCTCGCTGGTAGACCTGAACGCCATCAATAAAGATCCAGACATTATCATCCTGACGCACAGAAAAAGTGTAGTTGCCTGTGCACTGGGCCAAGACGTAACCCTTCCAGCGGACCCGCAGACAACAATCAGCCAAGCCGTTTCCATTTGAGTCTGAACCGGTCCGACTGCTGACTGGAAAGGGGTATTTATTCGTCTGATTTCCAGAAGCAGTGGGCTCTGTGATCGATGTTCCGTTGGCCGATCCGAAGGGGCCGAACATCGATTTGTCTACCCGCACCGAATCGGGCTTCCCGGGCGTCTTTTCATAGGGATTATTCCATGTGGAATCCCCCCAGTATTCGGCAAGCAGACCACCACCACCATCCGAGCAGTCTTGATCTATTTGGCTGGCACAGCCCAGCCTAGGCTTCCACAGACGGTCGGTAATCTCTTTACCTTTTGTCAGTGGTTTTCCTGAAACCGGATCGGTGCCGGTAATGCCCGTATCGTAGGGGTCGATCTCCTCCGGGCTCATTCTCTGCACGCTTCCGTCATGATACAAAACGTTCAGCATGCCCCCGTGCCGCGGGGCGATGGTAATCTTCCACAATTCATTGTCGGCATTGGCCCAGCGCAACTGGCCGAGAATCGCGTCTGTCAGCACAATCTTGCCAGACTCCTCTATGAATCGTTCGAGGCACTGATTGGCTCCGTACGACAGGCTCGCAGCGGCACTGACCGTGCCTGAGTAGGCCGTTGGACAATTGTAAATGGCCTGCGATCCCTCGGTGTACTGCCCTAACTCCTTCATCATTTGATCCGCGGTCGGCGACCGTGAAAATTGAGTGATGTACCTGTGAAGGCCGATGCCCAACTGTTTTTGATTGTTCATGCAGAGACCCGCACGGGCGGATTCCCGAAACATCTGCACGGCCGGTAATAGCAAACCAATCAGGATTCCGATGATGGCTATGACCACCAGCAGTTCTATCAGCGTAAAGCCGCGCCGCATCTTTGCATTTTGAGTCGATGTAATTGGCATGGTACAAATCCTCCCCTACAGATAAATCCCGATAAATTTTAGCGAAAAAAAGTCAGCCGCTCACGCTAAATCTATTCTCGTCTCTCGCAAGCACCGCCCAGATCACTAGTCTAGAGTCTAGCACCGCCGACCCCTAAAGTCTAGCACCGCTGACGCCTGCATCCATCTTGTTATGTCTCTTAATAATCAATGGTTTAGCGTTCCTAACGAGTCTGAGATGTGGGCGGGCCCGTACTCGTCGGCGGCAGTTCGGCGACGCGAGGGGTCGGTACGACCGCTTCCAATGGCTGAACCGTTAGAGGCTCGGGGAGGGCAGCAGCAAAGAGGTGGGGTCTTTTCAGGTCAACCAATGCTGAGTGGGTTTTATCGGCTGAGTTGGCATCCGAAAGAACAAGCGATCTGGATTGATTTTTGGGTGTTTTTTTCGCAATCCGCTGCTCCGAACGGCGAGTCTGCCCGGCCAGATGCGACTGTTCGACGACATCCCCTTCTTGAAATGGACCGGCCCCAAAAAGCCATTTGTCCCGCGCGTTGCTGGCGACATTTTCAAGGCCGCTTTGCCAGAACGGTCGGCCTGTGACCCGCTCATAGGCAAACACCGCCACCTTTGCCACAGCCCGCTGGTCGGTGCGTTTGGCGAGGGCTATTTCGGGCAGACTCGCTGACTTACTGCCGGCACTGATATCGGTCGCTGGAATGCCAATGATCAAGCTACTGCGATCGTTCCCAAGCGCACCGACCCGGATTTCCACAACCAGATCGGCCGCGTCTCGTTGATCCATCAGAAAACATCCCGACCCAAGCATGTGCTGCCGCAGGGAACTAACGAGATAGTCCTTGTCCTCAATATCGGTCATGTAGGCCGTATCCAGAAAGACTTTGCGGTCGCAGAGCGGGCTGATGTCCATCTTAGAAACCGCTCGTTCGATGGCATCAGACATCAGCAGTTGCTCAGTTGCCGTCCGTTTGGAATCACTCCAACGCGTTGTGCCGCAGCCCAAACAAGCCACACAGTGGATTCCAAGGATCACGAGCCTCATCCCCGCAGGCGGCCACCCGATGCCGAAAGAATTATTTGAAAACAGCATAAAAACTTCCTCTGGACGCTGTGGTCGTAGACTTTCCTCAAAATCAAAAGCGGAGTGGCTGTCGACTCACTCCGGACGGTAGCAAAAAGAATCCTCGCCCGGAATATGTCAAACCTCGCGATTAAAGCGATCCGGACGGTGGCAAAGTGGCTGCCGTAAGGGTCGGATCAGAGCCTTATCGGCAGATGCTCAAAAAGGTCTCGACGAGGGTTTAGCGGTAGAAAATGTGTTTTTCTTGGCACAATTCGCATTTGTCGCCTCACTTGTTTTGCGAGGTATGCTTGCAGCATGGGCGAAAATCAAGAATTTGTACGGGAATTTCTGGTTGAGGCGGCCGAGAATCTCGACCAGCTCGATCGGGATTTGGTAGCGCTTGAGGAAAATCCTCGTGATCCCAAACGCTTGGCCAGCATTTTTCGCACCGTCCACACTATTAAAGGTACCAGTGGCTTCTTTGGATTTTCCAAGCTGGGCGCGATCACCCATAGCGGCGAGCACCTGCTGGGGCAATTGCGTGACGGCACCATTGAGCTCAACGACCGTGTCACAGGCGCTCTGCTCACGCTCGTTGATGCGGTCCGCACAATTCTCGACGCCATTGAACAAACCGGCAGCGAGGGAGATGCCGACTTCCGCGATCTTTCCCAGACTCTTGTGCGGGTTGCCCAAGACGCCGCGGCGCATCGGCCTTTGCAGCGTAGCACCAGCGATATTGTGGTGACCCGCTTACCCCTCGCGCAGTTACCGACCGAGCCCGCCTTGAAACAAGAGCCCGAACCGGTAGCCGATTCCACCACTCCGTTCGCCACGCCGCCAACCACGTCAGAGCCGCTCCCGCCAGCCCCAGCACCCCAGCCGTCTCTCACGCCGAAACTGCCAGCCGTCCAGCCAACGATTCCCGTTTCCAAAGCCGCAGCAGAGCCTTCGATCCGAGTCGATGTGAGCCTGCTTGGATCGATTGTCGATCTGGTGGGCGAATTGGTACTGGCCCGCAATCAATTACAGGCGACGGTGGGGGCGGACACTCCTGAACTCCTCAAAGTTGTGCAACGCATCCACTCCGTCACAGGCGCTTTACAGAACGCTGCGATGAAAACCCGGATGCAGCCCATCGACCATGTGTTCAGTAAATTTCCGCGGATCGTCCGCAATCTGGCCGTGACCTGCGGCAAGGAAGTCCATCTGCAGATCGACGGAGCCGATACAGAGCTCGACCGCTCGCTGATCGAAACAATTCGTGATCCATTAGCGCACCTGCTCCGCAATGCTGTCGATCACGGCATCGAAACGCCGGCGGCCCGACTGGCGAAAGGGAAACCGGCGGCCGGCCGCCTCTCGCTCCGCGCGTTTCACGAAAGCGGTCAGGTGACTGTTGAGATCAAAGATGACGGCGGCGGGATACCCGTCGAGGCGGTGCGCAAAAAGGCCGTAGCCCGTGGTCTGGTAACGGCAGAAGAGGCACTCGCCCTGCCCGACGATCGCGTGCTGCAATTTATCTTTGAGCCGGGATTCTCCACCGCCGCTCAAGTGACGGATGTCTCGGGCCGAGGCGTCGGCATGGATGTTGTTAAAACCAATATCGAATCGATTGGCGGCACCGTTGACCTCGCCAGCCAAGCCGATGTTGGCACAACGGTGCGAGTCCGTATTCCGCTCACGCTGGCTATTATTCCAGCCTTGATTGTCAGTTCGCAGCAGCAGCGATTTGCCATTCCACAGGCCTATGTTCGCGAGTTAATCGCCCTCCGCAGCGATCGCCTGCAGCTGGCCCATTCCCAGCCAGAAGCAGCGGCCGCGCAATTGAATCATGTTGAAGGGCTGGAAGGAGCTCCGATGCTGCGCGTGCGGGGGCGGCTTTTGCCTCTGGTGTTTCTCGACACAACGCTGGATCCGACTTTTCAACGAGCAACTTTGAGTAGCGGCACCGTCATCATTCTACGGATCGACGACTACGAATTCGGGCTAGTTGTTGACACCGTGGGTTTCAATGCCGACATCGTCGTGAAGCCGATCGCGGCTGTGCTTGTCTCGCTGGGGCTCTACGCTGGCGCTACCGTCATGGGCGACGGAGCCGTTGTGCTGATCCTCGATCCTCGCGGTATTGCACAGATGGCCAAGATCCCGCTACGACCGCACGACTCGCAAAGTGACCAAGGCCTTGTGCCCGTGGTCAGCCAACCGCGATACCTTCTCTGCGAAACAATCTCGGGCCGACGGGTGGCTGTGCCGCTGGAAGAAGTCGCTCGACTGGAAACATTTCCGCGTGCCGATTTGGAACAAGCCGCTGGCCGCACCGTCATTCACCGTGCCGGCCGTCTGATGGCTCTGGCCGACGCCGACGATCTGCTCGGAACGCACCACGCCCAGCAGCAAATCACAAACGATTCCCTCATGCCAATGAGCGGCGTTGAGCGTAGCGATCGCCAAGCTCGAGCTTCAACAGAGCCCCACGGCGTGACGGCTGTGATTCTTTCCACCGCAAGCGGTGAATCTGATATTGGCCTGCAAGTCCAACGCATTTTGGAAGTGGTCGAGCCTCAGACGCCGCTCAACTGCTCGCTCCGGGCAGTTGGTGTGCTGGGCACGATTGCAATTGCTGGTCGTGCCACCGAGGTGCTCGACGTGCGCACGGCCCTCGTTTCAAGGGCTCCTGATCACACGCCGCAGGTTTCACTATGAGCGTTTCGCACAGCCCGCCGCCGGCCGATTGGGCCGCGAGTGCCCCCCGGCGATCCTGCACATTTTTAGTGGCTGGCCGCTGCTTTGCCGTCGATGCGGCCAGCGTCATTGAAGTGCTCCGCAGTCAAGCGATGACGCCTGTGCCGCGAGCCCATCGGGCGATCCGCGGACTACTCAATCTGCGGGGCCGCATCGTACCGGCCATCGATATGCGCTATCGCCTCGGGCTCACCGACATGCCAGCCGTCAAAAGCCCCACCAACATCGTGCTCGTCAGTGGCGGTGAGCTTTTTAGCCTGCTCGTCGATGAGCTGATTGATGTGACTGACATTCCCGCAATCGCCATCGAGCAGCCCACCGCAGTGTCCGAACACTTTTCGAGGGATGCCATTGAGGGAGTTTTTGCCGGTCCAAACGGCCTCGTGCATCTGTTGAATATTGAGGCCATAGTGTCTGGGGTGATGGTGTCTACAGCCAATGATTCGGACCGATTGGAAACACACATGGAGAAGATCCTGCGATGACAAGCGAGACGAGCGGTGCAATGACCCTAGCCCCCAGAATGTCTGACAATTTTCACCGTGATATCGGGCCGTCGTGGTTAACGAGACTAAAGCGATTTATTACCAATCCGCTTTTGCTGTCACTGCTGCTTGTGTCGCTTGTGCCACTGGGCCTGATGGGCTACGCGACCTACCGCACCGCCTCTCAAGCACTCAACAAGCAGGCCCAGTCGCAGCTAGAGGTGGTTCGGGCGATCACCAGCAAACAGGTCGAACGCTATTTTTCCACCACCGAAGATCAACTGCGGGCGTTGTCCGAAGACCGCATGGTGGCTGAAGCCCTTGCTGCGTTTCGCGACGGATTTCAAACCATTCTCAAAGAAGATGCGATCGGGGAGGCCGAGCAAGCCAAGGCCCGCGAGGAATTACAGTCGTATTACACAGGCGACTTTGCCGGGGAGTTTCGCCGCCGCAACGACAAAGAGATTGCCGCTGCGTCGCTCGGCGAATCTCTGGGAGATGAGGCTGCTTTTTTGCAGTACCTCTACATTCGCCAGAATGAAAATCCACTCGGCTCCAAAGATAAACTCGACACTGCCGGGGACAAGTCGAGCTATTCCAAAACCCACAGCACCTACCATCCGATCCTGCGAAGTTTTCTCAAAAAGTTTGGCCTCTACGACCTCTTTTTAGTCGATGCCCAAACCGGTGACGTGGTCTACTCCGTCTTTAAAGAGATCGACTTTGCCTCTTCGCTCAAGAGCGGGTCATTTTCCGACACCTCCATTGGGCGTGTTTTTCGCGAGGCCGTCTCGTCGGGCCGACGGGATTCGGTCTCCTTCGGCCACTTTGGCCCCTACCTTCCCTCCTTTGCGGCACCAGCGGGTTTTATAGCCGCTCCGATTTTGGACGGCCGCAAAGTGGCAGGCGTGATCATCTTCCAATTGCCGCTAGACCGCATCAACGCAGTTGTTGGAGAGACTATTGGCATGGGTGAAACCGGTGAGACCTATGCCATTGGCCCAGATCGACTGTTTCGCAGCGACTCGCGTTTTCTCAAAGAACTGGGCGTACAAACAACCATCTGCAATCCAAAGTTTAAGGTTGATACCGCTGCGGTGCGTCACGTGCTTGAAAACGGCACCTCGGGAACCGGCCCAACGCTTGACTACCGTGGCAAACAGGTGCTCTCGTCGTGGGGCCCAGTTACGATTCATCGAGGCGACGGCGTCGGCAATCAGGATGTGACATGGGCAATTATTTCAGAGATCGATCTGGCGGAAGTCTCCCAGCCGGTGAAGGCTCTGAAAAACCTTGCAAGCCTGATTTTTGGCGTCAACGCACTGAGCGTTTTGCTACTTTCAATAAAAATTGCCCAGCGTTTTAATCTTGCTGCACAACGGCAGTCGGTGCTTGTCGAGGGAATTAAGGACAACACCCAGACACTCGCCGGAGCCTCAGAAGAGTTGACGAGCGTCAGCCAGCAGATGAGTGCGGCTGCTGAAGAGACGACAGCCCAAGCCAATCTTGTTTCTGCGGCCGCCGAACAGGTCAGTGGCAACACTAAAACAGTCTCCTCGTCAGTGGAAAATCTAGTGTCCAGCATCTACGAAATTGCCCGTAGCGCTCAAGATGCTGCCAGTATTTCCAGACAGTCTGTCGAGATGGCCCGGGCCACTTCGCGAACGATGGACGCGCTTGGATTGAGCAGCGGACAAATCGGGCAGGTTGTTAAAGTGATCACCACGATTGCAGAGCAGACGAACCTGCTGGCACTCAACGCCACGATCGAAGCAGCGCGGGCTGGCGAGGCTGGCAAGGGCTTTGCTGTGGTGGCCAACGAGGTCAAGGAATTGGCTCGGGAAACGGCAAAGGCCACTGAAGACATCAGCGCGAAGATTGAAACAATGCAGTCCGACACGCTACGGGCCGTCACAGCGATTGGCGAAATCGTAGTGGTGATTGAAAAGATTGATATGCTGCAGACAAAAATTGCCACGGCCGTTGAAGAGCAGTCGATGACCACCAGTGAAATCAGCCGTAACATAGCCGAGGCAACTGCTGGTTCCACTGAAATCGCCGAGAATATCGGGCAAGTTGCTCAGGCAGCCCAAAGTACGGCCGAGGGTGCTTCTAACGCGCAGTTGTCTTCTCAGGAACTAGCGCGCATGGCGCAGAATCTTCAGCGGCTAGTCGAAGAGTATCGAGCCTGATCGGGGATCGACACGCGTGAACGCACTGATCGTTGACGATTCGAAACCGGTACGAAGCATCCTCGCGCGGATGCTCAAGGCACTCCGCTTTGACTGCCACGAGGCAGCCAATGGAGAGGAGGCACTGGCCCTGCTCACGCAGATCAGTCGGCCCGATATCGTCACAGTCAACTGGCACATGCCGGTGATGGACGGCATTGAGTTGATCAAACGCCTGCGCGCCGATCCGTCCTCTCAAGGTCTGCGGCTATTGATGGTTTCAACCGAGCAGGATCAAGACCGCATCGCCATGGCCCTGGATGCTGGAGCCGATGACTTTGTAGTCAAGCCCTTTACAGAAGCAGCCATCGGTCAAAAGTTGATTGATCTGGGGATCTGCTCTGTGTCGCACGTGGCAACGAGCGTTGTCGCATCAAGAACACCCATCCGCGTGCTGATCGTCGATGACTCACTGACGATTCGCAGCGTGCTAGCGACGACGCTGGCCGACGATCCTGAGCTTCAAGTGGTGGGAACCGCCGCTGATGGGCAGCTTGGACTTGTGCGAATACGCGAGTCGATTCCCGACATCGTGCTGTTGGATGTGGAGATGCCTGTGATGGATGGGATCACGATGCTGCGCGAGCTGCGACGCATTCAGCCCCGACTGCCGGTGTTGATGTTTTCGAGTCTGACCGAACGTGGGGCAAAGGCGGCAATCGAAGCGCTCGTGGCCGGAGCCGACGATTATGTAGCCAAGCCTCAGGGCTCAAACCTTGCCGATGTAGCCACTCGGATTCGCGCAGAGATCATTCCCCGGATCAAGCAACTTGTGCCCCGCCGTCAGGAGGCAGTGGATGTTTCGGGCGGACGTCTAGCGACTGTTCAAGCCCCTGCCCACTCCCCGCGTGTACCGCGGCGGGTACGAAGCGAAAAGATCGCTGCTGTTGTCGTGGCAGTATCGACCGGAGGCCCGAGCGCCTTGGCCGATTTTTTACCAGCGTTTGTCAGTCGTTCTAGCGTGCCTGTCTTGATTGTGCAGCACATGCCGCCGGTGTTTACAAGCCATCTAGCTCAGCGGCTCACGCATATCTGCAACCTGCCTGTCCGCGAGGCCCAAAGCGGCCACGTGCTCGCGGCCGGCGACATTCTTTTGGCACCAGGGGGCCTGCACATGGAGGTCGTCAAAACGGGATCGGCTGTGAGCGTTGGCCTGACAACTGCAGCCCCTGAAAACTCCTGCCGCCCTTCGGCCGATGTGCTTTTTCGAAGTGCCGCCAAGATATGGGGAGCAGGCACGCTAGCGGTCGTGCTGACGGGCATGGGTCGTGATGGCTTTCAGGGCTGCGAGGCGATCGTGGCGGCAGGAGGGGATGTGCTTGCCCAGGATGAATCGACAAGCGTTGTCTGGGGCATGCCTGGCCATGTGGCCCGCGCTGGATTGGCCGATGCTATTTTACCGCTCTCACAGCTTGGCGTTGAAGTCTCGCTACGGCTCAAGCGGCGGATGCTGTGAGTCTGAAATGAAAACAACTCTTGTGACGGTGAGCACGCCACAATTTGCATTCCTACGAGAGTTTCTCAAACGGCGCAGTGGAGTTGTCCTCGACGAAAACAAGCTCTATCTCGTGGTGGCCCGTCTTTTGCCAGTGATGCGGCAACGCGGCATTGCTAGCCTCGATGCCCTCTTAGATCGCATCCGTACAGCCAGCGACCCAGCCATCGAGCGCGATATTCTCAATGCGATGATGACGCATGAAACCTCATTTTTCCGCGATAAAGCTCCGTTTGAAACGCTCAAGCAGTTGATTCCCACGCTGGTGCAAAGCCGGGGGCCGATGCGGCAGTTGGTGTTGTGGTCGGCGGCGAGTTCTACCGGGCAAGAGGCCTACAGCATGGCGATTCTTTTCAACGAACACTTTCGCGATCTGCTGGCCACTTGGAAGATTCGGATCATCGCCACTGACATTTCCGACGTTGTGCTGACGCGGGCCCGCGAAGGAGTTTACAGTGAACTAGAAATCATTCGCGGCCTCTCGCCGCTGTTATTAAAAAAATACTTTACCCCTTTTCAGGGTAAGTGGCGTATCTCGCAAGACTGCCGCCGGCTGGTTGAATTTAGGCAGCTGAATCTCAACGATTTCTGGCCGACGATCCCTCCTTGCGACATTATTTTTCTCCGCAATGTGCTGCTCTATTTCTCGGTAACAACAAGGAAGGCAATCCTCGATGCGATGCGAAAAAAAGTCCGCCCCGATGGAGCCCTCTTTTTGGGCAGCGCTGAAACCATGCTGGGCGTCAACGATGGCTATGAGCGACTGAGTGGCACGCACTGCAGTTGCTACCGCGTTAAACGCTAAAACGTGCGTTTTATCGCTCAGCCAGTCCACTCAATACCTAAAATAGAAACATCGTCTAGGGGTCCTTTGGGCTGACACCACGCCTGCACCGCATCGAGCAGTGCCACAACGCCCGTTTCCAGAGACTGTGATCGGGCCGCTTCGATCGTGGCTGTCATCCGCTCATTCCCCATTTGATCAAGTGCCTCATTCATCGCTTCAGGCACACCATCGGAATAGAGATAGATCCGGTCGCCAGGCTTTAACTCAAGTAAATGTTCTTCGTACTCGATGTCGGGCACATAACCGATCGGAAAACTCTCGCATTCAATCAGTTGAATCCTGCCCTCTCGAGACATGTGAGCCAGCGGTGGATGGCCTCCCGAGACAAAACGCAAATGCCCCGTGGGCGTGTGCAAAACGCCATAAATGAATGTGAAGTAGAGGCCCGCCTGTTCGTCGGCTTGGAACAACCGGTTCAACTGCGTGGCCACTTCGGCAGGTCCAACGACAACCGGTGGACCGCCCTCTTTTCCGGGACGTACGAGCAGTGACGAGTCGGAAACTTTTGATGAGAGAAAAGCGCCGATCGTAACAGCCAACAGCGACGAGGGCACGCCGTGGCCGCTGACATCGACGACAAACAGTCCGACATGTTCACTGTCGAGCGAGAAAACATTGAGGAAGTCTCCGGCCAACTCTTGGCAGGGCACATACCTCCAAGCAACTGTGGCCGACGGTATCGTGATGGCTAAAGCGGGCAAGAGTGACTGCTGAACCTTGGCGGCCGCCTTCAAATCCCGCACCATTCGCTTGTTGCTGTGCTCGATCTTCTCATTGAGTTGGGTGAGCTCGGTATTGGTGTGCTGGAGTTGATCCTTGGCCACCGATAAAGCCTGATTGGTAACGATCAATTCTTTATTTTTAGTGACAGCATTTTCAAATGTCGACACCAGAAGATTGAGCACCTGCTGTCGGCCCGCCTTCACGCGAAACTTCTGCCCTGCTAGGCCCACTTCTAGCACCACACCCCCGGCATCGTCGCTGGCATCCAGTGGAGTATCTAAAAGTGCGTCCATGCGAGCCAGCAGGTAGGTGGCTTCGTAGGGCTTGGTGACATAATTATCGGCGCCCGCATCAAGGCCTCGAATAATGTCGAGGGGATCGGCCAGAGTGGAGAGCAAAATCAGCGGGATCGTTCTGAGAGCCGGGTCTTTTTTGATCGCCGAACACAGCTCATAGCCAGTCATTTCTGGCATTTCAATATCGGAGACGATGATCGCCGGCCGCCGCTCGCGAACCATACTCAGAGCCTCAGCGCCGTTGATCGCCCAGCGCACTGTGTGACCTGCAGTCAGCAAAGATCTCTCGAGCATCTTGGCCTGAATGCGGCTGTCTTCGGCAATCAGCACATCCACGCTGCGTCGCGACTGAGCGGTTGATTCGTCCGGCGATGCTCCGGCAGAAGAAGTGGCAGCAGGAGCATTCATGGCAGTCATCCGAGTCGGGCGTTTATTTTGCGAAGGCTGCCAAGGCTTCCGCTTCATCTTTGTGAATCGAGAACAGCTTGTTGAGGTTTGTCATTTTGAAGACCTCATAAATCTGTGGCCGTATGCTGCACATTTTTAACTTCCCCTTGAGTCCTCCCACCTTACGGTGAATTTTGCCGAGCAGGCCCAGCATAGCACTCGACATGAATTCCACATTGTGGAAATCTAGGAGCAACTCAATTCCCGCGCGGTCGTTGATCAGGCGTACCAATTCGACATTGAGTTCGTCGAGGGCTCCCTCGTCAAGAATTTTGCTGTCTTTAAATGTGGCAATATTCACGACGTCATTTTTTGAGACTTCAATTTTGCGGTAGAGATCGGCAGTCATAACGGATTCCTCATTTAAAAACTGAGCACAGAGGCTTTGGCGACCTCGAACGCTGCCAGTATAATCTGTCGCAGCGGGCATGCTACTCGAGGGTCCTCGCTGCGGCCGGTAGCAGCCATTCGCGGCAAAATAAGTGCTCCCCAACGCATCCGGCTGCCATTTCAAAAAATTGCTGCTGCGTCTGGCGATTGACCAGTTCGATGCGACTCCCGAGTGCGCCGACCGGGGGCGGATCATTGAGCCTCAGCCTCACAATGGCGAGATCGTCTTTTCCAGCTCCTCCCAAGGCCGTCTGGGATTGCCCCACCGGCAAGCCTCGAATCGTTGCGCCGGGCAAGAGCATGTGGTGCAACTCGGCGGAAGCGCGAAAGTTTTGCGGCACCCAGACAACGCGGTTGACCGCAGCGGCAATCGTATCTGGAGGAAACGTGCCCAGCGGTGCATCGAAGGCCGTCAGAAAGCTGGCGATCGAAAGCATCGCGGCCAGCGATGCCGGCACCGCCGCTGCCCAGACGTGGCGGCGGTCGATCAAGGCCACGACCGGCAGCGTGATCGTTCCTAACACAAAGATCCAGTGCCACCAGGGAAAGATGCTGCCGCTCGATTGTTGACAAAGGAGTATCGAGAGCCACGCCACTCCGATTCCAATCATTCCTGATCCAAAAAGCGTCGTCATCAGGGCCTGCGGCAAGAGCCTGTGCCAGTGCAATGCCATCAGCACAGCGATTGCAGGCATCGCGATAATCAGATACCGGCCAGACCGCTGCGTGGGCAGGGAAAAGACGAGAAAAACAATGATCACCCAGATCCAGAGAAGTTTTTCCTGCTCGCTTGCTTGGTTGCGATGCTGCCAACCACGGATCATCGTGCCAGCCAACGGGAACGCCAGCAGTCCGGCGTTTAAAAACCATCCCAGCGAAAACCCCCAAACACTCTTTCGGCTCCAGAGCAATGCGCCTAGATAGCTCGGCCTGCCATCATTCATTTTTCCGAGGTTTTCGTAAACGATAAACTCGTTCCAGATCGCCTGCGGATCAGGATCGAGCAAAAACCAGAGACTGAAGATGCCCAGCGAAAGAATAGCCGTGATCGCTAGGCCCGGCGCCGATCGCGACAGGAAGGGCTTCCACTGCCAGTTGCAGGCCCGCAGATGCCAGAGCGTCAAAGCAATGCCGATCGGCAAGAGCTGCGCAAAAGACTTTGTGAGCAATGCCATTCCGGCAGATGCGCCGACAAGGAGCGGAAAAAGAAGCCGTGAGCAAAACGATTGGGGCCGCCACCAGAGCATGACAAACAAACAGAGAAACACCCAAAATGTCTCGGGTGGGTTCGTGAGAAAGGGCCGGCCATAACGGTAGGTGCTGAGAAATGCGAGATAGAGTGCGGCGGCAAACATCCCGGCGGCAACCTGCCGACCGGCTTCACGCCAGGCCAGCAATCCGACTAAACACGCAGTCGCACATGTCCAGACGAGGCTCGGCCAACGCAGCCTCCAGAGCGACCATTGACGCCCCGAGTCGGTGGAAATGATGCCCTGCCAAAAGAGTAGCGGCGGCTTGGTGTTGACCATGTCTGGCATCTCAGACTCGAGCGGCAACCAGTGGCCGCTGGCTGCTGTGGCCCGGGTGATCTGCGCATAGATCATCTCATCCCCATTGCCCATAATGTGCAGCGAGCCAAGACCGTAGAGATGGGTGAGGATCGCCAACGCCAGCACCGCGATGCCAATGCCATACGCCCGAGGCCAGCCCGCTGGCGGCTGTGTTATAGGTGGCACATGCGACGGGGGTTCGAGATGATTCAATGCTGTCGAGATCGCATGAGTGAAAGAATCTTAGAGTCACCGCATAGTCTGATCGAAGAGAATCGATTCTGCCAAACAGGGACGGATAAGGCAGCAATTCTTACGCCGATACAGCGACAACCACATCGTGAAACAGCAGATACTCAACACCCTTTAAACTGGCATCGCAGTCTCGATTGAGCGATCCTTTGGGCTGTTCACTTATCGCCAGTCGCTGTCGCTTCCGCGAGGCTTCCCATGCCGACCAGCTTTCGGCAAAAGCCCGGGCTGGATCGGTTGCATGCCTCACGCGATCTCCTCTCTCACCGCCCAGATAGAGCGTGGCGACCGCTTCCATTTCCGCAAACATTTCGATGCGAACCGCATCGCACCCCACAGCCCGTGCATTGCCAAAGCAAATCCAGCCATCGACGCCATCGTAGCTCAACGATATCTCCAGCGGGCATGCCCCGCTGCCTGCCACGAGTCGCGGACCGCTGGCCGCTTCCAACAGACAAACGCTCTGGCTGGCAAAGCGATCACTCAGCCAGCAGCGGGCTATTTCCAGTATGACTGTTCGCATTTTTTGGCGGGCAGGCGACCCACGGCCAACACTCTCCACGCGCACAAGCACAAGCCCCTTGGGAGGTGGCATGCCAGCTTTCAACGCTTCTCTCGGGGTTTGAATGTGCACTCTTAAAACGGCCAACTTCTACGCTGCGGGTGGCCATGGACTCCGCGATTGACAACACGATGGGGTCGCTGGCGTGCCTTCCCAGCACGTGCCGCACGGAATGTGTTCGCCCTTTGAGACAAGCGTCAGCGGCCCCAGACGGCACTCATCACCTACGCTGCCGTCGTAGAGCACTGTTGTGCGCACGCCAAGGGTCGCACGCCTGCCAATTGTGACTCTGCCAATGCGCATCACTCGGTCTTCAAAGAGATGTGTTTGCGGTCCACTCAAGGCATTCAGTTCGGCCTCGTCTCCAATCTCAACGCAATCAAATTCTGTGAGATCGGTTGTGTTAAGCCAAACACCGTGGCCGATCGTAACGCCCAGCGATCGAAATGCCCACGGCAACATGGGCGTGCCTCGTAAAAAGTCGAGCAGGGCCGGCACCGCTAGCGACTCATGCAGGATGGTGACCGCTTCGCTGGTCCAGACAAAAAGCGTCCACATCGGTGCTAGCCGAGGACGGTAGCGACCAATTAAAAACCACTTAGACACAAAGACAAATGCAAAAGCTAGGCCAGCATAAATCAAACCCGCACAGGTGAGGGCGACCATAAAACCGATCCCATCGCTTTCCTCAAGATAGGAAAAGGTTTCATACACCGTGACATAGCCGATCGCGATCACAAAGGCTGGCGGCACAATCATCCGCCACACTTCGATCAGCCCTCGCGCCACACGCCGCGCGCGGGAAGGCCTAAAGGTCAGCGACGGGTCTTGAGGGGGGATCGTTTCGCGGGCTGGCAAGAGCATCGGCGGTGCACCCATCCAGGTTTGTCCAGACTCCATCTGCTCGTTGGTCGGTGCACTCGACTGCACGCCCAAGAGAACATCCTCGGGAAAGATCGTGCCATCGGCAACATACGCGCCATTGCCAATAAAAGAGCGGTTGCCAATGCGGGTGTGTTTGAGCGTCATCCAACCCCCGCGCTGTTCTTCGTCACCGAGCATCGCACCGTCGGCAATGAATGATTCGTCGCCGAGCTCGAGTAATTCTGGAACGATTCCCTCGACGGTGGAGACTTCCGCATCGCGGCCAACTTTTGCACCCAACAGTCGCAGCCAAGCCGCCACATAGACCGACGCATAGAGCCCGTGCACCACTTGCAGTGAGGTGTCGAGAATCACCGAACGGTGCCACTTCCAGAAAAAGTCGAGGCTCGTAAGCGAATAGCGACCCTCTTTTTGTTGAGGCAAACAGCGACTCAAGAGGCCAGCCATCAGGATCGTGATACCAATTAACACCACCGCCGCCGGCATCGCCAGCAAGAAAAATATCGGCAGCGATTCCCACCATGAAAAGTCGCTTTCAAAAAGGTCGAGCCAGCGGGTATCAATGAAGTCGATGAAGACAAAACTGGGAAAAACAGGGATGTAAAAAAGTGTCGCTACCACAGCCGATCCAACGGCAAATCCAGCCAATCGCAGGCCTTCGCTCAAGCGTCCAAGCGATTGCGGTCGGGCGGGCAGTGTGGGTGCTGCGGTGGATCGGCAGGCCGGAGCACCAGCCCATGTTTCTCCATCAGGAATACGCCAACCGTCTGCCAGAGCGGATTGAGCTCCCAGAGTCGCAGCCTGTCCGACAGCCGTGTCGTTTTCCAAAACAGCGTATGAGTCGACTGTGGCATCGTCCCCGATCGTCACAGCGCCGATGATCAATTGGCCGCCAGCAACGCGGGCGTTTTCAATCGTCACAAATGTTCCCAGACAGACTCGCGCGCCGATCGAAACTAATTCCGGCACGGCGAAAGTGCCAGAGTTGATGATGCAGTGGCGGCCCACTTTCGCACCAAGCAAGCGCAGGTAAAGCGACTTCCAAGGTGAGCCGGCAATCAAATACACGGCCGGTATTTCGCTGAGACGCGCGCCCAACCACCAGCGAAAATAAGTGACTCCCCAGAGCGGATAGCAACCGGCCCGAAGCCGTCCAACCAGAATGCGTCGCAGAATCGCGCCGACCGGAAATGAGAGTGCTAGGCAGAGAATGTAAGTACACAGTGCAGCGGCAATCGCTTGCAATTCGCTATCCCCCGGATCTCCCGTCATCCAGTGGTAGGCGAAGAATGGAGTGAGCCACTGCGTCATATTCAAAAGGATCAGCCCCGGCAAACAGGCCGTCTGGGCAAGTCCACAGAGAAAGCGTCTGGCCAGTGGCGCACTGACATGAGTCGCCTTGATCGCTGCAGGGGCAGCGTGGCTGAGTGCTGCCATGGTTGCCGCAATGGCCCCAAGCGTGCTGCTACTGTAGATCTGTTGCACGCCGATACTGGAGTAACGAGGAATGTGGCGAAGCCGTGTGACGAGGCGTGCTGCAAGCAGCGAGTGCCCGCCCAGATCGGAGAAGAAATCGACGTGAGACTCCAGGCGTTTGCCTGGAAATAAATCTGCCAGCACAAGCCACAGGGATTCCTCGTGCACATTGGCCGCAGGAGACGAGTCGCCGCTCGGGGCACTGCTCAGCGGCAGTGATCGTAGAGCGTTTGCATCGACCTTACCCGAACTGAGTCGTGGCAGGCGATCCAAAAACTCAATCTGGCTGGGCAGCATGTATGTGGGCAGTCGGGCCGTCAGAGCTGATCGTAGGCGGTGACCATCGACAGCCGATCGGCTCGCAACGGCGAAAGCGACGACCGCATCGCTCCCCTGCAATGGTCGTACAACGACAGCGGCGGCGGCGATGCCGGGTTGGTCGGCGAGTGCGGCAGAAATTTCATCCAATTCGATGCGAAACCCACGCAGCTTGACCTGATTGTCTAGGCGACCCTGACAGCAGATGTTGCCAACCGCATCGAAAAAGCCGATGTCGCCAGTGAGATAGGCTCGCTGGCCATCAATCTCCACAAATCGCGCGCGAGTGAGTTCCTCATGGCCAACGTAGCCCGGCGAAAGTCCCGGACCAAAGACAACGATTTCACCGGTCTCTCCGCCGGGAAGGAAGCGATGCTCGGGGTCGCAGATGCCGATGCCATAATTGGGCAAGGGCTTGCCGATCGTCACGCCCTGCCCTGGTTTGAGTTCGGCCACTGTTGCCGTGACTGTGATCTCGGTCGGACCGTAGGTGTTAAACACACGGTAGGATTTGCCTGTGATTCTTTCGGCGAGTGCGGTGGAACAGGCCTCGCCACCTACATTGAGCAACCGCAGGGTGGCAGGCAGATGTTCCACGAGCGACAATAACGTTGGAACGGCGTGCAGGACCGTGATGCCGTGATCACCAAGCGCGGCCTCGACTGCATCTGGGTCGGTGACTGTCGTGGTGGGTGCGATCCAGAGCGTGGCCCCGACGAGAAAGGAAATCCAAATCTCCTCCAGGGACATGTCGAATGCCAGAGAAAAACCTTGATACACCCTGTCTGTAGAGCAGATCCCCAAAACTTCATTTTCGCTGCGGAGAAAGTGACAGATGCTCTGCTGCGTAATCGCAATGCTTTTGGGTTCACCGGTGGAGCCAGATGTCGCAATGATGTAGGCAGTGTCGGCCCTGCTGGCTGGGCGAAGGGGTGCATGGACGGAGGATTTCTCCAACTCGGAGATCAACAGCGGCACAAGAGGCCATTTAAGATCGTGATCTCGCAGCCGTTGAGCCCCGAGAGCGTCTGTCACAACAAAACATGTCCGCTCCGGTCGGTACACGCCGTGCATGCAGTCCACTAGGCGGTCGATCGGCACAGCAGCATCGAAGGGTAGCCAGGCCGCTCCGGCTAACGTGATGCCAGCTTGGGCGACAATCAAAGCCTGCCCGCGAGGCAGCCAAAGGCCTACGCAGGTGCCGGGCCCGCAACCATTGGCCGAGAGCGCCCGAGCAATCCTGTCGGCTCGATCGAGCAGCGCGGAGTATGTGACGATCTCGTCGCCGTCTTCCAAAGCGTGGGCTGCAGGGCAGTGACCGGCAGTCTCTCGCAGAATATCGGCGAGGGTTTCAGGGCGAAGCAAGTCAGGACGGCTAGGTCCCCAGAGGATCATGTCTGAGAGGATAGCGTAAATCGACCATATCCACGAACTCTCTCGGGATCGGCTCGCTAGGCAAAAGATGCGTCGCCAGTCTCGTCTGCAAAACGGTCATAGACAATCACTTCCGATAGCAAGGGTTGCCCCGGTTTCGGCCAGACTGGCTGGGTGGCCTTACCGACGGCAATCATAAAGCCAATCACGTGGTCCTGTGGCAGATTGATGAGGGCAGAAACTTTTTAGTGTTTGGCAGAGCGGCGAGCATAGATGGCATCGATGGTATTCATGGCGAAATTTCCGGGGTGCGATAAAAAGGTGTCGGGACACTTGGGCGTTCACGCGGAGCAAGGCTACTCCTATTTTTGTCTATGGCTTTACCCGTGCGGCATGGCAACTACGAGGACGCTCAACGCAGCGGCCCGGTTTGCAGAACGACCGTTTGCAGCACTTGCTTGTCTGCTAGCAGTCGCTCACGCAGCTTTGCGTAGTCAACGTCCTGCACTGCGACGTTCGCGTCAATCGCCTGTGCCGCAGCCGTCGCCGCACTCTGGCCGAGCACCATGAACACCGGCTCCATTCGGATCGAACCGAAGGCCATGTGTGTGGCCGAGAGGCAGACCGGGACGAGCAGATTTTCGCACTCGCCCCTGATTGGAACGATCGATCCATACGCGATCGGGTACGGCCCAAACCCGCCGACCTCGACGTCTCCCTCGTTGCGGACGTGACCATCGTTATGGACATACCTTTGCACGTGGTGCGAGTCCATCGTGTAAGCACCCATGCCGATCGAGTTGTCGATCGTGACCTTGCCCTGACAGTTCCGCTGGGTCATGACGTACGCGCCGACCATCCTCCGCGCTTCGCGGATATAGAGCTGGTGCGACCAATTGTCATTGTCTTTGAATTCGTCCTTGGGGAGCCCCCATCGTCCAACCTCATTCCGAAGCTTTTCGGGCACACGCGGGTCGTTGGCGAGGAACCACATAAAACCCTTCTGGTAGCGTTCGTGCTCCTTGATGATCCGTTGACGAGTGGCGTAGCTTCCCTCTGGGTAGTCGTAATTCATCCCAATGTTATCTGTTGAAAACGGCCCCTCATTGTTTGAGTCCGTCTTCCCGTTAGGCATGCGTGTTTTCTTAAAGTAGTCAAAGCCGTACGGATTTGCCCCTGCCAGAATCGTGCGTAGCAGCAGTTCGTATCGCTGCGGGTCATAGCTCTCTGGCTTCGACAATGGGATGCGATTGGCCGCCACGTCTGTCAGGCACATGCGGAAACAGTACGCTTGGATGCGTTTGTCTGCTGAGCCCTCTTCCCCCGTCCCGCCCGTCATCACGCCTGGCAGCAACCCGCTCAACGGATCGCCGGGGCGAACATACGGATCAATGGGTTTTGAAAATTGGTGGTGTCTTGCATAACGCGTTGCAACGCCGTTGAGTGTCTCGCCATATTGGGTGTTCGCCTCGCGGCCGCATGTATACGACACCCCCGCCGCCGCCATGAGGTCGCCCTCGTAGGTGGCATCAATAAACATCTTGCCACGATATGTCTTGCCGGACAGCATCGTAATCGACTCAATGCGGCCGGCTTTCATCTCCACGCCCTTGCCTGGCGTCCGGTCGAGCCACTCCTCGTGATGCACGGTGATGTTGTGCTCAGTGATGAGATTTTCAAAGATCTTCTCCGCAACGTGGGGCTCAAAGATCCACATCTCCGCCTTGCCATAATGCTTACCGAGACGGCGGTAGAAATCGCGAGACAAGCCGCCGATCGCATTTTTATTGCCGATATCGGTGGCTCCAAGCCCACCGCTGGACAATCCGCCAAGGTGTTTGTCTGGCCCAACCACTATCGTCGTCTTATCCATGAGCGTCGCCTGCACCGCCGCCGACACTCCAGCGCACGTGTGGCCGTATACGACCACGTCGAAGGATATTCCCTCCGCTGCGTGGCAGGCGAGCGTCGCTAGCACCATCGTGCCAATAATGATTCCAGCCGCTACCGTTTTGATGAATCCACGCATCATAAGACTCCTCGTTTCAGGCGCAGGACGGGCCGGCCATCCCAGAGTAGTATTACTTTTTCGCGAGCGATTTACTTTCTCTGGCGATTGCGTGCCGTTTTTTCCACTTTGTTCGACGACGATTCACTGGCCGCCGGGCGTGGGAGTTTTAGCGGACGAGCGTTGTCGAATCGAGCGAGCACCGTCTGCAACTGTTTGGCGGCCGCAGCCGACTCGCCGTTCAGCGACGTGACAGCAAGAGGCCGCTTCTCATCGGGATCCGTTGTCAGGTCAAAGAACTCGCCGCTGCGATACAGCTTAAAATATTTTTCAAACGCACACTCACGCAGGCGTTCACCTCGCGGTGAATACCATGAGTAGATCCACTCGCGAGGGTGGCCGCGTTCGCCGCGCAGCTGCGGCAGCACGCTATGGCCGTCGATCGTCAGATCGGCCGGCAGACTCACACCAGCGGCTTCGCAGATCGTCGGCAGAAAGTCTGTGCTGTCGATAAGATCCCCGCACACTCGGCCAGTCGTCATGACAGCTGGCCAACTCATAATGCAAGGAACATGCATGCCCGCGGCCGTTGTCGATCCCTTGCCTCCGATCACAACTCGATCGCCCATCATCGACTTGATTCCTTTGCCAGTCCCGTTGTCGCCGATGAAGATCAGGAGCGTATTTTTCCGCAGCCCTTGTTCGTCGAGCGTCTTGACGAGCAGCCCAATCAGCTTATCCATGTATTCGACCATATCGCCAAAGTACGCTGACCCCTGCTTCACGTTCTTCCCCTTTGACTGTGGGTCCCACTCCTTGCTGTCGGGAGTCGGCTGATACGGGTCATGGCTCAGCATCATCGGATAATACAGAAAGAATGGCTTGTCTTTGTTTCTGGTCACAAAGTCCCGCGCGTACTCATTGACCACGTCTGGGCCGTATTCGCCGTTGGAAAAATCCTTCTCTGTGCCGTTTATCTCCAACCCTGGATTTGCGTATCTCTGTGGACGGCGTGTGTGCTGCCACAAACAATGCTCGTCGAACCCGAAAATCTTTGGCAACTTGGGGTTTTGACCCAGCTGCCACTTACCCGTGATGCAGGTTGCGTAGCCAGCCCCCTGGAAGAGATTGCCGAATGTGGTCGATGCCGGGTCCATCTGGCCAAACGTGATGTAATTCCGGACGTTGTAGTTTCCGGTCATCAATTGCACACGCGTCGGCGTGCAAAGCGGCTGCACATAGCAATGCTCAAACCGCACGCCCGTGGCAGCCAGTTGGTCGAGCACTGGCGTTTGATAGGATGTTCCTCCGTTTGCCCCAATCGTCTCGAAACCCAGATCGTCTGCCATGATCAGGATGACGTTTGGCCTCGCCTCCTGAGCGTCGCCAGCCTCCGTTGCGCTGGGCACAGCCATCGTCTGCGATAGCAAAATCAGCCCAATCGCCCCCCAAATTCTCAACTGCCGAAAGTCGACTGAGCAGACTCGTAATGTGAAATTGAACACTCGCTCCTCCAGTCATCACAATATCCAGAAAAAAGACCGGCCAGAGAGTCCTCGTCGGTGTCAGACTATACGCCAATCCCTGCCTTTTACTGAGAAGAATAGACTCCATCACCGGCACATCAGGGCTGGATCGGTGCCGGAGCCTTCCATCTTTAGAGTGCCATCGCGTTGGATCCTTTCGCTCGCCGAGGTTGATTGCCAGACGATCGATGATATCGCCACAGTGCTCACGGCCGGTTGGCCCGTCGATGATTCAGCTTCGATGGAACATATCCACGGACAGCCAGCCAAGAGTGGTATCAAGTGGACAGGGTGACGGAACCAGCCACACCGCTGCTACCCCAGCCCCCCAAATGCCCACAGACGCCATTGTTCCGAAAATTCTCGTAAAGCTAGCGGCAACTTCTTCCGACGAACCAGTCTGAAGCGATTGCGCTGAATTTTCCGGGAAAGCAGGCTATTGTGACACGGGTGTTTCGGTATTCCTCTTCGTCTTGGATCAAGCCACTCGCGTTTGCGTGCCGGGTGGTGGCGATCGTCCTGGCCACCATGTCAACGGCTGCAGGTCAGGCATTTGAGGAATTTGGTGGAGAGGCGGAGGCCGACTAGGCAAACGTATTGGTACCGCCTGTCGACTTCGATTTTGGGCACTTGCTTGCTCAGGTTCGCGATCCTGCGATCGAGACCGTGGATGAATTGTCACGGAACCCGTCGCGTGGCAGTGGTCGAACCGTCAGCCCCGGCGACGATGCCTTTGGCAATCGGTTGCAGGAGCGCTGGAACAACACTCAGGACCCAGCGATCGAGACCGTAAATCAACTGTCTCGCGACGATGGGAAGAAAGATGGAAAAAAGAAGGACGAAAAGAAAAAAACGAGTGGTACGACAAGATCAATATCCGCGGCTACACGCAGTTTCGGATCAACAGCCTGCTCTGGAACAACGAGGATCTTGCCAATGCGTATCACCAGGGTGACAAATCGGTCACGCCCCTCAACCACTTCTTCATCCGCCGCTGCCGGCTCATTTTCTCGGGCAACTTGAGCGAGCACCTATACTTCTACATCCAGCCCGATTTCGCCTCCAATGTGCCAGGGTCGCAGGATGGCGCGATCAACTTCACGCAACTCCGTGACTGCTACGGCGACGTGAACCTGACGACCGACAAGGTGCACCGTGTTCGCGTCGGGCTGTCGAAAGTGCCGTTCGGCTGGGACAACATGCAGTCAAGTTCCAATCGCATACCACTCGACCGGAGCGATCCCATTAACAGGGCCATCAATGGCGAGCGCAGGATGGGCGTTTTCTATTACTGGACTCCTGACTACGCACAGGATCTTTACAAAGAGGTGCTCGATGAAGGCCTCAAGGGTTCCGGCAATTACGGCGTCCTCGGGATTGGCTGTTACAACGGGCAGGGCGTGTCGCGGCTGGAAGCCAACAACAACATGCATTTCGTGGTGCGGCTGGAGACCCCCTGGAAAATGGACGACGGACAGATCATGGAGGCGGGCGTGCAGGCCTATACAGGCACCTATTCGCCGTACACGGGGCCGATCAAGTTTGATAATCAGACCGTTACGCCGGTCGTCGTGCCGGAAGGCGGCGTCTTGGATCAGCGCATTGCCGCCACCTTCGTCTACTATCCCCAGCCGTTCGGATTCACGACGGAATGGACCACTGGCGATGGCCCGCAGCTCTCGAACCTCTCAGGGACGTCTGCCCTGAACCCACCGGAGATCACCAGCAAGCCGCTTAGCGGCGGCTACGCCATGGTCAGCTACAAGATCGAAAGTGAACGTTGGGGTGTAATGTTCCCGTTCTTCCGCTGGCAGACCTACCGCGGCGGTTACCTGTGGGAACGCAACTCTCCCGACACCTACCTCGGCGACTTCAATCTGGGCTTCGAGTGGCAGTTCTCGCCACAAATGGAACTCACGGCCGAATACGACTGGGTGAATCGCACCAACACCTCGTCATCGCAGGCCAAGATCATCGACGGCCAATACGCCCAATTCCAAGGCGACATGCTCTGCTTTCAGTTCCAGATCAATTATTGAAGCGTCGGTTGAAGTGCGGTCACGCGAATGGCCGGCTGAACCGCCATTGGCAGGGTGGCCTGTGCGCCGATTACGTTACCGAAACGATCCGGACTCCTCTAAAACGTGCCCCCTGGTCAGACGTTTGCGCTGCGGCGCTGGCGGATCCAGGGATGCTCAAAGGCGACCCCCAGCCGCGTCTCTCACGAGGGGCAGAAGGCAGGCTCTCCGGAGCAACTATCGGGCAGTCGATTCGCGGGGACAGTGGAGCAAAGGTTGCTCAAAATGCGGCTCGCGGAGGCGAATGATGCTGAAAAATGGCTTTTCTTCCGAGAATCGAGGATTGCCAATTTTTTCCTCTACCCAAATTTTTCCGCGGCCAGCTAGGCTACCGGGCATCAATTGTCCGCAGACGTCCTAAAGGCTACCTATTTAAGCATGTTTTTAGGATGCTCTGCTAAGCGGTCCCGTTCCTCTATAAGGAGAATCTCATGAAGCGTCTTCCCACGATCCTTTCCATCCTGTGTGCCGTCGCCGTCAGTCTGATGGTCGCCGACACCGCCTCGGCTGCCGGCCGCGGCCGCCGAGGCCAAAGCTGCGACTGTGCGTCGGGATGTGCGGCCGAGCCAGCCTGTTGTGCAGCCGAACCAGCCTGTGCTGCGGCTGAGCCAGCCTGTTGTGCTGCCGAATCTACCTGTTGTGAGAGTAAGCCTGCTCACCGCCGCGCCCGTCAAGGCAGGCTAGCCAGCCGCCGTGCCAACAAGGGCGGCTGTGCGAGCTGCTGCGAAGAGCCAGCCTGCTCCGCCGAGCCATGCTGTAATGCTGGTTGATCCGCACCCCAACCGGGCATCTGCCTGAAGC
>Ga0194051_1000211_pt1 | contig 33911 bp, 33 predicted proteins | sample SepL2320m_MetaG_FD_161275 | JGI IMG/M metagenome (GOLD analysis project Ga0194051, IMG submission 161275) | Anoxic zone freshwater microbial communities from boreal shield lake in IISD Experimental Lakes Area, Ontario, Canada - Sep2016-L239-20m | ecosystem: Environmental > Aquatic > Freshwater >... | reverse complement strand
CCTGATCGATGATGTTGTCGGTCGCTATGTGGATGCGTTCGTGGAGCTCATTGATCATGCGAGGGGTGAAGCCTTTGTTGACCAGGCGCCGGTAGCGGGTGTGCAGCGGCGGGTCCATGTTGAGCATCACCAGCTGCTGCTGGGCTAGCTCGTCCTCGGACATCTCCCACAGATAGGTGGCCTTGCGAGCCGAGGAGAAGTGCTCGTAGTCGCGGTTGACCAGGGTGGCATCGGCCAGCGAGGTCACGGCCCAGAACCCGGGGCCATCCTGCTCTTCTTGCCACCACACCGGGGCATTCTGGCGGAGGAAGGCGAACCACTCATGCGGTACTCGCTCGGCGAACACCGTCGAGTCCAGCAGGTTGATGTCGCTGAATTTGACCCCACTGATATCGAGTTCCGTCTGGCTGGTATCACTCATATCGGACACACCCTCCCGTAAATCAGACACAGTGTCCGATAGTTGAGATCGTACGTCCGACAAGCGGGGCGTGTCAACGCGGGCGGGCGTGGACGGGGAGCTCGCATCTGGGCCGTCACGGCCCTGTGACCTTGGTCGAGTGCCTCTGCCCAGCGGCTACGCCCAGTCGACGTCGCCGTCGATGATGATCCTGGGCTCCTCGGTCAGTACGACCTCGAGGCAGTCGGTGTCCAGGAACTTGGCGATGTCTTCCATCATGGCCGGAAAGTCGTCCTCGCCCATGTGGGCGTAGTACGCCTCCATCGACTCGAACCACTGGACGGTCACGCCGTCGTAGCCGGACCGGTCGTCGTCATTGCGGTAGTCATCGAGGGGGCGCGGATTCTGCTCGTAGCGGATGACGTACTTCGCCGCGCTCGAGTTGGCGATTAACGGGCCGTGGTGGTCGCGCCAGTAGGCGTGGAACTCGGCGGGGGTGAGCCCTTCCTTGCGCTTCAGCAGACAGGTCAACTTGATCATGATCGGTGTCCTCCCCATGGTGTCGGGTCATGTCGGGTCATGTCGGTTCGTGTCGGGTCCGGTGCGTGGCCATGCCGGCCCCTAGAAGAGGCTGCACGCTAAGGACGGCCCCCGCAAGCCGGGAACAGAACTTCGCCACGCAGAGCGAGGTTGCCCAGCCGCCGTGCTCGGCTCACTTCGCCCGGCAGCGGCTCGTCGGATACCGTCGAGGGGTGAACGAAGCGAACCCGGAACCTGGCCAGGTCGAAGTGCCGCCGACCGCGGCTGGCCGTGGACCGGTTCCCGCCGGCCTTCCCCCGCACCCTGGGGTCACCTCGCCGGCCGACATGCGCCGACTGCGCCATCGCCTCCTCCACTCCGTGATCCACCGAGGATGGGACTGGATGGTCCGCCACGGAGCCACCGGGCCGGGCGACACGTTGGCTGACCAGTTCGGCTCATTCGGTCGCGGCAGCTGTCTGGCCTTCCCGACGGGGGCCATCTTCGGCGAGGAGTGGATCCACGTCGGCGAGGACAGCCTGGTCGGCCCTTATGTCAGCCTGTCGGCCGGCATGGTCCCCGGACAGAAGATGGTGACCGACCCGGTGGTCCGTATCGGCGACCGCACCATGATCGGCCGGGGGAGCCACATCGTCGGCCACTTCTCCATCGACATTGGCAGCGACGTCCAGACCGGTCCCTACGTCTACATCACCGACCAGAACCACGGCTATGAGAATCCTGACGAGGTGGTCCATGTCCAGTGGCCCCATGACATCCCGGTGTCGATCGGCGACGGTAGCTGGCTGGGCACCGGCGTGGTGATCCTCCCGGGTACCGAGCTGGGAAAGAACGTGGTGGTGGCAGCCGGTGCGGTGGTGCGCGGCGTCTTCCCTGACCACTGCGTAATCGCCGGGGTACCGGCCAAGATCGTGCGGCGCTACGTGCCGGGGTCGGGGTGGATCACCGGTTCGGGTTCGGTCCAAGCGACTGGCCACGTGCTCGACTCGCCGTCGGGGTCGCCGCCTGGTTCGCCGCCTGGGTCGCCATCAGGTTCGCCGGCCGATCCGGCCAGAGGTCCGACGCCACCGGCCTGACCGGGTCCAAAACCCTGTTCTGGAGGCACAGGGCCATCGCCCATTTCGGCTCGCCGGTCGGTCGCTCGCCGGTCCGTGCCTCGGCGGTCATCTTCCGGGGGAACCTCGATGGGAACGGTCGGCACGGGCATGGGAGGGGCGGGATAGGCGATGGTGCCGAGCGCATAGCGCCGGACCACCTCGGACGCCTCGGCCCGACCCAGTTCGATGAGGTGCTCGGTGGTCGAGAAGTCATCGAAGTCACGGTTCATCCCCTCAGGCCCGATGCAGAGAATCACCTCGACATGTGCAGGCAGGTGGGACATCTCTCGCACGAATCGGGCATGGATGGCGATGAAGAGCGCATTGATCATCACCTCGACGGGTCGCTTGGTCACCGGCGGGTGGAAGACCGGCGGCGAGCAGAGGAGCACGACGATGCGGGTGGCACCAGCGTCGATGGCACGCTGCAGGGGCACGTTGTCGACCACGCCGCCGTCGACGTAGCGCTCGCCGTTGATCTCAACGGGAGGGAAGATGGCCGGCATGGCCGCGGAGGCCAGGACGGCCTCGACGGCGGGACCGTAGGTGAACCACCGCTCACCCCCGTCGGTCATGGAGGTGGCCACCACTTCGACGGGTATCACGGCCTCTTCGAGGCGCTCGTAAGGGAACCCCCGCTCCACGATCGACCGCAGACCCGAGTTGGCGAAGACGGAGTCGCGCTGCTGCAGGTACAGCCATGGACCGTGGAGCAGGCCTTGGGGGTAGATGTCCTCGCGTTGCAGCCCCAACCACATCTGGGTCATTCGCTCCACACCCTCGCGAGTTGGATCGGCGGCGAAGCCGACACCATTGATGGCCCCGACTGACGAGCCGTAGATGCGGTCGGGTATGAATCCGTGCTCGGCCAGGACCTGGAGCATGCCGATCTGGACGGCACCTCTGGTGCTTCCGCCGGCCAGTACCAGGGCGGTCATCTCCTCATTCTCGTACTCTGCGTCGCCTGCTTCGTCTTCGTCGCCTGCTTGGTCGCCGGCTTCATCGCCTGCCTGTTGGGCAAGCCATTCGGCCTTCGACCTCCGGGCCTGGCCGATGAGCGAGCGCAGTGTCAGCACAATCAGAACGACGACGGCGACGACGAACAGCGTGAACACGACGGTGAATGCAGTCGACGAGGAAGCGAGGGTCATCGAGGCAGAGGCTACCGGGATGGTCCTGGTTCATCGGGTCTTGTGACACCCGAAGTACACACTGCTGTCTATGAGCACGATGGAGATCCCTTCTGGGGAAGGAGCACTACGGGGCAGAGGGCCCCGCGACAGCGGCCGTCCCGGCCGTCCCGGTGGTTCCGGTGGCGCGGATGGGCACGGCGCATGCGGGAGCCCCGGTGGCGCGGCTGGGCCCGGCGCATGCGGGAGCCCCGGTGGCGCGGCTGGGCCCGGCACGAGTGGGGGCACACCGTGGAGCGCCAGATGGCAGCCGCTGGCTGGAGCGGCCCTGCTCGAGCGCCTGCGGGTGACCGGGAGGCCCAGGCCGGCCGCCGACCCGGCACTGTCTGGCGACCTCCGCTCGTTCCTCGAGTCCGGCCTGGACGAGGTGCTCGGCCAAGCCGCCGGGTCACGTCAAGCCGCCGGGTCACGTCAAGCCGCCGGGTCAGGCCTGGTCGTGACCCAGGGTCGGTTGACGGGTGCGCTGGCGTGCCCGGCCCACCGGGTGGATGACCAGTCCGCAGAGCATGAGTTCACCATCCCGCTGGCCACAGGCGCCCTGATCGATGTCCTGTTCCGTCAGTTGGTCACCACGGGCTCCATCGACGATCCCATGGCCGACGCACTGGACGGTCTCTCCATCGACGCACACCGTGCATCACTGGTCGACTGGATGCATGGACTTGCACAGGCAGAGCGCCGCGAGTTGCGATCTGAGGTCGAGCGGCAGGCCGACGGGTTGCTTCGGCGGTGGCCGGCCCTGGATCCATCCTGGCTCCCACGGACCCAGACCCCATTGCGGGCGGTCATTGCTGGGGGCCAGGTCGATCTCTCGGTCTATGTGGACCTGGTGATCGGCCGTCCGGCCGCAGACGTGGCGTCGGTGGCCTTCGTCGACGTGCGTTCCGGTGCCCGGCGACCAGGACACCGCGACGACCGACATCTGGGCGCCCTGGTCGAGGCCCTCCGCGCTCCGGCCCCCCCGTTTGCCGTGGCCACCTACTACACGAAGACCGGCGAACTCGATGTGGACCCGGTCGACTCCGACCTCCTGGCCGCTGCCGCACGCCGGTGCCTGGCCGGCATCCGAGCGATGGACTCCCTCAGCCGAGGTGAGGAGCCGGAAGGTACCGGCTCGGAAAGCTGCACCATGTGCGCACTGGGGTTGGCTAGTGAGCCCGACCTCGCTACTGTTCCGATCGGAGCCATCTCGAATGCGGCCGAAGCCATCTCGAATGCGGCCGAAGCCATCTTGCATGTGACCGAAGCCCGGGTTGCGGCTCCCTCGACACAGACCACCTACGCACAGGGGCAGGCGGCATGATCGGGCGTACGGACTCAATCAACGATCTGGTGCGTACCCCGCCTTCGTCAGTGGTCGATGCCCTCGCTCGGACACGGGTGCGCGATCGGCTCGTGGACGGAGTGGCCGGCGCCGTGGGTGACCTGCCCTCGGGGGCACTGGTCGAGGTCACTCTGGCGTCGATCCGACGGGCCCGGTCTCATCCGGAGGCCCTGGGCCGGCCGGAGGAGCCGTTCGCGTGGAAGCCCGTCTTCGTCCGGCGCTCACTGGGGCTCGCTGCTTTGCGCTCGTGTGCCGAGGGACGGTTCGCCCTACCATCGGCCGCCGTCGGTCCGGTCGCTGACCAAGCGGTGGAGGAGTGGGAGCGCACTGGACAGAGGATCTTCCATTGGGAGCCTTGGTTCGCCGGTCTTGGTACCGGGGGCCGTGCCGTCGTGCTGGCCGAGGCCACTGCTTGGGCCACATCGCTGTGGGCGACGTTGGACTGGACGACGCTCAGTTCGCAGGTCCGCATCGGCGGGATGGACGACCTGTGGACCTGCCCGGCCCCGCGCACGGTCCGGCTCAAGGGTCGCTGCGAGGTCCGCACCCGACTCGACATGGTTGTGGATGGTCGTCGCATCGCTGGATCAGACACCGGTCCGTCGGCTCTGGTCTCGGTGTCGGGCGGGGTGCCGGCCGAGGGATGGAGGGAGGACCTGGCCTATCTGGCTCTGGTAGCCGGGCTGCGGGCCCCGGACCGGCCCGTACCGGCCCGGGTGGTAGGTCTGTGGCCGGACGCGGCCGAGGAGCGAACAGTGGAGATCGATGAGGCTGCACTCGAGGGCGCCGTCGACCGGGTGGTGGCCACAGTGGCGATGACAGCGGCCGCCACTCGATCCATCAGCGGCGATCGTCCGGGAGGCACTCGCACCCGCACCAGCGACGGCTCCACGCTCGTCGGCTCCAAGGTGGCCTGACGACCGCGCCTTGAGGCCAGGGCCTCAGAACAGGGCCTTGGCTGCCTTGGTGTCGGGCTTGCCTGCGGCGGTCAGGGGGATCTCCCCGACCAGCAGGAGTTCACGGGGGACCTTGTAGCCGGCGATCTGGCCCCGGCAGTGCTCCTGGAGCACGTCGAGGGTGAGTGGTGCCGTACCGTCACGCATCCGGACGACGGCAGCTACCCGCTCGCCGAATCGTTCGTCGGGCAAGCCGACCACAATGGCGTCGTACACGTTCGGGCATGCCTTTACGGCAGCCTCGACCTCCTCCGGAAAGATCTTTTCGCCCCCGGAGTTGATCGACGCCGACCCCCGCCCGTGGATGGTGATCACCCCGTCGGCCTCGATGGAGGCCAGGTCGCCGGGGACTGACCATCGGACGCCGTCGGGGCCGGTCGGGAATGTGGCTGCCGTCTTGGCCTCGTCCTTGTAGTACCCGAGCGGAATCCTCCCCGATCGGGCCAACCGGCCGATGCGTCCGTCCCCTGGGCTGAGGGGGACCAAGTCGTCGTCCAAGACCGCCGTGTCGTCGCTCATGACGAACTTGGGTCCGCTCGCACCCACCTCGACCGCACCCTGGGCGCCAGCCTCGCTGGATCCGAACCGGTCCATGATCATCGCCCCAGGCAGCTGAGCGCTCAGGTCGGCCTTGACCGTGGCCGACAGCATGGCCCCACCAGAGCCGATCACCGCCAGGGTCGAGGTGTCGTAGGTGCCCGGTGCGGCCGCGGCCAGCGTCTCGGACAGGGGACGGGCCATGGCGTCGCCCACCAGCGCCGTCGACACCACGCCCTCTTCGCCGATGAGGCGTAGCAGCCGGTCAGGGTCGAAGCGGTGCTCGACGTAGAGCACGGCGGTCCCGGCCATCATGAAGGCGTTCCACATGGCCCACTGGGCGTTGCCGTGCATGAGCGGAGCCACCACCAGCATGGGGATCCGGCCGCTTTCGTCGGTGTTGAGCCGACCGGCCAGTTCACCAGCCGAGGTGATGGGCACTGCTCCCCACCCACCGCCGCCCATGGCCGCGAAGAAGATGTCCTCTTGGCGCCACATGACTCCCTTGGGCATGCCGGTGGTGCCCCCGGTGTAGAGAATGTACTGATCGTCGGGAGAGCGGGGAGCGAACGTGCGGTCTGCGCCCTCGGCGGCCAGGGCGGCTTCGTAGTCGGTGGGCGCGGCTCCGGCCGCGGTCGTCACCGGGTCACTGGTCGGGGGTGGCGCGCCGTCCTCGATGACCATGAGGTGCAGGGTGCGGGCCTCGGGGCCATCGGTCAGCGAGTCGGCCACCAATCCCGACAGGTCGCGCTCGTACACCAGGACCTCAAGATCAGCGTTGCCGACTACATAGCGGAGCTCGGGCGCTACGTACCGGAAGTTCAGATTGATCGGCACGCACCTGGCCTTGTAGCAGCCGATCATGGACTCGACCCACTCCGACCGGTTGCGGGCCAGGATGCCCACGTGGGCCCCGGTGCGCAGTCCGAGCGATGCGAGGTGGTGGCCGAACCGGTTGGCTCGGGCATCGAGTTCCAAGTAGGTCAGGCGGACATCCCCCGCTACCAGCGCCAGCCGGTCCGGCACGGTGTCCACCACCAGCTCGAACAGGTCGGCCAAGTTGAATTGCCGGTCGCTCACTGCGTGTCTCCCTTGAGTCTGCTGTCGGTCTGTGTCGGTCTGTGTCGGTCTGTGTCGGTCTGTGTTGGTCTGTGTCGGTCTGTGTCGGTCTGTGTCGGTCTGTGTCGGTCTGTGTCGGTCTGTGTCCGTGGCATCGGCCCCGGATCTGCGGCTTGGTCGGTCACCGTCGGTCGCTGCCAGCCGCCCCGGATTGCCGTGGGGCTGCGCTCGTAGCATGCTGCTCCGGAACTGAGAACGGTAGCCAGTCCGGCACACCGCTTCGAACATCGCCCGGCACACCGCCGGGCGCACCAAGGGTGACAAGGGAGAACAGCTGTGACCGATACCAGCGGACTTGCGACGGGGATTGCCGGGTACACGGCTCTGGTTACGGGCGGCGGTAGTGGCATCGGCCTGGGCACGGCCACCCGATTGGTGCGCGACGGCGCCCATGTAACGATCTGCGGGCGGACCGAGGACAAGCTCGCCGCCGCCGTGGCCGGTCTCGAAGAAGTGATCGCCGCCGTGCGGGCCGCAGGTGGCCCAGTGGGCACGGCGCGGTACATCGTGGCTGACGTGACCGTGGAGGAACAGATAGCGGCAGCTGTAGCGGCAGCAGCATCACCCCGAGGTCACCTCGACATCCTCTTCGCCAACGCCGGGGGAGCGTTCCACATGGGCCCGATCGTCGGTGCCGACCTCGACGGGGTCCGCCAGACGGTGGATCTCAACTTGATCGGGACGTTCCTGTGCATCAAGCACGGTGCCCCCTTGATGGCGACCGGTGTGGGCGAAGGTCTGGACGGCGCCGAGGCGGCCGGCGGATCGATCATCGGGATGTCGTCGGGGGCCGGCCACTTCCCACACCGCTACCTGTGGGCCTACGGGGCGTCCAAGGCGGGGATCGACATGCTGTGCAAGTACGCCGCCGAGGAGTTGGGCCGCACCGGAGTGCGGGTCAACACGGTCCAGCCCGGCATCGTCGATGACGAGCTGATGGCGCCGATCACGGCCGGGGGCGCGCTCCTCGACGACTATCTGGCCGAGATGCCCATCAGCCGGCTGGGCACGGTCGAGGACATTGCCGCCGCCGTTCGATTCCTGGCCGGTCCCGAGGCGGGCTGGATCAGCGGGGAGTCACTGGCGGTCGATGGAGGCCACCACCTCCGGCGCGGCGCCAACTACGGACTGCTCTTCGGGGAGTAGATCGACTGGGTCCGATGGGTCTATTCCCCCTGCCCTTTCGAACGGGTCGGTTCGCCACTAACCTAAGGGCAAGAGTACCGGTCGGAGTGAGTTCCGAACGGGTTGCATGCGCAAGGGGCCCGGTTGGACAAACGTCCAGCGCACGGGCGCATGTTCAGGGGTCACACCGTTCTGGAGGTACGCATGTTCCGTTCCCATCGAAGCACGGCCGGCACCAGGCCAACCGGACAGTCGCGCTCCGCGTTTCGGGTCGCCTCGTCGGTTGCCGTGGCGTCTCTGTGCTGCATCGGTGCCACCGGGTTGGCCGGTGTAGTCGGTCCAGCATCGGTGGCCGGAGCTTCGGGGCAGTCAGCCACGACCGTGCCAGGCGAAACTCTGACTGTGCCCACAGCTGAGCACCATCGCTACCGGCACGGCGCCGTGCCCCGCAAGACTCGCAATTTGAAGGGTGTGTCCGCATTGGGAACAGCCGCTGGCACCCGGGCGCCGTTGGTTAGCGGCAGGCTCCTCCAATATGGTGGAGGGCTCACCGCCGGTGGCCTGGTTGGTGCAGGAGTGACCACGGGTCAGCCAGTTGTCTACCTGGTCTTCATGGGCGCCCAGTGGGGGACCGAGTCGACCAACGGCAGCGGTCAGCACGTGTTCAGCGGCGACCCATCATCGATGGCCCCGGCCATCCAGACCTTATTCAGTGGACTCGGCACCAACGGTGAGACGTGGAGCGGCGTGTTCACCCAGTACTGCGATGGAGCGGCGATCGGCGCCACCTCGTGCATCCAGGGGAGCACCCTGATCCCTCATCCATCCGGGGGTGTGCTGGCCGGGGTCTGGTACGACAACTCGCAGACAGCCACCGACCAGGAGACGGCCGGACTTACCGGCCACCAGTTGGCCGCCGAGGCCGAAGCAGCGGCGACCCACTTCGGTCGGACCGACCAGGCCTCCAACCGCAACACCCAGTACGTCATCGTCTCTCCCACCGGGACCAACCCCGATGGCTGGGCTAACTCGAGGACGGGGTACTGCGCCTACCACGACGACACCCACGACCCTTACCTTGGCGGAGGAGGTGCGGTGGCTGGCCCGATCGCGGCCTTCACCAACCTTCCCTATGTCCCTGATGCGGGGGTGTACTGCGGGGCCGGGTCGGTCAGTTCGCCAGGAACGCTGGATGGCGCCACCGAGGCGGCCAGTCATGAGTACGCCGAGACGCTCACCGATCAGTTCCCCGAGACCTACCCGGCGGCGGGTTGGACGAGATCGTCCGGCGCAGAGAACGGCGACATGTGTGCCTACATTTCTTCTGGACCCGGGGCTGCCTTCGGCCTGGCCCTCAGCACCGGCACGGTGGCCGTGCAGGGCACGTGGTCGAACCGGGCCGACAACGGCAAGGGCTCCTGCATGAGCGGCGAGTCGGACTACGTCTTTACCCCGGTGATCACGTCGGTATCGGCCCGGTCAGGGGCGGCTGGCTCCACGGTGATCATCAGTGGCATCAACTTGATGGGAGCGACCTCGGTCGCCTTTGGTGGATCACCAGGCAGTATCGTGGCGGACACGGTTGCATCGATCACCGCTGTCGTGCCTACGGATGGCGTCAACGGGTCGATCACGGTGACCACCTCGGTGGGAACTGCCACCAGCCCCAGAGTGTTCAACCTGGTGCCCACGGTGACGTCGATCGCTCCGACCTCGGTGCTCCATGGCGACTCGGTGACGATCAGTGGGTCAGGGCTAGGTGGGGCCAAGAAGGTGACCATTGGGGGGAAGAAGGCCGTGGTCTCCTCCAACAACCCCACCCAGATCGTGGTACTGGTCCCGAGCAAGGCGGCTACGGGGTCAGCGAGTGTCGTCGTGTCCACTAAGTACGGTACGGCCACCAGCGCCACTCCACTCGCCATCGGCTGATCAGCGGCCACGGGTAGTCGATCGGATCTCGGGGGTTCGGATCTCGGCGGTTCGGATCTCGGGGTCAGACCTAGCGGTCATCCCGGTGGCGACTACCTTGTCGTGAGGCCCGGACGGTAGCGTGTGGGCGATGACCGCCCGTTGCGACTACCTATGACGGGCATGCGATGACGGGCATGCGATGACGGGCATGGGAGGCCACACCGGGCCCGGTGACTCATCGATCATCGCCGAGTTCCACCACGCCCTGGCATCCGAGGCAGCACTCCTTGTCGCGTTGTTGGCGGCGCTCTTCGTGGGCTGGAACCAACTCCGATCGATGCAGTACCGCCGGGCTGTCATCCGTGGTGAGCAGTTCCCGGTCCCCGTGGTCGCCCGGCCGCCAGAGCCGTCCGGTCGGCGCTTCCTGCGGATCTCCTTCGGGCTGCTGTGGCTGTTCGACGGGCTGCTCCAGCTCCAGCCCGGCATGCCCATGGGGCTGCCGTCCGACGTGATCCGGCCAGCAGCGTCCACGTCTCCAGAGTGGGTCCGCCACTTGGTCGACTCGGGCATCCCCTTGTGGGCGAACCATCCGGCCACGGCTGCGGCTGCTGCCGTATGGATCCAGATCGGCATCGCCGTGCTGCTCCTGGTGGCTCCGCGCGGAATGTGGAGCCGGTCGGCAGGGTTAGTGAGCAGCGGATGGGGGCTGGTGGTGTGGTCCCTGGGTGGCGCGTTCGGGGGGATCTTCGCCACTGGGCAGACCTTGCTCATCGGCGCTCCTGGCGCCGTCTTCTTCTATGTGGTGGCTGGTGGGCTGCTGGCGCTACCGGAATCGGCGTGGTCAGGGACGAGAGTCGGCCGGGCTGTGCTGGGCGGTATGGGCGTGCTGCTCCTCGGGTTCGCCGTTCTTCAGGCCTGGCCTGGTCGAGGGTTCTGGCAGGGCTCGATGCACGGCAGGCCGGGGACGCTGGCTGTCATGGTGCACCAGATGTCCCAGACCCCCCAGCCCCGTATCTCGTCTCTACTGGTGACGTGGTTCGCAGCGTTCGATCGGAACCACGGCTGGGGGGTGAACTTGCTGGCTGTGGTGGTCATGGCCGGCATGGGTGTGGTGTTCTTGCTCTGCTGGCGCTCCACGGCCGGATCGGGCTCGCGCCTCATGCGTCCTGCCATGGTGGTGCTGGTCGTGTTCTGCCTGGCCGACTGGGTGCTGATCCAAGACTTCGGCTTCTGGGGCGGTGTCGGGACCGACCCCAACTCGATGCTTCCTCTGCTGTTCGTCGCCATGGGTGGATACCTGGCGGTCACCAGGCCGGCCGCGGTGACCGAGGAGGTTGCGGCAGACATAGGGGCCGCGTCCCCTCCTCGAGCGTTGGATGCCGATGCCGACGCCGATGCCGATGCCGAGTTCGAGTCAGAGACGATCCCCCCGGTCCTGGTTTCCGCGGGTGTCTCGGCTACGACCGCTGCGGAGGAGGTGACTGGTCAAGTGTCCGACCCACGGCCGAAGCGCTCGTGGTGGGAGGGGATCGATTCTCGTCACGCCGGTCGAGTGGCTGCGGCTATCGGGGCGATGGGCATCATCCTGCTGGGGGTAGCACCCATGGCGGCCGCATCTGTTTCCGGATCGGCCGACCCGCTCATCGCCGAGGCCGTGAACGGACCGCCAGAGGTGACGTCGTCGCCGGCACCGCCGTTCCGTTTGATCGACCAGACCGGGGCGACTGTGTCGTTGGCCGACCTGCGCGGGTACACCGTTGTGTTGGCCTTCATCGACCCGGTGTGCACTACCGATTGCCCGATTATCGCCCAAGAGCTGCGTGTAGCCGACCACATGCTGGGCGCAGACTCCGCTCGGGTCCGGTTCGTGGCCATCGTGGCCAACCCTCTCTACCGATCGCCAGCCATCGTGGCCGCCTTCGACCGTCAAGAGGGGTTGGGCACCATGGCCAACTGGCGCTTCCTGACCGGAACGGATGCTGAGTTGCGGGCCGCTTGGTATGCCTATGGAGTGGCGGTCGAGCTCACACCGGCCGGCGGCATGGCCGCGCACCCCGACATCATCTACGTGATCGACTCCCACGGGGTACTCCGGCGCATCGTCAATGCCGACACTGGTTCCGATGACAGCGCCACCCGGACTTCGTTGAGCGGTGTACTGGCATCCGAGGTCCGAGCGGTGCTGCCCCGATGAAGCCGTGGGTGCGCTGGACGGTAGGGGCGGGTTCGGCCCTAGTGGTTGTGGGGATCGTCGTGGTCGGATCGCACGGCAGTAGAACCCCGCCAGCCCCCGTGCCACCGGTGCCGCTCGCATCCCTGTCGGCGTCGACCACCTCGGCGGACCAGACGACAGTGGTGTTCGCCATGGGGAAGTTCGATGATCTATCCAACACGTTTTATGAACTGTTCACTCACCAGGCTGGCACTACCACTTGGGCGCTGGCGACACCGCCGGGCGTCGCCGACAACGGCGGATTGGTCGTCGGATCCTCGGCTGCGGGCTCTCTGACGGCTGGGTTCTTGCCGTCGGTCGACCTGACCTTCTCGGTGCTGGCCCACAGTATTGACGGGGGCGCTCACTGGAGTCCCGGTGACATTCCTGGCACGCTGGCCGCCAACCCGGATGCGCTGGCCACAGGAGCCGACGGATGGGTTGCCGCTGTGCTGGCTCGTCCCAGTCGGTCCGTCGTCGTGTCCGACCCGGTGACGACGAGATGGCAGCGAGTGGTTTTGGCGCGGCAGTTGGCCGGGGTGACTGCGAGGTGCTTGGTCGACGGGATTACCGCGGTGGCTGTCACTTCGGCGAATGGTCCCGTGGTGGGAGCGGGTTGCGCGCACTCGGTAGCGGTCGGGCTGTTCGTCCCGACGGGGCCGCTCCCTTCAGGGGCTGTGGCCCCGCCGGTGGGCGCCAAGTGGTCCTTGGTCGGACCGGTGTTTGGTGGACGGACGCCCTCGGCCACATCGGTAGTCCGGCTGGAAGCTGGGCCTACGGGCATCACCGGCCTGGCCAGGGCAGATGTCGATGGTGCCATCGAGCTGATGGGGTTGTGGGGTGATGCCGAGGCCACCGGTGGAGCCGGGTTCACCGGATCGCCAGTGCTCACCGTGCCATCGGGTTGGTCGCTGCTGTCCACCGGGATCGGGGGTGGCGGTGGCCGTGGAGTCACCGTGCTGGTCGGATCGGGCGCGTCTCGGAGGGTCGAGACGACGGACGGACCCGGACAACCCTGGATGCGGCTGGCCCCGGCCCCCGCCGGCACCACTGCCGTAGCCACCATCGGCAACGAAACCGTCGCATTCGTGCCGTCTGGGACCTCGCTCACGATATGGAGCACCACCTCTGGGGCGACATCGTGGACGCGGGTGGGTCGCCAGTCGGTCCCCTTGCCGTACGGGTCGTCGGGCTGACCGGACCGGAGCCGTCTCGGGGCCGGTACTATCGGCCCGTCTCGGAAGGACGGACCGATGGTGCTCCCCCAGTACTGGCAGATCACCCCGCTGGCTGTGTGTGCAGTGGTGGCAGGGATCGCTTACGAGGTCGGCCGGCGTCGGCTGGCCCAGCGACAGAGCGCCGCTCATCGCCGGGCACGCTGGCACCGAGCACTGGCCTTCTATGCCGGACTTGTGCTCCTCGCACTGGTGGCATCAGGGCCGCTGGAGCGGTGGTCGATGACCCGCCTCAGCATCCACATGGTTTCCCACGTGTTCGAGATGTTCTTTCTGCCGCCCCTGCTGATCCTCGGGGCCCCGTGGGTGCCGCTCCTGTTCGCCCTGCCTGTGGAGCGGCGTCGGAAGTGGTTGCGGGCGTACCACCTGTCCCGTTCGGGGCGGTTCCTGCGGGGACCGGTATCAGTGCTCATCAATCCGATCGTCGCCATCATCGTGTTCAACGGGACGATGATCCTGTGGCACCTACCCCGAGCCTACGACTGGGGCTCGTGGCACGAGTGGGCCATGAACTGGTTGATGGCCCCCATGTTCGTAGTCGCCGGCTACCTGTACTGGCGGATCATCCTGCCATCCCATCCGTCTCCGTCGAGGGGCTCGACGAGGATCCAGATCGTCGCCGTGGTGGTCACCGCGTTTGAGATGCTGGTGCTGGCCATGTCCATGGCCATCTTTACGCACACCCCTTGGTACTCGATGCATGTGGCCATGGAAGGTCCGGCCGCCGCCCTGGGTGACCAGCGGGTGGCGGCGGGGATCCTGTGGGTGTGCGGAGACTTCTGGGCCATCCCGGCCCTCGTGCTGATCGCCTATCGGATCTATGGAGCAGAGGGTGGGGTGTCGGCCTCATTCGAGCGCGCCGTGGGACGGGCCTGACGGCCAGCCGGGCCAGCCGGGCCTGACGGGCCAGCCGGGCCAGCCGGGCCAGCCGGGTCAGTCGGCCCCGGGCTTCTCCGACTGGCGGGCTTCGTCGGCATCCATGTCCGCCAAGTAGGCCTGCCAGGCCAGGAGATCCGCATCAGCACCGGCATCTGGGGGACTCACAGGTGGGTCACTCGGCTCGTGGGAAGCGGCGAGCTTTCTGGAGCGTCGCTTGGTACGAGATCCGTCCTGTCCGTGGAGGAGGTTCCACCACATATAGAGGGCGAACACAGCGAATATCGGCCACTCGAACACGTAGGCCCAACTCAGTGTGTTGCCGCCGAGCGCACGCGATATTTCGAACACGAAGGCGGCCACGCAGAGGACCAGACCAGCAACCAGGATGAAGTGCAGGCGGAATGCCTCGGCCCCTCGCAGGCGGCCCGATTGGGCCTCGGGGCCTGGCCGATCGGCACAAACTTCGTCCGGCGTGCGTTCGTCGGGTTTCCTGGATGCCACGATTCCACCCTAGCGACCGCCGACAACGGGTTCCGAACTGATGCAGGTGTAGCAACCAGCAAGGTAGTTGTTCCGTGAAGTTTGCCGAATCTCTGTTATACAACGAGGTGTATCTATGCATTTTGATGCCACGTAGGCCATACGTAAACGTGGGATCTGGAAAGTGAGAGCCGTGACGGCAGACGAATCGACGGCAAGTGCGCCGGACACTGATCCAACCAGATCCGTCAGGATCAAGCCTGTAGGGCTGCTCGCTACCTTCGTGGTGGCCCTCATCGGTTTTGCCGGTGTGGCTGCCTTCTTCATGTCTCAGGATTACACGTCGCCCAACTACCCGAACGGGGTGCAGGTGGCCAAGAGCATGGGCACCGAAGTGGTGAACGGTCAGTCCGTGCCTCACGTGTCGCTCGCCTTCGACACCTACCCGGACTCGACGGGCACGGTCAACGGCAAGCCGATCCACCCGAGCGGTAATCCTGGGTGGCCGGCCTACGGGATGAGCAATGACTACCAAGTCCCTGCCCACTCGCTCGTCACTGTCACCGTGCGTCAGTACGACTCGGGCGAGCCGCTCAACAACCCATGGTTTGCCAATGTGGTGGGAACGGTGGACGGCACCGCCACCGTGGACGGCCAGACCGTCACCCACATCGACCCGAACGCAGTCGGGCATACCTTCACCATGCGCAGTGTGCCTGGGGTCGACGCCAACTTCTTCTTGAACATCCCACTGCCCGCCGTCGCCGGCGAAGATCAGAGCGACGATGGGGAGTACCACACGGTCACCTTCAGCTTTATGGCTGGTAATGCAGGAACTTATGCATGGAACTGCGAGTTCCCTTGCGGAAACATGGTGGCCGGATTCGGAGGCGTAATGGGTGCGTACGGATTCATGGCGGGGTTCTTCCATGTCGTTTGAGGAACAAGTAGACGACATCGAGGCCAACACCATCTTGGGCGGAGAGCCGTTCTTCTCGCGGGCCGGTGGGAAGATCTTCATCATCTGGCTGGTGTTCACCATTTTCGGTGTGCTCGTCGGCGTCTACGCCCCCCATCACCTGCTCCCGACGCTGCTCTCGCCTCAAGGGAGCGATGTATGGAAGACGATGGTGGTCTTCACCGTGCTGGCAGCACCTGTGGCGGCCTTCGTCTATGCGGTGTCCTTCTACAGCCTCTTTGCCTGGCGTCACAAGGGAAACCAGGACGAGCCGCCGCCGGACGCCATGCCCCAGCGCGGCAACGGACCGATGACAGTCGTTTGGCTCGCCATCTCGTCGCTCTTGGTCGTAGTGCTCCTGTTCTGGGGTATCACCGTGTGGAACACCCAGCAGGTCGCACACGCCGACACGCTCCAGGTGAACGTGACCGGTCAGCAGTGGCTATGGACCTACTCGTATCCGGGCACAGGCGTAGAGACTCGCACCCTCGAGCTCCCGCTGAACCGACCGGTCGAGTTCAACATCACTTCGGTGGACGTGACCCATGGGTTCTGGCCAGCGGTACTGGGCGTCCAGGTCGATGCCAACCCGAACGTGTCCACCGTGATTCGCACGACGCCAAACAAGTTGGGCAACTTCACCGTCCGATGCAGTCAGCTCTGCGGGCTCTATCACTCCTTCATGAACAACAAGGCGGCTGTGGTCACTCCTCAGCAGTTCTCCGCGTGGTTGCAGAGCCAGGGGGCGACGCAGACAGTCGCCGATCAGACCGCCGGGGTCAGCTCCTCGGCGAGTTCATCGACCAGTTCGCCGACGACCACCCTGTCCGGGGTGGCCACGGCGACACCCACCACGGTGCCTGACGGCACCACCACGACCACCGGTCCGGACGGCACCACCACAACCACGGCACCGGCGTAGGCGCGAGATGTCAGGACAACAGGACATGAGATCGCAAGGTCACCCCCAGGGACGCAGGACCCCAGCACGCAGTAGCGAAAGGGCACGAACGTGACGACAGCCTTGGCCCCACGACTCCTCGAGGATACGAAGCTCGGCCCCAACGCTGGTGGCCTCTACGAGCGCCTGAACATCTGGACGGGCCTCGGTTTCGGCATCTTCCTCGGCTTTGTCGCCTGGGTAGTTTCCCACGCCACCCTTCAGGGCTCCAACTGGGGAACCGACATGGTGGTGACCTGCACCATGCTCGGCTGGGTCATCGGATTCAACATCGGCATGGGCACCTTCAACGCCCCAATCCGTTGGATGCTCGGCCACGACCAGACTCACGAAGACGAGCTCTACGTGGCCGGCGTGGGCCAGGGCCGCCACCGGTACCTCAAGTACTGCACCGACCACAAGGTCGTGGGCACGCAGTACCTGGTCCTGGTCATGGTCCTGTTCGGCGTGGGTGGCACGTTGGCCATGATGATCCGCACGCAGCTGATCACTGCGCACTCGTCGTTCCTCGATCCCCAGACCTACAACGCCATCGTTAGCGTGCACGGCATGGTGATGATCATCGCCACCATCGTCATGGTGTCGGGACCCTTCGCCAACTTCATCATGCCGATCATGATCGGGGCCAAGGACATGGCCTTCCCGAGGCTCAACGCCATGAGCTTCTGGGTGATCTTCTCGGCTGTGCCGTGCATCCTGGCCACGTTCTTCCTCGGCGGTGTCAATGCCGGTTGGACGACCTACGCCCCGCTGTCGGTCCAGGCACCGCCGGCCATGGACGCCTTCGCCATGTGCATCATCGTGTTCGTAGTCTCCGTGACGGTGGCCGGTGTGAACACGATCGTCACTGTGGTGACCATGCGGGCCAAGGGTATGACCATGGGACGGCTCCCCATCTTCACCTGGGGCACCATCATCGGTGCTGGCCTCGGCCTTTACGCCATGCCGGCCTTTTTGCTGGCCATGACCATGATGATCACCGACCGGGTCACCGGGACCTCGTTCTTCGTCGCTGGCTTCGGAGGCTCGGGCTGGCTGTGGGAGAACGTCTTCTGGATCATGGGCCACCCTGAGGTGTACGTGATCCTCATCCCACCGGTGGCAGCCGTGCTGGAGATCGCCAGCACCTTCGCCCGCAAGCCGATGTTCGGCTACAAGGTGGCCATCGCTGGCTTCGTGGCCATCGCCTCGCTCGCCATCATGGTGTGGGCCCACCACATGTTCACTACTGGTTGGGCACCCAACCTGGCCGGTCCGTTCATGCTCACCACCGAGCTGATCTCCATCCCGACTGGGATCATCTTCCTGTGCACCATCGGCACGCTGTGGAAGGGAAGCATCTGGACTCGCCTTCCTATGTACTTCGTCTACCTGTTCCTCTGGAACTTCATCATCGGAGGCGTAACCGGCATCTACCTGTCGGACGTGCCGGCCGACCAGTACTTCCACGGGGACATGTTCGTGACGGCACACTTCCACTACACCCTGCTCGGCGGTGCCATGATCGGTGCCACGGCGGCGGTCTGCTACTGGTTCCCGAAGATGTCCGGCAGGATGCTGAACGAACGGATCGGCAAGGTGGCGTTCTGGATGATCGCCATCGGTATCCAGATCACCTACTTCGGCCAGTTCTGGGAGGGCTTCCAGGGCATGCCCCGCCGGGTCGCCTACTACGACCCGCAGTTCCTCAGCGCCAACCAGATGTCGACCATCGGCGCCTACACGCTCATGGCTGGCTGGCTCGTCTTCCTCTACATGATGCTGCATGGCTGGAGGAACGGAAAGATCGCCCCGGCTAACCCGTGGCACGCCAAGACGCTCGAGTGGAAGGTACCGACACCGGTGCCGCTCGAGAACTTCCTGGTCAACCCCGTCGTGACCTCGGACCCGTATACGTACGGCGAAGGTGTGCCGGATGGGCAAATGGTGCCTGATTTCGCCCCGTCGGATGATCCTGAACTCGTTCCCGCCGGTTCGCCCGGGTCCGGCGCCCAGACCGATGCCGGGGGGGCCCACTGATGTCGTTCACCACGACTACCCATGACGACCACGACCACGAGCAAGGCCACGGACCGGCGGTTGAGGGTGCGGAGAACCCTGGCGGGCATCACGAGCCGGCCGAACTCCGTGACCACAAGGAGCGTTTGGCGCTGTGGATGTTCATCGCCGGCGATGCGCTCTTCCTGATCCTGATGGTGTTCACCTGGTTCTACCTGCGGACACTGAACTCCAATGGCATGTGGGACGCAGCGCAGTGCTCGACGGCAAATCCGTGTGAAGACGGTCTCGGCAACCCGATCCTGGCGCAGATCACCCGGGCCGATCCGTGGCACGCGGTGATCATCGCCGCATGTACGGTTCTGGCCGCCGGGTTCGTGTGGCTAGCTGAGATCGGTGCCAAAAAGAACACCACCAAGGGAGCCATCTCCACCCCGGCCGGTATGGCCTTCTTGTTTATGGTGCTGGCCATAGCCATGCAGATCTACCAGTTCCAGGTGCTGCCGTTCACCACGATCGACGGGGCCTACGCCTCCACCTATGAGTTCTTCATGGGCTCGACCTTGGCTCACCTCCTGATCCTGGCCTTCGTCGGCCTCGGTCTGTGGATCCGGTCGACTCGTGGTCGCCACGCCGGCGGGACCTGGTACCGGGTGCGCCTCATCCGCTTCTTCGCCGTGTGGGTGGCCCTGTCGACGGTCATCCTGACGGTCGTCGGCGCGCTCTTCGCCTGAGTAGGGACCGAGGGGCCAGGACCTGGCCTGTGCGGTCACTTACAGTCGCTTCGATGCCGGTGAAACCTGGTTGTGCGCGTAGGAGCGCTCGGACGTCCGTTGTCGGCGCCGTCGCCCTCCTGGTGGCCCTGGGGGCCTGTTCGTGTTCGTCGGGAGCGGTGAGAGTCCAACGGGCTCCCCACGGCAGCTCAGACCGTGTCCTGGGCGTGTCCGATGTGCCCGCCGGGTGGTCCGCCGTGAGCGACGCAACATGGAGCCGACCGGGGGTCCGGGAGCCGTGCAGCTCGTTGGCGAACCCGGTGTCGATCGTCGGCCGGGCTGGTGCGGCAGCAGTGTTCCGCCAGGAGGGATCAGATGCGCTCATCGTCGAGTACCTGGTGCGATCGCTCGACCCGGCTGCTGCCTACGTAGCCGCTGTCCACCGACTGCAGGCACCCACGACGTGTGTGCAATCAGTTGACGGGCACGTGACGTCGAGCACCTACCAGCAGGTAATTCGGGTGCGCCGATTCGGTGCACCGCAGGTGGCCATGCTTATCGTCAACGAGTCCGGCGGTGTGCAGACCCAGGCTGGGTACGTGGTTGTGCGGACCGGGCCGTACCTCGTGGTCGTGGGGAGCGCCGGCACGGTGTCGCTGGATCAGGCGTCCCTGGAGTCGTTCACGTCCTTGGCCCTGAGCAAACTGGCCGGGTAGGCACCTGGTCGGGGATCGTGCCCCTGGGTGTGCCGGAAATAGACAGGAGACACGCAGGAGATACACCGGAGACACAGAAGAGGTGGGGCCGGAGCCCCACCTCAACTGATTCGACTGCTGGATGCTGTGAGCTGGTCAGCCGAGGCTGAGCGATCCGGCAAGGTCGATGACGTGGAGTCCGGCTCCGGCGATCGATGCACCGAGGTCGGCCAAGGTCTGCGTCGTCTCGGCGGTGAGGCTCGAGGTGGCACCAGCGTCGGTCCCTCCGAAGTCACCACGGATCGAGGTGTTTCCGAAGGCCACTGAAGCGTGCCCATCGCCCGCATCGGCCACGGTCACACTGCCGGTTCGGCCCGTCAGGGCGCCCCCCGACTAGTCTCTGCGCCAACCGCTGTATCTCGTCCAGCGGGTGATGATCGAGGCTGCACGTCGGTGCCGACGCTGCCCAATCTGAGGGAGAACGATGAATTCGGGTGACACCGTATGGGTGCTGATCAGCGCCGCCATGGTGCTGTTCATGACGCCAGGCTTGGCGCTCTTCTATGGCGGGATGGTGCGGGCCAAGGGCGTGCTGTCCATCATGATGCAGAGTTTCTTCTGTATCGGCCTCATCACTGTGCTGTGGGCCGTCTACGGGTTCACCCTGGCCTTCGGCCACGACGCTGGACATGGACTGATCGGCGGTCTGGGCAACATCGGTCTGCGCAACATGACCGCACCCCTCGCTGGGTTCCACGGGCTCCATGTGGCCCCGTCCGCCGTCATGATCTTCCAGTTGATGTTCGCCATCATTACGGCCGCGCTCATCAGCGGCGGCACGGTCGACCGGGTCCGGTTCGGTGCCTTTGCCGTGCTGATCGCCGCCTGGTTCACCTTGGTCTATATCCCGATGTGTCACTGGGTGTTCAGCCCCGAAGGATGGTTGGCCCAGCGCGGCGTGCTCGACTTCGCCGGGGGAACCGTGGTGGAGATCAACTCGGGGTTCTCGGCCCTGGCTGTGGTGCTGGTAGTCGGACGTCGGCGGGGGTGGCCCAAGGAGGCCATGCCGCCGCACTCGGTGCCGCTCAGTCTGCTCGGGGCCGGCATCTTGTGGTTTGGGTGGTTCGGGTTCAACGCCGGCTCGTCGCTGGGGGCCAACGGTGTGGCGGTCAGCGCCTTCGTCAATACCCAACTAGCCGCGGCCGCTGGCCTGCTGGCCTGGCTGCTCTTCGAGGTTCGCAAGGAGAAAGTAGCAACCACCCTGGGTGCGGCATCGGGGGCGGTGGCCGGCATGGTGGCGATCACCCCCTGTGCCGGGTTCGTCGGGCCGATGCCGTCACTGTTGATCGGTGCGGTGGCCGGACTCGCCTGTGCCGCCGCCGTGCGGGCCAAATTCCGCTTCCGCTATGACGACTCACTCGACGTGTTGGGCGTCCACGGTGTCGGTGGTCTGATCGGAATGCTGCTGCTGGGACTGTTCGCGGCCAAGTCGGTGAACCCTGCTGGAGCCAATGGGCTGTTCAGCGGGGGCGGGTTCTCACTCCTGGGGAAGCAGTCCCTGGCTGTTGCGGTATCGGTCGTCTTCTGCTTCTCCGTGACGTACCTGATTGCCAAGGTGGTGGACAAGACCATTGGGCTGCGGGTCACCGAGGAGCAGGAGTTCGAGGGTCTGGATCTGAGCCAGCACGCCGAAACGGCCTACTCGGCCACCGGGGGCAGCCACCTCGGTGGTTGATCCCAGGGGTCGACCCATGGGCGTCGAGGAGGAACGATGAGCGAAACGATGCTGGCCTACCGGCTCGTGGCATGGGGCGCAGCACCCGAGCTCGTCGAGGTGCCAGTGCCGAATCCCGGGCCGGGCCAGGTACTGGTGCGGGTGGCTGGGAACGGCCTTTGCCACTCGGACATCACCATGGGAGAGCTGCCTCAAGAGATCGGCGAAGCACTGAACTGGTTGATGCCGTTCACCCTTGGCCACGAAGTCGGCGGGTGGATCGCGGCATTGGGCTCCGGCGTGCATGGCCCGGCCGAAGGCGACGCTGTCGCCCTGCGCTCGCCTGCGTCGTGCGGGTCGTGCTGGTACTGCACTCGAGGCCAGGACAGCGCCTGCTCGGGCGGACTGGTCGGGCGGGGCTATGGCCGCGACGGCGGGCTGGCCGAGTACGTGCTGGTCGACTCCCCCGGGGATGTGCTGGCGCTGCACGGACTGGATCCGGTGCTGGCCGGGCCGCTCACCGATGCCGGGGCCACGTCGTATCACGCCGTGCGCCGAGCGCTACCCCGACTGACGCCGGGCACGACCGCGGTGGTGATCGGGGCTGGGGGGCTGGGAGCGTTTGCCATCCAGTTCCTGAAAGCACTGTCGCCAGTGCAGGTGGTGGCTGTGGACTCAGATCCGGCCAGGCTTGAGTTGGCGGCCGCCCGCGGCGCCGACCACGTGGTTTCGGGCGTGGACCGTGAGACCGTGCGTACGCTCCTCGACCTGACCGGTGGTGGGGCCGTGGCCGTGCTCGACTTCGTGGGGGTGGATGCGACCATCAAGGCCGGGCTGCGCTCGCTGCGGCCGGGTGGTGTCTATGGGCTAGTCGGCGCGGGGATGGGGACCTATCCCGGCCCTTGGTACGGAGGAATGCCTCGCGATGCCGAGATCTTCACGTTCCAGGGGTCGTCGCGCTCCGACGTGGAGGACGTCCTGGCTCTGGCCGACTCTGGGCATCTCACCATCGATATAGAGCGCTTCGCGCTGGCAGACGTGGCTGATGCGTATGCCGCCCTCAAGCGGGGCGGCCTTCGGGGCCGAGTCGTGGTGGTCCCCAGAGGATGAGGAGCAGGTGGTTGCTCGAGGGGTTCTGTTGCCGCCGCCCTTGGTGGCGAACCTACGTTGACCACCTAGCGGGCACGGGGACGTCCTGGCAGTAGTTGCTGTGGTCACTGCTGGCTGACCCGTCCGGGCACGTGGAGTTGAGGTACTGGGCGAACTTGGTTGTGAACCGGAGGTTGGCGCCGGTGAAGTCCGAGCCCTCGATGGTGGCGCCCGACAAACCGCTGACGTTCTCCAAGTTGGCATTGGTCAGGTTCGTGTCGGTCATATTCGCATCGTCGAGCATGGCTGAGTCCAGATCGGCACCGGTCAGATCGGTACCGGTCAGATCGGCACCCGTGAGATAGGTGGGGGACATGCCACTGGAGGTCAAGTTGACGTGCGTCATGGTGGCGTTCGACAGGTTGGACTGCGTCAACCTCACCGACGAGAGGTTCGCCCCGGAAAGGTTGGCGCCGGAGAGATTGGTGAACCACAAGGTGGCACCGGAAAGATCTGCACCAGAGAGGTCGGCGCCGGAGAGGTCGGCGTGATTCAGATCCACCTTGCTGAGGTTTAGGTGGCTCAGGTCGGCACCGGGGCAGCTCGCCCCTTCGGCAATCGTGCACCCGGCAACGGTGGTGCCCTCTTTGAGCGCCGGAGGGCCGCAGGCAGCCAAAGCCCAGGCGGAAAGTGCCCCAGTCAGTACGAGGACCCAGCGCTGCGTGTATCTGCGGGGCCGATGGTGTCCCTGACGGACGTACCGATACTTCATCACCGAAACCCTACTTGTGGGGTGTCACGGCAAGGCTGGTGGCGCGTGTTTCTGCCGGGTTCCGGTGCCATGGGGCACTGTGCTGGCATCGGAAGTAACGAGGTGCGCAGCGCCTGATCAGCTACCTCGGAAGGTAGTACTCGAATCGCAGCGAGGCCATGTGGTGGAACAGGATGGTGGTAAGAGGGCCTGGATCGGTTGGGCGAAGCGAGGCCATGACAAAGAAGGACCCTTCGGCACCTTCAAGGTGACCCCCAGCGGCCTTTAGCTCTTCGATGATGGATGTTCGTTGGCTCCCTGAGATAGTCGGTGAGAACAGCAACTTCCAGTACCCGGTCGATCTCCGTTCAACCAGGCCGACGAACTCCAACTGCCCGGCCACCGGGTCATGGACGCACTTCACTACGTCGCCAAGGGAGCAGCAGTTGGCATCGAACGGGATGTTCATGATCTCGTAGAGCTCGCCACCAAGTGGGACAGCCCACAGCAACTCCCCAGCGATCACGTCGTCAACGATGGTGATGTGAATCTTCACCAGATTGGAGACATTGATACGTATTTCAGGGTCGATTGTCATGGAAGCAAGCATTCCCTGAGGTTGTGACAGCACGATCTACGCGCAGATTTTCGCTGGTGAATGCGCAGGCCGGTGGTTGGCCGAGATCACGTCCACGGAACTTGGATCACAAGGAATATGGTCGAGGAGAGCCACCCTCACCTGTTGACCGTTACGAAGACGCGAGGCTCTGCACCCCCAGCGTGACGTGTAGCACCCGTGTCCCACAACCCCCGCGGTGGCCTTTGTGGCTCCCGACCAGAACAGCCATCGCCGGCGCCATGAGTTCGCTGCTGATTCCTTCGGGCGAGCCGGTACTGGTGTTCGGTGAGCGCTACGCTTGAGAAAAGAAGACAGGTAGCATCTACACGGCACGGAGTGGCTCGGTTAACTGATGACACCAGACAAATTCGACTCGGTATTCCGCCAGTTACACCCGGGCGTAGTCGCTGCGAGGTCGGCCTTCGAAGATCGAGTCGCCGATGGTGTCTTTAAACTCATCCCGGTGCCAGACCAAACATATTCGGCGTTGATGGCGTCTGACACCGTGATCAGACCCGGCCTCGACGGGGGGCTCATTTTACACGAGGACTACGGATGGGACGGGCGATCACGAACACACCCCTCGGGCATCTACGTCGTGGGCTTCGACCTGATTCGCCTCCTGTGCTCGGAAATCGACGTCAAGCTCAAGCGGACTTGGCCCCCATCAGTTCACACAGCTGAGGAACTACGCATTTTGGCAGCCGCCGGAAAGATCGTGATGGCTACTGCTGCCAAGCAGTCCAAGGTTCTCTCCAATTGGTGGGGAGTTGGAATGTGGGAGGGCCTGCTGGCGGAATTGGATAAGGGATCGACCAAGCGGCGCCGTCAGTACGCATGATCTTGGTGGCGGCCTCTGGCTCTACTGCGGCTGTTTGATTCGCAGATCCCAGATCACCCTTGGGTGCGGGCATCGTTAGGGCCTCTCGGACTTTGCTGTCCAGAACACGGATCTTCCGAAGGTAGCCACATCTTGAGGCGAGGGGCTCTGTTGCATTGAGCGATCGTCGAGCACGAGCTGACCAGCCTCGATGTGGTGCCCGTTCAGTTCACCTGCGCGAGCTCGTCGAATGCCGCGGCGATGGTCAGCCTCGACTCGATTGCTGGCGTATTGGGTGGGGTCGTGTAGTGCTCTTAGCGGGAGGTCCGTGATCACCCGGATCAAGGCATGAGACCGGTCAGTGGTTACCTCGGCCGGCTGGCCATGGACAGGTGATCACCGAGGTGAAGAAGGTTGCCGCGGCTCTCATGTCGCGCTTCTCCGACAAGAACACATCGATGACCTGTCCCTACTGGTCAACGGCTCGGTAGATGTATCGCCAGGATCCGTAAACCTTTACGTAGGTCTCGTCGACAAACCGGCTGCTACCCACGCTGTGACGGCAGGGCTTGGCCGCCTCCACCAGCATCGGCGTGAATCGCTGAACCCACCGGAACAGAGTCACGTGATCGACCTCTATGCCTCGTTCAGCCACGACTCACTCGCCGACCCTTCAGGTTCACGGCAAGTTCGCGCTCAATGTCACAGTGCCCATTCTCGACACCCACATGTCATTGTGTTGGAAATGGCGCTCGCTACCCCTCCAGACCCCCATCCCCCGGCGGGTCCTCTTCGCCTATGACCAGACCTTCCGTGCGTTGCTCTTTGGCAAGGTTCTGAATCTTGACCTCCAGTTGCTCGAGAGCGTTCTGATCAGAAGAAGAGAACGCTCGCCGCAGCGTCCCTTTCGAGAGCTCTTGGAGATGTGCGATCAGCAGCGAGGCCTCTTTCAATTCATCGGGATCGACCAGCCGTGTGCCCGCCAACAAGTCGACTTCCCGATCCTCAGCATCGCTGCGGTCAACAAGGTCCCACGTGACAGTGGGACTCTCGGGAATGTCTTCGGAGTGTCGCCGAGAAGACAGCATCTTGCCGATCTCATGCAGTTCGCTGTCGCTTATAACCGTGGTGCCCGAACGTACCCGTCCCACCTTTGAGGCGTCGACCAACAGCACCTTTTCGGGGGACTGGAGGCCGAGCACCCAAAGGGCGAGCTTCCCACCGCTGTCTCGGCGTAGTCGAGAGGGGGTCAACAGCACGGCATCGGCAAGCTCTCCCTGGACGAGCTTCCAGGACCTACTGCCTGAGTCCATCGATACCGAAGGCAAAACGACGACCGCTCGACCATCGGGTGCCAGGCAGCGCCTCGCCATAGTCAGCCAAAGAGGGAAGTCCTTACGGGATTTGTGAGGGGGATCGACCACGACGATGTCGGCCTTGGGTAGCTCTTTGGCGCTGCCGAGGGTCTTCTCCCGGAGCACCGTGGCCTCGACGCCTGCAACGAAGCATCGAGCCGAAGTGATGCTCCAGGCATCTGGATCCGGTTCGTAGCCGATGAGGTCGATCGCTCCTTTGGCTTCGGCAGCCAAGGCCAGCAGCAGGCCACCTTCGCCGGCAGCCAAGTCCAGTACTTTGTCGCCGACCTTGGGGTGGGCAGCTGAGGCAACGAGACGGTTCAGACTTTCCGAACTGCGGACGGAAAGATGGGCATCCCACGTCGGTACCTCCAGCCGACCCAGCGCCGATGACACCACTCGGCTCGGATCCTCTCCAGTAGCGAGGACGAACCGAACAACTCGAAGCAGCCGATCGGTGATGGCTTCGCTGTCCTTGACCCCCGCAAGGAGGGCAGAGAGCACACCCTGCAATCGATGCACATCGGCCGCAACCAAGGCGTCCGCTTTGCGCAAGTCGACGACAGCGGTTCCATCTCGGGAGATGGCCCAGTCCAGGTAGTTGGTAATGCCTTCTTTGTCGGTCATCGGTACGAGCCACGCCACCACGGCCGCTAAAGAGAGTTGGCGGGTCTCACGGGTCCCGAGCGCAGCAGCAGCAGCGTCTTGCGCCCGTTCTAAGTGCCACATCGGGTGCACCGAGGCCGCTCGCACCGCCAACTTCTCTTCTTTGACGGAAGGGGGTTGGTCGGAGTCGTGCCAGTCCACGAAGTCGCCCAGCGTGAACATGCGCGCTCGTAGGTCACTTGAGGACCTTCTCCCCCGGCTTGACTCCGGATAGTCGCCTTTCGTGCGGCGCAGCATCCGCATTTGGGCCTGCTTGTTCTCAAGGTCCTTGCGATAGGCGTCCGAATTGCGGTCCTTTTTCGGCAGATCCTCGGACCACCACAGTTCGGCGAACTGAGCCGCCGACACCAGGTCTTCCGTGTGTATCTCGGGAACGTCGCTCACGGGTCCACCCTACCTTCTCTCGAAACGAACCAGTTGACATCTTGTCAGAGAATGGTATTCTGTTCTGACACAGAACAGAATAGACACATGGAGGAGAAAGATAAATGGAACCTAGTCCACTAGGAGACGCAGCAAAGGAACCGTTGAGCGCGTTGGCCGTTCCCGCTACACGGGCTGGCCGTTCGTCAAGCAGACGAGGTGGGGGAAGTTCGGATCGACCGCATCTGCAGATTGTCCGGCCGACGTCTGGGGCGGCTGGCACTTCAGTGCCGGCTGCCACCCCTGAGCCGGCCCATCCCGCCGGCCAGGCCACGGCCCCAACCGAAGTCCCAGGCGCTACCGCGGTCACAACCCCGGCCTCTCAACCCACCGCCACCCAACTAGGCATCTGCCACCGGCTCCGGACCGTCTTCTACGACCTCGGACTGGTCGACATTGTGGGTAGCGACTGGATCCAACCTGCAGGTGAAGGCTTCACGGTTGGCGACCTGTCGCTCCGCTCGGCTGACCGCTTGTTGTACCGGCTGGAGACACTGCTCGGGGGATCGGGGCACAAGAACCTCTTTGGCAGTCCCAGCTACGTGGTCGATGACCCTGCCGTCCCACCCCCGGCCGCCGCCGACGTGTACGAGCAACTGAGGTTCTTCTAATGGTCGAGCAAGTCGTGCAGCAGACGCGTGCACCACGGTTCTTCTGGCCGCTCGTCTTCAGCGTTCCATTTGTGATGGTGGGCAGTGTGGGGTTCATCTGGTTCCACCTCGTCCCGTCGTCGGTGGCACACCGAATGATGATCGTGGGTTGGAGTGGACTGGCCATCCTCTGGATGCTGGTGATGATCTGGCGTCTCTATGGCTGGGCTAACCAGGACCTGCAGTCGGCACTGACTCCGGTGCAGTCGCCACCGCAGATCGCCGACCAACTCCAACAGGAATGGGGCCGCGCACCGACCGTGGTCGAGGTAGCTGCGATCCATCAGATGATGACCAGCCAACGAGCCGAGGCTGCAGTCACCACCGCAGCCAAGTACGCCTTCATCTATGAGTTGGGGAAGACGGCCAAGGGACGGAAGCCATGATTGAGCCGAACGCCGTGCCTCTGGGCCCACGTCACCCCCGGGGACCGCTGACCGAACCATCTGGCCGATCCGACCCGAATCGGGGCAAACCGGTCGATTCCGATCGGCCGCTCCATTACCTGCGAATCGAAGCCGGACCCAATCGTGACCCGGTCGTGCGCGTATGTGCAGTTGCGATGACCGGCGTTGGTGCGAGTGCCCCACTTCTCGAGCGACTCAACGACATCAACTCCCAGCTGCGGTTCGCGAGGATCTTCTGGGCAGGCGAACAGGTGCTCATCGAATCGGAGTTGCCGGGGATAGCTCTGTCCTTCGACGGGATCGAGAGCGCGTACAACACGGTGGGCGGTGCTGCTCACTACTTCGGGCCGCTGCTGGCCGAAGAGTTCGGGGCCGACGGATGTGTTGAGAGCGATGCCGGCATCAAGGCTGCCCCCAACTACAACGGCTACCTGTAGGAAAGGGGGTAACCATGAAGACGATTGCATGCAGAGGTGCCACGCCGTCACCTCGTCTGGGGGCGAGTTCTGTGGACGGTGCAGGAGGCCGTTCCTTCTCGGTGGCGCAGATGGCATCACGCCCTGTGAACTGCTCAACGTCACTATCCAGGCTTCGACGAAGGAGATCAAGCGCACTCACTACAGGTTGGCAAAGATTCTCCATCCTGATATCGGGGGTAGCCCCGAGACGGTACGCACAGGCCCAAGATGACTTCAAACGAGACTTCCGGTCGACCAGGGTGATGGGCGAGCGTGCAGTGCTGGCAGGAGGTTTGACATGGATCTGATGCACGTCTTGGGGTTCTTGTTCGTTGTGGTGGGATCGCTGCTAGTCGCTGCCCCGGCGTTCTGGCTCGTCTACGTACTGGTGAAGAACGTCTACCAAACGGCACAGCGTGCATCGGTACCGATCCCCGACACGTACGAACTGGCCGCTCAGATGTCCGTTGCGTACGGCAGGACGGTGAGTCTCGAGGAAGCGGTGGCCGAGCGCCGGAGGCTGGTCGCCGACCGTGACCGAGAGTCGCTCTGGCTCATCGGTGGGATCGTCGCCATTGACTACTTCGGTCGTGAAGCCAATCGGTAGCTTGTGAGCAGCGGAAAAGAGTCGGGGCTGACCTCCGAAGGCGAATGGGTGGGCAGATTGAGACCGTAGCGCCCATCAAACCCAAACCTTCAGGCTGGAGCCGAACCGGCTGTGGGTCTCGTGGTGGTGAAATCGAGCTCAGGTGTTGAACGGCTCACCCATTCCGACCCAGGCCACGGCTCAGTCCATTCGGGGAGTTCGGCGAAGGCGGTCTCGGGCGTTGCCTCTGGCCGGACCATGGCCCACTCGTACCAGTCCTTGCCAAAAAAGTTTTCGCGGAATGGTCGATGCTCACTTCCGCCACATCCAGTTCGGAGCGTCGGACGCCTGACGAGTGTGATTACCTGATCCGAGCCACTGGCCCGGAGCTTCGCCGGACCCGGTGTAGTACTCCTCTCGGCCCTTGGCGACCGTGTTCGGGTAGTACTTCTCCGACCCGGCGACCATCTTGCCGATGGAAAGCATCCCGACCCTCAGGCGTGGTCGCTAGAGCCGGCCAATGATTCCGAGCCGCTCGGTGCTGTTCCGCCGGCCCCCACCAGAGCGAGGAGAGCGACCTTCGGCACCAGGCGACGGCGTCCGAGTCGGATGACCGGGAGGTCACCCCGGGCCACGAGCTCGTAGACGAGGGCCCGGGAGATCCCGAGTAGTTCACCGGCCTCGGCCACAGTGAAGACCAGTCGGTCATCTGCGGCCACGTGGCTCGGTGAAGAGGTGGAAATGGTGGCTGGGGTGGCTGTGGTGGTTGTCATGGACCGCAGAATGCGCTGTGGACGTCCACACCAGGGTCCACGGAAACGTCCACACCAGGGAAAATGTCAGAAATCTGGCAATCTGACCGGATTCCATGCCACCTATCAGCCAGTCAGCGCCGGCCACGGACGTTCCGGGAATCAGCAGGGCAGTCGGCCCCGGAGCGTGTCACACCCGGTCGGTAGGTTGGGGTCATCAGGTGCTCCCCACTGGAGGCCGTGACGAGAGGGAACAGATGGCGACATCGTTGTTGGAGTGTGCTGGAAGCGTGATGCCTGAAGCACGGGATCAGATCCGTAGGTATTGCGGGTTGCCTTGGTCAGGAGGAGACCCTGAGGTCTGGGCCTACGAGTACTTCGACAGCCTGCCCAATGGATCTGACGACCTGGTCGGCCCACCGGACACCCTGGGGGCAGCTTCGCTTCACCCCGGATTCGGTCGGGCGGAGATGGTCTGGTTCAACGGTGGAGGCGCTGAGGCCTGCGAGGCATGGCTGTCGGGGCTGCCACGGGACGTCGAATTGGTCAATGCCGACGAAGCGACCATGGAGCAGTTGGCCGAGCTACCGGCCATCAGCGAAGGCATCGGCCTTTCCATCGTCTCCAAGGTCACCCACCGCAAGCGCCCACAACTCATCCCAATCTTCGACAGGTCCCTCGTGGACCGTTATCGCCGACTGACCGACCTCCGCGGTGAGGCGGCATGGCCAGCACTGGTTCGTGCCCTCCAGGCCGATCTGGCCCTCGAGGGGAATCGCCGGTTCTTCAACGAACTACGGGCGGAGTTGGCGACGGAGCTCGCCGGACCCGTTCCATCAGATCTGCGGATGATGGACATCGCCATCTGGATGGCCAAGTGACCGAGATGAGCACAGACGCGTTCAACCTGATCCTCGACCGACAGACGAATTCCGCTGGCACACTCGATATCAAGTTCATGGCCCGCCAGGTGGCCGACTTTCCTCATGTGGCCTCGATCAACGTGCGACCAGCGGTAGTCCCAACGGAAATCCTTCCGGCTGGTTGCGAGCTGACCGGCTCGTTCCAGACCTCCGGTTTCGTCCAGATCGTGGCCGAGTCATCTGACTGCTCGGTTCGCGTCGAGTCCTACGGGCACTTCTCCAACATCTCCGTGGCTTCTACCTCCCACCAGCGAGCCCTGGAAGTTCTCGAGTCCATGCAGAAGGCCGCCAGAGAGGGGACAAAGGACGCAGCCGTTGAGGTCATCGTCTGGCACGGAGGGAACGGGGGAGGTGACCGATCGACAAGGCCCATGAGCGGCCACCGGTGGCCGGACATCGTTGACAACTACCCCCTGAAGGTCCGTTCGCAACTCGACCAGCTCATGAGCTGTGCAGCCCCAGAGACCGGCGACGGCCGGCTCATCTTGTTCCACGGTGAGCCGGGCACCGGCAAGACGACAGCGATCCAGGCACTCATGGACGCATGGTCGTCGTGGTGCGAGCCCAACCTGATTACAGACCCGGATCGACTGTTCGCGGAGAGTGAATACCTCATGAAGGTCCTCGAGTCACAGTCCGGAGTGTTTGCCCCTGGCATCGATCGACCAGCCAAGGATCCCATGTGGAAGCTCGTAGTGGCCGAGGACGCAGATGCCTTCTTGCGGAGCACCGGGCATTCCGATGCGGGGGCGGCACTGGGGCGCTTGTTGAACACCACTGACGGCATGCTCGGACAGACAACACGGAGCATCGTCCTGCTCACCACGAACGAGGAATTGCCCCGGCTACACCCAGCGCTGATGAGGCCAGGCAGGAGCCACAGCAAGATCGAGTTCACCAGGTTCAACGCCAAGGAGGCCACTGAGTGGTTGGGCGGCGAACAAGCCACACCCAGAAGGGGAGCGACGCTGGCCGAGCTGTTCGAAGTCAGACGCACCGGGCAGTGCCCGACGGAGCGTGAGGTGAGGACGGGGAGCTACCTGTAGGAAGACGGCGGTCGGAGCCGTGGATCGTGTGTCCGTGGCCAAATGACGTCGAAGCACGTGTGAGTGATGAATGGTCTACTAGGACATCAGGCCGGAGTTCCCGGCAAGACGGGGCCATATCCGATGCTGCCTCGGTGGCACACATTTGAACGGATGTCGAAAGATGGTTGTTTCGCAAACGGATGTGACCAAGGTCCAGGACTTGGTGATGAGCGCTGTTGGCCCGCCACCGGAGTGGGCCAAATGGGGCGGGGGTTGGCCAGATGACATTGAGGCGGCACTCGTGGATGCCGTCTTCTCCGCTCGGACTCGCTACACCACGAAGAACGGCAAGGGCGTACTGGCGCTCGTCAGAGCGTGGAGGGCCAAAGGCGATAGGGCTTCCTATGATCTGACGGCTTTGGCTAACGAAATCGACGCAATTGGACCAACCAAGTGGGCGAAGAACTTCGAAAACAGTCAGCACTCGCCAGGCCGGCCAGCCACGGCGCCGGGGGGTGCTACGAAGGCAGCCGCAGTTCTTGAGGCCGCCAAGGCGATGGCTGCGATCGGCATCTCGTCAGCCGCAGACATTACCGACGCGACTGTGGTCAATGCTAAGCGGGAGCTCATGAGAGTTCCTGGAATCGGTTTCGCCACGACGAACTACTTTCTAATGCTGCTCGGCAGACCTGGGGTCAAGCCCGACAGAATGATCCACCGGTTCCTCGAAACTGCCTGTGGCCACTCGTTTAATAACGCTGATGCTGAGGAAGTCGTTACGACCGTGGCCGACGCCTTGGATGTGCCTGCCCACATTCTGGATCATGCAGTCTGGGCGTACGAAAGGCGCTGAGCACGCGGATGCGCACTCCAGTGCAAGTGTGTGACTCATCCCCAAGACTTTGCCCTGAGTCCTCTCGACGTGCCGTATTGGACGATGTCGTATGACCAAATCGGGTCCCTCCGGCGCTGGAACACTAGTGGGCGTCGGTGAAGGCTGAATCCTCCAGTCGAGCCGTGCCGGTTTGGCATGCACGATGAAGTTGATGAGTGGGCTGGCCTACTTCGGTTCGCGGGAACGGCCCGGGTGTCCAGCGGTAGTCGACCGCAGCGTGGGGGCGGGCATCTTGATTGACTGGCTAGTCCGCGTGCGGATCCCGCAGACCATTCCATCCATCCGCCACAGATGGCCGTGACCGTGGGTCACTGATACCCAACTCCTCAACGGTGTACGCCATTTTGCCGAAGTTGCAGGGCCAGCACGATGCGACCAGATTGCCAAGGTCTGTTGCCCCACCACGGCTCCACGGCTCCACATGGTCGGCGACCGGTCGAAAGAC
>Ga0194051_1000209_pt1 | contig 33983 bp, 32 predicted proteins | sample SepL2320m_MetaG_FD_161275 | JGI IMG/M metagenome (GOLD analysis project Ga0194051, IMG submission 161275) | Anoxic zone freshwater microbial communities from boreal shield lake in IISD Experimental Lakes Area, Ontario, Canada - Sep2016-L239-20m | ecosystem: Environmental > Aquatic > Freshwater >... | reverse complement strand
AATCGTCTATATGGAAAAAATTGCAGTTGGCCCCGAAGCTGCCGGAGTAGTCGACATTCGGGCCACCGTTGCAGAGAACCTTCAGGCTGTGGCCAAGGCCAAGGGATTAGAGGTTCGCGAAATCACAGCCATGGTGCTCGATCGCCCGCGCCATGCAGACATCGTGGATCAAATTCGCTCAGCAGGAGCCCGTATTCGCCTGATCGGAGATGGCGACGCACCAGGGGCCATCGCTACGGCGATTCCCGACACCGGAGTCGACATCCTCTTTGGAATCGGCGGCACCCCCGAAGGGGTTATTGCAGCTGCAGCGCTGAAATGCTTGGGCGGCGAGTTAGTTGGGCGGCTTTTTGCCCGCGATAACGCAGAGCGCGAGGCAGCAATTGCCTTTGGTCACGACCTTGATCGGGTTCTTGGCACTGACGACTTGGTTGCTGGTGACAACTGCTTCTTTGCCGCGACGGGTATTACTGATGGCAACCTGCTGAAGGGTGTGCATTACAACCGCCTCGGAGCCACTACTCAGTCTCTCGTGATGCGCTCTCGTTCTGGCACGGTGCGCTTTGTTGATGCTCAACACCGCCACACAAAGTTCACGAACTGATCGCAGTTCGCGTCTACCTCAGGCCAGTCCCGCCGCGTGGCTCAGCTAGTCGTCTGGGCACTGCAGACTCTGCCGAGGAGTTTGAACACTAAACTGTGCTGATGCCCCCCATTATTGAAGTTGAAAATCTCCATAAGAGTTTTGGAGACACTCACGCATTAGCTGGCGTTTCGTTTCAGGTAGAAGAAGGCAGCGTCCTTGGCCTGCTTGGGCCAAATGGCGCCGGCAAGACCACAGCCGTGCGTGTGCTCGCCACACTCCTAGCTCCCGATCAGGGTGTCGCCCGCGTGGGCGGGCTCGACGTGAAGACTCAGGCCAACGCCGTGCGATCAATCATTGGCCTAACGGGGCAGTACGCAGCCGTGGACGAGAAGCTGACCGGTTCGGAAAATCTGCGCATGGTTGGTCGCCTCTTAGGAATGAACTCTGATCAGGCGCGATCCCGAGCGGCTGCACTACTAGAACGATTTGACCTCACCCCGGCGGCGGATCGTCAGGTCGCTACCTACTCAGGGGGAATGCGCCGCCGAGTTGACCTGGCAGTCAGCTTGGTCGGTAGTCCTCAGGTGTTGTTTCTAGACGAACCCACAACTGGCCTCGATCCAGCAAGCCGCAGCGAGTTGTGGGCCATCACGCGCGAGTTGGTTGCAGATGGCACCACCGTACTGTTGACCACGCAGTACCTTGATGAAGCTGACGAACTCGCTGATCGCATCGTCGTGATCGACCACGGAGAAGTCATCGAAGAGGGAACTGCTGATGAACTCAAGGACCGAACAGGTGGGCGCAGCCTTGAAATTGAGTTTGCAAACGCAGCTGAACTCGGTGCTGCAGCAGTGGTGCTCGAGGGATTTGCTCCCCCAGGAGGACTCCACCGCAACGAACAACACCAACTGTTATCGCTCAGCGTAGATAGCGACACTGCGTTAGCCGTGCGGGCCATCGCTGCGCTCACCGATGCCGGGGTATCACCGGCAGACTTCCGACTTCACCGGCCCAGTTTGGATGATGTTTTTATGGCGCTAACTGGCCATGGGACAGAACCCGTGGATCAAGTGAACCCTGATTCGATTCCAGCAGAGCCAACAACAGGCAACACCTCAGAAGCGGTCAATTCATGAGCGATACAGCAACACTTTCACCCAAGACCGTCTCATACCGCAGGCCACACGGCCTCTATGCGATCTATCAGGACAGTCGCGTCATCGCTTGGCGAAACCTCATTCACCTTCCACGCACGCCACAGTTGGTGATTTTCACGCTGATCCAGCCAATCATGTTCGTGCTGCTCTTCACCTATGTATTCGGTGGGGCGATCGGCAAGGCACTGCCCCCTGGGGTCAGCTACGCACAGTTCCTCATCCCGGGGATCATGGTGCAGACCCTCGTGTTCGGCACCTCGGCCACCGCTGTTGGCCTTGCCGATGACCTACAAAATGGGATCATCGATCGATTCCGATCACTCCCCATCAGCCGATCCGCAGTGCTCAATGGTCGCATTCTTGCCGACATGATTCGCCTGACTGCGGTAGCCACAGTCTTAGTGGTGATTGGTTATGTGGTGGGATTTAGATTCCAAGGCGGTCTCGGCCTTGGCCTGTTGATGATCATCGTTGCGGTCGCATTCGGAACGGCAATGTGCTGGATCATGACCAATATCGGGATGCGGGTGAAGGACGCAGAAACAGCACAAACTGCGGGGTTTGTCTGGCTCTTTCCGCTGACCTTTATCAGTTCCGTGTTTACCCCGGTGTATACGATGCCGGCTTGGCTTCAAGTGTTTGCGAGGAACAATCCGGTCACCTTGGTGGCCAACTTGTTACGAGCCCTCTCGGTTGGAAAAGTCCTGCCAGATTCAACCTGGCTCTCGATGAGCCTGCCTGTCTTTTTGTGGATTGTTGCGATCACCGCAGTAGCCGCGCCGCTTGCGGTGAACCGCTACCGACAGGTCTGAACGGCGACTCCGAACGAGTCTCCAACTAGCGAAGCGCTCGGAGTCCGCGACTCAGCATCCACCGACGAGTCGATGGTGGAAGTGGAGCCGATGCGCCCACGAGCATCCGATAACCCAACGCTGGTACTACCCGAGCTTTACGGGAACTGACGGCCTCAAGTGAGTCTGAGGCAACCTTTGCGGCACTCAGCCATGCCATCTTGGGCACGTGCTTTTGGTCATCCCAGTTCGAGCGATGCTGAAACTCCGTGTCGGTGAACCCAGGTAGCGAGGTCGTAATGGAGACTCCCGTACCTCGAAGTTCTTCAAAAAGTGAATCACCGAAAGAACACAGAAACGCCTTCGTCGCGCAGTAGGTCGCGTTGCCCGGCACCGGATAGAGCCCGGCGATCGACCCGAGGTTCAAAATTGCGCCGGAATCTCGCCTCAACATTTCGGGCAGCGCTGCAGATGTGAGTCGCATCACAGCAATCACATTGACCTGAACCTCTTGTTCCTCCCGGGCAATGGGCAACTCCGAAAAATCTCCACTGGTACCAAAACCGGCGTTATTGATCAGCAGGTCAATCGGGTTCTCGGTCTGCGCAAGGCGCCGCTCAATCTCGGCCCGGGCCACCGGAGCACTCAGGTCGGTTTCGCAAACCTCCACCGTGATGCCGTGGGTACCTTGTAGTTCCTCTGCAAGCAGTCTGAGCCGCTCAACCCCTCGAGCCACAAGAACAAGGTCTGAGCCCTCGGCTGCAAGCTGTCGGGCGAAGGCCGCGCCAATCCCACTAGAAGCACCAGTGATGAGCGCGGTTTTCCACCTTGGGGCGTGGGTCTGTCCGCGGGGCTGAGGCAATGGCGATCCAGCGGCGGCAGAACACATGGTCTGAGGTTACTCGCCTGAATCAACGAGCAACTGCCGAACCATGCTGTGCCCAACCCGTGCAAACCCCCAGCGCTGAAGAACCTGAGCCGAGTCACTCAACGCTGCCACCGCAACGGCCGCACCTTGTTGCGCCGCTTCGGCACACCAGTGCATCAGCGTGTGCCGGCCGATTCCAAGTTGCCGGTGTTCGGGTGCCACGAAGAGTTGAAGGAGTTCTGCTGACCGGGCAGCTACCGTTCCCACTGCCGCTGCTACGGGAACGCCGGCCTGACCGGCACGCTCAGCCACCACAATCCTCATGTCGCCCGACTGTTCGACCTCACGCAGAGAGTGCGGCGCATGGTCACTCAGGAGCCGCTCAACCGCTGGCTCCAGCATGCTCACGGTTCGCAAGACCAACTCGATACCACCGCGGCCCACGAGTATTGGGGCAGTAAAGGGTTCTTCAAGAACGGGGCGCCAAACAGCGGGATCCTCCTGTGAGAAGTGTTCGAGCAGATACAAGCGAGTCACTGCCCAGTGAGTAAATTTGCCGGTGAGCAGCTCGAGCGCCGGCGCAATTTGTTCCGATGGAACTGACTCACGAAGCGTGACATGAGGAGTAAAGGGCCAAGTATCGGGGCGATCTATGGGGCGAGCGCGCAACTCTTCCCGAAGTTCCTGAAGTGCCACAAGATCACCCTCCACCGCCAAATGCAGCGTAGGTGTTGCCGGAGCGAATGAACTCACGGGCCCGAGATTGAGCGTAAATGGGGTAGTGCGCGAAGCCACTGACCGCAGCAACAGTTGCAGCACTCTGAGATCCTCCTCGGTAAGATTCACCGGAGGAACCAGCGTGAGGTGTGGCGGGATTCTGGCGATCTTCGGATCAGCGAGGAGCGAGCGAAGGCCCTGCACTTGTGCAGAGATCACCCGGGGCGGAAGCAAGGCAACGGCAACTCGAGAACGAGGCATCATCAAACCCTAGAGGAGGCGGTGCGAGGGGTCAGATGGATGGACGGCCGTGGGTGTGCGACCGAGCACGGCAGTCGCCTGCAGAAGTCTGGGACCCCTTCGGCAGAGGTGCTACCGGAGTTGGATTTAGGCGTTCGCCACGGACAGGCGAACGTTTGCCCGCAACAGCGCGGCTGCTGCTTCAACATCTTCTGAATCGCTCGCTAGTGCCGACTCAGCAGCACCCTTGGCCTGCTGCGCCCGAGGTACCTCGATTGTCTCGGACAACTCGCACACATCAGACAAAATCGTGACGCGCGTGGTGCCATCTTCAGGAGGGGAGACCTCTACGAACCCTTGATGCACAGCAATAATCTGCTCGCCGCCATCCTCGAGTAAAACTCGCACCGGGTGCGTTGCGAGTACGCCGATAAAGGGAACGTGGCCTGGCAAAAAGGCAATATCGCCGGTGGTGGTGCGACAAATCACCATCTTGGCCTCGCCCGTATACGCAACGCGCTCAGGGGAGACAAGTTCGACGAGCAGCGGCATTAGGACTTCTTCTCGAGTTCTGCAGCCTTGCGCATTGCGTCGTCGGCACCGCTGACGTTGAAGAACGCCTGCTCGGGCAGGTGATCAAGCTCGCCGTCAATCAGCATTTTGAAGGACTCGATCGTGTCATCTACCTCGGTAAAGACTCCAGGCATGCCAGTGAACACCTGAGCTACGTACATGGGCTGAGCAAGGAACTTCTGGATCTTGCGAGCGCGGTTCACCGTGATGCGATCCTCTTCTGAGAGCTCGTCAATACCAAGGATGGCAATGATGTCTTGCAGTTCCTTATAGCGCTGCAACATAACCTGAACCCGACCAGCTACGTCATAGTGAGTTTGACCAACAATCTCTGGGCGCAAGATGGTGGAGCTTGAGGTGAGCGGGTCAACCGCTGGGTAAATACCAGCCGCTGCGATGTCACGGTTGAGCTCCGTGGTGCCGTCGAAGTGCGTGAAGGCCGTGAACGGTGCAGGGTCGGTGTAATCATCTGCGGGCACATACACAGCCTGCAGTGAAGTAATCGACTGACCACCAGTAGAGGTAATGCGCTCTTGTAGCTCGCCCATCTCATCGGCCAGTGTTGGCTGATACCCCACGGCTGCTGGCATACGGCCCAGCAATGTGGACACTTCCGAGCCGGCCTGCGTAAAGCGGAAGATATTGTCCACGAACAACAACACGTCTTGGCGCTGAACGTCACGGAAGTACTCCGCCATGGTGAGTGCCGAGAGCGCAACACGAAGGCGAACCCCTGGCGGCTCATCCATCTGACCAAATACCAGCGCAGCACGGTCAAGCACCGAGATTCCGGCTTCCACGTCAATCATGGTCTCGCCCATCTCGATGAACAGGTCAGTACCCTCACGGGTACGTTCCCCTACACCGGCGAACACCGACACGCCACCGAACTTACTGGCCACGCGGTTGATCATCTCGGTGATGAGCACGGTCTTGCCCACGCCAGCGCCACCGAACAGACCAATCTTGCCGCCCTTCAGGTACGGAGTCAGCAGGTCAATCACCTTGATGCCAGTTGGGAACATCTCAGCCTTGGGCTCAAGAGTGTCGAATGCAGGTGCAGAACGATGAATCTCCCAGCGCTCAACGGCATCGATGGACTCCACATCAAGTGGCTCGCCCAACACGTTGAACACATGGCCCAGCGTGGCATCGCCTACTGGTACCGAGATTCCTGCGCCCGTGTTGCGCACCGGGGTACCTCGGGTCAGACCGTCAGTAGGCTTGAGCGAGATAGCGCGCACACGGCTATCGCCAATCTGCTGTGCCACCTCGGCGGTGACGAGAGACTCTTCGCCGTGACCGCGAATGGTGAACTGTAAAGCTGTGTTGATTTCTGGCAGTGAACCGAGTGGAAACTCGATATCAACTACAGGTCCAGCAATAGCAACAATCTTGCCATCTTTGAGTTCGGTTTCAGTGACCGTCATGAGAATCTCCTGGTCGGGTTGAGCGACAGCTTCGTAATGGAGCTGCGGATAGTTGAACAATGGGATGAATCCGCATGAAGTGCGGTTTGGCTACAGCAGAACAAGGTCATGAGCGAGGTGTCTCGTGGTGCGAATGTTGGGTGCGGCGATCAAGCACGTTGGGGAAGGGATCAGCCGACAAGTGATCGAGCAACAAGTCTTCTGGGCCAGACTTGTCGTCAGCTAGGGCCTCGGCGCCGCTGATGATTTCCATAATCTCGGTGGTGATTGCCTCTTGGCGCACCTGGTTCATCTTCCGGGTGTACTTGATGATGAGTTCTTGAGCGTTATCGGTGGCCGACTTCATAGCTCGCTGACGGTTCGCCAACTCAGATGCAGCAGCATCAAGTAGCGCTGCAAAAATACGAGACTCGATATACCGCGGAAGCAGCGACTCAAGGACTGCATTCGCAGAGGGCTCAAACTCAAACCCTGCTGTTGCCCCAGAGTCTCCTGCCGTCGCCATCGTAGCTTCAGATTCAAGCGGCAAGAAACGGCGAACCACAACCTCTTGCGTGCCGAGGGTAATAAATCGGGTATAGGCAAGATCGATTCGATCGCATCCACCATTCACAAATAGATCAGTCACCCGGGCGGCAATGGCGACTGCCTCTTCATAGGTTGGACGGTCGGTGAACCCACTGAAGGATGCATCAATATCAAAGTTGCGAAAGCGGAAATACCCTTCGGCTTTGCGCCCAACGGTGACGAGTGAATACTGCAAACCCTTCGAGCGAGCATCCTGAATCTCTTGCTCGGCGGCACGAATCACGTTGGTGTTGTAAGCGCCCGCCAAACCGCGGTCTCCGGCAAGAACAATGACGCCAATCTTTTCGACCTTCTCGATCGGTCGTAAAAGTGGGTGGTCAGCCTCGGCACCAGCTGCAGCTAGGTCTTGGATGACCTCGGTGATGCGTTCGGAATAGGGGCGTGCCTCATTGGCTCGCACCTGAGCTTTCACGACACGAGTCGCCGCAATGAGTTCCATGGCGCGCGTAATTTTTTTGGTGTTCTGCACGCTGGCAATACGCCTGCGAAGTACTCGTTCCTGTGCGCCTGGCATTGGGTCTCCCTACGTCCGCTCGTCCGAAGCTTCAGCGAAGCTCGGTGTCGGAGGAGTCTGGACGAACAATCTCTTCTTCTGGAAGATGAATCGGTGCACGCTGCAGGCTGGCCTCGGCCTGAGCCATGGCGACGATCTCTGGAGCGGAGCCGTCGGCAAGTGCCCCCTCAAACTGCTCGGTGAATGCCTTGATTGCTGCTTCGAAGCCCTCAACGTCGGCAATGTCTCCGCTACTGCGAATCCCTTCAAGGGCATCGCTGTGCCGAGTGCGGAACCACTCAATTAAGCCGAGTTCGTAGTCGCTCACATCTGAAACCTCGATGTTGTCGAGGTAACCGCGGGTTGCTGCAAAGAGCACCGTGCACTGTTCCTCGACGGGCATGGGTGAGTTAATACCCTGCTTGAGCAACTCCGTCAGGCGGTAACCGCGCTCAAGCTGAGCTTTGGACGCGGCGTCAAGATCAGAGCCGAATGCAGCGAACGCTTCAAGGTCGCGGAACTGCTGCAAGTCTGATTTGAGGGTACCAACGGCTTTTTTCATTGCCTTGACCTGTGCAGAGGAACCCACTCTCGACACGGAAATACCAACATCTACCGCAGGGCGGATACCCGACTTGAAGAGGTCATCCTGCAAGAAAATCTGACCATCGGTAATCGAGATCACGTTGGTGGGAATATAAGCAGAAACGTCTCCCGCTTTAGTCTCGATGATGGGCAGTGCCGTGAGGGACCCACCTGGCTTGCCGGGCTCGTCCTTTAGTCGAGCAGCACGCTCGAGCAGACGGCTATGCAGGTAGAACACGTCGCCAGGGTACGCCTCACGCCCCGGCGGCCGGCGCAGAAGCAACGACACCTGACGGTAGGCCTCGGCCTGCTTAGACAAATCGTCATAGACAATGAGTGCGTGTTCGCCGTTGTCCATCCAGTGCTGCCCCATGGCGCAACCAGAGTAAGGGGCGAGATACTTGAAGGGTGCTGGGTCTGATGCGGGTGCAACAACCACCACCGTGTAGTCAAGGGCGCCACGCTCTTCGAGCGTTGCCACCGTTTGGGCAACGGTTGAGGCCTTGAGCCCAACTGCCACGTAGATGCACTTCACTCCGAGGCCACGCTGATTAATGATCGTGTCGATAGCTACGGTGGTCTTGCCAGTCTTGCGGTCGCCAATGATCAGTTCTCGCTGACCGCGACCCACGGGAATGAGGGAGTCAATGGCCTTGATGCCCGTCTGCATCGGCTCTTTCACCGGCTGGCGTCCCATAATTCCTGGGGCCTGAATCTCCATGCGGCGGGACTGCACATTACTCAGTGGACCCTTTCCATCGATTGGCTCACCGAGCGTGTTGACGACTCGTCCAATCAGACCATCGCCAACGGGAACCGACAAGATATTGCCCGTCGCCTTGACTGACTGGCCCTCTTCAATGGAGTCAACCTCGCCGAGCACCACTGCTCCGATTGACTCCTCATCAAGGTTGAGCGCCAATCCCAAGAGGCCGGACTCGAACTCGAGCAGTTCGTTTACTGCTGCGTCTGGCAACCCAGACACTCGAGCGATACCGTCGCCCACCTCGAGCACGCGACCCACCTGTGTCAGCGAGACGTCGGGGGTGAAGCCCTCGAGGTTCTTCTTGATTGCTGCGCTGATGTCGGCAGTGTTGATTGTGAGTTCAGCCATGTGGGGAAGTCTCCTGCGGCGTGGTATTGGTTCGGTATGCGATGTGATCTATGCGGTGTAGCCAGCGAACGGGTGCTCGCTGCTGCTGTTGTGTTCGTTGTATCTCTCTTGAGTGCTAGGTCGTTACTGCTGCAAAAATTCTTAGAACGCTTCTCTCAATTGATTCAGTCGGGTTCGAACAGTTCCGTCAAGAACTGAATCACCAATCTGGGTAACAAGGCCACCCATAACAGACGGATCAACAATGTTCTTAACCGTGATGTCCATGTTGGTTCGAGCCTTCAGCGCAGTAGTCAGCTCAGCGAGCTGCACCTCGGTAAGAGCGACTGCTGAACGAACCTCAGCTACAGCTTGACCAGAGTTGCTCGCTGAACGCTGAACCAGTTCATCTGCGATCTTGCCCAAGTCTGCAGCGCGACCAGCGCCCACGATCATGGACACAATGGCCAACGTGGTTTGCGTAGCTTGGCCCTGAAGTAGGTCCTCGATAATTTGCTGGCGACGAGCAACCGGAACGTGCTGGTCAGTCAAGGCCGCTCGGAGTTCGTCACTGGACTGCAGGACACGACCGAGTCGAAACAACTCGTCTTCAACCTCTGCAAGGTCACCCTCGGCTAGGGCAATTGCAAAGGCAGCGTCTGCGTAAGCGTTGATGCGTGGATCGCTCATCTGTTCGTTCGCTCTGCTCTCGGTAGGACTGTGGGTTCTGGGTATCGGGAAACACTGAAATTCTTAGGCCGAGTTCGCTCGCCTTGAGCCGCTCTGACTGGCTCCTGTTGTGGCGAGCCAACCTGGTTGCAAGTCGTTAGTTCTGACTTCCGACCTGATCGATGTATGACTGAATCAAACGCTGCTGGGTTGCATCGTCTAGTGATGTCTCCACCACTCGCTCAGCTGCACCGAGCGAAAGTCGGGAAAGTTCCCCGGCCAAGTCGGATTCCGCCTGCTGGCGATTTGAGACTAAATCTGCCGCAGCGCGCTCGGTGACCTGCTGGGCATCTCGAGCAGCACGGATTTTGGTATCGCGACCAAGTTGCTCGGCATCAGCGTGTGCCTGCTCGATGATCCTGGCGGCTTCAGTATCTGAATCTGCTAGGGCGGCCTTGACGCCGTCGCGAGCAGCCTCAGCGGAAATTCGCTCCTGCTCCGCTTCATCAAGAGTTGCCTTGATTCCAGCAGTCCTGTTTGCAAGGAAGGTCAGCGTTGGGGCCTTGGCAAACTTCACCAGCAAGGTGGCCACCACAAGGAACGAGAGTGTTCCCCAGATAACCTCGTTCAATTCAGAGGGGAGCCATGCTCCGTTACCTTCTTCAGCTGCCAAGATGGCAAGAGTGCTCAACATCATGTTCTCCAACCTGCTCAGCGGTTTCCGCTGGCTTGGTTCACGTAGTCATCGATCGTGGACTGGTTCTGAGCTAGATCAAGATCTGACTGCACAACCTTGGATGCTGCGGTGATTGCAAGTGCTGCAACATCGCCCCTGATCTCGTTTAAGGCCGAAGCACGCGCAACATCTAGCTCCGCCATTGCTTCGGTTCGCTGAGCTGTGGCTGCATCCTCTGCCACTTGCACCACAGCGGAACGCTCTGCCTCAGAAGCAACCCGGGCGAGTTCAACAACACGGTTCGCCTCGGCTCGTGCCTCGGCCAGCGTGGCTTCATAGTCGCGTCGCACCTGCTCACCCTGAGTCTCGGCTGCAGCAGCAGCTTCTTGGTCTGCAAGCACCTGTTGATCACGCTCAGCGCGAATCTTCAACAGTGGCGGTAAACACAGATACCGCAGCAAGATCCATAGGCTGAAAAAGCCAACGGCGCCCCAGAAGATCTCACCGATCTCGTCGGGGACTACTGGATTGATGACTTTTTCTGGGACTTCTGCTGCAAGTGCAGCCAACAAACCAAGCATCCGGGTCTCCTCCGGTGTCCGTGAAATACGCAATGGCTAGATGGACGAATATGAACTGATCTGACGGGCGGACCCGTTTTTCAGACGAACTTCAAAAGAATGAAAACCACGAAACCGATCAGTGCAAGCGCTTCGGTGAAAGCAATACCGAGGAACATTGTGGTCTGGACCTGACCGGCCGACTCGGGCTGGCGAGCCATGGCCTGAACGGCCTGGCCAACGAGGTAACCAATGCCGATGCCGGGGCCGATGGCTGCAAGGCCATAGGCGAAACCGGCAGATGATGCTCCGGCGATTCCTTTTGCTTCGGCAGCGGTGTAGTCAGTGGCTGCGAGGACGGTTGCTGCTGTATGGGCGAGTGCGCTCATGATGTTATGGAACTCCTGTTCGTGGTGAGTCTGTACTGCGGTACTTGCTAGTTATTGCCTTGCTTAACTGGGACTTAACTGGGACTTAACTGGGATTACTGGTTACTGATGTGTGATTTTTTGTAGCTGAGATAACAACTAACCGGATTAATGCTCCGGGTGTAACGCACCGCCGATGTAGACAGCAGTGAGAAGGGCAAAGATGAATGCTTGCAAGAACGCAACCATGAACTCGAACCCGGTGAATGCCACCAGCATCGGAAAAGACAGCGCCTCGACTACGACAAGGGGCGTGAGTCCCCACAAGGTGATGCACAGCACCGAGAAGGTCACCAAAAGAATGTGACCCGCAAGCATGTTTGCGAAGAGTCGAACGGCTAGCGAGAACGGCCGGATCAGGAAGGTCGAGAGAAACTCAATTGGAGTCACCAGCAGGTACAAGGCTTTGGGAACTCCAGGCGGAAAGAGCGCAGACTTGAAGTAGCCAAGACCGTTGTGCTTTACCCCAACTCCGATGAACATCACCCAAGCGGTCAGGGCGAGCATCAGGGGGTTTGCCATACGAGCGTTGGCTGGCATCTGAGCTGTGGGAATCACCTCGAAGATGTTGCCAATCCAGATGAAGAAGACCATGGCCACCAACATGGGCAAGTAACGCATGCCCTCTGGCCCGATTGCTGGAAGCACCACCTGCTTCTCAACAAAATCAATCCACGCTTCCATGATGTTCTGAAGCTTTTTGGGCACCAAGGTTGCCTTGCGCCCGGCGAAGTAGAACAACAGTGCTGGCACAACCATGGCAATGATAGACATCAACGCAATCTTGTTGAAGGCATAAAACGCGCCCTCGCCAAAGATTGCTGGCCACTTGACGATGTGATCGATCGGCGGGAACTGCACGCCTCCTCCCCCTTCGCCTTCTGCAGCGAGGAGTGCGGAGGTTGTGAGATTGCCTACCAAGGTCTGAAGACCGAGCATTCGAGGAAGCTCCTTCTACGGCGCGTTCCCCACCTAGCCCTTTGGCGCCGATAAGCCACGGTTATCGTAGCTATCCGGCGCCAAAGCGCTAGGTGAGAGGTGGGATGGGACAGAATCGCTGCTCTCGGAGGAGGGCAGATACGGGTTAGGTGTTGCCTGAGGCTTCAGGCCGGGAAATGCCAAGGTGGCTGAGACATATCGCATTTCCCAAAACAACAGAGCCAGATGCGTAGAGATCAGCGTGATACCGAATGGCAACAGTTCGATCCAGGTGGTGTTGCGAACCAGCAACACGGCTATCAAGATCAAGCCGAGTCGCAACAGGAACCCAAAAAGTGCCGCACCGGCCATGACTGCGGCGCTGATGCGACCCGTCACTGCCAAGATGTAGGCCGAAAGTAAGAAGTTGACCACCACAATCGCTAGGGCATAGAGGCTCGAAAGTACCCCGTCGATTCCCCAGAAGGCTGCCGAGATAATGACCACAACGGGGATCAGCCAGATGCTCTTTCGAGCGAGATCCACAGCCACTGCCATGGCTGGCGAGGGGCCCTCAATTCGAACGTTATTGGGATCAGCCACGAACGCCCCGATTCGTGGCATCGAGATCGAGGCTGCTCTTGGCTTCAGGCGAAGTCATATCAGCGGCGTTACTCGACAATGCGGACGAGTCTTCTGCCGGAATCGAAAGTCGCTGCGCTTGCGCGCTGTTCTTTGCACGAAAGTCCTCGGAGGACTCGTGGCCATTCCACGGCACCTCGGCTTGATGTTGTTCCATCTGATAGCGATAGGTGAAATAGATCTTGACTCCCGCACCAGCGAATCCCAGTACCGTAAACAGAATCAAGAACACGGGGACCGTACCAAGGGTGCGATCAAGCCATAGGCCGAGCAATCCAAGGATGACGGGAGCGAGCGCCAACTCAAATGAACCGTGGGAGCGATTCAACTGTCGAGTTGTCTCGTGAGTGGTCGTAGCGAAGTCAGCAGGCATAGTCGGATTTCCTTGGGCGCCAGTTACGAGAAGGGAACCCGATTAGAGAACTCCCCCCAATCGAACTCACAGGCGCTTGTGAAAGCATTCCCAATCTACGGGAGCGGCTGGACTCTGGCAAATCTACCTGTACTGCGCCTGAACGCAGAACGCCCACCATCACTGAAATGGTGGCGGAGGAGGCAGCGCTGGATCTTGGATCTGCTCAGGGGAAACCGCCGCCTGCGCTGCCTCATAACTCGCATCATCAAGGCCTGCTGCGCGTTCAATGGCGTCCACAACTCGGTCAGTATTTGCTCGGCTTTCATAGGTCATGCGAATCATCCAAAACCGCAGGTACCTTGCGAGCGAGAACCGAACAAAGAGAGCCGCACCCGCGATGATGAGCGCTAGACCAAGGAACGATCCTTGTGCCATGTAGGCGCGCTGGTCAGCCGGCGAATCCGGATACTGCCCCACCTCGATAGCACCGAACACGGCGAGCAGCACCCCCGCCACGAGCAGGACTACCCCAAGGATTAAGAGACGCTTCTCTCCTTGGCTTGAGCTGCCTTTGAGTTTCAATCCATCAATTTCGGATTTGAACTGTTCGACTCGGATGTCATTTTCATTCATTTGATTACTCACCCAGATAGGCAGCGGATAATTCTTTCTCAATTTCGCTAGGAGTTCCCACCTCGCGAACCAACCCATTCACCATGATCGCTGCCACATCAGCGACACCGAGCACAGTGCGGGCAAACTGCTCTACAACCAAAATTGAGGTTCCTGATTTTGCAATCTGTCCCACGATGCCATAGAGCTCCTCAACGACGAGAGGCGCGAGCCCCATCGATAACTCGTCGAGCAGTAGCACGGCCGGTTCGACTGCAAGCCCCCGAGCCATTGCCAACATTTGCTGCTCGCCACCGGACAAGGTACCCGCCAACTGCGAGCGCCGTTCCTTCAGACGAGTAAAGCGCTCGTACGCTACAGCTTCTACTTGACGCATTGATGCCCCTGCGTACGTTGCCATCAATAAATTTTCTCGAACGGTTAGATTCGGAAAGATACCCTTGCCTTCAGGAATGGTTGTCACACCACAGCGTGCAAGGTCCTCGGCCTTGACTCCTGTGACGTCACGGCCTGCCAACAGCACAGAACCCGAGGTTGGCGCCATCAGTCCGCAGGCCACCTGCAGCGTGGTGCTTTTTCCTGCGCCATTCGGGCCGAGCAACGCAACAACTTTGCCTGCATGAACCTCGAGGTCGACTCCGTGGAGGACTTCAATGGTTCCGTATGCGGCACGAACACCACGAAGTTCCAAGAGCGGGTCAGGCTTAATCGGCTCATGCTGAACGGACAACGAAGCCTGCATCACGGGAATTTGAGGGTCAGTCACGAGACCACACCTTCGGATGATGAGGGCAACTCCGGGTCTGCGTACTCAGCAAGATCTGGAGCTGGTGCAGTGCCGAGGTAGGCGGCGAGTACTGCCTCATTAGCCCGAACAACCTCGGGGGTTCCCGATGCAATAACCTGGCCAAAGTCCAACACTGCAAGGTGCGAACAAACCCGCATCACGAGTGCAACGTCATGTTCTACCAACAAGATTCCCAAGCCATTTGCGGCCAGAGTAACCATCAAGTCGCCAAAGATATCGGTCTCTGCGTCATCGAGGCCCGAGGCCGGCTCGTCGAGCAACAGGATTGACGGACGAGCTGCCAATGCTCGACCAAGTTCAACTAGGCGGGCATGCCCTGTGGGAAGTGCCCCGACAGGCTGTTCGGCAAGGGGCCCTAGATCCAACCGCTCAAGTATCAGGTTGATCTCGTCCTCAGGCTTTGGGTCTCCCCCGTCGGCTAGGTATTGAGGAAGGGTGGCCCCTCGGCGCGACCAGCTTCGCCGAATTTCTAGCCCTACCTGAATGTTCTCGCGAACCGTCAGCGAAGCGAACACTTCGAGTCGCTGAAAGGTCCTGCCAATGCCGAGCCGAGCTCGCTTATGAGTCCCAACCTTCGTGATGTCTTTCCCACCCAGGCTGACCCGACCTGCTGAGGGGGTCACCACGCCACAGATTGCGTTGAAAGTGGTGGTCTTCCCTGCGCCATTCGGGCCAATCAGGCCGCTGACCCGACCGCCCTCAACTTTCATCGACACATCACTCACCGCAAGGTGGCCACCGAATCGAACCGACAGCGATTCAAGTTCAAGCACGTTCATGAGTTCGCTCCAGCGGGCTGCGCATTCCCGGCAGCACTCAGAGATCCCGCCGTTTGCGAGCTACTCAACAGGATAAGTTCGTCGTGTAGGCCAAGCGCTCGCTCTGCGTCAAGCGCATCTGCCTTGGTCAAAGGTCGATCTATTCCGAACATGTCGGGAGAAGGTGGCTCGAGATGTTCGGGGCCTGTTTCATCAAGAGGGTTCACCCCGAAAATCCCAATAGCAATACGAGCAACGAGGAACACCATGGTGAGGATTGCAATCACTCGCATGCCCGTAGATGCAATTGCTGTATCCCAAGGAATCAGCGCGGTCACAATCACACCAAGGCCCAGCCAGATTGCCGTTGCGATTCGACGACCATGTACCTGCGCGGGTGCAAAGAGCAGCGGTAGCAGCGGCACGACAGCAAAGATAAAAACCATCTCTGCAGCTACAAATGACCACTTGTCGATGCTGTCGAATCTTGCAAGAGCCCAGATCGCACAAGCCCCAACTCCAGAACACACCAGAGCCGGAACCGACTTCGCCACTGCCCGGTAGCCGAGCGCAAGCTGCGGTGCAGCACCGTCGGGGTCTCGACCAAGACTCACTCCCATCATGCCAGGGGAGAACACCAGAATGTCTTTGACGGACACGGCAACAAAGCCAAAGATTCCGATTGCGTTCGCAGCAAAGATTGTTGCTCCAATGGGAAACGCCCCGAGCAACATACCGCCGAAGAACGCTCCGGCAATTGATCCGATTCCGCCGACCACGGCCAACATCGTCACCGAGAGCGACCCCGGAAGTGTGAGCGTGTCGGCAAGGAAGGTACGGCCCGAGATTGCCCCGGCCGTGCCAGCAATTGCAGCAGAGAGAGCGAACACACCCACCTTGGTTGAAGTGAGGTTGAGGCCGAGCGTTGCACACGCGACTGGCGAGTCCTTCATTGCCGTAAGGCGACGCCCCCAAGCACTTCGCCGCAGGAGGACTAAGAGATTGCCGATCACAGCAAAGACCACTGCGAGCAGAACCAACTGCCTGAAGTCGCTGTTGATCGACAGGGGCCCGATCTGCAGCCTTGGTACTTGCCGATTACCACCGGGCATGACGTCGACCTGATTGAAAAACATCGCGGAGCAGAACAACGCAAAGGCTGCGGTGGCCAAGGCTAAGTAAATCCCAGACAAGCGCAGTGCAGGGAACGCAACGATGCCACCCACCACTGCGCACACTGCCACCGCGATCGCCACGCCAAGAAGGGAGCCGTTTGCACCCCAAGTTGCCATTGCTACCGCACCGATCCCGGTGAACGTCAACTGTGCGAGCGAGATCTGCCCTGCGTAGCCAGTGAGTGGAACCAGCGAAAGAGTAACGATTGCAAGATAGAACCCGGTAGTCACCAGATTCAGGTCGGTGAGCGACATCAACGAGCCAAGTCCCGCCACGACCAGAATGAAAGCGGCACCACCTATCAGCGCTACTCGCTGAGCCACTGGCTTTGACCCAGCACTGCGGCGACTGACGCCATGTGCGCGAAGGCGATCCTGGGGCTGGGCCATGATCACCACAAACAGCATGATTGCCGGAATCGCACGCTCCAAACTCTGCAGGCCGATCGGCCCGAGCATTGCATCCTGAGGGATATACCCAATTGCATAGGACTGCAACAGTCCAAGAATGATGGCCCCCAAAAATGCACCAGGAAGGCTACGAAGTCGACCGACAACGGCTACTGCGTAGGCATTAATAAACAACAAAGTCAGCGTGGTCGCGCTGAGCGTTTGTTCGGAGGCAATGAGAACGCCCGAGAGTGCGGCCATCCCCGCACCCAAGGCCCATGCCATCATCGAGGTTCGCGATGGGCGGCCTCCGTTGAGCTGCAACAACCCGCGGTCATCCACCACCGCCCGCATCGCAACCCCAAGGCGAGTCCGCTTAAAGACCAACCGCAACCCAACTGCCACCGCTATGGCGATGGCCATAGCCATGAGGCGTTGGTAATTCACCACGGCACCCAGAATGGTGACCTTCTGGCCCTCGAAGAATGACGGAACCCGCCTTGCCACATCGGGCTTCCAAATCACCATCGAGATGCCAATGAGCGCGATCATCAAACTGATGGTCACCACAATTTTGACCACGTCGCTAGCACCTTCGATGCCTCGCATGATTCCGCGCTCGATGAGCGCGCCGAAAGCAGGTCCGATGACAAACACCACGAGCAAGAAGGCGGGAAGCGTCGGCACTCCCCAACCCATGTGTACTTGCCAGAACATAAACGCTGCCATCATCGAGAAGGCACCGTGAGCAAAGTTAAAGATACCCGAGGTGGTATACGTCACGACCAACCCAGAGGCCGCTATTGCATAGATCGCTGCTGTCGAAAGCCCAGCGATTGTAAAGATCAGGAACTTGTCCACGGTTGCTCGTCAGTCTGGTAGTAGCTGGATCAACAAAGGGTCGCCTCCGTCACCTCGACTTAGGGTCGACGGGCTTCAAGAATGACCTGCTGGAGTGTACCGAGATCCAGCAACGCTGGCGGTCTCGGATCACTCCAGAGGTCGCTCAGAGAGGCGGCCGGGATGGGTCGACGTTTCCTGTACCGACAATAGAAGCTGGCGGCACGGTCACGATGCTGTCGGCGGGGCAGTGGAAACCGTCGCCGTCGTCTCCCTCGCCGCCAAGCTTGGGATACAGACGCTCAAACTTGCCGTTCTTGACTACCAAGAGCATTCCGCAAGAGACCGGGACCTTCGTTCCCGGATCAGAAGGTGCGTGCATGCCACCGGCTGTCCAGTTATCGATGGCGTTAGCCTCAGTCAGCACGCACTGGCGGTCGATCACTCCCTTGTTCTTTTGAGCGCAAGTGTTCGCAGCAACCGAAAACAGTAGCCAAGAAGACGTTCCCTGAAGGCCGAGGAAAGCTGCCTTTCCATCGGGTACGTATTTCTTCAGGTTGTCGAGGTACTGCTGAACCCCAGGCCATTTCGCTGCCTCTTCGAACGGGTGCGTTGCGGTGCGAACGATGGCACCTTCGCTGGCTGCTCCACCGGTCTCGGTAAAGAGGTTGTCGTACAGGTTGGCCTCATTCAAGAAGGTGCCCTTCCAGCCCTTCTCCTGAAGCACCTTGAGCAGGTTTGCTGCGTTTGCCGGTTCGCCGATCCAGTACATCGAGGTTGCGCCGCTTGCAATTATCTTCTCTGCGTAGGGTCCCCAGTCAGTGACAACAATGGGGTAAGCAACCGGAGGAAGGTTCTGGATGCCACCCTCGGCAGCAACAACGGAATCGAACTGAACCTTCACGGCCTCGAGGGAGGGAAGATCCTTGCTATAAACCACGACGATCTTCTTGGAGTCCTCGGGATAGAGCTTTTTGAAGTCGGTAATCCACTGTGAGGACTTTGCGTTCGCCGGATTCGGCAGCGGTTGGACCTGCCCGTTTGAGAGGCTTTTCTCCACTGACACCGTGAACCCGGGAATGTCGATCAGGCCACACTTATGGAAGTCCGATCCGTCTTTGCCGGAGAACTCCAAGTTGTCCAGAGCGAAACCTCCACCGACTAGCGCAAACACGGCGTTACAAGCCTTGGTCATCCCAGCTTCCACGTTGACAACTCCGCCGTCGATGTCTACTGGCGACAGCGGCACACCCTGAATCCCGCCTTGTGCATTGCACCAGTCGGTGTAGGCCACGGCTGCATCCCAGAATTCTTTATTGAGCCCGGGGCGAATCTCTGAGTTTCGGTCGTTGGCCACGCCGAGGAACAACGTGTCGGTGGATGGGCCTTCGCCGGGAGCTACTGATGCGCTTCCTTTACCGCAGGGCGATTTAAGATCTCCCCACATGGCTGCGTCAGTGCCGGCCGCTGCAGTGGTCTTTGTTGAACCGCCCTCATTCTCAGAAGCGGAATTATTTGAACTACTTTTCGCCCCGCAGGCTGCTGCAACGAGAGCTACAGCACAGACCAAGATGAGTAAGGATCGCTTCACGGTGTATGTCCCCCTGTGTTTCTGTGCAAGCCGCACAGTGATTTGGTTCTTCAATTTCCACTGCTGAGATGACTCCTGATCTTCTTTGTCTACCACGCCACCGCACGGGTGACGCAAGACACGTTGTAACTCTTGTGGTCGAGCGAGAACATCTCTTGCTCGGTAAGTGTCCTGCCACATCAAATTCTGGCAGAGTGTTATCCGGTTTAGGCATCACCTTCGACCACTTCGAATCCTTACAACGAACAAACGGCCGCCCGCTCCCCCACTCGACCCAAGGGAAACATCATGGACCTACTCATTCAGAATGCAACGATCGTTGACGGCACCGGCAGCCCGGCTCGTACCGGCGACGTTGCTGTTCGCAGCGGTCGAATTGTTGCGATTGGCGATGCACTCACCTTGTCTGCCGAGAACGAAGATCAGGTCATTGATGCGACCGGGCTTGTGTTGACCCCTGGGTTTATCGACCCCCACACGCATTACGACGCTCAACTCTTTTGGGATCCCAGCGGATCACCATCGAACCTGCACGGCGTGACGACGGTGATCGGAGGGAACTGTGGCTTCACCCTGGCACCGCTGTCACCTGAGGATGCTGACTACACACGGCAGATGATGTCCAAGGTGGAAGGAATGCCCCTCGCAGCTTTGGAAAATGGAATCACCTGGGACTGGGAAACCTTTGGCGAGTATCTAGCTCGGCTAGAGGGGAACCTCGGCATGAACGCTGGATTCTTGGTCGGTCACTGCGCTCTACGCCGAAAAGTAATGGGGCCTGAATCGGTGCAAGGGCCAGCATCTGCTGAACAGCTTGAGGAGATGCGCCGACTCCTAGCCGAGTCAATTCAGGCTGGCGGGCTGGGGTTCTCCACCACGTTGGCACGAACACACTCAGATGGCGACGGGCTGCCGGTTGCCTCTCGTTGGGCAAGCGAAGAAGAACTGCTTGCTCTGGCTTCGGTAGTTTCTGAACATGAGGGAACCACCCTTGAGTTTGCATCCGATGGATGCCTAGACGGCTTTTCAGAGGATGAAGTTTCCTTCATGATTAAGTTCTCGAAAGCGGGAAATCGACCGCTGAACTGGAACGTGCTGACCATTGATTCGCATGCCCCCGATCGGTATCAAAATCAGCTCGCGGCGATGGATGCCTGCGCCACCGCTGGAGCCAGGGTCGTGGCGCTCACCATGCCCGTGATCGTTGGCATGAATATGAGTTTCTCCACATATTGCGCCCTCAACATGATGCCTGATTGGGGCCCGATTCTTGGATTGCCGATTCCTGAGCGGATCGAAAAACTCAACGACCCCGAGACTCGCGCCTTCATGGTGGCACGCGCGGCCTCGCCTGATGCCGGGGTGTTTGGCCGACTCACCGGGTGGGACACCTACGTCATCGGCGATACATTCGCTGCAGAAAATGATGGGCTTTCGGGTCGACGTGTGGGAGAGATAGCGGCAGAGCGCGGAGTGAGTGCATTCGACGCTCTACTCGACATCGTCATCGCCGATGAGTTGCAGACAATCTTGTGGCCTGGTGCAACCGACAACGACGATGAATCCTGGGAGTTGCGTCGCCAAGCTTGGGATCATCCCTCGGTCATGCTGGGTGGCTCCGACGCAGGCGCGCACCTAGACCGCATGCAAGGAGCGAATTACCCCACCCGATTCTTGGCTGATTGTATTCGTGGCCGAAAGCTGACCACGCTGGAACACGGAGTGCACCTACTCACACAAGTACCAGCCCAACTGTTCGGTCTGCGAGATCGGGGTGTGCTCATAGAGGGAGCCCATGCCGACCTGGTGTTGTTTGATCCGAACCTGATTGAATCCGAGCTGCTCAGCATGGTGGACGACTTGCCAGGTGGCACGAGTCGTCTGTACGCAGGGTCGGTTGGCGTAAACCATGTTTTTGTTAGCGGGGTCGAAGTTGTGCGAGACAGTGCACCAACCGGAAACCTACCTGGGTCAATTATTCGATCCGGAGCCGATACTGACACCGTTGCGGCGACTTAGCTCGACTTGAGGAGTAATTCCAGCAGCAGAAGTCAACCCTTTGCGGTGGGTCCGTCTGGATTCGAGCCGAGCAGGGAGACTTCCTCGTGATCCTCAGATTGTTCTGGCTCTGGATCAGCGTTCTCTCCGAGTTCGATGTACTTACCAAATCTTGGTGCGAACAGGGTAAACAACAGGAGTGCGAGGGCGAGCAACCCAATGGGCACGATGCCGTTCCCGCGGCTGGTGAGGGCAGGGATCAGCACAAAGCAGGACAAGACTGCAGTCCATCCCCACAGTATGACCACGGTTCGACGCTGGCCATGCCCAAGGTCCATCAACCGGTGATGCAAATGCTGCTTGTCAGCCGTGGCGACCCCCGTTCGATTTCGAGCGCGCCTCACCACAGCGAAAATCAGATCAAATAGCGGCACTCCTAGGATCACGAGCGGGATCACGAGCGGCGCAAAGAAAAACCAGGATTGCCCGGAGAATGGATCGTCAGACTGTCCACCTACTGCAATGGTGGATGCGGCGAGGAGGAGTCCGAGCAGAAGCGCACCTGAATCGCCCATAAAGATGCTCGCTGGATTGAAGTTGAACGGTAGAAAGCCTAGACAGACCCCAGCGGTGATAATTGCAATGAGCGGTCCGAGGTTGCCGGGATCAATCACCCCAACAGAGAGCAAGCGCCAGCCGTACAAGAAGAACGACCCCGCCCCGATAGCGACGATTCCTGCGGCGAGTCCATCTAACCCGTCTATCAAGTTGACGGCATTCGCCATGCCAACAACCCAGAGAACGGTGATGAGCGCAGACATGTCGGGTGGTAGCAACGTGAACCCCAAGAACGGCACTCTGAAGTAGATGATCGTGAGGCCCACAAGAGTGAGTATCGAGCCCGCCAATACCATGCCAGCCACCTTGGCTGGGGCTGAGACGTCTCGCAGATCGTCAATAAGCCCCGTCAACCAGATCACCGTTGCCGCTGCAATCACACCTAGAACGTTTCCTGGTGCATCGAATACTGCTCCGAAGTCCGGTAACTGCCAAGCCACTGCAAGCGCAACGAGCAGTCCAATAAACAGCGCTGTCCCTCCCAGTATCGGAGTTGGCTGAGCATGCACAGTGCGGTCGCCTGGCTGAGCCATGGCACCGATTTTTCGAGAGAGCACTCGCAATGGAGGGACCGAGATTGCGGTCGCAAGAACGGCGACTGCCATCACGAACAAATACGGCAAAAATCCCACGGCGCTCAGGTTACTCGTGGCCGGACGGAGAGTCTCCACCCTGCAGAGTCACCGCTCTTCCCTGGGCTTCGGTAAGCCAACAGGTGAACCGTGTCTGGCGATCGAGCAAGGCCCGACTGCAGGTTCAATCTACCTCTGAGCACCAAAACCGCTTTACTTCAGGATTCAAACATGTTCAAATAAAGACTCATCACGGCAAAAGTTTTGGGGTGACCTTTGTTGTAGCGGACGAACAAACGCACTTCCAACCGCGGGCCCAAGCTAACTAAATCTTGTTTCAGAGGAACGTCATGACAGCAATCGTCTCTAAGGATGTGGATCTGGAGTTACCGATGCTGACTGACATCGGCAACGAGCCGACCCTTCAGGTTGCTTCGACTGATATTCCTGCCTTACCAAGAATCTATGAAGATGACCCGGCTGTTCACAAGGCCCCATCGCTCAGGGTGGACCTTCCTGTAAAGGGAGTGAATCACCGCAAGGAATTGTTGGTTCTTGCTGACGTGTTCGTCACTTCCTTGGCAACTCTTGGCGCAAGTTTTCTTGCCATCTCGTTTTCCGGGAAAAACTCGGCGGAACTAGCGGTAGTAACCACTCTCGCACTACTGATGTGGCCGTTTGTCTTCGCAACTCAAGATCTCTACCAGTCAATTCATATACAGCGCCGTTCTGAGGAATGGCGAAGGATCATGACTGCGGGCCTGTACGGATGCGCAGCTATTGCTGCAATCTCCGCCGTATTGGAAATCCCGATTAGCCGGGCATGGCTGATCGGACTCGGAGTCCTCACCGTTGGAATCACTCTGATCGAGCGAGAGTTCGTTCGGTTGCACTTCGCACATGTGCGAGGCAAGGGAGAGATCACACGAAAGGTCATTCTGATTGGCGACAGTCACGAGTCATGTGAGCTCGATCGTTATCTATTGGCATCACCCCATCTGGGCTATCAGGTCGCCGAGCGAGTCAAGGCTCCGCAAAATTCGGCTGAACTTCTGGCACTGCTCGAGGTAGCGCGGTCATCAGTCGTAACCGGAGCCATCATTGCTGGCGGAGACCAAGACTGCGCTCTCTCCAATGACCTCATCCGAGCCCTGAGTCGAGAGGGCATCTATGTTCAGGTCGCATGCTCCATGCAAGACATCGCTTCTAGGCGGGTGCACTCAGCCCCATTGGGCGGATTCCCCATGATGAGAGTTACGCCATCGGTTCAGACTGGATGGAAGTCCATTCTGAAACGAGTATTCGACCTACTCGTAGCACTCTGCGCGCTAGTTCTGCTCTCGCCGCTCCTTGTGGTGTGCGCCTTAGTACTCCGCATTACCTCCGGACCGCATGTGCTGTTTCAACAGACACGGATTGGTCGCAACGGTGTCCCCTTCACGATGTATAAGTTCAGAAGCATGGTTGAAAATGCCGAGGATCTACTCAGTGATCTGTTGGATCAAAATGAAGCTGCCGAACCCATGTTCAAGATGAGTGATGATCCTCGAGTAACACCTTTTGGGAAGTTCCTGCGCACAACTTCGCTTGATGAACTCCCGCAGTTCATAAACGTGGTTCGAGGTGAGATGAGTCTTGTGGGTCCAAGGCCTGCTACTGCCGATGAGGCAACCCAGTGGGAGCCCGCAATGCGGGATCGCCTTCGAGCCCAGCCTGGCATCACCGGCTATTGGCAGATTCACGGCAGGTTTACCAGCACGCTTGAGGACTATCAGCGCCTTGATATGTACTACGTGGACAACTGGTCACTGCTCACCGACTGCATCATCTTGCTCAAGACAGTTCCAGCAGTCATCAGGCGGCGCGGCGCGGCTTAGTTCGATCAGCCAGAAGGCGCGTCATTGGCGGTTAGGCGAGACCGGAGTAGGACCCTGACCTGAGCTACGGCCAGCTGGTTTCAGACTGGGTACGGCGTGAATTTGGAGCAAAGCAATTCAACATCGCCACGCACTTCTGCAATCACTGACTCATCGCTCGGCGCTGCCAGAACGCGTGTGATCAGTTCAGCAATCCGAGTCATCTCGGGTTCGGCCATTCCCTGGGTCGTCACCGAGGGCGTTCCAATTCTGAGCCCAGATGTAACAAATGGTGAGCGCTGATCATCTGGAACCGTGTTCTTGTTCAGCGTTATACCTGCCAAGTCAAGAGCAATCTGAGCTTCCTTGCCGGTAAGTTCTGAATCGAAGGAGCGAAGGTCCATCAGGAGCAGGTGATTATCAGAACCGCCCGAAACCAAGCGGAACCCCTGAGAAATCAGCGATTCCGCAAGTGCTTGAGAATTCTTAACAATCTGCTGCGCGTACCCGGCAAAACTCGGATCTGCGGCCTCGCGAAATGCAACCGCCTTGCCCGCAATCGCGTGTTCGAGCGGTCCACCCTGTAGGCCAGGGAAGATGGCCTTATTGATCCGCGCTCCGAACTCCTCTTTGGAGATGATGCAGCCGCCACGTGGGCCTCGAAGGGTCTTATGCGTGGTAAAGGTCACCACATCTGCATAGGGGGTGGGGTTTGGGTGCACACCACCCGCAATCAAGCCGGCGATGTGCGCTGCGTCGAACATAAAGAGAGCGCCAACTTCATCACAAATCTCACGAACGATTTCGGGGTCAATAATTCTGGGGTAGGCAGTCGCACCAGCCACGATCATCTTTGGTCGATGTTCTCGGGCAAGCGCGCGCATCTGGTCGTAATCAATTCGCTCATCCTGTGGTCGCACCCCGTAGGAGATGAAGTTGTAGAACCGTCCCGAAATATTTACGGGAGACCCGTGGGTCAGGTGACCGCCGTGGTCCAAACTCAGGCCGAGCACCGTATCGCCAGCCTCGAGCAGGGCTAAGTACACACCAAGGTTTGCATTCGCTCCTGAGTGCGGCTGCACGTTTGCCGCCTCGGCTCCAAACAGCGACTTGACCCGCTCAATGGCCATCTGTTCGATCTCGTCCACGACCTCGTTTCCGCCGTAGTAGCGCTTGCCCGGGTAGCCCTCAGAATATTTGTTCGTGAGAGCCGAGCCCACGGCCTCCATCACTGCAGGCGAGGTGAAGTTCTCGGAGGCAATAAGTTGGATGCCCGTGTTCTGCCTGTCGACTTCTCGGTCGATGGCTGCAAATACTTCGTTGTCACGACTGCTCGGCCATGGCATGGCAGATACTTCCTTCGGTAGGCACTCGATGATCTCGAGCGCAGTGGTTACGTCTATTGGGTAATGAGTGCATCAAGTTTCTGGACGCGATTCGCATGACGGCCACCCTCAAACTCAGTTGCAAAGAACATGTTCACTGCATCTTTGGCAACTTCACCCCCGATGAGTCGTTCGCCAAAACAGATAACGTTTGCGTCATTGTGCGCTCGGCTCAACCGAGCTGAGGTGACGTCATGAACGGTCACGGCGCGTACGCCAGCGATTTTGTTCGCAGCAATACAGATTCCCAGCCCAGATCCACACACGGCTACGCCAAAGTCTGCACTTCCCTCAGCCACCGCCCGACCCACCGCTGCGCCAAACTCCGGGTAGTCAACCGACTCAGAGCTATGCGTTCCCAGATCGGTCACACTGAAACCTTGACCGCTGAGATGCCGAGCCAACTCATTCTTCAAGGCGAGCCCGCCATGGTCTGATCCAAGGGCCACTCTGATGGCTGTCTCATTCGAACCTGAACCAGAAGGTGTGTGCACACCCCCCACTCTAGTGAACTCCTCGTACTCGAGACACAGCGCGCGACACTTCGCTCATCCGCCTTTCTGCAACAGGCCCAGTCCACAACTGACACCCACAACTGAGTAATGCGGATCTAGCAACCTTTCGAGTTCGATCAGTACTGCTTGCGCCCGTAGTCTGCTGCCATGCCCGCAACTCATTCTTCGCTCGATCCTCGCACCCCGGTGATCATTGGTTGTGGGCAGGTGCTCAATCGCGTTGACCAAGGGGCAGAACCTTGCGAACCAGCAGCATTGATGGTTCAGGCACTTCTTGCTGCGGAATCAGATTCCGGTGCGTCTGGGGTTTTGGCCGAGGCTCAGGTCGTTGCAGCGGTTCCCACACTCTCTTGGCGCTACAGCGATCCTGCCGCAGTGGTTCGAGGTCGGATCGGATGCAGTACCGCTCAGACTTGGTCTGCGACGGTGGGCGGCAATACGCCACAGTCCATGCTCAACCGCCTCTGCAGTTTCATTGCTGCTGGAGACCTTGATCTTGCAGTTCTGTGTGGCGGTGAAGCAGGAAAATCACGATCTGCAGCCAAAAAAGCCGGTATCGAACTCGATTGGGCTCGTCAGGATGCAGATCTTGCTCCGGACTGGATGGACGAGTCTCCGTTCCTGATGGGTCATCCCTCCGAGGCTGCACGCGGAATCCTGATGCCACTTCAGGTGTACCCGCTCTTTGAGAATGCACTCTGGCAGGACTCCGGCTTGAACATCGAGGAGCACTTGGAAACCGTGGGGCAGATCTGGGCTGGGTTCTCCCAGGTGGCTGAACAGAATCCCTACGCATGGAACCGCATCTCGTACACCGCTGAGCAGATCACAACCCCAACTGCAGAGAACCGCATGATCGGTTACCCCTATACCAAGCGCATGGTCTCGAACCCAGACGTGGACATGGCCTCGGGGTTGATTCTTTGTTCCGTGGAGCGCGCTCGCGCCCTTGGGGTACCAACAGATCGATGGGTTTTCGTGCACGCCGGTACCGACGCCAAGGACCGCAACCTGACAGAGCGAAATAACTTTTACTCGTCACCGGCAATGAGCGTTGCTGGCAACCGCGTCTTGGAACTCGCTCAGTTGCAGATCGACAAGGTTGCCCACCTGGACCTGTACTCCTGTTATCCATCGGCGGTGCAGTTGGCGCTGCGGGAACTTTCCATTTCTGCTGATCGCCAACTGACGGTTTACGGAGGCCTGTCCTTTGCAGGTGGGCCTTGGAATAACCCAGTCGGCCACGCGATCTGTTCGATGGTGCAAGTACTTCGCGAGGATGCTGGGTCGATTGGCTTGGTCACAGCAAACGGTGGACACGTGGATAAGCACGCATTTGGCGTGTACTCGACCAACCCGCCGAAGGCTGGTTTCCGATGGGAACGACCCCAAGCCGAGGTAGATGATCGTGGAGGACGGACTGCAGTTGCCGACTTCCAAGGCGAGGCCAAGATCGAAACCTGGACCGTGATGCATGATCGCGATGGCCTTCCCACTCGTGGGCATGCGGCTTGTCTCACCCCTGACGGCGGGCGCACCTGGGGCGTCAGTTCTCAAACAGAGATCATGCATGCCATGTCAACCGAAGAACTCCTCGGTCGCCAAGTCCGCATTGGGCCCGAGGGTGAACTGCAGTTCGTCTGAGGATTGCACTGAGCAAGGACTGCACTGAGCAAGGACTGCACTGAGCAAGGACTGCACTGAGCAGCAGTTCGAAGCCAACTGGCGGACCTTGGTGCTAGGCCGTGCCGAGTCGGTCAAGTCGAGCTCGCAACGTCGTCATGATGCGTTCAGAGGCCTTTGGCATCTCGTCAAGGAGTTTGCGAAACGCAGTGGAATCAAACCGCAACATGTCAAGGTCTGTATCTGCAACCACCGTTGCTGTTCTCGGCCGATGATCAACGAGCGCCATCTCGCCAACCATTGAGCCGGGTCCCGAAGAAGCAACGTGATCTCCACGCACGTACACACTTGCCGTGCCGTCAAGAATCACAAAGCAGTCGGTTCCGGGATCACCCTGATCCACCACAACACTCCCGGCAGGAAGCTGAACCTCGTCAGTCAGATCGACCACTCGCAAAATGTCTTCCTCACCAAAGCCATCAAAGAATGGGACCTGAGTCAGCATCTCGGCACGCTCGGAAGGCTTACGGCACAAGCTCATTGATTTCCCCTATCTCGAAGGCTGCCGGGTCAGACAGCAACTGCTTTCTGCTCAACTAACGCAGCACCGCAAAGAGTAACCTCAAAGAGAGTCTTGAACTCACCGCTCACGGGATTACGTTGGGGGAACAGATGAAGGCAGCAGTCATGCGGGACGGGCGGTTGCTCGTTGATGACCTAGCAGAGTTCTCCCCACAACCGGGGCAAGTCATAGCTGAGGTCATCGCCTGTGGCATCTGTGGTTCGGACCTACATGCGCTTCACCATGCAGATCAACTCGTCGAGATGGCCCGGGTGATGTCGGCAGAGGCAGGACCATTTGCGCCGGCACCAATGGACGCCTCACGAGATGTTGTCATGGGTCACGAGTTCTCCGCTCGGGTGATTGAAGTGGGCCCGAATGTAAACAACCTCGCTGTGGACGATCTTGTGGTCTCGCTGCCAATCGTTATGGATTCAGAGGGTCTGCACGCGTTGGGTTATGACAACACCTATCCGGGAGGCTTTGCGCAGCAGATTGCACTCTCAGAGGTTCTGTGCAGCAAAGTCCCCAATGGCCTTGACCCTCACCTCGCAGCACTCACCGAACCGATGTCGGTGGGCGCGCATGCTGTGCACAAGAGCGTCGTCACGCCCAAACACGCTGCGGTTGTGATGGGTTGCGGGCCGGTTGGACTTGCAGTAATCGCCGCACTTCGATCTGCAGGAGTCGAGACAATCCTTGCCTCGGATTATTCAGCGAGCCGACGAGCCCTGGCTAGCGTGTTTGGTGCGAGTGAAGTGACTGACCCCGCCGTGGAGTCACCGATTGCAATCTGGCGACGTATCGACGGCCGCAAACCACTGGTGATTTTCGAAGCGGTCGGAGTTCCTGGCATGTTGGAATCCGCCACACTCGAAGCACCTCGCGCCGCACAGATTCTGGTGGTCGGGGTCTGCATGGTTGCCGACAGTTTTCGCCCCATGATTGCTGTAGGCAAGGAACTCAATCTGCAGTTTGTGTTTGGTTATGACCCCGGCGAGTTTGCCGACACCCTGCACCGGATTTCGGAAGGGGAATACCCAGTTAGCCAGATGATCACAGCCACGGTGCCCCTAGAGGGTGTTGCCGATGCGTTTACTGCGCTGGGCGACCCAGACTCGCAAGCCAAGATTTTGGTCACCCCGAACGAAACCCCGAGCAGCCGCATTGGCGCCGGTAAGCGACGGAATCCGTAGCTTACCGGCGCCAATGACTCAGGTGGCGGGGGGATCCGCTGCTGCAGCGTGGTACAAAGTGCGCCTATTTGGGACCGGCGGCGACGAGTGCCCGATCACGCCCAGTTAGATCGCGCTCGATACGTGCGTGGGTGAAGACAGTCGTGGCTAGGGCCTGCATGTCTGCTGCCTGTTCGGGTGACAGCTCGCAGATCAACACGCCCTCTTCATGAAGCCACTCCCCCGCCTGAATAATCAACACTCGCAAGTCTTCAGTCCCGTCGGGGCCAGAACGAAGAGCACCCACTGGCTCCCAGTCAGCTACCTCTGGCGGAAGCGGCAGGTCAGCAGGAACATAGGGAGGATTCGAGATGATCAGATCGACTTTGCGCATCAAGTCCTCTGGGAGCGCATCAAACCAAGACCCCAGACCTGTAGAGATGCGCGCCCCGGGCCTTCCCAAGCCGGCGATGTTTGCTCGCGCTACTTGCAAGGCCTCGGGAGATTGGTCCGTCAACATCACCTGAGTCCTCACACGCTCCACAGCGATGGACAACCCGATTGCACCCGAGCCCGTTCCAAGGTCCACAACCTGGCAGGTTCGATCCCGCGCCCCAAGTCGGTCCAACTCTTTCAGAGCTACCTCAACTACGGCCTCAGTCTCTGGCCGCGGAATGAGCACTCTCGAATCCACCATGAGGTCTAATGATCGAAATGACCATGACCCAAGGACATACTGCAGTGGTTCGCCGGCAGATCTGCGCCGCACCATCAGCTCAAAGGAACTCATCGATCGTTCCGTAACGGGATCATCTAGTACCAGAATCAGCTCTGAAGGGTCTGCACCCGAGGCCTGCTCAACTACTCGGCGAGCATCAATCGCTGCTTGCTCAAGACCTGCAGCCCGAAACGCCAGCGTTGCTTCGATGAGCAGATCCCTCCAGCTCACGGTCTGATCCGAGGAACTCATAACTCCGAATCCGACAGCTGCTTGGCGCGGTCATCGGCCACGAGTGCGTCGCTAATCTCATCAAGTTCACCCGAGAGGACCCGGTCAAGGTTGTACACCGTCAGACCAATCCGATGGTCGGACACGCGGTTCTCTTTGAAGTTGTAGGTGCGAATCTTTTCGCTGCGACCACCGCCACCAATCTGAGCTTTGCGTTGCCCCGATGCCTCACCTGCTTGGCGGTCCTGTTCAAGCTTTAACAGCCGAGCACGCAAGACCTGCAGCGCCTTCGCCCGATTCTGAAGTTGGCTCTTTTCGTCCTGCATGGCGACTACGAGGCCAGTTGGAAGGTGAGTAATCCGAACGGCTGAGTCGGTTGTGTTCACAGACTGCCCGCCCGGCCCCGATGAGCGATACACGTCGATGGTGAGATCATTCGCATCGATGCGGACCTCTACTTCATCGGCCTCTGGCAACACGGCAACGGTGGCCGATGACGTATGGATTCGGCCTTGGGATTCAGTTACCGGAACCCGCTGCACCCGATGCACCCCTGCCTCGAAACGCATGCGGGACCACACACCCGGACCAGCCAAGCGAAAAGTCACGTCCGAGAGGCCACCCATCTCGGTCGGAGAGGATGACATGGTCTCAAAACTCCATCCGACTCGGCTGGAGTAGGCCCGATACAACTCAAAGAGATTACGAGCAAACAGGTTTGCCTCTTCCCCACCCTCTGCGCCGCGGATCTCGACAATCACGTTGCGGTCATCGTTGGGGTCTTTGGGAAGGAGCAGAAGTTTCAGTTCCTCGACGAGTCGATCTACTGCGGACTCTGACTCAGCAGCATCGGCTCGCAAGGCGTCACGCTCCTCGCCCGAACCGAGCGAGATCAGCTCCTTTGCAGCTTCGAGATCTCCCTCGGCTGCGACGAGCTGGGCCGTCCGCTCAACAATGGGTTGCAGTTCGCTGTACCGGCGTGAGAGTTCCACGTAGCGGGTCTGATCCGCTATCACTGCAGGGTCAGCAAGACGAGCTTCAACCTCTTCAAACTCGCGCTGCAAACCGTTCAGACGGATAGAGAGATCGTGCGCAGCCATGTTCACCCCCACCCAACGGCAATGTCGATGAGTTCGGCTGGGCGACGCAACAAAGAAGCCAACCACTTGGTTGCCACATGATGATCCTGTTTGGGTAGCGCTAGCAGGAGCACTGCTTCTGAGTTGACCTGTTCGCGAAGATCAGCAGCTAGCGGCAGGAGTGCAAGGTCAACCCCGCAGGAGCACACCACAATCACAGTGGTTCCGTCTTGTTTACTCCCGATCGCCGCCGCAGGAAATGCATCCCGCAATCCCGAAGGCTCGGCCGTCATCCCAAGAGCAGTCAGGCTTTGAGCGCCGACAAGACTCGGCTGATCGACTAGCAGTGCACGCAGCCAGCGTTCACGCGAGAGCCTTTGCACAGCGTGCGTTGGGGCTCCAGGAAAGCGATGATCTCGCAAAATCGAAACCGTCTTCGCTAGATCATCAACCGGTGACTCATCAGGACGCACAGCCGCATGAGCATCTCGGTCAAAGCGGCCAACCCCCACCTCTAGGTGCAATGCATTATCGCCGCCCGATTCCTCTGGCCATACCACTATGCGAGCAACCTCGAGGCCGAGCAGTTCGCCGCGAGTCACGCCGTGCTCGTGCACAACCTCTAGGCCCTCATCAATGAGGTGCTGCTCAAGAACAGAATCTCGCTCAGGCGGTGCAGAAGCCGGTGGCACCGGGCCAGGTTGAATCCCGGTTGAACCCGCGCCCTGGATTAGGCGGAACTCAATGGGCTGGTCTGCGACCAAGAAGTAGTGCGCCCAACGGGCAAGATCTTCTGGGCGAGCAGAAGTTGCCGATGGAGCATCGGTGGTTGGTTCCGAGTCGGCAAAGACCGTGAGTCGCTGCACTGGCTGTTGTGCTGCCCAGATCAACGCTGCACTGAGCGAGCGGGCCGAACTCTCGGAAAGCAGGACGAAACCATGCCCATCCAAGTTCAGCGCATACAGCGATCCTGCTTCTAGGACATCTGAGAACTCAAGTGAATCTGACTCTGTCCTGTCTTGAAGACCGTGAGCAGATTCAGTTCTGGGAACTTGCTCTAGGTACTCGCGTGCCACAGCTAGCAGCTTGGCTTTTTGCAAGCGAGCTTTCTGTTTTGGATCAAGGGTCATCAGAGATCCAGCAGTGCTATCGGATAACGCCGACCGGAGTCGGAGTTGTCACTCAGCGGAAGCAGTCTCGGCTGTTTCAGGACCTGCAGCATCGGTGTCAACCGCACCAGTATCAACCGCATCGGTGTCAGCCGCATCGGTGTCAGCCTCATCGGTGTCAACATCTGCGGACTCATCTGCCGATACATCGCCTTCGCCCTCGACGTTCTTGCGACGACCGTAGCGACGCTCGAAGCGCTCGACTCGACCGGCAGTATCGACAATCTTCATCTGACCCGTAAAGAACGGATGCGTGAAGGCCGAGATTTCTACCTTGGCAAGGGGGTATTCCTGACCGTCAGTCCAAGTTGTGGTCTCGGTCGCCTCAATGGTCGACTTCGTCAACATGGTGTCGCCAGACGAGGTGTCTTGAAAGACGACGTAACGATAGGTGGGATGGATTCCTGGTTTCATGCTTCGCTCCGTTGAGGCCCCGGTTTCCGTGCGGGGCCCAGATAAGGCTCTAAGTATGGCTTGTCGCGACCACTTCGGGCGAACCGACGGGATCCACAGCTGAATTTCTTGAGCTAGTTAACGTGCGCAGCCTTAGCTATCTCTGCCAAGAACACATCGTTTGTCGGGAACTTGCGCATGCGGTCCACCACCAGTTCGAGCCCAGCAGCAGGTTCGCCACTTGCAGCCAATCCAGATAGCAGGCGGCGAAGTTTCCAGACCTGGGCCAACTTCTCTGGCGAAATGAGCAGTTCCTCATGTCGGGTTGAAGAACCATCAACGTCAATTGCGGGGTACACCCGACGCTCGGCTGCTCGACGATCAAGTCGCAACTCCATATTTCCCGTGCCCTTGAACTCCTCGAAGATCACTTCATCCATCTTCGAATTGGTGTCGACGAGGGCCGTTGCCAAAATCGTCAGCGAGCCGCCCTCTTCAATATTGCGGGCCGCACCAAAGAAC
>Ga0194051_1000208_pt1 | contig 33985 bp, 32 predicted proteins | sample SepL2320m_MetaG_FD_161275 | JGI IMG/M metagenome (GOLD analysis project Ga0194051, IMG submission 161275) | Anoxic zone freshwater microbial communities from boreal shield lake in IISD Experimental Lakes Area, Ontario, Canada - Sep2016-L239-20m | ecosystem: Environmental > Aquatic > Freshwater >... | reverse complement strand
ATCCACCGCCGCCGCCGCCACCACCGGGCTGGCGCTCGACGGCTTCACGGACCGCGATCGAGCGGCCATCGAGCAGTGCGCCGTTCATGGCCTGCATGGCCGCGGAACCCTGATCGTCGGTTTCCATTTCGAGGAACGCGAAGCCACGGCTACGGCCGGTCTCGCGATCCGCGATCACTTTCGATGAGCTGACGGTCCCGAATTGGGAGAACGCTTCGCCCAGACGCTCGGACGTGACCGAGTAGGGCAGATTGCCCACAAATAATTTGCGACTCATTCAAAGCTCTGTGCTGGAGGAAGGATCGAGCGGAGTCCGGCGCCCGCTTGCTGGACCATTGTGTCCAAGCGTTTCGTTGATCGTTGACGGGTGACCAAGAATCTCACGGGAAGACGTTGCCGGTATCGCGCTCCGCGACTTTGCCGAGACTCGTGATGATGCTCGCCGGCCAGTGTCGCAATGCCGCACTTATGCGCTGATTCACCGTCTGAGTCCACCGCTTGCGGCCGAGGTGACGGCGGTGAGGGTTGAGATCGCATCGAGCAGGCCACACAATCGCCGCGGAAATTGGAGGAACGTCATGATTGTCGACCATCGTACCTACGAATTGCAGCCGGGCAGACTGCGCGAATTCCTTGCGCTCTACGAAAAGGAAGGTCTGCCGGCGCAGATGAAGCATCTCGGCAATCTTGTCGGATATTTCACCACCGAGGTCGGCAATGTGAACGAGATCGTGCACATCTGGGGTTACGAAGATCTGGCCGATCGCACCAAGCGCCGCGCCGCCATGGCAGCGGACCCTGCATGGCAAGCCTATTTGCAGAAGAGCCGAGAATTCATGAAGCACATGAATAACAAGATATTGGTGCCAACCAGCTTCTCACCCACGAAGTAAGGGAAAAATCATGGCGACCGCCCATCCGCGCCGCAGCGGCGCGCAGGTTCTGATCGACCAACTGCGTATTCACGGAACCGAAACGATCTTCGGCGTCCCCGGCGAGAGCTATCTGGCCGCACTCGATGCGCTCTACGCCCAGCGCAACTCGATCCGCTACGTGATCTGCCGCCAGGAAGGCGGCGCATCCTACATGGCCGAGGCCTACGGCAAGCTGACCGGCAAGCCGGGCATCTGTTTCGTGACCCGCGGCCCCGGCGCCACAAATGCTGCGGTCGGAATGCATACAGGCTTCCAGGATTCGACGCCCATGATCCTGCTGGTTGGCCAAGTGGCGCGCGAGACCACCGACCGAGAGGCCTTCCAGGAGATCGACTACCGCCGCATGTACGGCCAGATGGCCAAGTGGGTGACCCAGATCGAGGACGCCCGCCGCATCCCCGAACTCATGAGCCAGGCTTTTCACACCGCGCTCAACGGCCGGCCCGGTCCGGTCGTGGTGGTCCTGCCGGAGGATATGCTGACCGACGAAGTCGAGGTGGCGGACGCCGGTCCCTACCGGATCGCGCGCGGTGCGCCCTCGGCGGCCGACATGGCGACGCTGCGGGAGCTTCTCGCGGCATCGAAGCAGCCGCTTCTCATCCTGGGCGGCGGCGGCTGGAGCGCAGAGGCTTGCGCCGACATGAAGGCGTTCGCCGAGGCCAACCATCTGCCGGTCACCACGGCCTTCCGCAACCAGGACCTGATCGACAACCGACACGCCAACTTCGTGGGCGACCTCGGCCTCGGCGTGAATCCGCCGCTCGGCAAGCGCATCAAGGAAAGCGACCTCATCATCGCTGTCGGCCCGCGGCTCGGCGAGGCGACGACCGGCGGCTACACGATGTTCGATCTGCCGGTGCCGGCACAGAAGATGGTGCATGTCCACGCCAGCGCCGAGGAACTCGGCCGCGTCTACCAGGCGACGCTGCCGATCAACAGCGGCATGGCCCAGTTCGCGACGTCGGCCAAGGCGATGAAGCCCGTCGATGCCTCGGCGTGGAAGGACAAGGTCGCGGTGGCGCGCGCTGACTATCTGAAGAACATCGAACCTGTACCGCAGCCGGGCTCGGCGGATCTCTCCGCCATCGTCGGCTGGCTGAACACGCGCCTGCCCGACGACGTGATCGTCACCAACGGTGCCGGCAACTATGCCGGCTTCGTCCATCGCTTCTTCCAGTACCGCGGCTTCCGCACCCAGCTCGCGCCGACCAACGGTTCGATGGGCTACGGTGTGCCGTCGGCGGTGGCGGCCAAGATCGCGATGCCCGGCCGCATGGTCGTGTCATTCTCGGGTGATGGCTGCTTCCTGATGAACGGCCAGGAGTTCTCGACGGCCGTGCAGCACGGCGCCAACATCGTGTTCATCGTCGTCGACAACGGCATGTACGGCACCATCCGCATGCACCAGGAGCGCGACTATCCGACCCGCGTTCACGGCACGGAGCTCAAGAATCCCGACTTCGCCGCCTATGCCCGCGCCTTCGGCGGCCACGGCGAGACGGTCGAGAAGACCGCAGACTTCGCCGCGGCGTTCGAACGCTGCGTCGCCATCGGCAAGCCGTCGATCATCCATATCAAGACCGACGCCGAGGCGATCACCTCGCGCATTACCCTCACCAAGCTGCGCGAGCAGTCGTTGGCCAAGCAGAAGCACTGAGGACAGAATGAACATCACAAGGCGCGCCGCCTTCGCGGCGCCATTGATCGCACTTGCCACCGGCGCACGTGCGCAAGCCGAGTGGCCGAAGGCGCAGCCGATCAAGGTCCTCATCCCGTTCGCGCCCGGCGGCGTGCCGGATATCATTTCCCGCATTGTCACGCCCAGGATGTCGGAGGCGCTCGGCCAGGCCTTCGTCGTCGACAACAAGCCCGGTGCTGGCGGCGGGCTGGCGGGACAGCTCCTCGCCCAGGCGGCACCCGATGGCTACACGCTGCTGATGGGCACGGTGTCGACCATGTCGATCGTGCCCGCGGTCAATCCGTCGCTGAAGTACGACCCGACCAGCTTCGCCGCCATCGGCCTCGCCGCCATCGTGCCGATGGTGGCGCTGGTCCGCGCCGAATCGCCGGCGAAGGATATCCAGGGGCTGATCGCCCTGATCAAGAGCAGCCCGAAGTTCGACTACGGATCCTCGGGCAACGGCTCGATCCTTCATCTCACGGCCGAGCTCTTCAAGCTCAGGACCGGCGTGAAGATGCAGCACATCCCCTATCGCGGATCGGCGCCGGCGTTGCAGGCGCTGCTGGCCGGCGAAGTCGACGTCGTGTTCGATGCGCTGCCGCCGGCCATCGGGCAGATCAAGGCGGGCAAGTTGCGGGCGCTCGGTCTGGCGATGGCCAAGCGCTCGCCGGTCCTTCCCGAACTGCCGACCATCGGCGAGCAAGGTGTCGCCGGCGTCGAGGCCTATACCTGGGCCGGGCTCTACGCGCCGGCCGGTACATCGGCCGCCACCGTCAATCGTCTCAATGCCGAACTGTTGAAGTCGCTCAAAGATCCCGAGAATGCGCGCAAGATCACGGAGCTCGGATACGAGCTGGCACCCTCGACCCCCGCCGAGCTGGCGGCCCACACCGTCGCAGAACTGAAGAAGTGGACCGAGGTTGCCCGGGCGGCCGACGTGAAGCCCGATTGAACGGGCTCACTTGAATCGACTTGCAGAGGCGGGCCGCCGCCGCTATAGAGCGGTCCGTGGAGATTTGAGCCGACCGGCTTGCGACCACGTTAAACATCGCTAAAAGGTCGGAGGTGCTCGCAAAAGCCCCCGTCCTTCCAGGTCGGGGGCTTTTTCGTTGCGCGCTTATCCTCGAGGGGAAGGCGCGGGCGCGAGGAGAGTGAGATGGACGGATCGATCCCGAAGAAGAAGACGCAGGCCGACACCGCGAACTGGCGGCCGCAGACGCGGGCCGTGCGCGCCGGCCAGTTGCGCAGCAACTTCGACGAAACCTCTGAAGCGCTGTTCCTGACATCGGGATATGCCTATGCGAGCGCCGAGGAGGCCGAGGCCACCTTCAAGGGCGAGAGCAACCACTATCAGTATTCGCGCTTCGGCAATCCCACCGTCACCATGTTCGAGAACCGGCTGGCGGCGCTCGAAGGCGCCGAGGCCTGTCGTGCGACCTCGACCGGCATGTCGGCAGTGTTCTTCTCCCTGCTGGCCCTGCTCAAGTCGGGCGACCGCATCGTCGCGGCCCGCCAGCTCTTCGGCTCCTGTCATTATATCGTGGCCGACCTCCTGCCGAAGTACGGCATCCAGAGCGAGCTGGTCGACGGCGGCGATCTTTTGGCCTGGGAGAAGGCGCTGTCGAAGCCGACCCAGGCCGTGCTGTTCGAATCGCCGTCCAACCCGATGCTCGATATCGTCGATATCCGCGCAGTGTGCGACATGGCCCACAAGGCCGGCGCCAAGGTTGTGCTCGATAACGCCTTTGCCACGCCGATGCTGCAGCGGCCGCTCGAGTGGGGCGCCGACATCGTGGTCCACTCCGCCACCAAGTACATCGACGGCCAGGGCCGCACCTTGGGCGGCGCGGTGCTGGGCTCCAAGGAGTTCATCCTGGAAAAGCTGCAGCCGATCATCCGCAACACCGGCCCGTCGCTCAGCCCGTTCAACGCCTGGGTGCTGGTGAAGGGCCTGGAGACACTGGGCCTCCGGGTCGATCGCCATTGCGCCAACGCAGCCCGCGTGGCCGATGCGCTGTCGGGCCATCCCGCCATCTCGCGGGTGCTCTATCCAGGACGCAGCGATCATCCGCAGCACAAGCTCGCCATGAAGCAGATGTCGGGGGCGGGCGGCGTCGTCACCTTCGATCTCAAGGCCGGCAAGTGGGCGGCGTTCGAGACGCTGAACCGCCTGCAGCTGGTCGATATCTCGAACAACCTGGGCGATGCCAAGAGCCTGGTCACCCATCCGGCGACCACGACGCACATGCGCATCGGCGCCGAGGAGCGCGCCAGGCTCGGCATCAATGACGGCACCGTCCGCATCTCGGTCGGCCTCGAAGATGCCGAGGACATCATCGCCGATCTGGTGCAGGCGCTCGGCGGCTGAAGCTGGTCGTGTCCCTGGCCGCCGCACTCTGGGCCGCCAATCGAGAAGGAGCCGAGCGCATCCTGGCGAACGGTTTCGTGCGCGGGCTGGGCGACGGGTCGCTGCCCGTCGAGTCCTTCAAGTCATACGTGGGGCAGGACGCCTACTTCCTCGATGCCTTTGCGCGCGCCTATGCCTTCTGCCTTGCTCACACCACGTCGCGCGAGGACCTGCGGGACTTCGCCGAATTGATCGCGGGCGTGCTCGAAGAACTCAAGCTGCATAAGGGCTATGCCGAACGCTGGCAGGTCCCTCTGGCGGCGGTGACGCCGATGGCGGCGACCCAGGCCTATGTCGATTTCCTTCTCGATACCGCGCGCCGTGGCGATCTCGGCGAGACGATCGCCGCCATGACGCCGTGCATGCGGCTCTACGCTTTCCTCGGCCGCTCGCTGTCGGCGGGCCAAGTGGCGCCGAGCTATGCCGATTGGGTCACGACCTACGCCGATCCCGGCTTCGAGGCGCTGGCGGTGCGGCTCGAAGCGCTGCTGGACAAGCATGCGACGGATACTGCCGCGGTGCGCGCCAACTACACCCGCGCCATGGACCTCGAATACGGTTTCTTCGACGCCAATCTCTAAAGCGCGGTGAGCTTTTCCATCGAGCGGTCGAGGGCGCCGTGCAGGTCGGCGGTGAGCTTGGCGCCCATCGCCGCGCGCACTTCCTGTTCGGCGGCGGCCCACAGCGGCAGGGCACGCTTGAACAGCGCCCGGCCGGCCAGTGTGGCGACCAGCTCGTGCCGGCGCTTGTCGCCCGCTTCGGCGCGCTCGATCACGCCGTTGGCGAGCAGGGGGCGCAGGTTGCGCGTCAGCGTGGTGCGGTCGGTTGCCAGCAGTTCGGAGAGCCGACCGATGGTGATCGGCCCGCGCGCTGCGACAAACCCCAGCAGGGAGAATTGCGAGATCTTGAGGCCGGTCGGCGCCATGTGCCGGCTATAAATCTGGGTCACGCGCCGGGCCGCGCCACGCACGCGAAAGCACGTGCACTCGGCGGGCGACAGGCGGATCGGGGCGGGGGCGGACATGGCCGTAACACTAGCTTCATCGCTTGCCCGGGCAAAGCGCCAATGTGTATATGCACATAAATTCTTCGAGGAGATGACGATGGCTGCAGATGCCGGATTTGGCGTGGTGCCCCTGGAACAGGCCCGCACCATGGATGGGTTGACCTTGTTCAAGGGTCTGCTGGAGGGGCGTTTCCCGGCGCCGCCGATCTCGCGGATGCTCGGCATGACGCTGGCCGAGATTGAATTCGGCCGCGTCGTGTTCGCCTACACGCCGGTGTTCGATCACTACAATCCGCTGGGCAGCGTGCATGGTGGCATCGCCGCCACCCTGCTCGATTCGGTGATGGGCTGCTGCATCCACACCACGCTCAAGGCCGGCATCGGCTACACGACGGTCGAGATCAAGGTGAACTACGTGCGCGCCATGACCGACAAGACCGGCCCGGTCCGCGCCGAGGGCAAGGTGATCAATGTCGGCTCGCGCATCGGCACTTCAGAGGGCCGGCTGGTCGACGCCTCGGGCAGGCTGCTGGCGCACGGCACCACCACCTGCCTGATCTTTCCGATATAGCCTAAACTGGGCCATGCCCCAGGCGGCCGCCGAACAGAGACTGCTGAAACTCTCCATCGCCGTGACGATCGGAGTGGCGTCGTTCGGCGTCGTGTTCGGCCTGCTGTCGGGGTCGATGTCGATCGTGTTCGACGGCGTGTTCGCCGCCATCGATGCGGCGATGTCGGGACTGGCGCTGTTCGTGTCGCGGCTGGTCAGCCGCGTCGCCGACGACCGTCGGTTCCAGTTCGGCTACTGGCATATCGAGCCCATGGTGCTGGCCTTCAACGGCGGCACGCTGATGCTGCTCTGCTTCTATGCCTTCCTGAACGCGGTCGACAGTTTCCTGGGCGGCGGCCGCCAGCTCGACTTCGATTGGGCCATCGCCTACGCGATCGTTGTCTGCATCGTCTGCTTCGGCATGTACTTCTACGAGCGCCACCTCAACCGGCACATCGACTCCGACTTCGTGCGGCTCGACACCCAGAGCTGGCTGATGTCGGCCGCCATCACCTCGGCGCTGCTGGTGGCCTTCACGGTCGCCTGGCTGCTCCAGGGCACGCCTTATCAGCACCTCACGCCCTATGCCGATCCCGTCGTGCTGGCAGTTCTGACGCTGGTCCTGGTGTTCGTGCCGATCCGCACCGTGCGCAAGGCCTTGACCGAAATCCTGCTGATCACGCCGCCGGAGCTGGACCAGCATGTACGCCGCGTGATGGACGAGATCGTCGCCCGCCGCGGCTTCAAGCACTACACCAGCTACGTCGCCAAGGTGGGGCGGGCGCAGTTCATCGAGATCCACATCGTGGTCCCCCCGTACTCGCCGCTCAGCAGCATTGCCATGGCCGACGCCATCCGGCGCGAGATCGCGACGGCGATCGGCGGCGAAGGCCCGCACAGATGGCTCACCATCGACTTCACCGCCGATCCGCGCTGGCTGTAGGGGTATTTGACCTTTCCCCCGGAACGTCCCATGTCAGAAATCGAAGGGGTTCCGCCGACCGATGTACACAGCCACAACCCGTGCCATCCGCGTGACCGTCACGCCGCAATATCTGCCTGACCAGTCCGATCCGGCCAAGTCGCAGTATGTCTGGGCCTACCAGGTCCGGATTGAGAACAAGGGCACCGACACGGTGCAGCTGCGCAGCCGCCACTGGAAGATCACCGACGGACTTGGCAGATTCCAGGAAGTGAAGGGCCCCGGCGTGGTCGGCAAGACGCCGATGCTGCGTCCGGGCGATGTGTTCGAGTACAATTCCGGCACGCCGCTTTCCACGCCATCCGGCATCATGGCCGGCACGTATCAGATGGTGAGCGAGCAGGGAGAAAAGTTCGACATCGAGATTCCGACCTTCTCGCTCGATATGCCGACCGAGAAGCGTCACCTCAATTGAAGTGGTGCCAAACGAGCCGAGCCGGGGACCAGGAGGAGCGACGATGAACAGGATTCTGAAGAAGAGCGACATGGTCTCGCTCGCCACCGGGCTCGCCCGGCCGTCGCGCGAAGAGGCAGAGGCCGCCGTCCGCACGCTGATCCGCTGGTCCGGCGACGACCCCGACCGCGAGGGGCTGGCCGGCACGCCCGACCGCGTCGTGCGCTCCTACGAGGAATTCTTCGCCGGCTACGACCAGGATCCGCGCGACATGCTGCAGCGGACCTTCGAGGAGGTCGAGGGCTACGACGAGGTCGTGGTGCTGCGCGACATCCGGCTCGAGTCGCACTGCGAACATCACATGGTGCCGATCATCGGCAAGGTCCACGTCGGCTACCTGCCCGACAAGCGCGTCGTGGGCATCAGCAAGCTCGCCCGCGTGGTCGATGCCTTCGCTCATCGCCTGCAGATCCAGGAGAAGCTGACGGCGCAGATCGCCAACACGCTGCAGGAGGTCCTGCAACCGCGCGGCGTGGCCGTCGTCGTCGAGGCGGCGCACCAGTGCATGACCACCCGCGGCGTGCACAAGTCCGACGTCACCATGGTGACCAGCCGCATGCTGGGCGCCTTCCGCGACAACGGCGAGACACGCCGCGAATTCCTGACCATGATCGGTCGTACGTCAGTCTGAGTTTGAAAAGGGCATCATGGCCGGAGAGATCGTTGATTCAGTCGAAATGCTGCGCAAGCTCGTGGCGTTCGACACCACCTCGCGTAATTCCAACCTGGCGCTGATCGACTACGTCCAGGGATACCTCAAGGGACACGGCATCGCCTCGACGCTGGTGCCCAATGAGGACGGCACCAAGGCCAACATGTTCGCGACCGTCGGTCCCAACGTGAAGGACGGCGTCGTGCTCTCGGGCCACACCGATGTGGTGCCGGTCGACGGCCAGCCGTGGGTCACCGACCCGTGGACGCTGACGCTCAAGGACGGCAAGTACTACGGCCGCGGCACCTGCGACATGAAGGCGTTCTACGCCATCGCACTCGCCATGCTGCCCGAATTCAAGAAGGCCAAGCTGAAGCGCCCGATCCACTTTGCGCTCTCCTACGACGAGGAGATCGGCTGTTTCGGCGCCCATTCGCTGGCCGCCGCGATGGCCACCGAAGTGCCGCGCCCGCGCGCCATCATCATCGGCGAACCGACGATGATGACGGTGGTCCATGCCCACAAGGGCAGCCAGTCCTACGTCACCAAATTCACCGGCTTCGAGGCCCATTCCTCGATGACCCATCTCGGCGTCAGCGCTATCCATTTCGCCGGCGAGTTCGTCCACTACCTCAACCAGGTCCAGGAGGAACTCGAGGCGGCAGCGCCGAAGAACAGCGAGTTCATGCCGGCGGCGGCGACCTTCAATGTCGGCACCATCATCGGCGGCACGGCGGGCAACATCCTGGCGCGCGAGTGCGAGGTGCTGTGGGGCTATCGCGAGCTGCCGACGCGGCCGATCGAGGAACTGGGCGAGCGCGCCAAGAAGTGGCTCGCCGAAGAGCTGCTGCCCAAGATGAAGGCCAAGCATCCAGCCGCCGCCATCGCCACCGAGCTCCGCGCCTCGACGCCCGCCTTCTCACCCGAGGGCAATGATGAGGCCAAGACCCTGGCCGGAAGCTGGTCGGGCTCTAACACGGTCGGCAGCGTGGTCTATGCGACGGAAGCTGGCATCTTCCGCAAGACGATGGGCGTGCCGACGGTGTTGTGCGGCCCCGGCGACATCGCCCAGGCCCACCAGCCCAACGAATTCCTGCTCGCGTCGCAGATCGAAGCCTGCGAGGGCTTCATGAAGCGCATGGTGGAGTGGTGCTGCCGGGACTGATTTTCGTCCTTCTCTAGGCGCAGGACGACGGAGATGAACAGAACGTGCCGCACCTGATCGCCGTCGACTGGGGAACGAGTTCCCTGCGCGGCGCCCGCCTCGACGAGACAGGTCGCGTGCTGGAGGAGAAGAGCGCGCCGCTCGGTATCCTCAACGTGGCGAACGGCGACTTCGCGGGTGTCTTTGCCGCGCAGTTCTCGGACTGGATGAAGCCGGCCGGCAGTGTCTGCCTGATTTCCGGCATGGCCGGCAGCCGGCAGGGCTGGGTCGAGGCGCCTTATGTCGCCTGTCCCGCCGGGCCCGACGAGCTCAGCCGACACCTGCAATGGATCGAGCCGGGGCGAATCGCCCTCGTGCCGGGCCTCAGCGACGAGCAGGGAGACGTGCCCGACGTGATGCGCGGCGAGGAGGTGCAGATCTTCGGCGCGATGCGGCTCGCGGGGCTCGGCGACGGGCTATTCGTTCTGCCCGGCACGCACAGCAAATGGGCCACGGTGCAGGGCGGCCGGATCACCGGCTTTCGCACCTTCATGACCGGCGAGTTCTATGGATTGCTCAGCCAGCATTCCATCCTGGCGCGCACGCTCGAAGCCGACGCGGCCCTCGACGAGGCGGTCTTCCTGCGCGGCGTGACGCGTGCCGGCAACGGCCAGGGCCTGCTGCACAACGCCTTCGGCGTGCGCGCGCTCGGCCTGTTTGGCCGATTGTCGCCGGCTGAATCGGCAAGCTATCTCTCCGGCCTGCTGATTGGCGAGGAGCTGCACCTACAAGAGCTGACGTCGGGTCGCGAGGTCATCGCGATCGGGGCGGCGGCGCTGACGGCGCGCTATGCTCTCGCCCTCGAACGGAGGGGCGCTCGTGTGCGCACCTTCGGTGCCGAGGCGACATGGGCTGGGTTGAGAGCTTTGCAGGCATGACGACCGTCGACAAGTTCCGGGCCGCGATGCGCGAGCTGCCGCTCATCGCCATCCTGCGCGGGCTGAAACCCGCCGAAGCGCCGGCGATCGGTGAGGTGCTGGTGGAGGCGGGCTTTAGCCTGATCGAGGTGCCGCTGAACTCGCCGCAGCCGCTCGACAGCATCGCGGCTCTGCGCCAGCGCTTTCCGCAAGCGATGATCGGCGCCGGCACGGTCCTGACGGCGGCCGAGGCGCGCGACGTGGCGTCGGCCGGCGGCGAACTCGTTGTGGCGCCGAACTTCGATCGCGACGTCGTGGCCGAGACGCTGCGGCTCGGCATGACGAGCCTGCCCGGCATCATGACTTCCACCGAGGCGTTCGCCGCCTTGGGCGCGGGCGCGCATGGGCTAAAACTGTTTCCGGCCGAGCTTGCCTCGCCCGCCGTCGTCAAGGCGCTGCTGGCCGTGCTGCCGAAGGGCACACCGCTGATCCCGGTCGGTGGCATCGGCGCGGACAATCTTGCCGCCTGGCGCATCGCCGGCGCCGCGGGCTTTGGCCTCGGCTCCTCGCTCTACAAGCCGGGCGACGATGCGTCGACAGTACGCGCCAAGGCGGCGGTCATCGTGTCAGCGTTCCGACGATCGGCGTGAGCATCAATCCGTCGTCCCGACCGGAGCCGAGCGAAGCGAGGCGTAGTGGAGGGACCTTCTTTCTTTCAACGATAAGCGGCATGTCGCGGAGAGAAGGTCCCTCCGCTCCGCTTCGCTTCAGCGCGGAGACTACTCCGCGCGAGTCGGGACGACGGGGCTCACTCACCCCGCCGCCGCCAGCGCCTGGGTGAGATCGGCGATCAGGTCGTCGGGATGTTCGATGCCGACCGAGAGGCGGATCGTCGTATCGAGCACGCCGATACGGTCGCGGACCTCGACCGGCACACCGGAGTGCGTCATGGCGGCGGGATGGCTCGCCAGCGACTCGGTGCCGCCGAGGCTGACCGCCAGCTTGAAGATCTGTAGCGCGTTCAGGAAGGCGAACGCCTCCTTCTCGCCGCCCTTGATGTCGAACGAGAAAGTCGAACCCGCGCCCGTGCATTGCCGGGCAAAGACCTTCTGCGCCTGAGAACCGTCCTCCAGGAACTTGAGGTAGTGGACCTTGCCGACCCGGGGATGGTCGCGCAGATACTCGGCGACGAGTCTCGCGTTGGCCTCGGCCCGCTCCATGCGGAGCCCGAGCGTCTCAAGCGAGCGCCCCAGCATCCAGCAGGAATGCGGATCGAGCTGTGTGCCGAGGCTGCCGCGGAGCGCCTTGATCGGCCCGATGGTCGCCTGGGCGCCGAGCGTGGCGCCGGCGATGAGATCGGAATGGCCGCCGACATACTTGGTGAGCGAGTAGACCGAGACATCGGCGCCGTGGTCGAGCGGACGCTGGAACACCGGGCCCAGCAGGGTGTTGTCGCAGACCAGGACGGGCCGGAAGCCTTGGGCGGCGCCGATCTCGTCGGCGATCTGCCGCAACAGTCTGATATCGACCAGCGTGTTGGTCGGGTTGGCCGGCGTTTCGATCATGATGACAGAGAGGCGTCCTTTGCTGCGTGCCTCGGTCGCGGCCGCACGAACGGCGGCTTCGTCGACGCCGTCGACGAAGCCGACCGAGCCGATGCCGAAGCCCGCCATCGTGCGTGACAGCAGCGTCTCCGTGCCGCCGTAGAGCGGCTGGGAATGCAGGATGACGTCGCCTGGCCGGGCAAAAGCGAGAATCGTGGTGGCGATCGCCGACATGCCGGACGAGAACAGCACGCACGATTCAGCGCCCTCGTAGACCGCGAGGCGATCCTCGACGATCTCGCTGTTGGGGTGGTTGAAGCGCGAATAGACGAGGCCGGCTCCGGTGCCGGCGGGCGGCTTCCGGCGCCCCGAGGCGTAGTCGAAGAAGTCGCGCCCTTCCTCGGCCGTGGCGAAGACGAAGGTGGAGGTGAGGAAGACAGGCGGCTTCACCGCGCCCTCCGACAGCTTCGGATCGTAGCCGTAGCTCAGCATCAGCGTCTCGGGTTTGAGCTGATGATTGCCGATATGGGTCTTGGAGGGGCGTGGCGCGACCATGGTGTTTCTCCTGTCGGCGGTTCCGGTGGTGCAGGATAGCGTTCGCCTCGACGACCCGCCTCTTCTGCATCATCCTTGAGACACGAGAATGAAGGACCAAAGGGGGCAACATGAAGGTCAAGAGCTATGAGATTTTCCGCTGTGACGCCGGCTGGCGCACCTTCTCGTTCCTCAAGCTCGTGACCGACAGTGGCCCCATCGGCTGGTCGGAATACAACGAGAGCTTCGGCAGCCCCGGCCTGTCGGGCGTGATCGAGAACCTGATGCCGAGCGTCGTCGGCATGAGTCCCATGGACATCGAGCTGGTGAATGCGGTCCTCGCCACCAAGTCGACCCAGTCGCGCGGCGGCGTCGTGCGCCAGGCGATCGCCGCCATCGAGAACGCGCTCCTCGACATCAAGGGCAAGGCGCTGGGCGTGCCGGTCTATCAGCTGTTCGGCGGCAAGCTGCGCGACCGCATCCCGGTCTACTGGTCCCATTGCGGCTCCTACCGCATGCGCAATCCCGACATCTGCGGCACGCCGGCGGTCCGTTCCTACGACGACATGGCCCGCACCGGCGAGGAGGTGCGCAAGAAGGGCTTTGGCGCCTGCAAGACCAACATCGCCATGGAGGTCGACGGTAAGCTGCGCGCCTATCGGCCAGGCTTCGTCGTCGGCAAGGGTTTTCCGGAGCGCAACTGGGACGCCTTCATTGCCCGCAGTGCGGCCAAGACCGTCGAAGCTTTTAGGGCGGGCTGCGGGCCGGACGTCGGCATCATGCTCGACACCAACTTCCATTTCCGCACCGAAGGCTTTAAGCGCATCGCCGAGGCTGTGGGGCCGGCCGGGCTCACCTGGCTGGAACTCGACGTGCATGACCCGAAGTCGATCGCGCTGATCCGCCGGGACTCACCTTGCCCGATTGCCTCGGGCGAGACGCTGCTCGAACGCCGCGACTTTCGGCCTTATTTCGAGAACTACGCCTTCGACACCGCCATCGTCGACGTGATCTGGAACGGTTTCAACGAGTCGCTCAAGATCGCGTCCCTGGCCGACGTCTACGAGGTGAACGTGGCGCCGCATAATTTCTACGGCCACCTCGCCAGCGCCATCTCGGCGCATTTCTGCGCCGCGGTGCCCAACTTCCGCATCATGGAGATCGACATCGACGGCGTGCCGTGGCGCGACGACATCGTCGACAACCCGCCGGTCTTCGAGAACGGCGACTACCTCCTGCCCAAGGGCCCGGGCTGGGGCGTCGAGCCGAACGAGGCGGCGATGCGCAAGCACCCGCCCAAGTCATACGTGGTGGCGCAATAAAAACTTGCAGGTTCAGCAGGAATATGCTATAAATTTTGATAGGCTGGCGCTTGGACTGCGCCGGCCTTTCCACGTCTTTGAAGTCGGGCAAAACCTTCCGCTCCAGACGCTTTGCGTGGTCCACGCCCGTCCAGCCGCGTGACGACTTCCGGGATTCCCATCCGGCCGCGCAGCGGGCACCGGTGGCACAGTTCGTCAGGGGGCGATCGGGCAGCCGGATCAAGGGCTTGGCGCCGGGTTTTGGCACAGGCAGCGGGACAGCGCGTGGCACAACGAGGTGTGCCGGGAAATGGTGCCCCTCAGGGCGCGGGCGGGGCGGCCGTGATGGTCTCGTAGAGGCGGTCGAGGTCGCCGTCGTCGTAGACGTATTCGGTCGAGCAGAACTCGCACTTCACGGCGACCAGGCCGCGGCTGTCGCGCAGGTCGGTGAGTTCCTCGCGCTTGATGGACTTCAGCACGCCGTCGATGCGCTCGCGGCTGCAGCGGCAGCGCGCCGCGAAGGGCCGGCGCTCGAACAGGCGCGCGCCCTCGGCATGGAACAGGCGGAACAGCAGGGTCTGGCCGGGCAGGGCGGGGTCCAGCATCTCCTTCTCGGTGGCCGAGGCCATCAGGATGACGGCCTTGCGCCAGTCGTCCTCGCGCTGCTCGGGATCGGCGTCGAGGCGGCCGGCGTCGAACTCGGGCATCTGCTGCACCATCAGGGCCGACGCGCGCCAATGTCCGCCGTCGGTGGTCTCGTCGCGGCAGGCGGTGATCTTTATGCCGGTCGGCAGCTGCTCGGACTGGCGAAAGTAGATGTGGGCGCAGTCGGCCAGCGTGGCGCCCTCGAGCGGCACGACGCCCTGGTAGCGCTCGCTGTGCTGGCCCTGGTCGACGGTGAAGGCGAGGCGGCCCTGGCCGAACAGTTTCGGCACGTAGCCGTCGGGCACGTCGTGGTTACCGGCGCCGAGTGCCACCGCGAGTTTCCAGGAATCGAACTGGGCATAGCCGCGCAGCGCGCCTTCGCTGGTGAGGTCGGCGACGAGCAGGCGGATCGGCCCGTCGCCGCTGATCTGCAGGGTGAAGATGCCGTCGTATTTGAGCGACGTCGCCAGCGCTGCGCACAGCGTCATCGCCTCGGCGAGCGGCCGCGCCACGGCGAGTGGATAGCCGTGGCGTTCGATGATGGCGTCGAGCGAGGGCCCCAGCCGCACGAGACGGCCGCGGACACCCAATGCGTCGAGCTGGAAGGGCAGGACGCGGTCCCAGTCGTCGGAAGGAGATCCTTCCGACGGGGCGGTCACGACAGGCACCAGGCCAGGATGCTCTTCTGGGCGTGCAGGCGGTTCTCCGCCTCGTCGAACACCACCGACTGCGGTCCGTCGATCACTTCTGCCGTGACCTCCTCGCCGCGGTGGGCCGGCAGGCAGTGCATGAAGATGGCGTCCTTCTTGGCCTGCTGCATCAGGTGCTTGTCGACCTGGTAGCCGCGCAGCAGGTTGTGACGTCGCGTGGCACTCGGGCTCTGCGGATCCTCGTCGCCCATAGACACCCAGGTGTCGGTGACGACGCAGTCGGCGCCGCTCACCAGCTTCGCGGGGTCGTGGCCGATCTGGATGCGGCCCTTGGACTTCTCGGCCCACTGCACGACGTCGGCCGGCGGCGTCAGTTCCGGCGGGCAGGCGATGCGCAGCTCGAAGTCGAACTGCACGGCGGCATGAATCCACGACGTCGCCATGTTGTTGCCGTCGCCCGACCAGGCGACCGACTTGCCCTTGATGGAGCCGCGATGCTCCTCGTAGGTCATCACGTCGGCCATGAGCTGGCAGGGATGGGTCTTGTCGGTGAGGCCGTTGATCACCGGCACGGTCGCGTACTTGGCCATCTCGAGGAGTTTCTCCTCGACGGTGGTGCGCATCATGATGATGTCGACGTAGCGGCTGAGCACGCGCGCGGTGTCGGCGATGGTCTCGCCGCGGCCGAGCTGGGTGTCGGTGCGGCCGAGCATGATCGTATCGCCGCCCAGCTCGCGCATGCCGACCTCGAACGACACGCGCGTCCGGGTCGAGGGCTTCTCGAAGATCATCGCCAGCGTCTTGCCGGCGAGTGGCTTGTCGTGCCCCCCGTTGGAGCGCGACTTTTTCATCGCCTTGCCCTGATCGAGGATCTGGCGAAGCGTCTTAGGGTCGACCTGATCCAGGTCGAGAAAGTGCTTGGGTGTCGACATGAGTCGTCACTTGGCCGCGGCTTCGAACGCGACCGCAGCCTGTTCGAGGATGGCCACGCCCTCGTCGAGGATCGCCTTGTCGGCGACCAGCGCGGGGAAGATTCGAATGACGTTCTCGCCGGCCGGCGGCACCAGCATGCCGAGCGACTGCAGCTTGTTCACCATGTCGCCGGCCGGCACCGCCGGGACGCATTGCAGGCCCTGGAGGAAGCCCATGCCACGCTGCTCGACGAAGACCTTGGGGTGCTTCTTGCACAGCTTCTCGAGCTCGCCCTTGAGATATTCGCCGCGCTCGCGCACGCCGTCGATGAAGCCCGGCGCCAGCAGCACGTCGAGCACCGCGTTGGCCACGCCCGTGGCCAGCGGGTTGCCGCCGTAGGTCGAGCCGTGCGTGCCCGGGACCATGCCGACCGCCGCCTTCTCGGTCGCCATGAAGGCGCCGATCGGGAAGCCGCCGCCCATGCCCTTGGCGATCGCCGCCACGTCGGGCTTCACGCCCGACCAGTCGTAGCCCCACATCTTGCCGGTCCGGCCGAAACCCGTGTGGATCTCGTCGTAGAACAGCAGCAGGCCGTACTCGTCGCAGATCGCGCGCAGGTCCTTCAGGAACTGCGTCGTGGTCCCGCGAATGCCGCCCTCGCCCTGGATCGGCTCGACCAGGATGCCGGCGGTCTCGTCGTCGACCATGTCGCGCACGACGTTGGTGTTGTTGAGCGGTGCGTGCAGATAGCCCGGCGCCGGCGGGCCGAAGCCTTCGAGGTACTTCTCGTTGCCGGTGGCCGAAAGTGCGTTCAGCAGGCGGCCGTGGAACGCCGCCTGGAAGCAGATCAGCTTGTACCGCTTGGGCTGGCCGTTCATGAACTGATACTTGCGGATCAGCTTGATGCCGCCCTCGATCGCCTCGGCGCCCGAGTTGCAGAAGAACATGGTGTCGGCGAACGAGACTTCGGTCAGCCGCTTGGCCAGCTTCTCGCCGTTGCCGACGCGGAACAGGTTCGATGTGTGCCAGAGCTTGGCGCCCTGCTCGGTCAAGGCCTTGACCAGGTAGGGGTGGCAGTGGCCCAGCGCGTTTACGGCGATGCCGGAGGTAAAGTCGACATAACGTCGGCCGTCCGCCGCGTAGAGATAGGAACCCTCTCCGCGTTCGAACACGACGTCCTTGCGACCGTACGTCGGCATAACAGCCGTAATCATCGCCAAACCCTCCTTCAGAAGTAAAATTCCCCCGCTTTTGGCGGGGGTCGGGCACTATCTTACCGAGGTCGGGGTGTGTCAACGTCGGCCACGGGCGCCGGTGTCAGCGTCTTGAGGGCCTCCGACCCCTCTGCTAGGAGAGCCGCCGTTCCAATGGACCCGCTTCCTTCACGCAACACCCGGCTCGCCCAGCGCCGCGCCGGTTTCGCCTCGGCGTCCGAGATGCTGGACTATGCGGCCCAGGGCCAGACCGGCATCTCTTTCTACAATGCCAAGGGCGAGCTGCTGACGGCGCTCGCCTGGCGCGAAGTCCGGGAACGGGCCCATGTCACTGCCCGCAAGCTGATCGGGGCGGGATTTGCCGTCGGCGAGCGGCTCCTGATCACGGCCGACACTTGGCCTGGCTTCTTCGATTCATTCTTTGGTGCCCAGTATGCCGGGCTGATCCCCGTCCCGGTGTCGATCCCGGTCGGGATCGGCGGCAAGGACGCCTACCTCGACCAGCTTCGTCGGCAACTGGCCGCTTCGGGAGCAGTCGCAGCCGTCGGCATCGATGATCTTGCGGGATTCCTGGCCGCTGCCGCCGGGGAATACCCGGCGGTTCGCCTGCACGGCGGCAAGGGCATCCTCGATGCGCTGCCCGAGAAGGCGGTCGACCTCCGGCCGCTCGGCCCCGGCGACCTCTGCTACATCCAGTTCTCCTCGGGCAGCACGCGCCACCCGCACGGCGTGCAGATCACCCAGCGCGCCCTGATGGCCAATCTCGCCGGCATGACCGGGCCGGCGGGCCTCGACGTGATCCCAGGCGATCGCGCCGTGAGCTGGCTGCCGCTCTATCACGACATGGGCCTGATCGGATTCCTGATGGCCCCGCTCAGCTGTCAGCTCTCGATCGACTACCTGACACCGCGCGACTTCGCGCGCCGGCCGATGCAGTGGCTCAACGTCATCTCGCGCAATCGCGGCACCATCTCCTACAGCCCGAGCTTCGGCTACGACCTGTCGACGCGGCGCGGCGTCACGCAGGTGCCGGCCGGCCTCGATCTGTCGTGCTGGCGGCGCGCCGGCATCGGCGGCGACATGATTCGTCCCGAGGTGCTCAATCGCTTCGCCGACGCCTTCGAGCCTTCGGGCTTCGATCGCAAGGCCTTCATTCCGAGCTACGGCATGGCCGAGGTGTGCCTGGCCATCACCTTCAGTCCCAAGGGCGTGGGCGTTCGCACCGATGTCGTCGACCGCGTCGCGCTCGGCAAGGATCAGGCGGCCATCCCGGCGGCCAATCCGCAGGACGCGCAACGGGCCCGCAGTTTCGTGCTCTGTGGTCGGGTGCTGCCCGGTCATCTTCTCGAGGTGCGCGGCCCCGACGGCAAGCTGCTGGCCGACCGCGGAGTGGGGCGCATCTTCATCAAGGGCCCGAGCGTGATGCCGGGCTATTTCGGTGAGCCGGAAGCCAGTCGGGAGGTGCTTTCGGACGACGGTTGGCTCGATACCGGCGATCTTGGCTATTGGCTGGCGGGCGAGATCGTTGTCACGGGCCGGGCCAAGGATCTGATCATCATCAACGGCCGCAATGTCTGGCCGCAGGACATCGAGTGGGCGATCGAAGCCCGGGGCGTCGTGAAAAGCGGCGACGCCGCGGCCTTCTCCATCGATACCGGCGCAGGCGAGCGCGTGGTCGTGGCGGTGCTGGCACGCGTGTCCGGCAAAGAGGAGCGGCTGGCCCTGGCGCGCGACGTCGCAGGCGCGGTGCGCGAGGCGATCGCCGTCGATTGCGACGTCGCCCTGGTGCCGCCGACGTCGGGTCTGCCGATGACGACTTCAGGCAAGCTCAGCCGGACGCGGACGAAGGCCAACTATCTCGCCGGCCTCTACGCGGCCCCGGCCTCGCCTCCGAAGCCCGTCGCGGCCTGAGGCGATTCCGATGAGTAGGCTGGTCGCGGTCACCGGCGCCACGGGGTTCGTCGGGCCGCATCTCGTTTCAGCGCTGGCCCGGCGCGGCTGGAAGCTTCGTCTGCTGGTCCGGCGCTGGTCGCCGCTGCCCTCGCTGCCCGGCGTCGACGCCGAGATCGTGCTGGGCGACCTTGCCGACGAGGGCGCGCTCCGGCGCCTGGTCGACGGGGCCGACACGGTGATCCACGCCGCCGGCCTCATAAAGGCGCGGGCGCCGGCCGACTTCATGGCGGTCAACGGCGTGGGGACGGCTCGCCTGTCGGCACTCGCGCCCCAGGCACGCTTCGTTCTGCTGTCGTCGCTCGCGGCGCGTGAACCCCAGCTTTCGGCCTACGCCGAAAGCAAGCATGAGGCCGAGCGGGTGGTGGCCGGGCGCACGGGTCCCTGGCTCGCGATTCGGGCGCCCGCGATCTATGGCCCGGGCGACCGCGAAACGCTGGCCTATTTCCGCGCCGCGGCTTGGGGCCTGGCGCCTCGGCCTCGGCTGAATAATGCCCGCCTGGCCCTGATCCACGTCGAGGATCTGGCCGAAGCCCTCGCCGCGGCCGTCGAGCGTCCGCCGTCCGACTCGGTCTACGAGATCGATGATGGCCGGCAAGGCGGGTACGGCTACGGCGATATGGAGGCGGCGGCTGCCGCTGCGCTGGAACGGGCTGTGCGGTCGCTACCGATTCCGCGCGGTATCATGAAGGTTGTCGGATGGGCCAATGGCTTGCGACAGACTCTGGGCGGGTCGCCGCAGATCCTGACGAGTTCCAAGGTGCAGGAGATGTTTCACCCTGACTGGACAGTTCATGACCACCGCCTGGCGGCAACGATCGCTTTCCGGGCCCGTTACGGCCTCCGAGCCGGATTTCGCGACACTGTATTGTGGTATCGCCGTGAGAACTGGCTCTAGGACGTGTGAAACACTGCGTAACAAATTGTTATTTCACAAGGAATCGGTGTTTCTGCCACAAGGTGGCATGCCTGACCCCGGGACCGGAGAGCCGCTCTTGCGCACAGCCCATCAATTGATCGTCGAAAACGACGACATCGCCAGCACCCTCGAATTGCCCCGCCTCGCGTCGCGCGTCGACGTGATCCGGGAGATTTGCCGTCATCTGGCGCCGTACCAGGCTGGCGAAAGGCCGATTGTTGGCGCGACCGTCATCGCCAAGGACCTGACCATCGATTCGCTGGCGATCATGGACATGGTCATGGAACTCGAGGACAGCTTCGACGTGTCGATCCCGATGAACGTCGTGGCCGAGATCCATACCGTCGACCAGCTCGCCGACACGATCCTGGACCTGCGCTCCAAGCGCTAATCAAAATGGGTTTGTTCGACCGTCACGCGGGCCTGCTCGAGGCGTACCGCGACGTCCGGACCACCGGGGCCGACCCCTTCCAGATCCGCATGGAGCGGGTGCTGTCGCCGACCGAGGCGATCATCAACGGCCGCAAGATGCTGCTGGTCGGCACCAACAACTATTTCGGCCTGACGTTCGATCCTTCCTGCATGGAAGCCGCCATTGAGGCGATCCGTGCCGAAGGTACCGGCACGACCGGCTCGCGCATCGCCAACGGCAGCTACAGCGAGCACATCCTCCTCGAGGAGGAGATCGCTGAATTCTACGGCAAGAAGCACTGCATGGTCTTCACGACCGGCTACCAGGCCAATCTCGGGGTGATTTCCACCCTGGTCGGCCAGGGCGACCACTTGCTGATCGACGCCGACAGCCACGCCTCGATCTACGATGCCTGCAAGATGACCCAGGCCGAGGTCGTGCGCTTCAGGCACAACGATCCGTCGAGCTTGGAGTCCCGGCTCCGGCGCCTGGGCGACAAGCCCGGCAACCGGCTGGTGATCCTGGAAGGTATCTATTCGATGCTGGGGGACAGCGCCCCGCTCCGGGAATTCGTCGACGTCTGCAAGAAGTACGGCGCCTATGTGCTGGTCGACGAGGCCCATTCGCTGGGCGCGCTCGGCGAGACCGGCCGCGGCCTCTGCGAATCGACTGGCGTGCTGGACGACTGCCATTTCATCGTCGGGACCTTTTCCAAGACCCTGGGCGCCATCGGCGGCTACTGCGTCTCCAACGATCCTGATTTCGACGTCCTGCGCGTCACCGTGCGCTCCTACATGTTCACCGCTTCGCTGCCGCCGTCGATCGTGGCGTCGGTCCGCCAAGCCCTGCGGGTCGTGAAGGCCCGGCCCGAGCTGCGCAAGCAGCTGTGGGACAATGTCGCCACCCTCTATGACGGCCTCGCTGCCCAAGGCTTCAAGCTCGGCCCCGAGCATGGCCCGGTGGTGGGCGTCCATCTGCCCGACCGCATGCTCGCCATCGGCTTCTGGCGCGCGATGCTCGATGCCGGGATCTACGTGAATGTCGCCGTGCCGCCGGCCACGCCGAATGGCGTCTCGCTCCTGCGCTGCTCGGTTTGCGCCGCCCATACGCCGGAACAGCTCCAGCACATGATCGAGGTCATGACCGGGATCGGCCGACAGCTCGGGGTCATTTCCGGGCCACCGAAGCTGCGCGTCGTCGCCGGCAACCGCTAGGTTCGATACTCGTCCCGCTTGACCGCCATCTCGCTTGACCCCAGGGGCCGGGCGGTGGATCACCCTTTCATGTTCACGCTGGCGCATCTGTCCGACCCGCATCTGCCGATGCCCACGGCGCGTGCCCTCGATCTCCTCGGCAAGCGTATGACGGGCTATCTCAACTGGTGGCGGCACCGCGTGCACGTGCATGCGCCGGAGGCGCTGGCCGGCATCGTGGCCGACATCAAGGCGCAGAAGCCCGATCACATCGCGCTCACCGGGGATCTGGTGAATATCTCGTTGCCGGCGGAGTTCCGCCGTGCCGCCGAGTGGCTCGCCGCCCTTGGCGGCCCAGACCTGATCACCGTCATTCCCGGCAATCACGATGTCTATGTACCGACGGACTGGCGCGAGAGCCTGGGTCTATGGGGTGCCTATCTCGCCGGAGACGGCGCGCCGGTCGCCGATGGCTTCGAGGCCTTCCCGACGGTGCGTCGGCGTGGCCCGGTGGCGCTGGTCGGCCTGTCGACCGGGGTTCCCAAGCCACCCTTGCTGGCGACTGGCACACTGGGCGAGGCGCAGATTGCCCGTGCTGAGCGGCTGCTCGCCGAGACAGGGCGCGAGGGCCTGTGCCGCGTCGTGCTGATCCATCATCCACCACTCACCACCGAATCGCGTTTCAAGCGTCTGACCGATGCGGCCGCGTTCCAGGCGATGATCCGGCGGGTCGGCTGCGAGCTCGTTCTGCACGGGCACAATCACCGCAGCGAGGTGGCGCGCATCGCCGGTCCGCAAGGCGACATCCCCGTCATCGGCGTCACGTCGGCGTCAGCTGCACCGGGTAGCAAGTACGGGCGTGCCCGGTATCACCTGATCGGCATCGAGCGCGAGGGCGCCGGCTGGCGCATCGCCGTCGATATCCGCGCACTGAGCGCCGATGGCGAAGGGTGCGAGCCCGATGGGCGCATCGTGTTTCAAAGCGGCGGAACGGTCGCCAAGGCAGCTTGAGGCGGAAATGGCATCGTCCGACATCGTGGTCACGCCGGTCAGCGGAAAGTCCGACCTCAAGGAATTCATCGGCCTGCCCAAGCGGCTCTACGTTGGCCACAAGGGCTGGGTGGCGCCGCTCAACGTCGAACGACAAGAGGCCTTCTCGCCCAAGAAGAATCCGCTGTTTGAGCACGCCGAGGTTCAGTTCTTTGTCGCGCGACGGGCCGGGCGGGTCGTCGGTCGCATCTCTGCCCAGGTCGATCGCGCCCATCTTGAACATTACAACGACAGCACTGGTCAGTTCGGTTGCCTGGTGGCCGAGGACGATCCCGCCATTTTCGCCGCGCTGTTTGCCGCCGCCGAGGCCTGGCTGAAGGCCAAGGGCATGGTGCGCGTGACCGGTCCGTTCAGCCTTTCGATCAACGAGGAGGTGGGCCTTCTGGTCGACGGCTTCGACAGCCGTCCGGTGCTGATGGTGCCCTACGATCCGCCCTACGCCGGGGCGCGGGTCGAGGCCTGCGGCTATGTGAAAGCGAAGGACCTCTTTTCCTACGACTACGACGTCCAGAATGCGCCGGAGACGATCGGCCGCAAGCTGCTCGACCGCGCCGGCCTTGCCGGGCGGGTCAAGGTCCGAACCGCCAACATGAAGACGTTCGACGCCGAGGTCCGCACCCTGGTCGGCATCTTCAACGACGCCTGGAGCGACAACTGGGGCTACGTGCCCTTCACCCAGGCCGAGATCGACCATGCCTCCAAGGCGTTGCGCCCGGTGATCGTGCCGGAACTCGCCGTGTTCGTGGATGTCGACGACGAGACGGTTGCCTTCATCCTGGCTCTCACCAACCTCAGCGAGGCGACGGTCGATTTCAACGGCGCGCTCAATCCCTGGAACCTGGCAAAGCTGCTGTTCAGGCTCAAGATCACCGACGTCCACAGCACGCGGGTGCCGCTGATGGGCGTGAAGAAGAAGTTCCGCAATCACCCGCTGATGGGCGCCGGGCTTGCCATGATCGCCATCGACCACCTGCGTGCCAACGGCAAGCGGCTGGGCAAGACCTCGGCCGAACTCGGCTGGATCCTCGAAGACAACAAGGCGACCAACAACATCATCCGCTCGGTCGGCGGCGTTCATTACAAGACCCACCGGATCTACGAGAAGGCGCTGGGGTGAGCGCACCGCCGCCCGGCGCCGCCCGCCCGGCGTCGGCCTTCGCACCCTTCGGCAACCGTGCCTTTCGGCTGCTGTGGACCGCCAACGTGCTGTCCAACACCGGCGGCTGGATGGCAACCACGGGGGCGGCGTGGGAGATGACCAGCCTGACGCAGGAGCCGATCTTCGTGGCGCTGCTGTCGGCGGCGGGCACCTTGCCGATGTTCTTGTTCTGCTTCTTTGCCGGTGTCCTGGCCGATCGGTTCGATCGCCGACGGTACATCATCGTCTGCCAGGTCTGGATGATGGGGGTGGCAGCCGCCTTGGCGGTGCTGGCATTCTTTGGCCAGCTCGATCACTGGAGCCTGCTCGGTCTAAGCTTCTGCATGGGTCTGGGCAACGCCATGAACGCGCCGGCCTGGCACGCCGTCGTGCCCGAGATCGTCTCCGGGCCGCACCTCCGCCCTGCCATCGCGCTCAACAGCGCGGGCTTCAACCTCGCCCGCACGGTGGGTCCGGTGGTCGGCCAGATCCTTCTCAGCCTGGTCGGCGTCTTCATGCTCTTCGCCATCAATGCCTGCACCTACATCGGCGTCATCTTCGCCATGCTGCGCTGGCGCAGACCGGCTGAGGCGAAAGCCGCCCAACGCCGCGAGGGCCTGGTCGAGGCGGCACGGACCGGCATTGCCTTCGTGCGCGGCTCTGGCGAACTCAAGGCGATCTTCGCCCGTGGCCTCTGCTTCTTCGTGCCCGGCATCGCCGTCGGCACTCTTCTGCCGGTGATCGGCCGTTTCGAACTCGGTCTCGACGAGTTCGCCTTTGGCATCCTCTACGCCGTGTTCGGCGCCGGCGCGGTGGCGGGCGCTGTCGTCATGCCGACCTTCAACCGCCTGCTCGGGCCCGACCGCGCCAACATCTGGGCGATGGGCATCCATACGGCGGCCACGCTGGTGATCGCCCTGGTCATGACGCCTCTCGTGGTCGGCGGCTGCATTGCCCTCTCCGGCGCCTGCTGGATCACGGTGATTGCCAACAACGGCACCTCCGTTCAGGCGATCCTCCCCAATTTCATGCGGGCGCGCGGCATGGCGGTACACCAGATGGTGTTTTTCGGCGCCATGGTCGTGGGCTCCCTCCTGTGGGGCAAGATCGCCACCCTGTTCGGTACCCAGGCGTCGCTCATTGCTTCGGCGATCGCCTTGGTGCCGTTCACGATGCTGGCGGCCTCGATCCGGTTGCCGGGCTCGTCTCTGCCGCGGCCCTGACACGCTTGTGTGCTCTTTCGAACACAAGACCCCCAATTATTTTGCTGAGAAGGAAGAATCCTCTTGTAACGGCGTCAATTAGTTGTAGATACGAAATATCCAAGACGCCCACGCACGTGCCGCTGGCCCTTAGTGGTTACGCAACGACGGAAAGTGTTCTTTTTGGCAGTGCCGGTTTTAGAGCCGGGTCCGGGAAGGAGCTTCTGAAATGGTTGCTTACCGCGCGGGGCGCGTTCCTCGCTATTATGTCATTTGCCCGGTAACACTCCGGGCCACCCCCCTCGACCTTCCGCTTCTACGGAACCTGTCTCCGTCGAGTATGGGCTGACGCACGCCGCCCTTTTGGGCGCCGTACGTCGCGTTCGACCTCTCTTGCCGAACCTGCCTGACTATTTTTTGACGGGGAACCCCCCAGCGATGACCGAGCGTATTTTTCGTTATCTCCGTGAGCAGCAGCCCGAGACGCCTTGCCTGGTTGTCGACCTCGACGTGGTCGAAAACAACTTCCGGCGCATGCGCGAACTGCTGCCGACGGCCCACATCTTCTACGCCGTGAAGGCGAACCCAGCTGCACAGGTGTTGGCTCGTCTAGCCACGGCGGGGTCCAAGTTCGATACGGCGAGCCGTGGCGAGATCGAGCTGGTGCAGGCCACCGGCATCTCGATGGACCGCATCTCCTTCGGCAACACCATCAAGAAGGAAAAGGACATCGCCTGGGCCTACCAGCAGGGCGTGCGTCTATTCGCCTTCGACAGCGAAGCGGAGCTGCAGAAGCTCGCCCGCGTGGCGCCGGGCGCGCGCGTGTTCTGCCGCGTGCTGGTCGATTGCGACGGCGCCGAATGGCCGCTCAGCAAGAAGTTCGGCTGCGCGCCGGAGATGGCCAAGGATCTCCTGCGCAAGGCCAAGACCTGGGGCCTCGATGCCTACGGCATCTCGTTCCACGTCGGCAGCCAGCAGACCGACCTCGAGCAATGGGACAAGGCGCTGGCCCAGGTCTCGCAGATGTTCTTCGCGCTGGCCGAAGAGGGTGTGGACCTGCGCATGGTCAACCTGGGCGGCGGCTTCCCGGCCCGGTACCGTGCCGAGGTCAGCAGCATCGAAGCCTACTGCGAGGCGGTCGGCCGCGCGCTGGTGCGTCATTTCGGCAACCGCATGCCGGAGGTCATCATCGAGCCCGGCCGTTCCATGGTGGGCGACGCCGGCGTCATCCAGAGCGAGGTCGTGCTGGTCTCGCGTAAGGCGGCCAACGACCGCAAGCGCTGGGTCTACCTCGACATCGGCAAGTTCAGCGGTCTCGCCGAGACCATGGACGAGAGCATCAAGTACCGGCTGCGCACCAGCCGCGACGGCACGCGCGTCGGTCCGGTGGTGCTGGCCGGCCCGACCTGCGACAGCGCCGACATTCTCTATGAGAAGACGGAGTACAAGCTGCCGGTCTCGCTCAAGCCCGGCGACAAGGTCGAGATTCTCTCAACCGGTGCCTATACGACGACCTACTCGTCGGTGGCTTTCAACGGCTTCGCGCCCTTGAAGGCGATCTGCATCTAGATCCAAAGTTTCTCAAAAGCATCACCGACGGGGCCTTGAGAAAGGCCCCGTCGCCGTTTAACGACCGGAATCCTGTCGATCGGAGTCGCAATCATGGCGAAGAAGACCGCGCGCAAGGCGCGCCCCAGCAAGAAATACGTTTCGTTCAAGGGTCGCATGGTCATGATCGGCTTCGGGTCGATCGGGCAGGGCGTGCTTCCGCTAATCCTGCGCCACATCGGCATCAAGCCTTCCCAGATCACCATCATCGCCGACGAGATGCGCGGCGGCGAGGCCGAGGCCAAGGGCTATGGCGTCACCTTCGTCGAGAAGCGGCTGACCAAATCCAACTACCGCCAGATGCTGGCGGGTCGGTTGGCCAAGGGCGACTTCCTGGTCAACCTCTCGGTCGAGGTCGCCTCGACGGCGCTGGTCGAGCTCTGCCAGGAACTGGGCGCGCTCTACATCGACACCTGCATCGAGCCGTGGCCGGGCGGCTATTCCGATCCCTCGCTCTCGGTGTCGCGGCGCTCGAACTACGCGCTGCGCGACACCATGCTGAAGCTAAAACCGAAATATCGCGGTGGCCCGACGGCGGTGATCGCTCACGGCGCCAACCCTGGCCTGGTCTCGCACCTTGCCAAGCAGGCGCTGGTGAACCTGGCACGCGATGCCGGCCTCAAGGCGGCAGTGCCCTCGACCCGCGAAGGCTGGGGCAAGCTCGCGCGGCGGCTCGGCGTCAAGGTCATCCACATCGCCGAGCGCGACACCCAGGTCTCGCCCAAGCCGAAGGAAGTGGGCGAGTTCGTCAACACCTGGTCGATCGACGGCTTCGTCTCGGAAGGCGGCCAGCCGGCCGAGATGGGCTGGGGCACGCACGAAAAGGCGCTGCCGGCCGACGGCCGGCGCCATGCCTTCGGCTGCGACGCCGCGATCTACCTCAATCGCCCCGGCCTGCTCACGCGCGTGCGCACCTGGACGCCGCTCGAGGGGCCGTTCCACGGCTTCATCATCACGCACAACGAGTCGATCTCGATGGCCGACTACTTCACGCTGCGCGACGGCAAGAAGGTCGTGTACCGGCCGACGGTGCACTACGCCTATCACCCGTGCGATGCCGCGATCATGTCGATGCACGAGATCTCTGGAAAGAATCTCGAGCAGCAGAAGCGCCAGCGGCTGATCGTGGACGAGATCACCTCGGGCCGCGACGAGCTCGGCGTGCTGCTGATGGGCCACAAGAAGGGTGCCTACTGGTATGGCTCGCAGCTCGACATCCACGAGGCCCGCAAGCTCACGCCCTACAACAACGCGACCTCCATCCAGGTCTGCGCGCCTGTCCTGTCGGGCATCGTCTGGGCGCTCGAGAATCCGGATCGTGGCGTCGTCGAGGCCGACGAGATGGACTTCGCCCGCAATCTCGAGATCTGCATGCCCTACCTCGGCCCCGTCGTCGGCAAGTACAGCGACTGGACGCCGCTCAAGGGCCGCGGCTTGCTGTTCCCCGAGGAGCTCGACAAGGCCGATCCCTGGCAGTTCAAGAACTTCCGCGTATTGTGATCGTTCTCTCACGCGTGCGTGACGGGGTTTGACCGAACCTGGCCCGCATATCTGCCTATACCTGCAGGAATGCGGGAGAGAAGCGAATGACGGCATTGCTCGACACGTGGCGCGCCAGGCTCGACGCCTTCCCGCAATCGGTGCTGCAGCTCCTGATGCGCTTCAGCATCTTCTGGGTGTTCTGGCGCTCAGGCACGCTCAAGGCCGACAATATCGAACAGGCGATCGGGCTGTTCCGCGAGGAATACAAGCTGCCGATCCTGCCGCCGGAGATCGCAGCCTATCTCGGGACCGCCGTGGAGCTCGCCGCTCCCTGCCTGATCCTGCTCGGTCTGTTCACGCGGCTGGCTGCCGTGTTGCTGATCGTGCTCACCCTCACCATCCAGTTCCTGGTCTACTGGAACGACTATCCCTCGCACCTGCTGTGGCTGGCGATCCTGGTCTTCATCCTGACGCGTGGCCCCGGGTCTTACTCCCTCGACGCGCTGCTCTTCAGGAAGCGCGGGGCGGTGAACAGCAACAGCAGCACGAACGCTCCCGCGATATTGACGAGAGTCGAGCCGACATAGAGCCAGAGGGCGAGATAGACCGACGACATCACCAGCGTGATGCCCGCGACCCGCGAACCGAAAGCGGTGAATTCGTTGAACGAGATGCGCTTGCCGTCCTTTTCGGCCAGTCCCGTCACCGTGACGTTGGCCGAGGCGCCGATCAGCGTGCCGTTGCCGCCGAGGCAGGCGCCGAGCGATAGCGCCCACCACAATACCTGTCCGTCGGGCCCGGCGTTGAGCTGACCGATCAGGCTCGCCACCAGCGGGATGGTGACGGCGGTGTAGGGAATGTTGTCGATGATCGCCGAGAGAAAGCCCGAGACCCAGAGGATGATCAGCGCCGCCACCAGCAGCGTCGCGGTGGGCGACAGGCCGAAGCCGCCGGAAATCTGCTGGATGACCCAGGCGAGTCCGTCGGCGAGGCTCGCGATCAGGCCGGTGGCGACCGCCGCGCCGACCAGGATGAACAGGAACAGGAAGAACGCGAGCGTCGGCCACTCGATGTCCTTTTCGAGGATGGTGAGGACGCCGTGCTGGCGCTCCTCGTGCGTCGGCTTGTGCGTTTTGAGGTAATAGTAATCCTGGGCGAACAGGATCGCGGCGACCCCGATCACCGCCGGCACAGCCACCGGCATGTGAGTGAAGGTGTGCGTCATGAAGCCGACGAAGATCAGCACCGTGATCCAGCAGGTAGCCCGCAGCAGCGGGACGTTCTCGAGCCTGGCGCCGCTCGGCGTGGCGGCACCTTCATGGTCGGCGTCGGCCGCCGCGCCGATATCCTTTGGATAGTAGTGCCGGCTGTACCAGACCAGCACGATCATCATGAAGGTGCAGGGCACCGTCAGATTGTAGATGAAGTCCATGAAGCTGAGGCCGGTCTGCGGATCGGCGCCGATCAGCACGTTGGGCGGATCGCCGATCAGCGTCGCCGTGCCGCCGATGTTGGCCGCCATCACCATCGGCAGGAAGAAGGCGGAGCCGTTGATTTTCAGCCGCCGCGCCATCTCCGAGGCCATCGGATAGGCGAAGATGACGGTGGTGACGTTGTCGAGGATGGCCGAAAGCACGCCGGTGAACCACAGGATCAGCCGTGCCGCCCGACTGGGGTTGCCGCGCGAGCGCTCGAGCAGGCGATCGACGGCCCAGGGGAAGACGTTGGTGGTCTTCAGCACGCCCACCAACGCCATCATGGCGAAGAGCAGCAGGATGACGTTGAGGTCGACGGCGTTCTTGGCCGTCTCGAACGAGATCAGTTTGAAAGGGGAGAGGTAGGAGATCAGCCAGACCACCGCGACCGCACCGATCGGGATCAGCACGCGGTGCACGCGATCGAGCGCCAGCAAGGCGAACATCGCGATCAGGACGAACGCGACGATGCCTTGCGAGACCATGTCTGTTGTCGAGTCGAAGCCGTGCATCGCAGCCCTCGATCAAGCGAGGTAGGTGGCCGACACGCCGCCATCGACGACCAGCGCATGGCCGTTGACGTAGGAGGCCGCGGGGGAGGCCAGGAACAGGGCGGCGCCCGCGATCTCCGACGGATCGGCCCAGCGCTTGGCCGGGCAACGCTCGCGCTGGCGTTCGCCGGCCGGCGAGGCGAGCAGTTGGGCGTTGGTCTCGGTGGCAAAGAAGCCGGGCGACAGCGAATTCGACGTGATGCCCGTGGACCCAAGTTCGGCGGCCAGTGCACGCGTAAGCGCCGCCAGCCCACCCTTGGCCGCGACATAGGAGGCGGCCCCCGGCACGGCGAGGTCGGCCACGATCGAGGTGACCAGGATCAGGCGGCCCCACTGTCGCTCGATCATCCCCGGCACCACCAGCTTGACCAGGGCGTGGGCGGCGTTGAGGTCGACGTCGATCAGGCGCGCGAAGTCCTCCGGCGCGATCTCGGCGAAGGGCCGGCGGTCGCGTTCGCCGACATTGTGGATCAGGATGTCGATCGGCCCGCCGCAGGCGACCTCCGCCGCCATCGCTGCCCGGTCGCCCATCTCGAAGGCCAGCGCATCGGCGGCAAAGCCGGCCCGGCGCATTTCCTCGAGCCGGGGCTCGATCCGGTCCCGGGTACGGCCATGCAGCAGCACCCGCGCCCCGGCCTCGCCCAGGGCCCTGGCCATCTCCCAGCCCAGGCCGCGCGCCGAGCCTGTCACCAGGGCAGTGCGGCCATCGAGACGGAATTGATCGGGAAAGGTCGACATGGGCGGGGACATTCGTCTATCTGCAACACCCGAGTTAGCGACGTATTGGTCAATGCTGCAACTGCCTAAAGTCATCGGTCACCGCGGGGCGGCGGCCTATGCCCCGGAAAATACGCTGGCGTCCTTCCGGGAAGCCTGGCGCCGCGGCGCCACGTGGGTCGAGATCGACGTCAAGCTGACGGCCGATGGCGTGCCCATCGTCATGCATGACGAGTCGCTCAAACGGACCATGGGCGTCGACCGGCTGGTGGCCGAGACGCCGCGCGCCGATCTGCCGGCCGAAGTGCCGACATTCGAGCAGGCGATCGTCTGCTTTGCCGAGCTGGGGCTGGGCTGCAATGTCGAGATCAAGCCCTGCCAGGGCCGCGAGCAGGAGACCGCGCGCGTGACCGTCGGGACCCTGCGACGTTCCTGGCCGGGCCAATTGCCGCCGCCGCTGCTGTCGAGCTTTAAGGATGCCTCGCTGGCGGCCGCCCGTGAGGCTGCGCCCGAATTCGTTCGCGCCATCCTGCTCGATGAGATCAAGGACGACTGGCGGCAGCGAGCTGAGGCGGTTGGCGCCGCGGGCGTCAACACCAACGGCAAACGGCTCACGGCCGTTCAGGCCGTCGCGATCCGCAAGGCGGGCTATGCGCTCAGCGTCTACACCATCAACGACGGCGATGTCGCGCGGGCGTTGGTCGGCATGGGCGTGGACTGCGTCATCACCGATGCGCCCGATGTCATTTTGCAGGCGCTCTCGTCCCGCTAGCTCGGGGGGCCTTTGCGATCGCGGCACACGGCATCGATGTCGGACGGCGAAGAGCCCATTCTCTCACCAAGAATACGGCACGCCAGTTGCGACGCCGGCGCGGGCTTGAGGCCCGGCGTCAGGCGGGCGTCGTAGAGCGTGTGGATCAGGTTTACATCGAGCGGGCTCAGCGTGCGCCGCCCGTGATAGGTATAGCTGAGGACGCTGTCGGCCGCGTGCGGATGAGAGTTGAAGCCGAACGCATGCAGGGACTCGTGTGTCGCGCAACGGTCGATGTCCCGGATCCGGGTCGGATTCACCCTGAGTTCGCCATGGCTCAGGGCCCAGCTTTTCCACCAGCTTTGTGCGAAGCAGTAACCGCTCTTGCCGTTGGTGCCATTCTCGTCGAAATAGACGATGAAGTTGGCCGTCGTGTCCCGTGTCTCCAGATCGACGACGACCACGCCGGCCTCGGCCGCGATTGCCTTGACGGAACGGCGCGTCAGTTCGACCAGATTGGGGGCGGCGCCGGGATTGTCGAAACTCAGCCTGATCGGCGCCATCCATTTGTGCACCGACGTCGGCTTGGCATTGTCGTCGCTCAAGCGCAGCGCCGCCTCATCGAAGGCGCGCGCGGCCCCGGCGAGATCGTCGCGGGCGTCGGCCAGCGCCGCCGTCGGCAGGAGCGCCAGGATGCAGACGATGGCTCGCGCTGAACGCATGAAGGGCGATTTTATCCGGTTTTTCGCACTTGGGCCACCGCAGGAGGTGCCGGGAAGCAGGAGGGCGGGTTCGTCCTGGCAATATTAAGGGGTTGCCTTTGGTGCACAGTCTTGGTCGACTGTCATCAGATCGAAACAAAACAGACGCATTGCAGTCTTTGGACCCGTCGATACAACGACGGGACATTTACAGGGAGGAATTTGGACCATGACACGTATTCTGCTGTCGTCCGTTGCCGCGGCCGCCGTTCTGGTGAGCGCGCAAGGCGCTGTCGCCCAGACCGAGATTCAGTGGTGGCACGCCATGGGCGGCAACCTCGGCGAGGTCGTCAACGATCTCGCCGCCGGCTTCAACAAGTCGCAAAGCGAATACAAAGTCAATCCGGTCTACAAGGGCTCGTACACCGAGACCCTGACGGCCGCGATCGCCGCCTTCCGCGCCAAGCAAGCGCCGCACATCGTGCAGGTCTTCGAGGTCGGCACCGCCAACATGATGGCGGCCAAGGGCGCGGTCTATCCGGTCTATCAGCTCATGGCCGACGCCAAGGAGCCGTTCGATCCCAAGTCCTATATCGGCCCGGTCTACGGCTACTATTCGACGACCGACGGCAAGCTGCTCTCGATGCCGTTCAACTCCTCGACGCCGGTGCTCTACTGGAACAAGGAGCTTCTCTCCAAGGCTGGCCTCGATCCCAACAAGCCGCCCAAGACCTGGCCGGAATTGGGCGAGATGGCCAAGAAGGCCGTCGCCGCCGGTGCCAAGTGCGGGTTCACGCCGCAATGGCAGACCTGGACGATGATCGAGAACTACGGCGCCTGGCATAATCTGCCCTACGCCACCAAGCAGAACGGCTTCGGCGGCACCGACATCGAGCTCAAGTTCAATGACGCGCCCCGCGTCAAGTTCATCCAGATGCTGGCTGACTGGAGCAAGGACAAGACGTTCGTCTATGGCGGCCGCGAGGGCAAATCGACGGCGCTGTTCACCGCCGGCGAGTGCGCCTTCCACATCGCCTCGTCGGCCACCGCCTCGGCGATCGACAAGGCGCTGGGTTCAGACAAGTTCGGCATGGCCATGATGCCTTATTCGCCCGACGTGGCGCCCAAGCCGCAGAACTCGATCATCGGCGGTGCCACGCTGTGGGTACTGCAGGGCCGGCCAGCCGCCGAATACAAGGGCGTTGCCAAGTTCCTGAACTACCTCGCCAGCACGCCGGTGCAGGCCAAGTGGCACCAGGAGACGGGCTACGTGCCGGTCACCCTGGTGCCACTTGGCCTGCACCGGCG
>Ga0194051_1000205_pt1 | contig 34158 bp, 31 predicted proteins | sample SepL2320m_MetaG_FD_161275 | JGI IMG/M metagenome (GOLD analysis project Ga0194051, IMG submission 161275) | Anoxic zone freshwater microbial communities from boreal shield lake in IISD Experimental Lakes Area, Ontario, Canada - Sep2016-L239-20m | ecosystem: Environmental > Aquatic > Freshwater >... | reverse complement strand
CTCGCGGGTGTAGCTCAATGGTAGAGCCCCAGCCTTCCAAGCTGGCCATGCCGGTTCGATCCCGGTCACCCGCTCCAATGCAGAAGGTCCCCCGGTTGATCCCGGGGGACCTTCTGCATTGGAATGGGAAACACTGCCCGGGATCGGGAGGAGACGCCGCCTTGAGGCGTCGACGGACCCGGTCACCCGCTCCAATGCCCCCGGCCCTCCCGGCCGAAGGCCGCGCTCGCCGCTCCCCATGGAGCGGGTCGCGCGGATCGGGAGGAACCCCACGCGCCGAAGGCGCCGCACGTGACGGACCCGGTCACCCGCTCTGAAGCGGAGCCCGGGATCGGGAGGAGACGCCGCCTTGAGGCGTCGACGGACCCGGTCACCCGCTCCAATGCCCCCCGGCCCTCCCGGCCGCAGAGCGCGTCACACCTGCGGTGAGCGACTCATCCAGACCGAGTCGGGGCCGAGAAGCCATGGCGCTAGTAGAAAGATCGAACCCCGCCGTTGTGACCCTCGGTTTTTAGGAACACCGCCTGGGCTCCCGCCTCGCGCGCACCGGCCAGCGCCGCTCTGAGTAGGCGTGACCCACCGCTAGCGGAACCATTTTCGACGTACATCTCATCCAGGATGCTGTCGCGCTCGCCGGATTCGAGCGACCAACTCCACGTCACGACGGCATATCCGTCGATGTGTCCAGCCGAATCCAAGACCCACACCTGGCCGTATGTTTCGTCGACCAGCAGCGGCAGCAGCCCCGCTCGACGCAAACCGGATCGAGCGCATGGCGATCGATGTCGTAGAACGCGCGAACTAGCGGCCACAACCTATCGAGGTCGCGATCCACTGCTCGTGGCACAACTGCCCGTGTGCTAATCACCAAGGCGCTAATCACTCGGGCGATTTTTCCGGACGATTCTGCCGGGCGATTTTGCCGGACATTGATCAGTCTGTCTGGTCTAAGTCCAGCTCAGTCGCAGAGGTACGGCGGTTACTCGAACAACTCTCGGGGGCGCTGATGCGGCTAGACGCGGGGGCGCGGCGCAGCGTGGACTGGCGCAGCGTGGACTGGCGCAGCGTGGACTGGCGCAGTGTGAGCAGGCACGTCTATGGCCTTGCATGCTCAATCATGGCCGCAAGGGCCATCTGGCCGAAGCAGCCATGGGTTCGGAAGTGAAGGCGAATACCTTGTGCGGAGCGGATGGTGCCGATCAGCCGCGGTCCGTGACTTGGCCAGCCCAGCGATGCCCTGGTACCGCCCCAGGAACGACGAAGGGACGGCCAAGCGGAATGCTCGGCCGTCCCTTAGCGTAATTCAGGGGCCACCGGAGACCTTCTTTTTGCCGCCAGCGATGGCATCGGTGATCTCGTCGGAGAGTTCGCCGTCTTCGATTTCAGCGTCTGGCTCGAATGTGTTGTTCATGATTGCTCCAATGAAAGTAGGGTGACTGGAGCATACGTCGCGACGACCCGATTGACGAGCCCTCGCCGGGCACCGCCTGCCAAGGCGCCAACTGCCCCCGCTGACACTCGCCAACTGGCATCCTCCAGGCGAACGCGAGGCGGTCTTAGTCAACCAGCGCGACCTCGTCACCGAGGTTGATCCGCCCCTCCACCAAGACTTCGCCGTAGACACCGAAATAGAAGCCCGCACCGTCGGGCTCATGACTTTGCCGGCCTCGGCGCTTGCCAATCATCTTCAACGTCTGCAGGTCGATCACGCCCGTGTCCGGGTTACGAGTGGTGGCCACACAGCGCTTCACCGGACCACCAACTCGCACCCTGACTCCCCCAACCCGTAGTTCGCGGCCAGCCCAGGTGTCCTCGTCGTGGGGCTCACTACCGGCGATCTCGACATTCATCCGAAACCGGCGAGCATCAACTCGCTCGTCGCCATCGGGCGCCAGGGCCGCAACGGATTCGGACCCGAGCAGAGTTAGTCCGAAAACGTCCCAGCCAGCGCTATCGCCCACGACAACGCGCAGCGGCCGACCAGCGATCTGGGAGAATAGGTCAGTCCAGTTCGCGGCGACCCTGCCAGTCACCGAACGCAGACCATAGAAGTCCGTGTGCAGTGTCTCGGCCCGCTCGAGCCGATCAGATCGAAGTAAGCCTTCGGGGCCGTACACACTCAACATGTCGGTCGATGGGTCGTACTCGGCGCGATGGCGAATGAGCTCACCGATAGTCCAACAACTCATGAGCTCGCCAGAGTCATCGACGAGGAACAGCGAGCGATCACCCTTGATGCCGCCAAAAGTTACCTCGACCTGATCGGGATGCTGCACAGCAAGCCCCTTTACCGGGGTGACCGACAGCAACGACACCCGCATCGGTTGCACGCTCACCATCACGATCTCCTTCAATAGCGGCTCGGCCAAGATGCTCGGTCACATGTTCGGTCGCAGACATGATCGGCCGTCTGGGCAGTATCTCGGGTTGGCCAACCAGGAATGCAGGACGACGCCCCCAGAGTCTGCACCCGCGCCGGGCCCAACAGCGGCGCGCCACGTGGGAGTAGCGTGACGCCGTGACCGACCAACCAACCGATGAGCGCAACGTGCTCGGCGGAGCTCTTGACCCTTGCGGCACCGATCCAATGACCGGCTTCTATCGCGACGGCTGCTGCTCTACTGGCCCGCAAGATCGCGGCAGTCACACGATTTGCGCCGTAGTGACCCCTGAGTTCCTGGCCCACCAGAGCGCCATCGGCAACGACCTCTCAACCCCGATGCCTGCCTACCGATTTCCCGGCCTCGTCCCGGGAGACCGCTGGTGTGTCACGGCACATAATTGGCTGCGCGCCCATCACGACGGCGCGGCGGCATACGTGGTGCTCTCCTCGACGCACGAGCGAGCCCTGGAGATCGTGCCACTCGACGTCCTTCGCCAGCATGCTGTCGACGTGCCCCCAAGCCCCGACGGCCTCTAACCCGGGCGCCCTGGCCGGTACTCAGTCCGGCCCGAGGCCGGGCAGCAGCAGCGTCCATCCCCCACTACGTAGCTCGACTTTCCCCCTGGCCGCAACTGATTCGCGGCACTGCCGGTAATCTGCGGTTCTCGTACTCCGCTGACCGGCGCAACGTGATCGAGAGGGCAGCATCGTGTTCGTACCGCTCACCGTGAACGACTTCCTCAAGCGTGCAGAAACCGTCTACCCGGATCGAATCGCGGTCATCGACGAACCCGAACAGCCCGCTAACCCCGTGAGCCCGCAGACCTACCGTCAGGTGGCAGCCGCAGCCCGGGCACAGGCCGCGGCCCTGGACGACATGGGAGTACCCGTTGGCGGACGGGTCGCTATCGCATCGCACAACTCGGCGCGGCTGCTGACAAGTTTCTATGGAGTCTCTGGATCGGGCCGGGTACTGGTGCCGATCAACTTCCGCCTCACTGCATCTGAGGTCGAGTTCATAGTCGAGCACAGCGGGGCCGAGGTCCTGCTCGTGGATCCTGAACTCGACGAACACCTCGCCGGCGTGACAGCGCGACACCGGCTGGTACTAGGCGAAAGTGACGACTTCCTCTTTCCTGCCGGTCGAGTCGGCGCGACGTGGGAAGGCGACGAAAGCGCGACTGCAACGATCAACTACACGTCCGGTACCACCGCCAGACCAAAAGGCGTTCAACTCACGCACCGCAACCTGTGGCTGAACGCAGTCACCCTGGCATTGCACGCCACGATCACCGATCGCGACGTGCTACTGCACACGCTGCCGATGTTCCACGCCAACGGCTGGGGCACGCCGTACGCAGTCACCGGAGTTGGCGGCCAGCACATCGTCCTGCGCAAGGTCGACGGCGCCGAGATCCTGCGACGAGTCGAGGCCCATGGGGTCACCCTGCTCTGCGGTGCACCGGCCGTGCTAGCCATGGTCTTGCAAGCCGCCGCCACGTGGGACGGGCCCATCCCGGGCCGAGACCGGGTTCGGGTCGTTGTCGCTGGCGCCCCGCCCCCTACCCGCACGATCGAACGGATCCAGAGCGAACTTGGCTGGGAGTTCATTCAGATCTACGGGCTCACCGAGACTTCGCCGCTGCTCACGATGAGCCGGCAGCGCGCCGAATGGGACCACCTCGATTCGGCCGGACGCGCCCGTATGCTCGGTCGAGCCGGCGCTCCTACACTTGGCGTCGACCTCCAGATCGATCCCGAAGGCGAGATCCTCGCCCGCGGCAACGTAGTTCTCGAGTCGTACTGGGCTCAGCCCGACCAAACCGACGCAGCACTCGCCGGCGGCTGGTTCCACACTGGTGACGGCGGCACGATCGATGACGGCTACCTGTCGATCAGCGACCGCAAGAAGGACGTCATCATCTCTGGCGGCGAGAACGTGTCATCAATCGAAGTTGAAGACGTCATCTTGCACCACCCCAATGTGCGTGAGGTCGCGGTCGTGGGTATCCCCGACGACGCGTGGGGCGAGGCCGTCACCGCCTTGATCGTCACCGATGGCACTGCTCTCACCGCGCAGGACATCATCACGCACTGCCGTGCGAGCCTGGCTGGGTTCAAATGCCCCAAACATGTCGAATTTCGCGATGCACTCCCGCGCACAGCCACTGGCAAACTTCAGAAGTTCCTTCTACGCCAAGACTTCTGGGCTGGCCAGGATCGCCAGATCAACGGCTAGCCGCTCACCTGACAGGCAGCCACGGATGCCACGATTCGTCTGCGCGCTGCAACTCCTCGCACTACATTCCGACATGGCCGCAAACCGCAGGCACAACCCAGCAAATCGGGAGTTCGGATGACCACTAAATCCCCGACGAAAAACGGCGCAGGTGTCATCACGCACCGGACCCGAAGTGAGCGCGCTGCCAGCGGCAAGCAGGCAAGGCAGCACGTGCCCCTCAGCGCCCACGCCGAGGTTGCCCAGAGCAGGCTTGCTGACCCACTGGCCCTGCTCGAGGGTCAGGCCGGCAATCGCATCGCCGATCTCATCCCGATTCGTTACGGTCGCATGAGTTCATCGCCCTTCAGCTTCTATCGTGGCGGCGCACTCATCATGGCCAACGATCTATCCCAAGTGCCCAACTCCGGCCTACAAGCGCAACTGTGCGGCGACGCTCACCTGAGCAACTTCGGCATCTACGCCTCGCCTGAACGACGCCTGGTGTTCGACATCAACGACTTCGACGAGACCCACCCCGGGCCGTTCGAGTGGGACGTCAAACGACTCGCCGGCAGCATTGCGGTCGCGGCCCAGGACAACGGCTTCTCGGACAAGAAGGTTCGCCGAGTGGTGATCGCTTCCGTGCAGGGCTATCGCGAAGCTATCCGGTCATTCGCGACCAAAGGCAATCTCGAGGTCTGGTATTCACATCTTGAGATGGCTGAAGTGATCACCCAAGTGAGCGAGCAGCTAGATGCCCGCAGAGCCGCTCTAACCCAGACCATGTTCGACAAGGCGCGATCCCGCGACAGCATGCAAGCGCTGAGCAAACTCGCGACGGACGTCGACGGGGAGATCCGCATCGCTAGTGACCCACCGCTAGTGGTACCGATCGAAGAACTCCTTGTCGGGCAAGAAGCCGAAGCCACCTACGAGTACCTGCACACGATCATTCGCGCGTACCGCCGCACTCTGCAGTGGGATCGCCGCCACCTGCTTGAGGAATTCAGGCTGGTACACATGGCTCGCAAGGTTGTCGGCGTCGGCAGCGTCGGCACTCGTGCCTGGGTCCTGCTGTTCGAAGGCATCGATAGCGGCGACCCTTTGTTCCTGCAAGCGAAGGAGGCCCAGAAGTCGGTCCTGTCAGGGTTCACCGCGCCCAGCACCTTCAAAAATCAGGGGCAGCGAGTTGTGACTGGCCAGCAACTAGTGCAAGCAACCAGTGACATTTTCCTGGGCTGGCACCATGCGATTGGCCTCGACGGCAACGACCGCGACTACTACGTCCGGCAATTGCGCGACGGCAAAGGCTCGGTCGTCGTCGATGGGATGCGGCCCGACGGCATGGCCTTCTACGCAAAGGTCTGCGGCCAGACTCTGGCCCGAGCCCACGCGCGCTCAGGTGACCGCGTCGCTATCGCGGCCTACCTGGGTTCGAGTTCGCGGTTCGACGAGGCCATCGCCGACTTCGCGGAGACATACGCGGCCCAGAATGCGCGCGACCACTCAGCACTCACCGACGCCATCGCCGCTGGCACGGTGCAGGCGACCACAGGGATCTGACCCGCGCAGCGCCTCCGGGTGCAAGGGCGTCGCGGGTCCTAGAGCGTCGCGGGTGCTACGGCGTCGCGGGTCCTAGAGCGTCGCGGGTCCTACTGACACGACGGACACCAGAAGAGGTTGCGTCCCTGCAGCTCCTGCAACGCGATGGCGGTGCCGCAGCGCAGACACGGACGCCCGTTGCGGCGATACACATACACACCGGTGTTTCGTCGCAGTCGACGACGAGCAACCGTGTCCTCACCACCATCGAGGTCGGGGTCATCGGGAGCCTGCCGATCGCCATCGAGCTCACCGATGGCCGCAACATCATCGGGGTCGAGCGTGACGATGCGTCCTCGTCGCACCCCGTCCTTCATCAGCATGACAAGGTCACTCCACATCGCGAGGAAAGTCTCCTGCGACAGCGAACGTCCTTCAGTAAACGGCGAAACCCCATGTCGATAAAGGAGTTCCGCGCGATACACATTCCCAATCCCAGCGATCACCGACTGATCCATGAGCAATGATCCGATGGGTGCGCGGCTACGGCTGATGCGGGCCCACGCTGCACCAACATCGGCGTCCTTGCGCAACGGATCCGGGCCGAGCCTTGAATAGAGCGCTTCGACCTCAAGGGGATCGAGTAACTCGCATGCCGTTGGGCCGCGCAGATCCGCGTAGTACCTCTCACCCACCATGCGAAGCCGGAGAGCGCCAACCGGCTCTGGTACCGGCCCCGAATATCGAACCCATGCACCGTAGAGGCCGAGGTGTACGTGTAGCAGTTGGCCCTCATCGAAGGTCACGACCAGGTGCTTGCCCCAAGCTTCGGCTTTCGTGAGCACTGCTTGGTCAAGTCGCGCGGCACCTTCGACGAAGCGGCCTTGGGGGCTCGTCGTCGACACCACTTGGCCGGCGAACGAGCGTGTGAGGCTGCGCGCGAGCCGGTGCAGGCTGTGACCCTCAGGCAATGTCGGCTCCTCTTCGCGCACTCGGCGGGCTCGGTGGCGTACGGTCGGCGCATGAGCCCCCCTCAGTCTGCCCGCAGTTCGGATGCGCAGCGTCCTGAGGGTGATGAGCCGGTCGACTCCGATGACGCCACTTCATACAGGCTCGGCGATGGCGACCTTCGGATCGAACACGCTCCGCCAGGGCGTAACCGTGACCGATCACTCGAGCGCCTTGTCGATCGGGCCCCATCGCGCGTGGGCATCGACGCGGCACTTCGAGCCCGCGATGTGTCGCGGCCCAAGCGCTAGCCCGCTGATTGCACTCGCTGGTTAGAAACTGCCTGTCTGTTCGAAGCGGCTTACCAAGTCGATCCGACGCTGATGGCGCTCATCACCACTGAACGGTGTCGCAAGGAACGCATCGACAATGGCCAGGGCTTGCTCGGTCTCGTGCATCCGAGCACCGATGCCGACGATGTTGGCATCGTTGTGCTGACGAGCCAGGGTCGCGGTCTCAACTGACCAGGCAAGCGCGGCCCGCGCACCAGCCACCTTGTTGGCCGAGATCTGCTCACCGTTTCCCGATCCACCGATCACGACCGCCAAGGATCCCGAATCGCTCACTGCGGCCTGAGCCGCAGCCACACAGAAGCTCGGATAGTCATCAAGCGCGTCGTACTCAACCGCGCCGTGATCGATAACCTCGTGCCCTGCGTTGGTCAGGTGCTCGGAAAGTAGGTTCTTGAACTCGAAGCCGGCATGGTCACAGCCCAGATGTACGCGCATGCCCAGATGCTGCCATGAGCGATCGCCAACGCCAACGACGGGTGCAGCTAGCGCCAGCCCGAAAACATGCCAGCGGCTAGGGGAACACCGGACCCTCGGTGCGGCTGCGCTTGATCTCAAAGAAGCCAGGCGTACTCGCCACCATGAGCGTGCCATCCCACAATTGAGCCGCGGCGTCACCGGTCAACAGGCGAGTGATCACTGGTCCGAAGAATGCGACGGTCTCACCATCGCTTCCAGGCACGTGGATGACCGGAGTCCCAACGTCCATCCCCACGGGGTCCATGCCGGCGTGGTGGCTCGCCCGAACCTCGTCATCGAATTCGGTCGAGGATGCCGCCGATGCAAGTTCGGCTGGTAACCCCGCCTCGGCCAACGACTGGGCGATGACCTCATCGAACTTGCGGTTACCGTCGTGGTGAATGCGCGTGGCCATCGCCGAGTACAGCGGCCAAAATACGTCCGGGCCCTCTGCCAACCGGGCAGCGGTCAAGACCCGCACCGGACGCCAGGCCAACGCGAGACTCTCGCGCCACTCATCGGTGAGGTCCTCACGCGAACCGTTGAGCACCGAGAGCGACATCGCATGCCAGCGAGGCGTGATGGGCCGTACCTTCTCGACTTCGCGCACCCAGCGGGCGGTCTGCCAGGCAAATGGACACACGGGGTCGACCCAGAGATCGACGACAACAGGTGCAGAGGGGGAAAAGGCCATGTGTTGACCGTAGTTGTCTTGCCGTGCAGGCGCGAACCCAACCCTTCGTGACGGTAAGTTCTGCTAACACAGATGCCGAGCCCACGGTCGACGGACATACTTCGCAGGGTTGCGGGAACACACGGTTACATCCACTCGAGGAGTCGAACAGCGTGGCGAACAAACAAGGCACGACCATCGCTAGCACCAACCTCACTCGAGCGGAGGCCGCAGAGCGCTCAGCCACGGTCGCCACGACGAGTTACGAGGTCCACCTCGACCTTGCCGCAGCCGCCGACGCAACCACATTCCTTAGCACCACCACAGCGCGCTTCACCGCCACCCCCGGAGCATCGACCTGGATCGATCTCATCGCACCGCGAGTGCACCGCGCGACCCTGAACGGATTCGATATCGATCTCACTGACTTCACGGGCACGCGACTTCCACTCACACAGCTTGCCGCCGACAACGAACTCATCGTCGAAGCCGACTGCGAGTACATGCGCACGGGTGAGGGCCTACACCGTTTCGTTGATCCCGTCGACAAGGCCGTGTACCTCTACACGCAGTTCGAGATCGCCGACGCCCGCCGGGTGTACGCCTGCTTCGACCAGCCCGATCTCAAGGCCACCTTCGCCCTTTCGATCACCGCAGCCGACTACTGGGAGGTCATCTCCTGCTCCCCCACCCCCGAGCCCGAGAAGTTGGGCATGGGCGTCGCGCGCTGGACATTTGAGCCCACGCCTCGAATCTCGACCTACATCACGGCCTTGGTTGCCGGCCCGTATCACGTGGTGCGCGACTCATACACGAGTGCAACCGCCACTGTGCCGCTCGGTATCTTCTGCCGGTCGAGCCTGGCGGAATTCCTTGATGCTGATGAGGTTTTCACAGTCACCAAGCAAGGCTTCGAGTTCTTCGAGGCCCAGTTCGCCACGCCCTACCCCTTCGCGAAGTACGACCAGCTCTTCGTCCCGGAGTTCAACGCTGGCGCCATGGAGAACGCGGGCTGCGTCACGATCCTCGAGGACTACGTCTTCCGGTCGCGCGTCACCGATGCCGCCTACGAACAGCGCGCCAACACCGTGCTGCACGAACTCGCGCACATGTGGTTCGGCGACCTCGTCACCATGACATGGTGGGATGACCTGTGGCTCAACGAGTCGTTTGCCGAATGGGCCGCGCACTATGCGAACGTAGGCGCCACTCGCTATGTCGATGCCTGGACCACGTTCCTCGCGCAGCGCAAGAACTGGGCCTACCGCCAAGACCAGCTTCCCTCCACCCACCCCATCGCCGCCGACATGTACGACCTTGAAGCCGTAGAGGTCAACTTCGACGGCATCACATACGCAAAGGGCGCATCAGCGCTTCGCCAACTCGTCGCATGGGTCGGCGAGCCCGAGTTCCTTGCCGGCATCACGAGCTACTTCGCCAACAACGCGTGGGGCAACACTCGCCTCGCCGATCTGCTCGGCGAACTCGAACGCTCCAGCGGTCGAGACCTATCGAACTGGTCGACCGAGTGGCTCGAGTCGAGCGGGGTCAACCTCATGCGTGCCGAGATCGTGGTCGGCGCCGACGGTAACTACGAGTCGGTGGCGATCATTCAGGAGCCACCGTCATCACCCGTGGGGATCGAACCGATCCTGCGCTCGCACCGGATCGCGCTTGGCCTGTACTCCCGCGGCGAGGACGGCCAGCTTGATCGAGTACGGCGCCTCGAGATCGATGTCGTGGGTGCGCGCACCGAAATCGCTGAGCTCGCAGGCGTTGCTCAGCCCGATCTACTCTTGCTGAACGATGACGACTTGACCTTTGCCAAGATTCGTCTCGACGAACGCTCATTGGCAACTGCGGTCGACTCCCTGGGCACGATGTCGAGTTCACTGGCCCGCACCCTGGTCTGGGCAGCAGCTTGGGACATGACTCGAGATGCCGAGATCTCAACTCACGACTACCTCGCCTTAGTCGAGCGCAACATCGGCACCGAATCCGACATCGGTGTGGCGCAAGTGCTTCTCAATCAAGCGAAAGCCGCGATTGAGCAGTACGCACAGCCGAGCCACCGCGCCGATTACCGCGATCGTCTAGCCGCGCTCGCAGCGAACCGTCTCGCCGCGGCGGAGCCCGGTAGCGATCACCAGCTGGCCTTCGCTCGCACCTTCGCCGGATCTGCACGCACCCCCGAGCACGCCGCTGTGATCCGTTCCTGGCTCTCAGGTTCGGCACCCGACGGCCTGGCCATCGATACCGACTTGCGTTGGACACTGCTGCAGCGCCTGGTGGCACTCGGGTCGGCCACCGAGGACGAGATTGATGACGAACTCGCACGCGACGACACAGCGACCGGGCTCCGCCAGGCGACCACCGCGCGGGCGGCGCTGCCGACGTTAGAAGCCAAGGAGCGCGCCTTCGCCACCGCAGTCGAGAGCGACGAACTACCCAACGCATTGCTCTCGGCCACCGTGGGTGGATTCGTGCAGGCAGATCAGCGCGATCTGCTTCGTACGTTCCTGCCGCGTTACTTTGCGGCACTGCCCGGGCTCTGGACCGAGCGCACCAATGAGACCGCGCAGACCGTCACGATGGGCCTGTACCCCGCACTGTTGGTCGAGCAGAACACCCTCGACCTCACCGATGCTTTCCTTGCTCGCGACGATGTACCCCCCGGTGCGCGTCGGCTAGTCGGCGAGGGACGCGACGGCGTGGAACGAGCACTGCGAGCCCAACTCCGCGACGCCTGAGCGTCACGCACTAGCTCGAGGGTCACTAGCTCGCGGGTCGCCTGACTCGCGAGCTAGTTGGTTTGCTCGCGGGCTGGCTGGAGCTAGAGCTAAAACGTGCTGACATGTCGGCGCGCGGGATGCCGCGAGTGATCGGCAAGAAGTTGGACGCCGTTGCGGATGCCGCCGACCAGATCATCGGCCTCGAACGATGAGGTCATGGCCAATGCGCCCAAAGCGCACGTGCGGTCATCAAGGGATTGGGCTGCGCGCGGCCCGGTGACGATCTCTAGCCGACGCGAACCCGGGTCAATAGCAACGAGCACTGTGTCGGCGGCGCTGGCGCCCAGAGCGGCTAGCAGCGCTTCAGCTTGTGCCCGACCACCGCTCAACTCACCAACGTAGAGGCGAAACGGCATCCCGCTGACTCGCTCGGCGGAGGCGATGACTGCTGCCAGTGCCAGACGTTGGTCGTCGCTGAAACTGCTACCAGGTGGCACTCGTGCCCCCTGGTGGAACGTCGAGACCGGTTGCCACCTCGATAGCTGGGGTCGATGACGAGTCAGCAGCAGCAGAACTGGCGGCGGCACTGCTGACGTCAGTGGAACCGTCGACCACTAGCGGATCCCCCGCGAAAGTGGCAGTACCAGTAGCGCCTACTCGACCGCCCCGGGTCCAGCCTGGTGCCGACGCCAAGAGCCACACGGTCGCGGCCACAAGCAATGGGATGCCCACGAAGAGCAGCACCGCAGTACTCGCCGACATCAACGTCCCGGGCTGGTCACCATCATCGCGATGCGTGTCGGCCGATGCCGGGGACGAGGTGAGGGCCATCGCGGCGAGGGTGCCCGAGACGACTAGGGACGCACGCACGCAAGTGCGGATGTTCGCTGCCATGCCTTGATCCTAGAGCGGGTATGACCTGTGCGGGCGCGCAGGTCAAACCAGGTCCAACCCAACCGCCCTGACTAGTCGCTGCAAAAGCGGCACAGCACCAAGATCATCAAGCAGGATTACTTCGCCCTTGGCATCGGTGAGCGGCACGCGCCAGTTTGGGTACTCCTGATCGGTTCCAGGTTGGTTCTGCGTTCGCCGATCGCCTACGGCATCCGCCAGCGATATCGAGATAAGTCGCGCCGGAGTGCGTGCTACGTACCGATGCAGTGCTTCCACCACGTCGTCAGTGGACGGCTCTGCCCCCACAAGGCCAAGCCTGGTAAGCACATCGAGCCAGGCTTGCTTCTCCCGCTCATGAGCGGCGAGCTCGTCGTCGAACGACTCGGTCAGCAGGCCTAGGTCGTGCCGCAGTTGCACATGAACTCCGTCAAGGAACCCGGCAGTGGGCGGTAAGTCATGAGTCGACACACTCGCCATGACCCACTCGCGCCAATCGTGCGGAGGCAGCGGCTGCCCTTGTGCGTCTCGCTCGAACCACAGGATCGACGTACCAAGTAGGCCCCGCTCCTGGAGCACGTCTTGAACCCATGGCTCGACCGTGCCGAGGTCCTCACCGATCACTACAGCGCCGACTCGCTCAGCCTCGAGCGCGAGGATCCCGATCAAGGCGTCGTGGTCATAGCGGACATAGGTGCCCTGCCCGGCGGGCATCCCCCGGGGGATCCACCAGAGCCGGAACAGGCCCAAGACGTGATCGACTCGGATGCCCCCTGCGTGCCGCAGGATCGTCCGGAGCATGTTTTGGTAGGGACGGAAGGCTTGCTCAGCCAACGAGTCTGGTCGCCACGGCGGCTGCGACCAGTCCTGGCCGATTTGGTTGTACATATCCGGTGGCGCACCGACCGACATCCCAGTCGCGAGGATGTCGCGCATTGACCACGAGTCAGCACCTTCTGGGTGCACTCCGACCGCAAGGTCATGCATCACTCCGATGGCCATCCCAGCAGCAAGGGCCGCAGCCTGCGCGTGCTCGAACTGTTCGTCGAGAAGCCACTGGCACCAACGGTAGAAATCGATAGTGGATGCCAGCTCGACGCGAGCTGCGGCCACGCCATCTGCGCGTGGATCGTCGATGTCGATCGGCCAGTTCGACAGTGAACCATGCGTCTCTACAAGCGCGCACCACAGAGCAAAGTCGTCGAGCCCAGACCCTTCGCGTACACAGAACGCATCGAATTCCGAACGTCGACCAGCCGACAGCCCCACGGTGTAAACCTCAATGAGCGCAGCCTTTTTCGCCGTCCAAATGGGATCTCGCTCGATCAGTTCAGGCGAAGAATCGAGTGCCATGAACGCATCTGCCAGCATGAGAACTCGCGCTCGGGACGCTTCGTCGAGGTAGGCAAACTCGGGCACTGCCTCAATGCGCAGATAGATGGGGTTGGCGAAGCGACGGGTTACGGGTAGATAGGGCGAGGGAGCCATCGGCGCGATCGGTGATGAAGCGTGCATCGGATTCACCAACACGAAATCGGCACCCAGACTCTCGCCACTCCACGAGGCGAGATCACTCAAATCACCGAGGTCGCCAATCCCCCACGAACGCTTCGAACGCATCGAGTAAAGCTGGGTCGCGAATCCCCAACCACGACGAGTGCGCAGCCTCTCGGGCAACTCGATTCGTCTCGGCGTGACGATCAGATCCGTCGAGGCCGCCGCCGGTGGTTCGTTGGCAGCGCCGATCTCAACACGGAGACGGTGATAGCCAGTAGGCAGATCCTTCGGCAGTGCGAACGTCGCCTCGCCCACAAGGGTTCCATCGACATCTACCGGGTCGACCCACCGATCGACCTGCTGGAGATCAGCCAGGCGCCCGCCATACTCGAGTTCGATCCACGACCGAACCGCGCTCCCATGGCGAACGTGCACCCAGCAGAGCGCATCGTCGCCAGCGCGCACGACGAACACGGGCGGCAGGGCCCGACGCCAGTCGCGCATCGCCCGCTCAGTGCGGGCTTGCGCAATCGACTCGGCATCGCTGACAACGACTCCGAGAGCGGCGAGCACCGCCACAACCGTCTCCCGCGACACATCGTGACGAACACCCGACTGGTCATAAAAGTCGGTTGCGATCCCGTAGGCATCAGCGAGCGCAGCAAGATCGGCATCCACTGGTACATCGTGTCGGGTCGCCCGTCCAACAGCCACCCGTGGGTTCCTTCTAGGGTGAGCAGTGTGACGACTCCAATAGACGCGCCCCGCTACCCTGATGCCCCCCGCTGGGACATCGTCGACGATCTCCACGGCCGAGCCGTACCCGATCCGTATCGGTGGTTAGAGGGCGCTCCGATCGGCGACGCAGAACTCACTGCTGGCTGGTCAGCCGCACAGGCCGACCTCATGGCAGCCGAGCGTGCGTCGTGGACCCACACGGAGACCTTCGCCGAACGCATCGGCGCCCTGCTCGGTGCCGGCTATGTCTCACCGCCCTACTTCAGACGCGACCGCGCCTTCTTCATGCGAAAGACCGGTGACCAGGAGTTCGGCATTCTGCTCACTCTCGATCCAGATGGCAGCGAGCGGGTGCTGATCGATCCGATGGAACTTGATCCAACTGGGCTGACCACTCTTGACACGTGGCAGCCCAGCAAGGAGGGCGATCTACTCGCCTACATGCTCTCCGAGGCGGGCACCGAGGAATCAGTGCTCCGAGTGATGGACGTGACCACAGGCGAGATCGTTGATGGGCCTATCGACCGGGTGCGCTTCTCCCCGATTGCCTGGCTCCCCGGTGGCGAGTCGTACTACTACGTGCGACAAATCGATCCCGAACTCGTCCCCGACCACGAGCTCTCGTTCCATCGACGCGTGTGGCTACATCGCGTGGGCACAGATCCGCAGACCGATGTGATGATCTTCGGCGAGGGACGCACCATCACCAACTACTACGGGGTCACTGTGTCTCGGGATGGACACTGGCTCGAGATCTCAAGTGCCGAGGGCACGGAGCCACGCAACGACCTGTGGATCGCCGATCTGACTACCTCGCCACTCGAGAGCCCGGCCTTGATCGACGTCCAGGTCGACGTCGATGCCCAGACCTCATTCCTGTTCGGCCGCGACGGGCGCGCGTACGTGGGCACCGATCGCGACGCACCGCGTGGCCGCATCGCGGTAACGGATCCGAACACCCCGACCGTGGAGTACTGGATCGATCTCATCCCAGAAGATCCCACGGCAGTGCTCAACGACTTCGCGATCCTTGATGGTGACGAACTCGAACGACCACTCATGGCCGTCTCATGGACTCGGCACACGGTGGGCGAACTCACGTTGCATGATCTGGAAACCGGTGAACGAATCGGCGAAATTCCGCTGCCTGGTGTTGGCACGATGGGCGGCTTGATTGAGCGACCCGAGGGTGGGCCTGTGGTGTGGTTCGTCTACACCGACTACACAACCCTGCCCTGCGTGTACACCTATGACGCACGCACTGGCGCGGTCGAACTGTTCGCCTCGCCCCCCGGCACGGTCGATGTTCCACCGGTCTACTCGCGACAGATCACCTACACGTCAGTGGACGGTACGCAGGTCCGCATGTTCATCCTCTCGCCCACCGCGGAACCAGACCGGCCACGCGCCACGATCCTTTACGGCTATGGCGGCTTCGGCATCCCTATGCAGCCCGGCTACTCGGCCACAGCGCTGGCGTGGGTCGAAGCCGGTGGGGTCTATGCGGTTGCCTCACTTCGCGGAGGTGGCGAAGAGGGCGAGGAATGGCACCGCGACGGCATGCTCGGCTCGAAGCAAAATGTCTACGACGACTTCCATGCAGCAGCCGAATGGCTCATCGACCAAGGTTGGACCACGCCAGAAAAGCTCGCCATCAACGGTGGCAGCAACGGCGGCCTACTGGTCGGGGCGGCGCTCACCCAACGGCCCGAGTTGTACGGCACGGTTGTCTGCGTTGCTCCGCTGCTGGACATGGTGCGATACGTCGTCGTGCCCCCCGGACAGAAGTACCTCGGCCCTAGCTGGACCGTCGAGTACGGCGATCCAGAGATCCCTGAGGAACTCGACTGGCTGCTGGCCTACTCGCCCTACCACCGGGTCGCGGGCGATACGGCATACCCCGCGACGTTGTTCCTCGTCTTCGACAACGACTCTCGTACCGATCCGATGCACGGCCGAAAACTGTGTGCCGCACTGCAACACGCGACCACCGGCACTCGGCCGATCCTCATGCGCAGTGAGGCCGGTGTCGGGCACGGCGCTCGCTCAATGTCGCGGTCGATTGAAGAAAGCGCCGAAATGCTTGCCTTCACTGCCAAGTGGACCGGTCTCGGGGACGAGTAGGCTCGACCACGTGGTGACCGCAGCAATCACAGTGCCCATGGTGGCGAAGGACTCGACCGCGGCCTGGTACGAACCCGTGCTCGGCTGGCTGTCGGGGCATGGCATTTCGGTCGTGGTCACCCTGGTCATCGCGATCACGGCCTGGTGGCTCGGAAGCCGCGTGATCACGCGAGTCACCGACAATGCCGTCAAACGTGCCGCACAGGATCGGCCGGTCTCACGGCGAAGCGCCGACACCACCATGGAACTCACTGATGCGGTGATGGGCCAACGTCGCGAGCAACGCGCACTCGCGCTTGGGCAATTGCTTCGCAGCATGCTGACCTTCTTCATCGTCGGGATCACCACGCTCGTCGTGATGACCGAGCTGGGCTTTGACATCGGCCCGTTGCTCGCCAGCGCTGGGGTGATCGGCGTGGCCCTCGGCTTCGGAGCGCAGACCTTGGTCAAGGACTTCCTGTCGGGCATCTTCCTAGTGCTCGAGGACCAGTACGGGCCAGGCGATGTCGTCGACCTTGGGTCTGCGATCGGCACGATCGAGGAGGTCGGCCTGCGCATCACCCGACTTCGGGATTCGTCCGGTGTGGTGTGGTACGTCCGAAATGGCGAAATCTTGCGTGTCGGAAACCGCTCACAAGGCTGGACTCTCGCGATAGTCGACCTGCCCGTGGCCTACGACGAGGATTTGGATCGAATCCGACGTCTCATCGACAAGGTCGGCCGCGAGATGGACGCCGATCACGCCTACGACGGGATCTTGCTGTCCGCGCCCACTTACCAAGGGGTCGAGAGCGTGAGTGGCGATGCGATGTTCGTCGTGGTCAACGCACGAGCAGCGCCTGACCAACAGGTGGTCGCGACTCGAGCACTTCGCGAACAACTCAAGCGAGCCTTTGACGAGGCAAACGTCCGCATGCCGATCCTCGCGCGTCCCCAGGTGCCAGGGGCCCCGGGGACTCAACCGCCTGGATCACCTGGCTCGGGCAATCAGCCGCGGCGCATCTAGTCACCCGGCGCATCTAGTCACCCGGCCACCTCAAGCCACGGCCGCCTAGAGAGAATGAGGGCATGTCCGAACCGACTCCGTACGAGCTCATGGGCGGCGCGCCGTTCTTCACCACGCTCGTGCACGCCTTCTACGAAGGTGTCGCGCAGGACCAAGTTCTGCGGCCGATGTACCCCGAGGCCGACCTCGAGCCAGCAGAACGCCGATTCCGGATGTTCCTCGAGCAGTATTGGGGTGGTCCCGACGCCTACTCGCAGGAACGCGGGCATCCCCGGCTGCGAATGCGGCACGCGCCGTTCGAGATCGACATGGCTGCACATGACCACTGGCTCGCACACATGCGCAACGCCCTGGATCTGGCAATGGCAGAGCACCAACTCGACCCCAGCTTGGAGGAGCCGCTCTGGCGCTACTTCTCCGGCGCGGCACTCGCGATGGTGAACATCGCCCCCAATGACTAAGCCCAACGACTAAGTCCAGCGACTCAGCAGTGACTAACCAGCCGGTGACTGACCACCCAGCGCATGTCGTCAACTGGCGGCACCGCGCGTGGCTCGTCGCCGGCGTGACGTTCGTCGTCTTGGTCACGGCAAGCGCCTGCCGATCCAGTCTCGGCGTATTTCTTGCACCCGTGTCGGATGACTTCGGCTGGTCGACCGCCACCGTGTCCTTTGCTGTCACGGTCAATCTGATCGTCTACGGACTCACCGTGCCATTCGCCGCCGCGATCATGGAACGCTTTGGCCTAGGCCGAGTGATCGCGGGCGCGCTAGCCCTGATTTCACTCGGCTTGATCCTGACCGCAGTGATGACAGCCCCCTGGCAACTTGTCGCGCTGTGGGGATTGTTCCTGGGATTCGGTGCAGGCTGCACGGCGTTGGTTTTCGGCGCGATCATCGCGCAGCGCTGGTTCGTCACTCGACGCGGTCTAGTGACCGGGCTCTTCTCCGCAGCATTCGCCACTGGCCAATTGATCTTCCTTCCCAACCTCGCTCGACTCACCCAAGACCACGGCTGGCGCACAGCAGCGCTTACCCTAGCCGTGGTCGCGATCGCCATTATTCCCCTGGCGCTGTTGTATTTACGCGAAACCCCATCTGACGTCGGCGGGCGTCCTTACGGTGCAGCCGACGATTGGTCCGAGCCTGCTCGTGACTCTCACGGCGATCTCGGGGTGGCTCGACTCGCCTTGATGCGGCTGCGTGAAGCGGCGCGTACTCGAGTCTTCTGGATCCTGGCCGGCTCATTCTTCGTCTGTGGCTGGTCGACCAACGGCCTGATCGGCACGCACTTCATCGCAGCTGGCCACGACCATGGCTTACCCAGCACAACCGCAGCTTCACTTCTGGCAGTGGTTGGCATCTTCGACCTCGTCGGAACGATCGGCTCAGGTTGGCTCACCGATCGATACGACTCGCGCTACCTGCTAGGGATCTATTACGTCCTGCGTGGAGTCTCGCTGCTGCTGTTGCACTTGGTCTGGGCATCAACAGTGCAGCCGCCGATGTTCTTGTTCGTCGTCCTCTATGGGCTCGACTGGGTGGCGACAGTGCCGCCTACCGTCGCGCTGTGTCGCGAGTGCTTCGGACCGCAACGCGCTGGCGTGATCTTCGGCTGGGTCTTCGCAGCACACATGATCGGCGCAGGGATGTCGTCGTGGGTGGCTGGCATCATCCGCGTGAATACCGGGTCGTACGACCTGGCTTGGTGGTCGGCCGGGCTGCTGTGTCTGCTAGCCGCGATCGCGTGTCTGGTGATTCCACGCGGCGAAGTCCCCACGACACCCGATCACATGGGTCTGCTCAGATCACCCACGCCCTCGTAAACCCTTGCGGTCTATCCTTTTTGCTGGCGAGGTGCGTGCTCCCTGCTAGCTGTGAACCGGACGATTCAGCTCGGCTTGGGCAACGAAAGCACCAAAGAGTGCGTGACGTGCATCCGAGGGGCCGTGGTCATCTTCGGGGTGCCACTGCACACCGAGGGCCCATGAGTGGGCGTGCTCGATACCTTCGACAACTCCGTCGGCCGCAACCGCAGCGACTCGAAGATCGGACGCCACCTCAGCCACCGCTTGATGATGGCCAGTGCGCACCACCAGTGAGTCGCAGCCAAGCACCGCATGGAGTCGGGTGCCCGGCTCCACACTGATCACCTCATCGACGAAAAGTTGGTCATGGTGAGCCCCTCGGTGTAGCGCGAAGTTTTCGATGTCTGGAATCAACGTGCCGCCGAACGCGACATTGAGAAGTTGCGAGCCGCGACAGATCCCCAAGACCGGAATTCCTTGGCCGACCGCTTGTCTGATGACATCGACGCTGAACTCATCGGCAACCCGGTCAACGCCGTACTCATGCGGAGCCGGTCCGGCCACGCCGTACATCTCCGAATCGACATCCCCGCCTCCGAGGATGAGAAGTGCATCGGCATCCAGAACCGAGTCAACCGTGGGCAGCGCAGCCGACGTATCAGTGAGCGCCCAGTCGCAACCACGATTGTCCAACTCCTGCAAGGCATTACGAGTGAACCGTCGAATCAGTTCGGCTACCGAATCGGTGAGGTCAGGGAAGTTGAGTGAGACCAGCACGGCCACGCGAGGACCAGACCGATCGCCTGGCACGACCGGAAGGATGTCTTCGTAACTGACGACGTTGCTCACAGCAGGATCCCGGGGCTCGAAGTGGTGACGTGATGACTTGCCGACGAAACGATGTGACGTGATGCGATCCGGCTGCAGCGTCTAACGCGGCGTGGGGACCAGACTCAATCGGGCGCCTGACTGCGTGCGCACGAACACCTGACCGCCCGGAGTGACCAGTCGCTTCCAGCCCGATACCGTGCCCGACTCGATCCGAGCACCTGGGTGGGAGATGAAGCCGAGGAGCCGGGCCGCGTGCAGGGCACGCATCGGAAGTCCCCCCCAACCTGGGGCGTCCCAAGCCGACTCCGCAAGCAGGGTCGCATGCAAGGAACCGCTGACCGGAACGTGCGCGCGGAACGCAGCGACCGCGGAGTCAACCATCGGTGCGAGGTCACCGGCCATGCCGCGCTCGCCTGGCAGCCAGCGCGACTGTGGAGGCAGCAGCGCAAGCGACGGCGATCCGGTGACGGAATCTGGAATCACCAGATCCGTGACCGGGGCAAGGCGTGAGACATCAGCGATGATGTCGCGCATTCGCCCGGCAGACACCGTGGCATCGATCTCCGGAGTCTCGCCCTCGGTCGCCTCAGCGCTCGCGGCCAACGGCAAGACGATCAGTGCCAGTACATCCATCGGCAGCGGCGCGTAGATACCCACCACACCACCGCGGGTGACAATGCGGGCTGCTGCTCGTTCGTCCCATCCAATAACTCGTCCGAGGAAAAGTGCCAGATGAAGCGCCTCGTCCTTGGCGAGCCGGATCGAGCTTCTCATCCGCGAGTGAGCTTGCGGTAGGTCGCGCGATGCGGACGAGCCGCTTCTGCCCCGAGCCGCTCGATCTTGTTCTTCTCGTATGAGTCGTAGTTGCCCTCGAACCAGAACCACTGCGAATCGCCCTCGTAGGCCAGAATGTGTGTGGCCACGCGGTCCAGGAACCAACGGTCGTGCGAGGTGATCACGGCACAACCTGGGAACTCAAGCAGCGCATTCTCAAGCGAGCCAAGGGTTTCGACGTCGAGGTCATTGGTGGGCTCATCGAGCAGAATCAGATTTCCACCCTGCTTGAGAGTGAGCGCGAGATTAAGTCGGTTGCGCTCACCGCCTGAGAGAATCCCCGCGAGTTTCTGCTGATCCGGGCCCTTGAAACCGAAAGCCGACACATAAGCACGGCTCGGCATTTCAACCTGGCCGACCTTGATCCAGTCGAGCCCATCCGAGACGACCTCCCACAGACTCTTCGAACCATCGATACCCGAGCGGTTCTGGTCGACGTAGGAAAGCTTGACGGTCTCACCAATGCGCAGGTCGCCAGAGTTGGGCAACGCGGCCTTGTCACTTGTGTCGTGGGTAGCCGCAGCAACGATCATCTTGAACAGGGTGGTCTTACCCACGCCGTTCGGGCCGATGACACCCACAATTCCGTTACGCGGCAAGGTGAAAGAGAGATTGTCGATGAGCATCTTGTCGTCGAAGCCCTTGGTGAGGCCGATAGTTTCGACCACCAGACTGCCAAGCCGCGGGCCCGGTGGGATCTGGATCTCGTCAAAGTCGAGCTTGCGGGTCTTGTCGGCCTCGGAGGCCATCTCTTCATATCGATCAAGCCGCGCGCGGCTTTTGGTCTGGCGCGCCTTGGCGTTGGAGCGCACCCACTCGAGTTCGTCTGAGAGCCGGCGCTTGAGCTTGGCGTCCTTTGCACCTTCGACTTTGAGCCGCTCCTGCTTCTTCTCCAGGTAGGTGGAGTAGTTGCCCTCGTAGGGATAGGCGCGTCCGCGGTCGAGCTCGAGAATCCATTGCGCGACGTTGTCGAGGAAGTAGCGGTCGTGCGTGATCGCAATGATCGTGCCGGGGTACTTCTCGAGGTGCTGCTCGAGCCAGTTGACACTCTCGGCGTCGAGGTGGTTGGTCGGCTCGTCGAGAAGTAGCAGATCGGGTTGCTGCAACAGAAGTTTGCACAGTGCAACGCGTCGCTTCTCACCACCGGAAAGCAGCGAAACATCCGCGTCGGGCGGCGGGCAACGAAGAGCATCCATCGCCTGGTCGAGCTGCGAATCGAGATCCCACGCGTTGAGGTGATCGATCTCGTCCTGGAGTTTGCCCATTTCGCTTAGGAGCTTGTCGTAGTCGGCTTCAGGGTTTGCCAACTCGTTGGAGATGTCGTTGAAACGAGTGAGTTTGGCCATGGTCTCGGCCACACCATCTTGCACGTTCTGGAGCACATTCTTGGACTCGTCCAGCTTGGGTTCCTGAGACAACAGGCCCACTGTGTACCCGGGGCTCAAGATCGCGTCGCCGTTGGAGGCAGTGTCGATTCCCGCCATGATCTTCAGCAGTGACGACTTACCAGCGCCGTTCGGCCCCACCACGCCGATCTTGGCGCCGGGCAGGAACGAGAGGGTGACGTCGTCGAGAACGACCTTGTCGCCGTGCGCTTTGCGCGCCTTACGAAGGGAGTAAATGTATTCGGCCATGGGCCCAGCCTAGAGGGTCGGTCAGGCGGCGGGTTCCCCGCCAACCTCAGGGGCCGGCCACTCCGATCCCAGGGCGCCGAGCGGCGCGATCCCATCCCGGACATCAGTCTCGATACCGAGGCCGACGAGGTCGGCGGTCTGGGATCCCCGCGGGTTTCGTGCGAACTGCGCCACCCCGGAGGACAAGTCGTGGCCCACTGTTTCAGCCTCGACTTCAATGACCGACACAGTGCGTCCGTCGCGCTCGTACTCGCGTTGATGCAACTTGCCGACGACCACAACCGGGTGCCCTTGCTGCACGCTCGCCGCTACGTTCTCAGCCAGCCGCCGCCAGGCAACGACGTCGACGTAGGTGGTGCGTTCGGCCCATGTGGACGTGCGCTTGTCGAAGTAGCGATGTGGCACTGCGATTCGAAAACCCGCGACCGCACCGCCCTTGGTCTCGCGAAGGACTACGGCCTTCACCACATTCCCACCGAGAGTGACACTTGAGTGCACGAGACAACCTCCTGCTGCGCTGTGGCCTGGTATGTCCAGCCCAAGGCGGCCGACTGTCGACCACGCGGCCACTGACATCTCTGCACAGCCGCGATCGCTGTGCGGTGCCAGCCGTCTTCGACTGAGCCTGTGGACAAAAGCGACGATCCCTGCACCCTTGTTTCCGGGCGATGCAACTGATATACCTACCGCATCTTTTCTGGCACTGTCTTACCCACAAGCACTGTCCCCTAACAAGCACTGTCCCCCCAAGAAGCACTGTCCCTCCAAGAAGCACTGTCACCACCGACAAGGAGTGCGCATGAGCCAGACCGACACAGAGTCGCCCCGCCACCACAGGTTGCAGCGCGGCGTCCTTTCCGTACCGAATGGAATTGCCCTCGCAGCAGCGGCGATGGCGCCAGTCTTGGCCGTGGTGCTCAACGCCCCAGCCGCAGGCTTGGTGGCTGGTGCAGCGCTGCCGCTGTCCTTCCTCATCGCCTTCATCGCCTGCGCGTTCGTCGGGAACACGGTCGTTCAGTTCTCCAAGAAGCTGCCCTCGGCCGGCTCGTTCTACACCTTCAACTCGCAGGGTCTTGGCCCCGCTGCTGGCTTCTTCACCGGCTGGCTCTTCTGGATCGGCTACGCGGTGCTGGCTCCTGGCCTGTTTACCGCGTTCGGCTCATTCGTCCATGACTACTTCCTGATGACGTTCAACACCGATGTGCCGTGGTGGATCTTCAGTCTCATGGGCATGGTCGTTGTCTTCGGCCTGTCGGTTCGCAGCATCCGGGCGTCAGTGCGCGTAGATCTACTGTTGCTCGCTATCGAGGTCGCGATCTTCCTCGTCTTGGCCATCTTCGCAATTGCCCAGGCTGGCCCGGGTAACACCGCCGCCGTCTTCTCCCCGTCGTCGTCACCCACCGGAATCTCCGGTGTGGGCCTCGGCGTCGTGTTCGGCATCTTGTCCTTCATCGGCTTCGACGCAGCGGCAACCCTCGGTGAAGAAACGCGCGACCCTCGTCGCAGCGTGCCGCGTGCCGTTGCTGGCGCACTGGCCGCAGTCGGAATCTTCTACGTCTTCGAGATGTACGCTCTCGCAGCCGGTTACGGCCTCAACGACCCGGCCAAGCTCGAGGCATTCCTCAAGGACCCCAACCCGTTCGTGACCTTGAGCGAGCAGGCCACCCCATGGCTGACCCAGCCAGTCGAACTCGCCGCAATCGCCGGCTTGTTCAGTTGCTTCCTGGCAATCGTCAACACCACAGTGCGTGTGATGTTCGCGATGGGTCGCGACCAGGTACTGCCCCAGTCGCTCGGCCAGGTACACAAGAGCTGGCATTCGCCCTTCCGCGCCATCGTGGTCCAGACCATCTTCACGGTCGTGATCGGACTAAGCGTGGGCGCGTGGCTTGGCCCAGGACCAACCGGGGCATACGGCTTCACTGGGGTAATCGGCACAGTCGCGATCGTGCTGGTTTACCTCCTGAGCAACGTCGCGCTGATCCGCTACTTCTGGAAGTCCAGTGAGCGCAGTTTCGTCAAGCACATCCTGCTCCCGACTCTGGGGGTCATCGCACTGCTCTATCCGCTGTATGCGGTGGCGCAGCCAGGCCAGTCGTACCCGTACAACCTGGTCTTGTGGATCGTGCTGATCTGGATTGCCCTCGGCCTCGCACTCTTCCTGCGCTACAAGGCGGTTAGCCCAGCGAAGATCGCAGCACTGGGCTCGTTCCTTGCTGAGGACGACATCCCGCTCGAGGATCAGCCAGAGGCCCTGCTTGCGGCGCGCATCAGTTCGCTGCAGGCACCTCCGGTCGAGGATCTCCCAGCCCCGAAGCAGGATGGCGACGGCAGCGCGTGATTGAAGTACACGGTAAATCGGTCTACACCGAGCTCGAGGAATTAGTCGAGCCCGGCCACACCGCTCTGATAGTCGTCGACATGCAGCACGACTTCCTCGACGCCGATGGATTGTTCGGCCGGCTCGGGATTGACCTCAGCATGTACGACACGATGCGCCCGCGGCTAGCACAATTGCTAGCCGCGGCGCATCGCGCCGGTGTCACCGTCATCCACTTGCAGAACACTGCCCTGGCCGACGGTGCGAGCGACTCACCGTCGCAAATCAGATTCAACCTGCGCATGCACAGCACAGCCCGAGCCGACGGACCGCCGCTGCAGTACACCGTGCCGGGCACGGTGGGGCACGACTTCGTACCTGACCTCGCGCCAGCCGAGGGCGACCTCATCGTTCGCAAATACCGGTCCAGCGGCTTCTGGGGTACCAACCTCGACCTGCTGCTCCGCAGTAACGGGATCGAGACCGTCATCATGTCCGGCTGCACCACCGAAGGCTGCGTCGAGTCGACTGCGCGCGACGCGATGTTCAATAACTACTACGTGGTGATCGCAACCGATTGCGTAGCCAGCGACCATAAGGATCAACACGATGCGGCGATGCTGCTGATGGAGCACCGCTTCGACCTCGCCGACTCCGACAGCATCGCTGCGTGCTGGACTCAGTCTGGTGATATCGCGTGAGCGATCCAGCAGGTCGCCTCGTCGGACGTATCGCCCTCGTCACTGGTGCAGCCTCCGGCATTGGCGCAGGCATCGCAGTTGCCTTCGCTGCCGAAGGCGCCGATCTCGTCGTCGTGGATGTCTGTGATCCGGCTGACGCAGCAAAGGTAATGGACGCCATCACTGCACTCGGACGTGATTCGATCTTCATCCAGACCGACGTCAGCGATGAAGAGTCGGTCAAGGCCATGACCGAACGAGCGCTCGCGTACTTCGGCAGAGTCGACGTGCTCGTCAACAATGCCGGCATCTTCACCGAGTCACTGCTCGAGAATCTGTCGGTGGCCGACTGGGATCGAGTACTCGGGGTCAACCTGCGCGGCACATTCTTATGCTCGCGCTACCTCATCGGGCAGATGCTCGAACGCGGTTCTGGCCGGATCATCAATATCGCCTCACAACTCGGGCAGATCGGCGGCACCTATGTCCCGCATTACTGTGCGAGCAAGGCTGGCATCATCGGTCTCACCAAAGCCATGGCTCGCGAGGTCGCCACAAGAGGCGTCCTAGTGAATGCGATCGCCCCAGGCCCCATCCAAACCCCACTTCTCGACAGCGAGACCGAGGAATGGCGAAGTGCCAAACTTGCCGAACTTCCCATCGGCCGATTCGGCGAAGTGTCCGAGGTAACCCCGACTGCGATTATGTTGGCCTCAGACGATGGCTCCTATTACGTCGGTCAGACGCTCGGTCCCAACGGTGGCGACGTGATGCTCTAGGCCGTTCGCCTAGAGCAAGAGAGGAAAAGACCATGAACCACCGCGAGGTTGTCGACCTAGCGCGCGCCTCGGGAGTCACCCTGATTCGCTTCGAGTACTGCGATGTCAGCGGGGTGGCCCGCAGCAAGGCGATCCATGTCGATTCGCTCGATAACAAACTCGTCGAGGGAGTGAACCTCACCCGGGCGCAGATGTCGATCAACATGCTCGAGCAGGTCATCCCCATCGAAGGCATGGAACCCGTGGGCGAGATCAGGCTGGTGCCCGATCCCAATACGTTCACCGTGCTGCCTTGGGCACCGCGTCACGCCAGCGTCCTATGCGACCAACTCGACCATGACCGCACCGATTGGGGCGCCTGCCCCCGCACCTACTTGAAGAACATCATTGCTCGCGCCGCCGCAATGGGCATCGTGGTCATGGCCAGCTTCGAGAACGAGTATTACCTCGCTCGCGATGTCGATGGACGATACGAGCCATTCGACCTCACCGACCACGCACCCGTTTACAGCCCCATCGGCCACGATCTCAACGCCGACTTGATGATCGAGATGGTTGATGCGCTTTCCGCCCAAGGCATGATCCCCGAGCAGGCGATCAATGAGTACGGCGCCGGCCAGCAAGAAATCTCGATCAAGTACACCGATGCCCTTGGCGCTGCCGATAACCAGATGAAGTTCCGTGACACGATCCGCGGAGTCGCACTGCGACAAGGCCTTCTGGCATCTTTCGCACCTAAGCCGTACCCCGATCAGATCGGCAGCGGTGCCCACATCCACTTCAGCTTGTGGGACCTCGAAGGACGCAGCGCGCTCTACGACCCAGCAGCCGACCGCGGGCTTTCGGCACTCGGCCGGCACTTCATCGCCGGTGTCGCCGAACACCTTCCCGCGCTAGTAGCGATGACGGCGCCGAGCTATAACTCCTACCGCCGACTCCAGCCCAGTGCATGGGCGTCAAACACCACCGCGTGGGGCTTCGACAACAAGGAGTGCGCACTTCGCGTCGCCTCGCCGTTCTATCACCGCGAAGAAGCCACGTACAACATTGAATTCAAGCCCTCCGACGCCAGCGCGAATCCCTACCTTGCGTTGGGCGCGTTGATCGCTGCTGGCCTCGACGGTGTTGAGCGAGCGCTCGATCCGGGTGAGCCCGCACAGCACGATCCTGCGCAGTTGACTCCGGCCGAGTGGGAGCGAAGCAAGATTCGCGCGCTCCCGAGCTCGATGCATGCTGCCCTCGATGAACTCGAGAAGAGCCCGGTGCTCTTGGCGTCGATGAACGACCTTCTTAGACGCTGCTACTTGGCGGTACGTCGTTCGGAAGCTGTCACCTTCGAGAGCAACGACGAAGAGTTCGAGATCCGCAACCACTTCTACCGGTTCTGAGGTGGCTCCCCCGATGGATCTGTCGTCGATCGGTGTCGTCGACAACCACTGCCACGCACTCGATGCCGATCAGTCATCCGGTGGAGCAGCTGCTTGGCGTACCAGGTTTACCGAGTCTCCGCACGAGACGATGCAGACCACCCAGGTTGCCGACACCGCGTTCTACCGCCGGCTCATGCGCTCGCTCGCCAGCTACCTGGGGTTGCCACCTGAAAGTGAGGAACAGGCGATTCTTGACGCAAGAGAGCAACTTTCGACCGAACAGCTTGCGTCGGGCATGTACTCCGACGCCAACATCGCAGGTGTCGTGGTTGACACCGGATACCCGCCGCCCGATCGCGCTCTTGCACGCGCGACCTTCGATTCGGCGGTCGGCACACCGCGCGTTGATCTGCTGCGCTTGGAGTTGCTCTTCCAGGATCTGATCGCGACACATGGTCGTTACGACGACGTGGTCGACGATCTCGACAGCCGGCTGAGTGATGTTCGAGCCGCTGGGTTTGCCGGCTTCAAGAGCATCGCGGGTTACCGCACAGGTCTGAGTATCGATCGCTGGCAGCGCACCGACATCGATGACGCATTCGTGTCAGCCCGTGCCGACGTCGCAGCCAAGGGATCGGTCCGACTCGGCTACAAGCCACTGCTCGACTCTTTGTTGCACGTCTGCCTCGCACGCGCCGCCGAACAGCAACTGCCGGTGCAGTTCCACATCGGATACGGCGACCCTGACGTAGATCTACGTAAGGCGTCACCACTTGAACTCCGCAACATCTTCGAAGATCCCGCGTACCGCGCAGTACCGATCGTCTTGCTGCACGGATGCTGGCCGTACTTCAGGGAAGGCGCTTACCTCGCCGCCGTTTACGAGAACGCGTATTTGGATCTGTCATATGGCATTCCGTTCATGTCACTCGCCGAGCTCACCTCGATGACCCGCGCAGCTTTCGGCGCTGCACCCTTCGGCAAGCTCATGTACAGCTCCGACGGCACACGCGTCCCCGAATTGCACTGGATGGGTGCGCATACCGGCAGACGAGCAATCGGACGCGTTCTCGATGAACTCGTCAGTGACGGTGACTTGTCGGTCGATCAAGCGTTCGCGGCCGCAGACCAAGTCCTAGCCGGTAACGCATGGCGTCTATACGGACTTCCCGGCACGCGCCCATGAGCCGGCTCGCTGGCAAGCGCGCGTTCGTCACAGGGGCCGGCGGTGCCATCGGTAGGGCCACCTGCTTGTCGTTCGCCAACGAAGGTGCCGCGGTCGCCGTAGTCGACATCAACCTCGACGCCGCACGTGAGACCGTGCGTCTGGTCACCGATGCCGGTGGAACCGCAGTCGCCATTGAAGCCGACGTACGCGACGAAGCACAGGTGGCTGCAGCGGTTGGCAGCGCCGTCGAAGCACTCGGGGGTCTCGACACCCTGTTCAACAACGCTGGCATCATGCCGCATCAGGACAAGTCCTTCCTTGACGCGGACCTAGACCTCTGGAAGTTCATCACCGAGGTCAACCTGCACGGCACGTTGCTCTGTTCTAAGCACGTTGTCCCACACATCGAAGCCGCTGGTGGTGGCGCCGTCGTCAACATGAGTTCGTTCCTCGCCGTGATTGGCTGCACGTACCCACAGGACGCCTATGCCGCCAGCAAGGGTGCGATCTCGTCACTGACCACGTCCATGGCCGTCCAACTCGGTGCCCGCGGTATTCGGGTCAATGGCCTTGCACCCGGGCCGATAGCGACCGAGCACGTCGAGAAGTTCTTCCCCGATCCCGAAGCACGCCGCATTCGATTGGCTCGCGTACCGTTGGGACGATTTGGCACTCCGCAAGATGCGGCAGAGTTGGCTTGTTTCCTCGCCTCCGACGCCGCCTCGTGGATCACCGGACAGGTCGTTGTGCTCGACGGCGGAATCTCGATCAACTACATCTGAGAGTGAGAGCCAGCCATGTGTCGGATCCTCGCCTGCGCGACGTCAGCGCCAACCACGCTCGAGCAGGTACTTGGTGAAAGTAACCTCGCGGCCTTTGCCGCGTTGTCGTCGCTGCACGCCGATGGTTGGGGCAGCGCCGTAGCGCAGGGTGCGCACATCGAGACACAGTCCGAACCAACGTCGGCAAAGTCGAGCACTCGTTTCGCACAGATGGCACATGCTGAAGCCGCCGACGTCCACCTCGTGCATCTGCGCTGGGCTACCCCTGGGCTCGAAGTGAGCGACGTCAACACTCACCCATTTACACATGGCGATATTGCGTTCGTGCACAACGGTTCGATCACTCCACCGTCGGCGGCCGAAAGTCTCATCAGCCCTGAATTCCTCAGTGAAATCAAGGGCCAGACCGACTCCGAACGATTCTTCTACGCGATCCTGACCAGCCTCGAAGGACGCGAGCCCACGGTCGAGAACCTGATCGACGCCTTCTCTCGGACGTTGACGACCATCACGAGCAGCCTCACCTACTCGAGCCTAAACAGCGTCCTACTTACCCCTGAGTACTTCATCGTCGGATGCTGCTTCGACGAGACGGGTGAGGGCGCAATGCCCGAACCCGACTATTTCCACCTGCGCTATCGCATCGAACCCGGGTCAGTGGTGGTGGCATCAACCGGGTGGGGTGCCGACTGGCAAACCCTGCCGAACCGACACCTGCTCGTCGTCGATCGAGGAACCCTTGCCACTCGCATCCAGCCGCTCGCTGTCTCGACATCGACAGCCTGAGGACACGCGTTGACTTCCCTGCCGCGCGCTAGCGATCTCGCCTACAACCACCTGCTCGATCGGATTCTCACCCTGCAGCTACCACCCGGCGAGCCGATCAACGAGCAGGCCATTGCCGACGAGATGGGGTTGAGCCGCATCCCGATCCATGAGGCGGTGCTGCGTCTGGCAATCGATGGTTTCATCGTCACGATGCCACGGCGAGGATCGCGCGTGACTCCGCTGCAACTCGACGATATCCGCGACATGTTCGAGGCGCGTGAGGCCATCGAATGCGGTGTGGCTCATATCGCGGCTCGTCGAGCCAGCAATGCCGACCTCGCGAACTTACGCCGACTCATCGAGGCAGCTGAGCAAACCCGCGAGGGTACCGACTACGACAAGTTTCTCCGCGACGACCTCGCGATCCATCAGTTCCTTGTTGGGATGGTTCGCAATTCTCAACTTCAAGCCGCAGCTGATCGCCTGCTACTCCACAACCAACGGTTGTGGCGCTCCTATTGGTCATCACAACCGGTTCGGACGAGCACCATGATCAGCCACTCGGATCTGCTCCTCGCTCTTGAGGCAGGTGATTCCGATGGCGCATCGCGTGCGATGCGTCAGCACATCGGCGCGTCCCTAGACCTACTTCAGTCATCGTTGAGGAGCAGCACATGAAGATCGTTGATGTCATTGGTGTTCCGGGCCGCACTGGCTTCTTCTTTGACGATGCTGCCGCGATCGCGCGCGGGGCGGGCCACGACGGATTCCTCTACGTCGGTGAGCCGGTCACACCTGGCTTCTCCGCCATTCGCCAGCCCGGTGAATCCCTCTCTGTCTTACTCATTCTTGAGGACGGTCAGGTGGCCCACGGTGACTGCGCTGCGGTGCAGTACTCAGGCGTCGGCGGGCGTGACCCGGTCTTCAACGCGATAACTGCTGCCGAAGTGCTTCGCAGTTACGTGACCCCGCTGCTACTCGGCGCGGAGGCCACCGACTTCCAGCAACTCGCAGCCCTCATCGACAGCCTGAATGTCGATGGCCATCAACTGCACACCGGAATGCGCTACGGCGTGAGCCAAGCCCTTCTCGACGCAGCCGCGAAATCACGCCGCATCACCATCGCAGAGGTAGTACGCGACGACTACTCGACCGGGATTCCCATCGAGGTGATCCCGATGTTTGTTCAGTCGGGCGACGAGCGCTACAACAACGTCGACAAGATGATCCTCAAGCAGGCCGGTGCTATGCCACATGGCTTGGTGAACCACGTCGGCACCAAACTCGGGGCGCAGGGCGAGATCCTGGCGGAGTATGTCGAATGGGTGCGCAATCGAGTCCTCGCGCTACGACTTGATGACACCTATAACCCCACGCTGCACTTCGATGTGTATGGCACGGTCGGGGTGGCGTTCGACCAGGACACCGTTCGGATGGCCGACTATCTCGCCCGTCTCGCTGAGATAGCCGCGCCATTCACGCTGCGCATCGAGCAACCGATGGATGCTGGTAGCACGCCAGCTCAGATCGTGGCAATGCGTGATCTTCGTGATGCCTTGCGAGCCAAGGGATCGCGAGTGCATCTCGCGATTGATGAATGGTGCAACACTCTTGCCGACATCCACCAATTCGTCGAGGCAGAGGCAGCCGATGTGATCCACGTCAAGACGCCTGATCTCGGATCTATCACCGACACGATCGAGGCATTGCTGCATGTTCGTCGTTCCGGTCTGAGCGCATACTCGGGCGGTACCTGCAACGAGACGGAGCGGTCTGCGCAAATCTGCACTCAGGTGGCCATGGCGTGCGGCGCCGTTCAAGTGCTAGCGAAGCCGGGCATGGGCGTCGACGAAGGACTCATGATCGTCGGCAACGAAATGGAACGTACGGTTGCGCTCGTTAATTCACGCACGCAGGTTCGATGACCGAGATCGATTCCTTGCCGATCCTCACGGCCGCCGCGAGCTTCGAGCAACAGCGTCGAGTAGCCGGCTCGCTAACCGCTCGTGGACTGACCGCGGGCGACCGGATCGCCTTCCTTGTCTCGAACCATCCACTGACCATCAGCGCAGTCCTAGGGGCACTGCGCATCGGGGTAATCCCGGTGATGCTTGATCCGGCACTCTCAGAGAACGAGCGCGCCGATGTGCTGGCCGATGCCGACTGCGCTCTGATCATTGAATCGCACGAATCCCTCCAGGAGTTGAATCTGGGTGAGCCCATCGATATCGCATCAGCGCCGCTGGGGCGTCCGATGCACTACACCTCAGGGACTACCGGGCGCCGCAAAGGCGTGTGGTCGGGGGTGCTTTCTGAGGCAGCCGGAGCAGCACTCGTCGCTGAAGAGCGAGACCAATGGAGCTTGCGCTCGAATGACATCCACCTCGTCGTCTCAGGGCTGTATCACTCTGCGCCACTGAGGTTTCCGTCCGGGACGTTGCTCGCCGGAGGCAGCGTCGCTGTCCTGCCGCACTTCAGCGGAGATGCCTTTCTCGCTGCGCTGCGTGATGTGCAACCCACCACGATCTTCTGCTCACCAGCGCATCTCCAACGGCTGACCGAGACCATAGATGCTGGCGCTACTCTGCCCGATGTGTCACAGGTACGGCTGCTCGCGCATGCAGGCGCCCCATGCGCGCGTCCATTGAAGGAGCGTATCCACGGACTGTTTCCATCCGGTTCCGTGTGGGAGTTCTACGGCGCCACAGAGGGACAGTTCACCGTTTGCCCGCCCGATGAATGGGCCAGCCACCCTGGATCGGTAGGCCGCGTACGACCGGGCCGTGAACTCAGCGTCGATCCAGACGGCACGATCTGGTGTCGTGTCCCCGATTACGCGCGGTTCAGTTACTGGGGCGACTCGGCAAAGACCGCTGCAGCATGGCGTGGCGATGCATTCAGCGTCGGCGATCTTGGCCGGCTCGACTCCGACGGATATCTCTATCTCGACGGTCGCAGAGACGACCTGATCATCAGTGGTGGCGTCAACGTCTACCCGCGCGAGGTAGAGCTTGCCTTCGAAGGCTGCCCTGGAATCGGAGAGATCGCCGTGTTCGCGCGCCCTGACGACCGTTGGGGTCAACGAGTATGCGCGGTCGTCACCGGCAACGCGACCGACGACGAACTACGCAATTGGGCGGAGATCCATCTCAGCGCGGCTCGTCGACCCAAGGAGTACCACCGGCTTCCTGCCATCCCACACTCCGGCATCGGAAAGGTGCGAAGACGGTTTCTTGCGGCCGAGCTTGGCCTCGAGGAGTAACCACTCGCGGGTGAGTCCAGGAGAGGCCAAGCCTTCTCGTAGACTGACGGCCGCACCACGTCGCCGAGGATTTTCCACTGGCGCCCGTAGCTCAACGGATAGAGCAACCGGTTTCTACCCGGTCGGTTGCAGGTTCGATTCCTGCCGGGCGCACGTTTGTGATGTATCGCGTCATCGGAATAGGTCGGACCTGCATCTTGCAGGTTCGGCCTACTTCTTTGTGGGGCCTGGCGGGCGTCCGGTGGGTTGGTAGTCCTTGCGCGGGTCGATGATCAGGTCGCGGAGGATCTCGCCGGTGGCGGCGTTCACGATGGTGACGTGGAGGTCTTGGACGAGCATGATGACGTCGGTTCGGGCGT